>UMGA01003200.1_pt1 | contig 149163 bp, 146 predicted proteins | sample 1965171 | NCBI WGS metagenome assembly UMGA01 (sample SAMEA4836062, study PRJEB28245) | human gut metagenome | biome: gut microbiome; material: fecal sample | place: Denmark | collected 2008 | reverse complement strand
GTACTGCAATCAAGGCGGCTGCAGTACGGCCGGACGGGGCGTATAACCGGTAAACCGTAAGGCGGAGATGAGGAAATAATGGAAGTCAGGCCGCTCCTGAGTTTGGAACGAAAAGCGCGTATATTCAATATGCAAAAATATTCCATTTACGATGGACCCGGCATTCGCACCATTATTTTTTTCAAAGGATGCCCGCTGCGGTGTCAATGGTGTGCGAATCCGGAAGGATTGGAAAAAAAGTACCAAGTCATGTTTCAGGAAGAACTGTGCATCCACTGCGGTAAATGTGTTGCCGTATGTCCCGTCAAAATTCATTATATGGACGACCGCGGCGACGGCATAAAACACAAGGTCCGACGTGATATTAACTGCACCGGCTGCCGCTCCTGCGAAACCGTGTGTCCGCGCCAGGCACTTAATATTGCCGGTAAGGACTTGACCATAACGGAAGTGTTGGATTTTATTCAACAGGATGCCGCTTTTTATCAAAGTTCCGGCGGCGGTGTTACCCTAAGCGGCGGCGAGGTCTGTACGCAGCCCGTGTTTGCGGTCAACTTACTGATGGAATGCAAAAAATTGGGTATTAATACGGCCATTGAAACAAGCGGATATGCGGAATTGGACGCGATTCTCGAGCTTGCACAGTTTAACGACTTGTTTTTATACGATATTAAAAATATCAATTCGGATCAACACGAAGTACTTACGGGAGTAAGGAATGAAAAAATTCTTCGCAACCTGACGGAATTGATTCAGCGCGGGTATAAAGTAAAAGTACGCATGCCCATGATTAAAGGGCTGAATACATCGGAAGAAATTATTCGGAAAACGATGGAATTTTTAAAGTCCTTCCACGGACGGCCGAACTTTTTAGGCGTAGACCTGTTGCCGTATCATAAGCTGGGCGTCAACAAATATAAACAGTTAGGAAAAATATACCCTATTGAAGCGGACGTAGCCATGACGGAAGATGACTTGACCCGTATTGAAGGATGGATTGGCGAATACGGGTTGGATGCCAAGATTATACGGCATTAATTTTGACGGGAGAGTGTGTGATGACAGACGGGATGGAGAGTAAAACCAGAATTATTCAGGAATACGTTCCCGGTAAGCAGGTCACGTTAGCACATATTATTGCCTCGCCGGTTCGTGATATTTACGAACGACTGGGCATTGAAGAAAGCGGTGCAATCGGGATTGCGACACTTACTCCCTGTGAAACGGCGATTATTGCGGCGGATATTGCCACAAAGGCTTCAGACGTGGAAATCGGTTTCCTGGATCGTTTTACGGGCTCCCTGGTTATTTCGGGAGATGTTGCCAGCGTCGAAACGGCCATGGAGGCTATTAATACGATCCTGGCCGACTTATTGGGATTTACGCCGGCAATGATTACGCGAACATGAAGAAGAAAATTATGATTATCGGTCCGCGGCAAGCGGGCAAGTCAACGCTGGCAAACTTGTTGGAACGGACGGCGCGACCGTTAAAAAAGACCCAGGATGCTGTTTTCGGCAAGAAAACCATCGACGTACCTGCAGCATATTTGGAAAACACGATGATGTACAAATATATCATCGCCCTGTCTCAGATGGCCGGACACGTGTTGATGCTTGCCGATCAGTCAAACCCGACAGAAGTGTATTCTCCCGGATTTGCCAGGATATTCACGTGTCCCGTTACGGGCGTGATTACGAAAAGCGATTTACATCCGGAGAATTATGAGAAATGCGTAGTCCAGTTGAAGCGGGCCGGATTGGAAGAACCGTTTTTTTGCATGGCTGAGCAGGACGAAGAAAAGCTGAAGCTCTTGGAAACCCGATTGGAACAAGTCGCAGCCAGCTGAAGTTCTATAAAAAGGGGGGGGTGGTACATTGCAGTATATAACGGAAATGGACTTGCGAAGAAAATACAGAGAAGAACCGTTTGAAACGTATCGGTTGGGAAGCGGCGTAAAATTGACGCCCGAAGCAAAACAGTTTTTAACGGATCGGCGCATTACGATAGCTGCGGATTGTAAAATTGCAGAAATGCGATCGGCGTCGACGGTTGATGAAAACGGCATAACTTGCAAGGAAGAATTGACCATGCTCTTTTACCGGATAGAAGCGGTGGAGGCGGAGATGCTGTTTGCAGCCGAATGGTTTTCGGGCCATGAAGAATGCTCCGTTGCCGGTGAAATCCTTTCCTTATGCCGGATAGTGTATCATGCTCGAACGGCGTGCCTGCAGGGCAAACAGCCGGAAGCGCCGACCTTTTGGAACTGCAGCCTTGAGGAACTTCATGGAAAGGTGAATACGGAGCTGTTCCCGTTCTCTTTGGACAGCCTGCCCCATACCGGCGATTTGCGTTTGAAGGTGTTGATGTTGAATCGCCTGCGAACCGAAGCGTTGACTGCGATACTCGTAGTTCGGCAGTTGCGCGGAGCGAATGAGAATGACGGACTTTATACGGGGCTGAGAGATGTCTTGCAGACATTGGCGGATGTGCTTTGTATCATGATGGGAAAGTATATAAGAGGAAATATATGAAAGAAATGAACTCGGATTTTACGTATTGCAATAATTTGATAGAAGCCTTTGAGTCGGTTGTGAAAACTCCCGTAACGACACCGTCTCCCGCGTATTATACGGGAGTGGATCTGGGCACCGCGTTTATCGTCGTGGCCGTTTTGGATTCTGAATTTCATCCGATTGCCGGCGAATATCGTTATGCCAATGTAGTAAAGGACGGCATGGTAGTCGACTACTTAGGGGCCATCAGAATCGTACGGGAAATGAAGGAGAGCCTGGAACGGAAGCTGGGTGTTGAATTGCGGTTTGCGGCGGCAGCCTTACCGCCGGGAACTTTTGAACTTGATTCGGGCGCCATTAAGCATGTTGTTGAAGGGGCCGGGTTTGAAGTAACGGCCTTATTGGATGAACCGACTGCGGCGAATGCGGTGTTAAAAATCAGGGACGGCGCTATTGTCGATATCGGCGGCGGCACTACGGGCATTGCCGTCGTAAAAGGCGGCGAAGTCGTATATGTTGCCGATGAGCCGACAGGCGGAACGCACTTCTCGCTGGTTATATCGGGAGCTTATAAAATGGCCTTTGACGATGCGGAATTATATAAGCGGGATGAAACACATCATAAAGAGGTATTTCCCATATTACAGCCGGTCATTGAGAAAGTTGCTTCCATTATTTCGCGACATACGCAGGGAAGGGACGTAAAGGAAGTATATCTGGTCGGCGGCACATGTTGTTTAACGGGTATTGAAGACATTATTGAGAAGCGTACGGGGATTGTGACTAAAAAACCGCAGAATCCCATGTTCGTAACGCCGCTCGGCATTGCACTGAGCTGCAAACAGGGCGAACGGGAGTAGTCGGATGGAGTGGAAAATTATCAAATCGCCTGCGGAAGGGACGATGAATATACTGTTACGGCGTAAGAGCTCACCCGTTTCTCAGGGCATTCCCAAGTGTGACGCAATCGGTCTTGTCCAAGGTCGCCTGATCGATATGATTGTTGCGGCGGACATTGCCGAAAAAGCTGCCGGTGTCGTCGTTGAAGATATTCGCGGAAGCTGTCCGCAAAACCTGATTCTTATCGCTGTTTTCGGTGATACGGCGTCGGTTGAGGCGGCAATCGAGAATATCCGTAAAAAATTCAAAGAAAATAAACAGGTGACGGAATGATTGCGGCAAAAGTAATAGACAATATATGGGCGACACGAAAAGCGGATTGCCTGGTGGGTATGAAGTTTATGATTGTAGAAATTATAGACGGTAAAGATACGGGCCGCCGACTGATTGCGGCGGATTTGATTAATGCCGGCATCGGTGAAAATGTCATTGTCAGCTTGGGAAGTTCGGCACGACAGTTGTTCGAGCCGAATACGATTCCGATTGATGCCGTGATTATCGGCATCATTGATGAAGAATGTAAGTTTTGATTGGTGGAGGTGATTCCGCTTGGACGTTTTGAGCAGAGTACGGGAGGCCGGCGTTATCGGTGCCGGTGGGGCGGGCTTTCCTACTCATGTGAAATTAAATGCTGCAGCGGAATATGTTTTACTGAACGGAGCGGAGTGTGAACCCCTGCTTCGCGTGGATCAACAACTCATGGCGGTATATACCGATGAAATAATTACGGGATTGGTTGCGGCCGGCGAACAGGTGCAGGCGTCCGAGGCGATTATAGGTATTAAGGGAAAGCATAAAGACGTCATAGAAGCTCTGTCGGAACGCATTAAAGCCTTGGGTTTTGAGTCATATGTGAGCATTCACATACTGCCGGACATCTACCCTGCCGGTGACGAACATGTTCTGGTTTATGAATTAACCGGCAGAATCGTTCCGGAAGGAGGCCTTCCGCTGGCCGTAAAATGCGTTGTCATTAATGCGGAAACGGCCTTGAATGTTGCCCGCGCGCTGCAAGGCCATAACGTCACGGAAACGTATATTACGTTACAAGGAGATATTCCCTGTCCTATGACCGTCAAGGCTCCTGTGGGAATTCCGGTTATGGAGGTTTTGCGCCGGAGCGGCATCGACGACTTTGCGGGCTACAGCGTAATTGACGGCGGGCCGATGATGGGAGCCGTTATGAATGACTACAACGGATATATTACGAAGAAGAACAAGGGTTTTATTATTCTTCGCAAGGACCATTACCTGATTCGAAAAAAGATGATGACCGAACAGCAGGCACGGGTTATCGGGAAAACGGCCTGTGAACAGTGCCGCATGTGTACGGATTTGTGCCCGCGGTATTTGTTGGGGCACGACTTGCAGCCGCATAAGCTCATGCGTACGATGAAGTACATGCCCGGCGAGCTTGCGGAAGCGGTGACGGCATCACTTTGCAGTCAATGTAATTTATGTGAAATGTTTTCCTGTCCCGCCCACTTAAGCCCGCGAAGTATTAACGGCTGGTATAAGGGCAGGATGAAAGAGGCCGATATTAAATATACGCCGTCCGCAGCCGATTACAAAACTAAAGAAATGCGCAGTTACCGCATGGTACCCAGCAAGCGGCTTATTGCAAGATTGGGGCTTGCCGCTTTTAACGGCGATGCGCCGCTTACGAACCCGGAGTGGCATGTAAAGGAAGTTTCGATTATGCTCAGCCAGCATGCGGGAGTTCCGGCAGAACCGATTGTTTGCGAAGGCGATACGGTTAAGACCGGCCAGGTTATCGGCAAAATTCGGGCAGGAAGTCTCGGCGCCCCGGTGCATGCAAGCCGGGACGGGCAGGTAGTAAGCGTGACGGATAAGATGATTACGATAAAGGTGGAAGCGGCTTATGTATAATGCAATCGGTATGGTGGAACTGAGCAGTATTGCCAGAGGCGTTTATATTGCCGATCAAATGATTAAAGCTGCAGCGGTGGAGCCCGTAAGCTGTACGGCAGTCTGTCCCGGCAAATACATCGTTCTCATACAAGGTGATGTGGCGGCCGTGGAAAACGCCGTCCGGGTCGGTATGACGGCTGCAGGCGAATATATTGTCGATCAGTTTGTTATTCCCAATATCCATCCGGCCATATTCCCGGCCATATCATCCACGACGATTCCGGACACGAAAGCGGCGTTGGGGATCATGGAATCTTTTTCCATGGCATCCATGATTTTTGCTGCCGATGCGGCTTTAAAAGCCGCTGAAATTCAGGGAATCGAATTGCGGTTGGGCACAGGTCTCGGAGGCAAAGCGTTTTTTACCTTTACGGGAAATGTGGCGGCAGTGGGGGCGGCGGTAGAAGCCGGAAGAGAACTTGTCAAAGAAAGCGGTCTTCTGGTTGATATAGAAATTATTCCGTCTCCGTCCGAGAGACTTTGGGATAGTTTACTGTAAAGTGAATTAATTTAGGAGGTGATAAGGTGAAGCGGTTAATTTGTATTGACCAAGTAAAGGAAGCCGTTGCGGCCGGTATTACGGAACTGCAGGTGGAGCCGAATACGCTGATTACCGATGCTGCCCGGGACTATGCCCGCAGTAAGGGCATGACCTTTGCGGCAAGGGGCATTGTCCCGGCGCAACGGGGATGCGCAAAACCCTCATCGGGCGGAAGCTCTGTCGATAAAGGTGTTGTTGCCGAAATCGTGCGCCAGGTTCTTTTGTCGCGCGGACAGGCGGCCGAGCCGTATATAGCCGAAAAAGATGTGAGCGGCTTAAAGGTCGTACGAGGTCATTCGGTTTCATATGAAGTGTTTGATACGGGCAACCCCGTAACGTGTGTCAAATATCAGGAAGTTGTCAGTAAGGCCGAGTCGCATATGAGTTCGGGATTTCTGACCATAGATCACTCGTCGTTTACATGGACGCTTTCCGGATATGAAGAAACCGATATTATTCTGGAAGGCAGTTTGTCCATAACGATTGACGGTAAGACTTACCGTGCAAGTCAGGGAGATGTTCTCTTCATTCCCAAGGATTCTACGGTTATCTGGAATGCGGAAGATCACGTTAAGCTGTTTTATACGACATATCCCGCAGATTGGGCCGGTTAATTCTGCCGGAGGAGGGCTTGATTGATGGAAGCTTTAGGGATGATTGAAACGCGGGGACTGGTGGCGGCCATAGAAAGTGCCGATGTAATGCTTAAAGCGGCGGATGTCGGCCTTGCCGGCAAAACTTTCGTCGGGGGCGGACTCGTAACCGTATGTGTCTGCGGCGAAGTGGCGGCCGTGAAGGCCGCTGTTGATGCCGGCGTAGCTGCCGTGGAAAAACTCGGTGCGACCGCCCTGATTTCGAGCCACGTTATTCCGCGACCGGATAATGCCGTCGGAATCCTATTTCCCAAAGGAGCGACGGATAACTCGGCGAAGGGCGGAAAACCGGCAATGCAACCTGCCGTTGAAGAGACAAAAGCGGAGGCACAAGGCTTGGAAGAAGCGGTACCGGAAAATCCGTCGCCCGAAGTTTCGGATATTCAGGTTTCGAGCAAAGCCGAAGCGGATGCGCTTGCCCGTAAGAGCGGCGCCGGACTGAAAATTTGCTTGCGTAATATGTCCGTTCCCGCTTTAAGGCGACTGATTCGCGAGTATGAAGATATCGGTATCAAAGGAAGAGCCGTATCGCGGGCTAAGAAAGAAGATTTGCTCAGCCTGCTGGAAAGATACTACTCTTTGTCATAAAAATAATTTAAAAGACCGGGAAAGGGGAGAGATGTTTGGATACTTTGGATTATGATTTGCAAACCGTACAGGAAGCAAGAAACCTTGTACGGAAAGCACAGGCGGCAGAAGACGTTTTTTGCAAATTCGCCAACGATCAAGTGGATAGAATTTTGCAAAACATGGTACGCGCTGCTGAAGAAAATGCGGAGAAGCTCGCCTGCATGGCTGTAGAAGAAACGGGATTCGGCAAAGCCGAAGACAAGGTTATTAAAAACCTTGTGGCGTCGAGAGATGTATATAACTACATTAAAGACATGAAGACCGTCGGCATTATTAATGAAGATCCTGTAAATAAAATTACGGAAATCGGCGAACCTGTCGGGGTTGTCTTGGGCATTGTGCCTTCGACCAATCCGACCTCAACGGTTATTTACAAAGCGATGATTGCCCTGAAGGCGCGTAACGCAATTGTGTTCTCGCCGCATCCGTCGGCGTTGAAATGTACGTTGGAAGCAACGCGCATTATGACACAGGCGGCAGAAGCGGCAGGCGCTCCGGCCGGCATTATTTCCTGCGTGAATCACCCGTCTATGAAGGCAACCAACGAATTGATGCGTTGTGATGAAGTTAAGATGATTATCGCAACGGGCGGCGCCGGCATGGTAAAAGCGGCATACAGCTGCGGGAAACCGGCTTTGGGCGTAGGTCCCGGGAACGGGCCGTCGTATATTGAACGGACTGCGGACGTAAAAAAATCCGTTGAGGACATTATGCTCAGCAAGACCTTTGACTACGGCACTATATGCGCTTCCGAACAATCCGTTATCGTTGAAGAATGTAATAAGGCGCAGGTCACAGCGGAATTTGAGCGCCAGGGCGGTTATTTCATGACAAAGGACGAAACGGACAAGGTTTGCACACTCCTGTTTAAAAACGGGTATGACATGAATGCAAAGTTTGTCGGGCGTTCGGCACAAGTGATTGCCGATGCGGCAGGCATTACAATTCCGCCGGGAACACGCGTTCTCATCGGTGCTCAGGACGGTGTAGGCAAGGGATATCCTCTTTCGTTTGAAAAGCTTACGAGCGTGTTGGGGTTCTACACGGTGCGCGATTGGCAGGAAGCTTGTGACTTGTGTATTTGTTTGCTGAAAAACTGCGGCATGGGACATACTATGTCCATCCATACGGAAAACCCGGATATTGTACGGCATTTCTATGAAAAACCCGTATTCCGACTCATTGTGAATACGCCTGCAACACAGGGCGGCACGGGCATCAGTACGGGCTTGGCTCCGGCATTTACGCTCGGGTGCGGTACATGGGGCGGAAGTGCTACGGCCGATAACGTTACGCCGCGGCATTTGATGAATATCAAGAGAGTGGCATACGGCATCAGAGAAATAAAGCCGTCACCTCCCCTGTCGGGCGGACAGGTGTCCTATAGCGGCAGCAATAATTCCGTATCCGCGTTGGATGAACAATTGGTCGGTGTAGTCAACGAAGTATTGCAGCTCCTGAAACAAAAAGGGGAATTTTAATGGGACGCTATGATGCCCTTATCGACCTTTTGCTTGAAACGGTAAAAGAGGGCAATGTGCAGCTGCCGCCGAACTCCGTTCCCGTGGGCGTGTCCAACAGACATGTTCACCTGTCACAAGCGGATTTGGAGATATTGTTCGGTGCCGGCTATAAGCTGACAAAGACAAAGGATATCTCTCAGCCGGGGCAGTTTGCATGTAAAGAAACGGTTACCCTGGCCGGGCCGAAAGGCGCCATTGAAAAAGTGCGTGTCCTCGGACCGGTCAGAAAAGAGTCACAAGTGGAAATACTTCGGGCAGATTGCTTTAAATTAGGCATTAATGCGCCGGTACGTATGTCCGGTGAATTGGCGGATACGCCGGGAATCACCTTAATCGGACCGGCAAGCGGCCTGTACTTGCCGCGTGGGGCGATTATTGCCAAGCGACACATTCATATGTTGCCTGAAGATGCACGGCAATTCGGCGTTTCAGACGGTCAAATTGTATCTGTCGGCGTTGACGGCGATAGAGGCGGTACTTTCGCTAATGTTGTTATCCGAGTAACGACAACATCGGCATTGGAGTGTCATATAGACACGGAAGAAGCTAATGCGATGAACTTGAAGAACGGCTCCAGGATAACAATTATTAAATAAACTTTTTAATATTTATTTAGGAGGAAAATAATATGAGCACAACAGAAGCATTGGGTTTAATTGAAACAAAAGGATTGGTAGGTTCTATTGAAGCGGCGGATGCAATGGTAAAGGCGGCAAACGTTTATTTGATCGGCAAAGTCCTGGTAGGCGGCGGCTTGGTAACCGTTATGGTTCGCGGTGACGTAGGCGCCGTTAAAGCAGCCACAGATGCCGGTGCGGCAGCAGCACAACGCGTTGGTGAGCTTATTTCCGTTCACGTCATTCCGCGTCCGCACAATGATGTTGAAATGATTCTTCCTCATGACAACCTTGAAGTAAAAGAGTAAGCTCGTCATAAACGGGCTAAGGAGTTGTTGCACCTTAGCCCGTTTATTTATATCTTTGTGTATGCCTTGACTACATAACAACAATTTGGAACAGGCAAAATCAGGAGTATGCGACGATATAAATGCACTTATTGTTGCAATTAGACTATTCAGAGGTGATATCTATGGATAACCGAGCGGCAGCTGTCAAACTGAGTATTGATGCCGGTTTCAAACGCCGTGGTATAACATTTGCAATTTTTTCGGGTGTTTTTTACGGATTGTACACGGCATTCCTTACCTTGGGAATGTCAAAGGGTATTTGGGGCAATGATTGGTATGGAGCGAATATATCGGGATTAAGCGCATTTGCCGTTGCTTATTGTTTAGCTGCGTTGGGATCGGCCGTTAATGATACGATGAGCGGCATATGGGCTTTGATCAATGTCACCGTAAAAGGTGAATTGGGAGACTTCTTTCGTACCTTAAAGTCCAAGCCGGGGGTTGTTATGATTGTTTGTGCGCTTATTGGCGGTCCCCTGGCATCGACTGCCTATGTTGCGGCATTGCAGATGGGCGGTTCCATTATCGTGCCGATTTGTGCTTTAAACGCTTCTTTCGGCGCGATTATCGGACATTTCGTATTTAAACAGGCAATTAACAGACGGATGATTGCCGGTATTTTACTTTGTCTGATTGCCGCCGGCGTTATTGGCGGCACTTCTTTTTCCGACGTCGGGCCTACTGCGTTGGTTGCTTGCGGTATTGCCTTGTTTTGCGCGCTGGGTTGGGGCATTGAAGGAGCTGTTGCCGGATTTGGGACGACTCTCATTGATTACAATATTGGGATTACAATCCGGCAATGTATTTCCGGATTATCCAATATGTTGATTATGTTGCCTCTCCTTTGCTTTATTGACGGGAATATCGGCCTTGCACCCAGATTATTGTCCGGGGCATGGTCGGACTGGTCCGTTATATTTTTTGTCGTTTCCGGATTTTGTGCTATGCCGGCGTATTCTTTCTGGTATAAAGGCAACTCTATGTGCGGCGCGGCCCTGGGTATGGTTTGCAACGGCGCATATTCGTTCTGGGGGCCCTTTTTCTGCATGATCATTGTCGGTATGATTGACGGGCAGCCGGGATGGATGCTGACGCCTGTTCAATGGGTTGCAGCTCTTGTCATGATTTGCGGTATTGCACTTGTGGGCAACTTGAATCCGCTGCATTTATTAAAAAAGGAGGCAAAATAATGAAACCGTTATATTATGCCATTATGAAATATATGACGACTGTAGATGAAGCCTCTAACCAAGATGTAATTAATGCGCTGAGTAATGAATATGGAAGTTTTAAAATGTTACGTTCCGATGCGGTAGAAGAAGCGCTCATGACGGCAAAAGCGAACGGCTTGTTGGACGAGTCACGATTCGAATTGGATTCGAATGATGTATTACATGTATATTACAGTGTCAATGAATACGGACGAGATTTAATTAATCATTTTATTAAGTAATGTTTACCGGGCAGTACTTGAAACAGGTTGTATATCACTGATATTTTATAAACGGAGGTATTTATTATGAACTTAAAAAGTAAACTTTGCATTGCCGCAATAACGGCAGCCTGCATGTCGACTGTTGCGGCAGCGGCGGAGCCTGCTTCGGTTACGGGGAATGCCCGTAAAGACACGTATGTGAACGGCATTGTTTATCAATATTCCGCAGAAGTGGCCGGTCTTCAAAAACAAGCCTATGAATTGGCACGTATTCGACTTGATCAGGCGTTGGCAAACAAGGCCGAACATACCAAGCCGTTGGCTATTGTCAGTGATATTGATGAAACTATTATGGATGATACTACGTATCAAGCTGAAATGATGATGAAAGAGGGCTCGTGGGACAGCGGTCCGTGGGACGGGTATTATCACGCAATTGCTTCTGAAGCGGATAAGCCGCTTCCGGGTGCAGTGGAATTTTTCAACTATGCTCAAAGTAAAGGTGTAGAAGTTTTCTACATTACAAACAGGGATTGGGATACAGAAGATCTTACAGTTGCGCAACTCAAACATGCAGGACTTCCGTATGCCGACGCGGCGCACGTGCAGGTCATGGACCGGTCCGGTTCGTCCAATAAAGACAGCCGCCGTGCTAATGTAACTAAAGACTATGATGTAGTCATGTATTTAGGCGACAATATCGGCGACTTCACATCGGCTTTCGGCCGTGAAATGGGCGCTCTTAAACGTACGGAATTAGCCATGGATCCCCGGTATAAGAATAATTGGGGCGTTACTTGGATTGTATTGCCTAATGCCACATACGGCGATTGGATGGGTGCCGTATGGTATAAGAGAAACACTACGGATGAAGAAAAGAGCCGGTATACCCGGGATCTGCTTAATCATTGGAAATATTCCAATAAAGACTGGGATGTATGGTATAAAGGGTATGTAAAAGACTAGTGCAACATAAGTGTTGTATTTAAAAAATCAAGGACTGCAACAGAAGCGGATCAAAATCTCTTCCGGTGCGGTCCTTGATTTTACAATTAAGCCAATTAAGCGCGAGAATAAATTTGACAACAAGTATCAGAAACTATAGACTGTAACCGTATGTAAGTGTGATTCACAAAGGAGGAATGCAGTGTGAACAGGGGTACAAAGAAATCGATGGCGACCATCTTTGCGGCAGTATCTTTGGTCGGAACGTCCGCATGGGCGGCAGGTGTGCAGCAGATAGATCCGGAAGCGCATGTGTCCGTCGGAGGCGCTACGAGTGCTGAAGGGGCCGGCCGGGTTCGTGTCGATGCGACGGCCGGTGCGAGTGTGATGATTACACCGGATCAGAATTATGAACCTGCGTCGTATCCGCTCCATGACGGGAAGCGTGTACCCGATAATCTCAGTCCCGTGCCGCCGGCAACGGAAGCCCCTGCGACGGCTCGCGTCGTCATTCGCGGCCAGCGTACGGATTTCGGTCTTAACACGAATTCATCCAAAACGGGTACTGCCGTCGGGGCTAACGTGAAAGCAAAGGGGAGTTATGCTGCCGCTTTCGGCAACGGGGCGGATGTCAAGGCGGAAGAAGGCCTTGCTCTGGGGCACGGTGCCGTCGTCAGAGGTAGCGGAAGTGTAGCGCTGGGTGCAGGCAGTACGGCGACGGATGCAGATGTTATCTCCGTGGGCAATGAAAACCTTGTGCGTAAGGTGACGAATATTGCCGACGGCGCGGTAGCGGCAGGTTCGCATGATGCCGTTACGGGAAATCAGCTGTATATAACGGACCGCCGTGTACAAGAATTGGCACAACAGGTTATGGCCTTACAACAGGAGAATGGCGCATTAAAGAAAATGATTGCAGAGCTGACGTCCAAAGGTCAATAGATTTTTGTGATTTAAGTAAAGGAGACTTCTTATGATACATTAAGAAATCTCTTTTACTATATTGCGGTTCAGGTATTATATAACAGCAGTAATAGCATACATATTCTTTTTTAAAATGCTTAAAATATTGACAATAAATATCGAAATAATAAAATATAAATGTAATTATTGATCAAATTTTTGTTTATATGACGGGAGGAGATTATATGCTGAAAATGAGCAAGTCAAAAGAACGTTTGATTGCGGTCTTGTCTGCTGCGGCAGTTACAGGAAGTGCCGCTTTTGCGGCGGTTCCGCAAATCGATGCCGGCGCGAGTGTACTTATCGGCGGGGCGACGACGAGTGAAGCGGCCGGCCGAACCCGCGTTGACGCGACTACCGGTGCAAGTGTCATGATTACACCGGATCAAAACTATGCGCCTGATACCTATCCTGCGCATAACGGGAGACATGTTCCCGATAATCTCAATGCGGATTCTCCTGATACGGCTCGTGTCATTATTCGCGGCGAGCGGACGAATTTCGGCTTGAATACGAATACATCTAAAAACGGAAGTGCATTTGGCGCCAATGCGGTCGCAAAAGGGGATCATGCTGCGGCTTTCGGCAACGGTGCCCATGTGAAAGCAGCCGAAGGATTGGCCGTCGGGTATAATGCCTCCGTTACGGGTGCCGGCAGTGTGGCCCTCGGCGGAGGCAGTCTTGCGACGGAAGCCAATGTTGTTTCCGTCGGCAGCGATTCGTTGCAGCGCCGTATTATTAATGTGGCGGACGGCAGAATTGCCGCCGGATCGCACGATGCCGTCACGGGTAATCAGCTTTATCAGTACGGGCAATCACTGACAGGCGGACTGAGAAAAGAGCTTAAAAGCGTCGGCGCCGTATCTGCAGCCCTGGCGGGATTACATCCGCTTGATTACAGCGGTGACGCGTCGAAATTCCAGATCTCGGCAGCCCTTGGCACATACGGCGGTACAAAGGCTGTCGCCTTAGGCGGATTTTATAACGCTAATCCGAATGTGCTCTTATCCTTCGGTATTGCATCAAACTTCGGCGATGACCACAAACTGGCCGGCAATATAGGCGCCACTTTCCGCGTCGGCAAGGGCGATAACCGCGGTGAAGCTCATTACGGTGATGCAGTAATTTCCAGGCGTCTTGATGCGATGGAACGGGAAGTCGCCGAATTGAAGGCGCAGAATGAGGAATTGAAGAAACAAATAGGGCATAAATAGAAACTTTGTGAAAACGATCTCGTAATAAAGAACCGTTTTGACGTATCAAATCCGTGCAGGGGGCAAAAAAAGAAAACTGGCAGGCGGCTTTTTGCGCGGTAAATCTGCTGCAGCGGCAAGTTACGGCACAGCGAGAATATTACATTTTCGCATGATATGATGAGGCGCAATCTAAAAAATGAATAGAGAACTTTTAAAAAATAGAGGAATTTCCCTATTGTTCTATTTGGAACGTGCTATACTATAAGTAACAGATTTCGTTTCTTCGGAGAGAGGAAATAAATCCGATTTTACTATCTTAAGGGAGGTCATTTCTATGTCTTATAACAACATTAAGTTTGAAAAACAAGAAGGAATCGGCGTATTGACGATCGATCGCCCGAAGGCGCTGAATGCGCTCAACTCTGAAACGTTGTTGGAATTGAATGATTGCATCGGTAAGATCGAAGCGGACAAGGAAGTAAAAGTTCTCGTAATCACCGGTGGCGGCGATAAATCCTTTGTTGCCGGCGCGGATATTAAAGAAATGTCCACGAAGAACGCTGTTGACGGCCGGAACTTCGGCAAGGTAGGCCAGGATGTATTCACGCGCATTGAAAACATGCCTCAGCCCGTCATTGCGGCCGTTAACGGTTTTGCTCTCGGCGGCGGCTGCGAACTCGCTTGCGCTTGCGACTTCCGCTATGCATCTGAAAACGCTCTCTTCGGCCAGCCGGAAGTAGGCCTCGGCATCACGCCCGGCTTCGGCGGTACACAACGTCTTCCCCGTCTTGTAGGCCGCGGCATCGGCAAAGAACTTATTTACACGGCTGCCAACATCAAGGCTGACGAAGCGTTCCGAATCGGCCTCGTCAATAAAGTCGTACCGCAGGAAGAATTGATGCCGACGGTTATGAAAGTTGCCAAGAAAATTGCCGGCAACGCTCCCATTGCCGTACAGCTTTGCAAGGCTGCGATCAACCGCGGTATTCAGTGCGATGTCATTACGGGTATCGCTTACGAAGATGAAGTGTTCGGCCTGTGCTTCTCGACGGAAGACCAGAAGGAAGGCATGGCTGCATTTATGGAAAAGAGAAAAGAAAAGAATTTCCAAGGGAAATAAGCTGTTACGAAAAAACACGTTACACCGGGTGGGGTAACGTGTTTTTCTATGCCGTAATGATACGCCATAAGGCGATGAGAATGAAGGTGAGAACGCAGAGGAGGCTCAAGACGCGCTGCTTTGTAAGGACGAACTTGGCCGGCTGCATTTGCGGCAGTATCGGCGGCGTTACGACCTGTCGGGTGCCGCAAATGGGGCACGTGCGTACGCCGTCACGCAGCTCCGTGCCGCAGGTTTTACAAATCATAGATTCATCTCCTGAAAGTTCGGTTGTGTTTATCATAGCACGGCAGGGAAAAGAATGCGATATGTAAAAAGAGGCCTTGTTGCAATAACCGTCTTGTGGAAGGGCTGCACATAGTCTATAGTATAGATGTTCGGACGATGAAAAAGGAGCGGGATGATATGGTGCAGAGGTTTTTTAAAATTTTATATTACGCCTGCCGCGGTCGGCACCTCACCGAAAAAGCGGTTATCGTTCTTGCCAAGTTCGGCTTTGTCGTCTATATCCTGTACGGTGTTGTCACCTGGCTTTATCCGGGCCGGGCTGCAGAACGGTTTGAGCGGCGCAGGGCCGTTGCGGCGGCAGCGCTTTCTCTCGGCCTGACTGTCGTTGCAGCGGCTCTCCTTCGTAAAATTTGGCGCAGACCGAGGCCCTTTATGAGCGGCAAGACGGCTCTCTTGCGCCACGGAAATTCGCCGTCCTTTCCGAGCAATCACACGATTCATGCCGCCGCCATAGGCGCGGCCGTTATGGCGTATAGGCAAAAAGAAGGCACGTCTCTGCTCCTGTGGGGACTTGCCCAAGGAGCGGCCCGCGTTTACTGCGGCGTTCACTATGCGAGCGATATTATCGGCAGTGTTGTCTTGGGTGCGGCCTGCGCTCTCGCCGTTTGCCGCAGTAAGGTGCTTGCCGGAGCGGCAGAACGCTTGGCCCTCTTCGTGACAACTGTGGAAGAAGCCCTGAAAAGATATTAATATTGGACATAAAAAAGCCTGCCTCGCGTATGGGGCAGGCTTTTGCGGTTTTTAATGCTTTTGGCGGAATGCGGTGAAGCCGGCATATACGGCGCCGGTACCGAGCTCTTCTTCAATGCGCAGGAGGCGATTGTATTTGGCAACCCGTTCGCTTCGGTTGGGCGCACCCGTCTTGATTTGGTTGGCATTCAAAGCGACGACGAGATCCGCAATGGTCGTGTCTTCCGTTTCGCCCGAACGGTGGGAGACGATGGCCGTGTAGCCCGCGTGGGCGGCGAGTTTCATGGCATCGAGCGTTTCCGAGAGTGTGCCGATTTGGTTGAGCTTAATGAGAATGGAGTTGCCGCTGTCCAGACCTATCCCCTTGGCGAGGCGCTGTGTATTCGTAACGAAGAGGTCGTCTCCTACGAGCTGCACCTTGTGGCCGAGCGCGGCAGTCAGCCTTTGCCAGCCGTCCCAATCTTCTTCATCCAAGCCGTCTTCAATGGAATAGATGGGATATTTTTTTACGAGTTCCTGCCAGTGGGTAATGAGTTCGTCGGAAGTATACTTCTTGCCGCACTTGGGCAGGACGTATTCACCGGCCTTGGCACCCTTCCATTCACTTGCCGCCGCGTCAAGGGCGAGACAGAAGTCGGAGCCCGGTTTGTAGCCGGCTTTTTCGACAGCCGAGAGAATGTACTGAATGGCTTCTTCATCGCTCGAAAGATTGGGCGCGAAGCCGCCTTCGTCGCCGACGGAGGTAGCCAGCCCTTTTTCTTTCAAGAGGGTTGCGAGGACATGGAAGACTTCCGTGCACCAACGCAGACCTTCGGCAAAGGTAGGTGCACCGGCAGGCATAATCATAAATTCCTGGACGTCCACCGTGTTGGCCGCGTGGGCACCGCCGTTTAATATATTCATCATCGGTACGGGCAGGTGATTGCCGTTGCAGCCGCCAATGAAGCGGTAAAGGGGTATGTGTTCGGCCTTGGCCGCCGCTTTGGCCGCCGCTAAGGAGACGGCTAAAATGGCGTTGGCCCCCAGTTTGGACTTGTCTGTTGTGCCGTCGGCTGCGAGCATGGCCTGATCGACGGCGTACGTATTGAAGGGGGACAGACCTGTCAATGCCTGACGGAGGTGTGTGTTCACATTTTCCACGGCTTTGTCGACGCCCTTGCCGCCGTAGCGGGATTTGTCACCGTCGCGCAGTTCCAGGGCCTCGAATTGTCCCGTCGAGGCACCGCTGGGTGAGATGCCGCTGCCGACGGTACCGTCGGAGAGGATGACATCCGCTTCTACTGTCGGATTACCGCGCGAATCGATGACCTGACGGCCGATAACCGTTTCAATCGTGAGTTTTTCCATTATTGTAACACCCTTTCGATTTTATAGTTGTATGTACTTGCCGAGATAGTGTTGTAAGGTGGGAATTTGGCTCTTTTCCCGGTCTTTGCCTGCATAGAGGAGGGTTACGTTGCCTGCAGCCAAGTGCTGTTTAATGAGGTCGACAAAGGGCGGAAAAGCGTCATTTGCGGCCAGTTCGTCGCCATAGGCGGCAGCAAAGGCTTCGTACGAAATTTCTTCGTGATGGTAGCGTTTGCGCAAATCCGTTGTGGGCGCTATGTCCTTGACCCATGCGCCGAGACCGGCATTTTCCTTTTTGATTCCCCGCGGCCAGAGGCGGTCGATGAGGATGCGGAAGCCGTCCGCTTCGACCGGTTTTTCATAGATTCGTTTCCATTGTAAGGTACCCATAGAAATCATCTCCCCAAAAGACAGTATATACTAAAGTCGGCGCGGCGGCTATAAAAATTTAGAGGACCGGATATCTGCCGTTTTATTTACGTAGTTTTGCGTTGCTTGCGGACGGTGCTGTTCGGAATCCTCGCGGCGAGACGAAGTTTGGCGACAGTTCGCCTTGCGATGGGCAGCCCCTTTTCTGCCAGCATGTTTGCCAGTACCTGATCCGAATAAGGCCGGACTCTGTCTTCTGCCGCAATAAGGGCGAGCAGAGTTCGTTTGATTTCGTCGGCTGATGCCGGTTCGGTCGTACCGTTGTCGTAAGCCCGCGTAAGGAAGTCCTGTATTTTGCAGACGCGGCGGTTGAAGAGAACACAGCGGTTCTTGCAAACACGGCTGACCGTCGCTTCGCTCAGGCCCGTGATACGGGCAATTTCTTTTTGCGTCAGCGGATGAAGTGCGGCATCATGGAGAAAGAAGTCGTGCTGACGATAGCAAATAGCTTCCAGGACTAGGCGAATGGCTTTGCTGCGGAAGGTCAGTGCCGTGCGCAGATTGACATACGAGTGCCGGGCTTTTCGTAAATAGGCGAGTGTCTCCTTGTCGGCGTTCTTGCCGTAAGCCGCGTAGAGATCGTCGCGGAAGCGAAGGATTGGACAGGTCTGAAAGAGAATGACCGATACGTCGCCCCGATCCGTTACGACAAGTTTTCCTTCGGGACGGATATAGACGTCCCGCGTGTCCAACTGTCTTAAGGGCTGAAAGGAGAGGGGGCGCAGGAAGTCGATGACGGCCTGCAGATCCGCGTCGGACATGGACAACTCTTTGCGCAGGCGTTGCCAGCGCCCGTTAAGAAAAGCATCGTAGTACGCTTCCAGTACAGTCAGCGTATGCGGCGGCGCGTCACCCTTGCGCTTACATTGCAGGATGAGCGCCTCCCGCAGGGAGCGGGCGCCGATGCCCGGCGGATCGAGGGATTGGACGAGAGCCAGCGCGCAGGCGATTTCATTGTCCGAAAAACCGCGGGTGTCGCTTTTAAGGAGTTCCGGATCCGTGAAGAATCCCTTTTCGTCGAGGGCGCCGATAATCACCTTGGCTGCCGCCGTAATGCGGTCCGGCGCGTTCAATAAAGCGAGTTGCTCGAAGAGGATTTCCTGCGGCGATTTCTCTCGGACAAAGTCGGGCGGAGTGCCGTCCGTCACGGCAGTCCACATAGGATAGTAGATTTCAAGGAGGGGGTTTTCTTCGGCCCGTCGACGCAGGAAATCGTTTAAGTCCTGTTCCTGTAAGGTGAGAAACATAGCGGAAAGCCGCTGTATTTGCGTCAGTTTATGTTGTTGTTTCAAGGACAGAGATAAGTTCAGCATAACCGTGACCTTTATCAATGCACTTTTCGCGTCCGGACAAAAAGAAACGATACGACGTGTAGCGCCGCATCGTTTCGCAGGTAAATCAGTTCTTGCCGTCTTCTGCCGAGAATTTTGTGGAGAAAACGTGATAAATAAAGTAGGCAATGGACAGAACAAAAACGGCGAGGCCGAGAATGTCGGCCGTGTTTTTAAAATCTTTACCCACCAATGCCAACGGATCTTCACTGCCGCCGGCCGTAATGGAGAATACGATGAGCATGGCGATGATGACACCGATCAGGCTTTCACCGACAATGAGGCCGGATGCAAAGAGAACACCTCTGTGCGTGCACGCTTCGACGTCTTCATCTTCTTTTCCCGGGCTGCGGAGAGCTGCGCGGGCACGAAGACGCTTATGCATGATATAACCGATAACGGAACCGATAACCAAAGGGATTTCCAATGTCGGCGGCAAGTAAATACCCATGCCGACAGCCAACGGAGGCAGGGCGAGAGATTTTGTATTTTTCGTCAGGATGAGATCGACGATAATGGCGGCGATACCTACGCCGATGCCGAAGAGGATATAGTTCCAGTCGAGCTGAGAACTGAAAATACCTTGGGCGATCGTCGTCATAAGCGTTGCCTGCGGCGCTGCCAATGCTTGGCTCGGATCCATGCTGGCGCGGGGCAATGCGCCTGTAAAGCCGTAAGCTTGATACAGAAGGTTCAATACAGGTGCGATTGCAAAAGCGCCGACGACGGAACCGAGAATCAAGGCGACCTGCTGTTTCCAAGGTGTTGCTCCGACGATATAGCCCGTCTTTAAATCTTGGAGATTATCGTTGGAAATGGAGGCGATGCTGACGATAACACTGGTAATAAAAATCGCCAATGCCGTTGCGAATTTTGTGCCTTCCGGCGTATCGAAGATACCGAAGGACTGACCGATGCCGAGGACAACCAATGATGAAACGATGATGCCGAGAATACCGATGCCTGAAATCGGGCTGGCAGATGTGCCGATAAGACCGGCCATGTAACCGCAGGCTGCAGCGACAAAGAAGCCCATGAGAACGGCGACAAGAACGCCGACAACGATGTAAATGGTCGTTATCGTGCCGGGCAGGCCCGCTTCGGAAACGAAATTATAGAACGTAAAGAGCAGGCCGAGAATGACCGCTATAAAGACGATGCCTACGGACTTGGGACTCATGTCGATATCCGTATGGTGAAGAGCCTGTTTTTCCGCAGTATTATTGGCGCGGATCGCGTTGACAGACATCTTGATGCCGTCAATAACAGGTCCCAGAAGTTTAATGAGTGTCCATACGGCGGCAATACCGATACAGCCGGCACCGATAAAGCGGACTTTTTGAGCCCAAATGACTTTTGCGAAAGCAGCGGCCGTTTGTCCGTCAGCCGGTGTAAGCGTAGATGTCAGGTAAGGCACGAAGATACCCCACGCGAGCAGTGTCCCCACCAGTATGGCCGCACCGCTGGCAATGCCAATCAGGTAGCCTGCGCCGAGAAGTGCCATAGAAAAGCCGAGCGGGATCTGGGTCGTCGCTTTACCGAAGTTGAGCCAATAGCTGAATTCGGACGAAAGGACATGGAATCCGTTGGCACACAGCCCGATGATACCGGCAAGAGCCGTACCTTTGACGATGTCCCGCATGCCTGTCGCCTTTTTGTTTGCTTCCCCTTCTTCGTGCGATTCACTGCCGACTTTGAGGATTTCCGCCGCCGCACGGCCTTCCGGATAAGGAAGATCCGTATTAACGACCATGGCACGACGCAGGGGAATCGTGAAAAGGACGCCCAGGGAGCCGCCGCACGTACAGAGGATCATGGTCTGCCAGAAGGGAAAACCCTGCCAGTAGCCGAGCATCAAAAGGCCCGGAAGAATAAAAATGATTGCCGACAATGTTCCGGCAGCCGATGCCTGTGTCTGTACCATGTTGTTTTCCAAGATATTGGAGTGTTTGAACATGCGCAGAATTGCCATAGAAATGACCGCAGCAGGAATAGATGATGAGAACGTTAGGCCGACCTTCAATCCCAAATAGACATTGGAAGCCGTGAAAATGACCGTAATAAGCATCCCCAGGAACATGCCTCTAAAGGTTAATTCCGGAAGGGACGGATATACGGTCCGGTCGTTTTGTGAGATCATATACTCTCCTCCTTTTTGGTGAAAAAACGAACTTTCATACTTCTGCCGACTACAAGTATACTATATATTTTTTGCATTTGTCATCATTTTGCGCATAAAGCATGGACTGAGATGAACCCTTGAGAAAAATAATCGGTTTCCAAGGAAGAAATTCTCCTTTATAATAAAAGTAAATGTATTTATTTCACAAGGAGGTTGCCTGTATGACGGAAAAAGAAATTATTGAAGGTGTATTGAGCGAGTTTGAAGGATTGGCGAAACATCCTCGTCCGTCTCATCATGAAAAGAATGTAAGCGATTATATTGTCGCTCGCTTGGCGGAGCTCGGTATTACGGCAAAACAGGATAGCGTATACAATATTGTCGCCGATGTGCCGGCGACGAAGGGTTTTGAAAAAGCTCCTTTAACGGTATTGCAGGGACATATGGACATGGTTTGCGTCGCCAAACCGGGTGTTTCTTACGATCCCTTGAAAGATCCGATTAGACTTGTTCGGGAAGGCAATATTCTGCGTGCCGACGGGACGAGCCTCGGTGCTGATGACGGCATTGCCGTGGCCGTCGCTCTCTATCTAATTCAGCAGAAAATAAATCACGGTCCGCTGCGGCTGATCTTTACGGTTGATGAAGAAACGGGAATGACCGGAGCGACCAACTTGGATGCGGCTCACGTGAAGGACGCGAAGTACGTCATTAATTGTGACTCCGAGTCGATCGATGTTATTTGCGTCGCATCCGCCGGCAGCACGCACATGCACTTTATGCGGCAGCTCCATCGGGAAGTACCGGCCGGGGATGTGGCTCTTGCCGTACGGGTACACCGTCTCTTGGGCGGCCATTCAGGCGAAGTTATCAATGAAGGCCGGGGCAACGCCATTAAGGCGGTCTCGTCCGTCTTGCGCCGCCTTGCCGATAAGGGCGCTGATTATCGGTTGGCCGATTTCAGCGGCGGCATAGCGGCAAATGCCATTCCTGCAGATGCGACGGCAATAATCGTTATCGCCTCAAAGGATAAGGGCCTTGTAGAAAAAACGGTGCAAGAAGCGGAAAAGGAATTCCGTCTCACCTACGAAGGCCTTGAAGACAAGGCCGTATTTGAAGTGACGCCGAGCGCCATGGCGCAGTCGGTCTTTTCAAAAGAAGACACGGAAGCCGTCGTCGACTTGATCAGTCTCCTTCACTGCGGCGTCTTCTCCATGAACCGCGCCATTCCGACCTTGCCGGACCTTTCCTCAAGTTTGGGCACGATCGTCACAACGGATAAGGACGTTGCCATTCAGTACTTCCCGCGTTCGTCGGCCGATGCGCGTCTGCGCGAGTTTCTCCTGTCCATGCCCGTCATTGCGCGGCTTACGGGAACGGATGTGCATATTGACGAACCCATGCCGGCATGGACTGAAAATATGCACAGCAGGCTGCAGCCTCTTATGGCCGGCGTCTATGAAGAGCTCATGGGCAAAAAACCGCGCATTGAAGCTATGCACGGCGGCCTGGAAACAGGCTATCTTTATGCTATGAATCCGGACCTCGATATTGTTGCCGTCGGCCCGGAAACGCACGACATTCACAGCGCCGACGAATGCGTGGAACTAGATACGGTGGCACAACTGGTGCAGGTCATTGCGGGCACATTGGAAAAATTGGCACAATTATAAGTATAAGTATACGGTTATTGCAATTTAATGAATCTTGAGAAGGTGGTACTTTTTTTAGTACCACGAACGTAAAACAGGGAGGACGTGGCAGTTATCACGTTCTCCCTGTTTTTTCGGCAGACGAGGTTTGAATATACGGGAGAAAAAGGGAGCCTTGTTCTTGAGGGCCTCCTTTTTTTTAGCTACAATAAAGATGAGAATAAGGCATATTCCATATGCTTTGCTGGAGCATACACTATGTGTGTTTATATTACAAAGGAGTGAACTATATGACAGCAAAAAAAATATTCAAGACGATGGATGGCAACGAAGCGGCAGCCCACATAGCCTACGCTTTCACGGAAATTGCCCCCATTTTTCCGATTACACCGTCGTCGCCCATGGCGGAACACGTGGACGAATGGTCCGCCCACGGCCGTAAGAATCTTTTCGGCGTGCCCGTTCTCGTACAGGAAATGCAGTCGGAAAAAGGAGCTGCCGGCGCATTGCACGGTGCTCTCAACGCAGGTGCTCTGACGACAACCTTTACATCGTCTCAAGGGATGATGATCATGCTTTCCAACATGTTCAAGGTAGCAGGTGAATTATTGCCGGCCGTCTTCCATGCGGCATCCCGTACGATTGCGTCCAACGGGTATACGATTTTTGCCGGGCACGACGACGTCATGGCTATGCGTGGTACCGGTATCTGTATGATGGCCGAATCGAGTGTACAGGAGGTTATGGACTTGTCGGCCGTTGTCCATGCGACGGCTATTTCCTGTCGCGTGCCGATTATCAATTTTTTCGACGGCTTCCGCACCTCTCACGAACTGCAGAAAATTGAAGTCATCGACTATGAAGACTTGCGGCCTATGCTTGATTTGGAAGCGGTTGAAGCCTTTCGTAAACGCGGCATGAACCCGGACAATCCCGAAGCGGTCGCTTTTTGCGAATCGGCGGAAGTGTACATGCAGCACAAAGAATCACTCAACAAGTTCTACGACCAAGTGCCTGAAACGGCGGAAAAATACATGCAAATGATTCATGAAATAACCGGTCGTGAATATCATCTGTTCAACTATACGGGCGCTCCCGATGCGGAATATGTCATCGTCGCCATCGGTTCGGGTGCGCAGACCGTGGAAGAAACGGTTAAGCACATGGCGGCAAACGGTGAAAAAGTAGGCTGTGTCAATGTCCACATGTTCCGTCCCTGGTCGGAAAAGCACTTCCTTGCAGCGTTACCTAAGACGACGAAGAAAATTGCCGTTCTGGAACGGACGAAAGAAACGGGCGCCAACGGTGAACCCATGTACCACAGTGTAGTCGCGTCCTTTGCGCGTGCCGACGTGCATCCGAAGATTTACAACGGCCGTTACGGCATTGCGTCAAAAGAATTTTTACCGGCCGACGTTATTGCGGCCTTCGACAATTTGAAACAGGCCGACCCGAAGACGGACTTTACGCTCAGCATCGTCGACGACGTGACCTTCAAGTCCCTGCCGCGGACGGCAGAGCTTAACTTAGCCGGTAAAGAGCTGAAAGCCTGTAAGTTCTGGGGTTTCGGATCGGACGGAACCGTCGGCGCCAACAAGAGCGCCATCAAGATTATCGGTGACAATACGGACATGTATGCTCAGGCGTATTTTGCGTATGACTCGAAGAAATCCGGCGGCGTAACGGTATCGCACCTGCGCTTCGGATCCGAACCGATTAATATGCCTTATCTCGTAAACAGTGCCGATTTCATTGCCTGCCACCGCCAGTCTTATGTGTACGCCTACGACCTGCTGAGAGGCATCAAGAAAGGCGGCACCTTCCTGCTGAACACGGTGTGGAAGCCCGAAGAATTGGAAGAAAAATTGCCTGCTCAGTTGAAACGCTCCCTGGCGCGCAATGACGTGCAATTCTATATTCTTGACGGTGTCGGCATCGCCCAGCGTATCGGCCTCGGCGGTCGTATCAACATGATCATGCAGTCGGCATTCTTCAAGTTGTCCGAAGTCATTCCTCTCGATTTGGCTATTTCCAAGTTGAAAGAAGCCGTGGTCAAATCGTACGGCAAGAAGGGTCAGGAAGTTGTCAACAAGAACTACGCCGCTATTGATGAAGGGTTGACGAACATCGTCAAAATTGACATTCCTGCCGCATGGGCGGATGCGGTCGACGAAGTAATGGACATGTCGAAATATTCGGAATTTTACAAGACCTTCGCATTGCCGACGAACCGTCTCGAAGGGGACGAATTACCTGTCAGTATCTTTGACGGCCGTGAAGACGGTCACTGGCCGACGGGAACGTGTGCCGAAGAAAAACGCGGTGTCGCTATGTTCGTACCCCGTTGGGATGCGGAAAAATGTATCGGCTGTAATCAATGTTCCTTTGTATGTCCGCATGCGGCTATTCGCCCCTTCCTCCTGACACCGGAAGAAGCGGCGAAGGCACCGGATGGCTACACGAATAAGGAAATTCGTATTGCGCCGGATTACAAATACAGTATCGTCGTTTCCGTCATGGACTGTCTCGGCTGCGGCAGCTGTACGCACGTTTGCCCGAAACAGGCACTGACCATGATGCCCTTTGATGACGAACAGCCCAAGGCGGCTATTTGGGATTATGTCATTGATTTGCCGGCAAAACCGAACCCGGGCGATAAGAAGACGGTTATCGGCAGCCAGTTCGAACAGCCCCTTCTCGAATTTACGGGCGCTTGCGCAGGTTGTGCCGAAACACCGTATTGCAAGGTTATTACGCAGCTTTACGGCGACCGTATGATGATTGCCAACGCCCACGGCTGCTCATCCGTATGGGGCGGCAGCGCGCCGACCTGCGGTTATACGAAAAACGAAAAGGGGCAGGGTCCCGCATGGGCGACGTCGCTGTTTGAAGATAACGCCGAATACGGCTTCGGCATGTTGCTTGCTGAAAAGGCGGAGCGGAAACTCCTCGTCACGTACGTGGATGCGGCTATGGACGCGGCAAGCCCGGTTCTGCGCGAAGCACTGGCCGAATGGAAGGATAAGAGAGACGTAAGCGACGGCACACGTGACCGCGCAGCAAAGGTAGTGGCCCTTTTGGAAGCGGAAAAAGACGGCAAGGCCGAGCTCGAACGGGTATATAAGATGAAACAGTTCCTCGTCAAGCGGAGTCAGTGGCTCTTCGGCGGCGACGGCTGGGCGTATGATATCGGTTACGGCGGCTTGGATCATGTTCTGGCCATGAACGAAGACATTAACGTTCTCGTCTTCGATACGGAAGTGTACTCCAACACGGGCGGCCAGGCCTCTAAGGCTACACCGACGGCGGCGGTCGCACAGTTCGCCGCATCCGGCAAGAAGACAAAGAAGAAGGATCTCGGCCTCATGCAGGCGACGTACGGGTACGTATATGTGGCCCAGGTTGCCATGGGGGCCGACAAGAATCAGTTTATGAAAGCTCTCCAGGAAGCGGAGGCTTATCCCGGACCGTCCCTTATCATCGGATATGCGCCTTGTATCAACCACGGCTTGAAGGTCGGTCAGGGCCAGAGCCAGTTGGAACAAAAGCGCGCCGTTGAAGCGGGCTATTGGCACTTGTGGCGCTACAATCCGCTTCTCAAGAAGGAAGGCAAGAATCCCTTCATTCTCGACTCGAAGCCGCCTAAGGCAAACTTCCGCGACTTCCTCATGGGTGAAACGCGTTTCGCTTCGCTTCTGCGCACCTTCCCCGATTCGGCGGAAGCTCTCTTCGCCAAGACCGAGGAAGACGCTCGCGACAGATACGAATCGTACGTGCAGATGGAACGATCTTTCGTTGCGGAGAAATAAAACAGGTTACATGCCGCAGAGCATGGAAAAAGGACAACAGCCGAAAGACTGTTGTCCTTTTCGCATTCTTAGGAAAGTTTATTTGCGGCTTTGCAGTAAAGTGTGAGCATGTACGTCAGTGCAAGAGGCAGCCCTTCTTCGTCGGAAAGATAGAAACCGGGGCTGTGATGGGGCGTCGGCGCGTGCCTGCCCGTCGAGTCGGCCAGGCCGAACCAGGCGATAGCCGCCGGTTTTTGTTCGGCGAAGTACGAAAAATCTTCGGCACCCAAGCGGGGCGGCACGTGCTGCCGCATGATGCCGACCTCGTCGGCCGCTTCGCTCATGACGGCAACGCAGTCCGGGTGGTTGATGACGGCCGGATAGCCGTAGACCATGGAGACGTCAATGTCGCAGTTGCAGGCTGCACAGACGGACCGGCCCAAGCGCTTTACTTCGGCCATGATGAAGTCGCGCAGCTCCGTGTCCAAGGCGCGGACACAGCCGCCCATGCTGACCTTTTCGGGAATGACGTTGGCCACGCCTTCTACGCCGCAGTGGAGGTAACTGACCGTCAAGGTGCAGCTCGCCAGGGGATCGCATTTTAAGGCGGGAATGAGGTTTAACGAGGAAATGAGCTGACTTGCCGGAATGAGCGGATTATTGGCCGTATGCGGGAAGCCGCCGTGGCCGCCTCTGCCGGTAATTTTAAAGTCGTACGTACCGACGGCGGCAAAGCGGACGCCCTCTTCGATGTCGATGGTGCCGGTCGGATTTTCCGCGTCCACGTGGATGGCAAAGAGGTAGTCGATTTTGTCCATGATGCCGTCCTTTACGAGCTGTACGGCACCGCCGGGCAGAAATTCCTCGGCCTGTTCAAAGATAAAATATACCGTTCCCTTGATGAGCTCCCTGTGTGCCGCAAGAATTTCGGCGACTGCCAATAAGATCGCCGTATGCGCATCGTGGCCGCAGGCATGCATGACGCCGGGTACCGTGCTTTTGAAGGAAAGGTCCCCTTCTTCGATGAGGCCGAGGGCGTCAATATCGGCGCGCAGGCCGACGGACGGGCCTGACGTATCTCCCTTCAGAAAGCCGACCGTACTGTTGCCGCCGATGCCGGTCAGCATGGGAATTCCGGCATCACGCAGGCGGCTGCGAATCCATTCGGCCGTTTTAAACTCTTTAAAGGACAATTCCGGATGAGCGTGTAAATAACGCCTGTTTTCCACTATCTTTTGACCGTACTGCGCAACAAGTTCTTTTATCAATTCATTCATGCAGGCTTCCTCCTCTAACGAGCTATGTTGTAATGGATATGTTTTGCAGCTATTATATCATGCCCGTACGGAAGGGGGAAAAGCATGATTTATGCACTTCGCCGATAAGGCGGATGTAAGAAAATAACATAATAAAAGGATATGTGTTAAGCCGTATTTATGAAATTTTCTGATAACTGAGAGCCTTTTATAGGCGAGGCAACGGCAATACGCTATAATGAGAAAAGTTTTATCTGCATTTTGGGGGTGACATAACTGCGTGGATTTTCAATTTGATTATTTCGCGGAAGTATTTCCGAAGGTATTGGAACATTTGGACGTAACGCTGGCCCTGACCGGTTCGTCGACGGTATGTGCCCTCGTTATCGGGCTTGTCATAGCCGTTATTTCGTATTATAAGGTTCCCGGATTTTATCAGGTCGCCGGAGTCTTCGTTTTTCTCATGCGCGGGACGCCGGCAGTAGTTCAGCTCTACTTCTTTTATTACGGTATTGCCACCGTCAGTGAACTCGTACGCGGCATGAATCCGACTATGGCCGTTGCCGTCGTCATAAGCTTGAACATCGGCGCTTTCATGTCCGAAAGTATTCGCGGCGCCCTGCTCTCGGTTGATTCGGGGCAAAAAGAAGCGGCCTATTCCCTGGGCATGTCCAACCTGCAGCTCGTGCGGCGCATCATTATTCCACAGGCGGCGCGCGCAGCGTTGCCGGCGCTGTTTAACGATATTATCAACATCGTCAAGCTGTCGTCTTTAGCTTTTATGCTCGGTGTAATTGACATCATGGGTGCCGCTAAAATCGAAGGCAGCTACACATTCCGCTATTTTGAAATATATGCGGCAGTCATGGTTGTTTATCTTGTCATTATCGGCTTGTTGACTCTCGTGCAGCGCTATTTGGATAAGCGGTGTTCCGCAGCATATTAAAAGTGCAGTACACATATTCAGGAGGTTATTTAATGAAAAAACGCGTATTATGTATTGCTATGGCTTTATCTGTCGCCGTTGCGGCATTGACCGGCTGCGGCAGCAATTCCGACGGCGGACGGAACGCGTCCGAAGAACGGACGATTACCATTGCTACGACGGGAACCAACGTACCCTATACGGTCGTCGATGAAAACGGCAAGTGGACCGGTATTGACGGTGATATTTGGAATGAGCTGGCAAAGCGCAAAGGGTGGAGAATTGAGCTGAAGCGTGCCGCTTTCGACTCGCTCTTCGGCGAGCTCGATACAAGGCGTGCCGACCTTGCGGCCAACGCCTTTGCCGTAAAAAAGGAACGGACCGACAAGTACTATGCGTCCATTCCGTATTACGGTGACGCACAGTCCGTCGTTGTGAAAGAAGGCAGCGACATTAAGAACATTGAAGACCTGCGCGGCAGGACCATCGGTATTACGAACGGGCAGGCAAGCCAGACGATTATTATGGACATGGCCAAAGAATATAATTTCAACGTCAAGACCTATGAAGAATCGGACGCAGGCCTTTTGGACGTGGCCCTGGGCCGTATTGACGCACAGGCTTGCGCCGTAACGACGGCACGGATGTTCATGGAAAAGACGGGAAACAGGCTGACCATACTCGACAAGAGATTGAAAGCGAACAATGTGGCTTATTTCTTCCCGAAAACGGAGGATGGCGCAAAACTTCGTGATGAAGTAAACGAAGAATTGAAGAAAATGCTTGATGACGGCACGATTGCGAAAATTACGGAAAAGTACTTCGGCAGCGATATGACGAAGTACATTATCAACGAATAAGATGGGAATGGAGCGAGTATGGATAATCATCGGCCGCTGGTTCAATAAAACACCTGAGCAAACGATTCGACAAGCATACAGCCGTTCTGGACGATATATCTCTCAACCTGTATAAAAGCGACGTCGTCGCTTTTATCGGACCGTCCGGCACAGGCAAATCGACGCTGCTCAGATGTTTGAATTACTTAACAATTCCCGACAAGGGAACCATTACCATAGACGGTCTGACTGTTGACGCACGGCGCCATACGGCGGCGGAAGTACGTAAGCTGCGCACGCATACGGCCATGGTATTTCAGAATTACAACTTGTTTAAAAACAAGACGGCCGTCCAAAATGTTATGGAAGCGCTGATGATCGTACATAACAAGTCCAAGCATGAAGCGAAAGAAACGGCGCTCCACTGGCTTGCCAAGGTGGGCATGCTGGACAGGCAGGACTACTATCCGTCCAAACTCTCGGGCGGACAGCAGCAGCGCGTTGCCATTGCCCGGGCCCTGGCCGTGAACCCGTCGGTCCTTCTCTTGGACGAACCGACGTCGGCTCTCGACCCGGAGCTCGTCGGCGATGTGCTGAATACGATTAAAGAGCTGGCGAAGGAAGGTATTACGATGATTCTCGTGACTCATGAAATCTCTTTTGCCCGGGAAGTGGCCAACCGCATTATCTTCATGGAAGGCGGCAAAATCGCTGCAGACGGGACGCCGGAAGAAATTCTCATCAATCCGGAGAATCCGCGGCTGGTGCAGTTTTTAAAGCACGTAAAATAAGCATATGTGACCTGTCGGGAACGATAGGAGGAGACAAAAACGGAAAAGCCGCGGCTTTTCCGTTTTTCATCAGAAGAGGTATTTTGTATCGTAACTGATATCCATGTACTGGGCAAGGATCTCGTCGTCAAAATCGCAGGGTGCGCTGCCGTGGAAAAGGCCGTTCATTTTGCGGCGCATTTTCTTTTGCGCCGTTATGGGGGGCTCGTATTCGATACGTAGCCGGCGCGCCTGTTCGGAGCGGTCTTCAACATGTATGAAGCGGCCGTCTTCAAAGGTCAGTTCGTAAAGGGTCTTAAAGGCGTGGGGCAGCTGAAAGCCGCAGGGCATGTAGTAGGTGTGGTCGAAGTCGTAGGCGATGAGAAAGGAACCCGTATAAGACAGGGGCAGGTCGAGATCATAGCGCAAATCGCCGGCCGGTGAATGAAAACCGACCGGTTTCTTTTCGTATAAACGGGGTCCGCCTTCATCGCCGTTGTTCGTGAAGAGCTGCGCCAAAATCAGTTGACTGTCCCCGTTTAAGGCGTAATTACATGCATAGCCGCGCAGACATGATTCGTCGAACATGACCGGGCGCAGGGGCAGGTCGTTTATAGAAAAAAGGTTCTGAGGCTTTTCAACGGCCACAATGCTGTATTTGCGGTTATGAAAGTTGAAACCGTCAAAAAATTGAGGCTGCATATATTCCTCCTTTGGTGTATTGATTTTTATCTTACACATTTGACACCTTTTTGTCTACTTGAGGCGGCCTTTTGTTTTACATTTTTTCCCGACTTGGGTATACTACAGGTATGAACTTATATTGTAAGGATTATATAAGGAGACGAGATCATGGAATTTACAAAAGTTCTTACCGAGCGGTATGCATGCAAAAAATATGACGGCCGGAAGGTGGAAAGAGAGGCGTTGGCGGCTATTTTGGAAGCGGGGCGTGTGGCGCCGACGGCGAAAAATCTGCAAGAGCAGAGAATTTATGTCGTTGAATCCGAGGCGGGATTGGCGAAGATCGATAAAGTCACTCCCTGCCGTTATGGTGCGGGCACGTGCCTTGTTGTAGCCTTTGATAAGAATAATGTATTCACTTATCCCGGCGAGAAGCGTGACTCGGGCGTAGAGGATGCAAGTATTGTTGCTACCCACATGATTTTGGCTGCAGCTAATGAAGGCGTAAACAGCTGCTGGATTAATTTCTTTGATCCGGAGGTTATGGCAAAAGAGCTCGGTCTTCCGGAGAATGAGGAAGTCCTCATGATTATGGATCTGGGCTATGCGGCGCCGGATGCGCCTATGAATCCGAAGCACACTGTGCGCAAAAATTTGTCCGAAACGGTAACTTATATGTAAGTGAGCGCAGCAGTGCAGGCGGAAAAACAGCGGGAATATGATTTTTGCCTTCAGGAGGGTATTTGATGCAATCGATTCGGCGTGTATATGTTATAAAAAAAGACGTATTTGCAGATGAAGCCAGGCGTATACTGGCGGATTTACGGGAAAACTTGCAGATTGGCGGTCTGACGGGAGTCCGTCTTTATAATCGCTATGACATAGCCGGTTTGGACGATGCCGCGTTCGAGACGGCGAAGGAAACGATTTTTTCCGAACCGCCTGTAGACGAAATTTGCGGCGAATTGCCGACGGGCGGGGCAGACATGACTCTGGCCATTGAGTACTTGCCCGGCCAATACGACCAGCGCGCCGATTCAGCCATGCAGTGCCTTCAAATGTTGACCATGAAAAGCGAGGCCGTCGTGCGTACAGCACGGGTCTTTATTTTTACGGGTGCCCTCTCCGCTGCCGACAAAGAGGCCATTAAGCAGTACTGCATCAATCCCGTCGAAGCGCGGGAAGCGTCTTTGGCGCCGGCAACGTCTTTGGATGTCCCTTGGGAGCGGCCGGCCGACGTGGAACGCATCGAAGGCTTTACGACTATGGACGACGCGGCTTTGGCAGAGTTGCGCCGCCGCTTGGGGCTCGCCATGAGCGGTCCGGATCTTGCTTTTTGCCACGCTTATTTCCGGGACGAAGAAAAACGAAATCCTACGATTACGGAAATTCGCGTTATCGACACGTATTGGTCCGACCACTGCCGTCATACGACGTTTATGACGGAACTCACGCATATCGACTTTGCCGGCGGTTCCTTTACGGCACCTGTGCGCAAGGCCTATGAAGTCTATGCAAAGTCGCATGCACTCGTGCGCGCCGACCGGCCGCAGACTCTGATGGACATGGCGACACTTGCCGTGAAGGAACTCAAAGCGGCAGGGAAGCTGCAGAATCTGGATGAGTCCGACGAAATCAACGCCTGCACGATTATCATTCCCGTTGACGTGGACGGAACGGAAGAAGAATGGCTCCTTCTCTTTAAAAACGAAACGCACAACCATCCGACGGAGATTGAACCCTTCGGCGGGGCCGCGACCTGTCTCGGCGGCTGCATTCGCGATCCCTTGAGCGGCCGGGCCTATGTTTATCAGGCCATGCGCGTCACCGGCTCCGGCGATCCGCGGCAGGCCGTTAAGGATACGCTGCCCGGCAAGCTGCCGCAGCGGACGATTACGACGGGCGCAGCTAAGGGATACAGCTCGTACGGCAACCAGATCGGTCTGGCGACGGGCGAAGTAAAAGAATACTATCATCCCGGCTTTATTGCCAAGCGCATGGAAATCGGTGCCGTTCTGGGAGCTGCACCGCGGGAAAACGTCATTCGCGAAGCGCCGCAGCCGGGTGATGTCATCATTCTTCTCGGCGGCAGGACGGGCCGTGACGGCATGGGCGGTGCAACGGGTTCGTCGAAGAAGCATACTCTGACATCCCTGGAAACAAGCGGCGCTGAAGTACAAAAGGGGAATGCCCTGACGGAACGAAAAATTCAGCGATTCTTCAGGCGGCGTGAAGTGACGACCCTTATCAAGCGCTGCAATGATTTCGGTGCCGGCGGCGTGTCCGTCGCCATCGGCGAATTGACGGACGGCTTGGACATCAATCTGGATGCCGTGCCCAAGAAATATGAAGGACTGGACGGGACGGAATTGGCCATTTCGGAATCGCAGGAACGGATGGCTGTCGTCGTCGCACCCGAAGCGGCAGACACGTTCATGAAGTATGCCGCCGAAGAAAATCTGGAAGCGACGGCCGTCGCCAAAGCGACGGATACGAACCGCCTGGTCATGAACTGGCGCGGCAGTAAAATCGTCAATATTTCGCGGGACTTTTTAAATACGAACGGCGTCATGCAGCAACGCGAAGCTTATGTGGCGGGCCCGGCGGGAAAGAGCGCTTTTGTGCAGGCTTCGGCAGGTGATATTCGGGAAACGTGGCTCCGTACGCTGGGCGAGCTCAACGTCGCGTCCGAACAGGGCCTGGCCGAATGCTTTGACAGCACTGTCGGCGCCCGGACCGTACTCATGCCTTTCGGCGGCAAGTATCAGAAGACGCCCGTTGAAGGTATGGCAGCCGAAATTCCCGTACCCGTCGGTACAAAGACCGATACGGCCAGTATCTTTACGCACGGCTACGATCCGGACCTTGCTGCGTGGAGCCCCTTTCACGGCGCCCTTTACGCGGTCGTCCAATCCGTGGCGAAATTGGTCGCTCTCGGCGGCGACCGGCGCCGAGCATACTTGACGCTGCAGGAATTTTTCCAAAGTCTCGGTACGGATAAAACGGCATGGGGAAAGCCGGTTGCCGCATTGCTCGGCGCCTATACGGCGCAGCGTGAATTGCAAATTGCCGCAATCGGCGGTAAGGACAGCATGAGCGGCACCTTTGAAAACCTTACCGTGCCGCCGACGCTCGTTTCTTTTGCAGTCGTTACCGAAAAGGCGAAGCGCATCATCTCGCCCGAATTAAAGGATGCCGGCAGCGCCGTCGTCCTTCTCGACGTGCCGCGCGATAAAGATGAAATTCTCGATTGGGCCGTCTTTCGCAGGCAATGTGACTTCCTATATGAACAGAGTGCAGCCGGTACGGTCAAGGCGGCGCACGCCGTCGGCCGCGGCGGCATGGGGACGACACTGGCGAAGATGGCCTTCGGCAACGGTATCGGCTTTACGGTTACCGACAATATAAAGGGGGAAGAACTTTTCGCCTTGAAATACGGTGCCTTTCTTGTCGAAACGGATGAGGCAAGGGCTGAAATTTGGGCGAAGCGGGAGCATACGCGTGTCGTGGCGACGACTAATAATACGGCCGAAGCCGTAACGGGTAATGTGCGTATTTCTCTGGCGGAACTGCAGACGGCATGGGAAAAGACCTTGAGCGATATCTTCCCTATAAAAGGCGCAAGTGCGAACGAAGACGATACGCTGCCTCTCTATACGACATATGGGCCGAAACGGAGCGAGTCTTTCGGCAAGCCGCGCGTCTTTATTCCCGTATGCCCGGGGACGAACTGCGAATACGATTCGGCGGCAGCCTTTGAGCGGGCCGGAGCCGTGACGGACACCTTTGTCTTGCGCAACGAATCCCCGCAGGATTTGTCGGCGTCCATAACGGAAATGGAAAAACGCATTGCCCGGGCGCAAATCATCATGTTCCCCGGCGGTTTCAGCGCCGGCGACGAACCGGAGGGTTCGGGCAAATTTATTGCTACGTTATTCCGCAATCCTGTTTTGGCGGAAGCCCTGGAAAACCATCTCTATTCCCGTGACGGCCTGATTCTCGGCATTTGCAACGGTTTTCAGGCGCTTATTAAATTGGGCCTCTTACCGTACGGACATGTCCGGCCGCTCAGTGAAACCAGTCCGATACTGACGTATAATACCGTCGGCCGACATCTGTCGCGCATGGTCGATACAAAGATCATCTCCGTCATGTCGCCGTGGCTCAGCAATGTTGAAGCCGGCGACATTCATACAGTTGCCGTTTCGCACGGCGAAGGCCGCTTTGTGGCATCGCCCGAAGAGATTCGCGCCCTTGCGGCAAAGGGGCAGATTGCAACGCAGTATGTTTCGCCTGACGGAGTTGCGAGCGGAGACAGCGAGTTCAATCCGAACCGTTCCGTCTTTGCCGTCGAAGGGATTACGAGCCCAGACGGGCGCGTTTTCGGCAAAATGGCCCATACGGAACGGTATACGGGCGAAAACGTGTTTAAAAATATTTCCGGAAACAAGGTGCAGCCGATCTTTACGGCCGGCGTGAACTACTTTAAGTAAAAAGGTGTAAAGGAGACGGGAAAGTATGCATAAAACACGCAAGGTCGTCATTATAGGCGCCGGCCACGTAGGCTCACACGTGGCGCTGGCGTTGGTGCAGTCGGGAGACGTCGATGACATAGTCCTCATCGACAAGGACGAAAACAAGGCTCTCGGCCAGGCATGTGATTTGGATGATGCCGTTACGGGTGCAGCCTGCGGCAGAGATACGGTCGTGCGGGCCGGCGATTATACGGAGCTGAATAATGCCGACATTCTCGTCACGGCCTTTGGCCGCAGCCGCCGTCCCGGCGAAACGCGTCTCGACATGTTTACTGATTCTATCCGCATGGCTGATGATGTGGTCGCACACCTGCGGCAGGTCGATTTTCACGGCATTATGATCAGTATTTCCAATCCGGCCGACATTATTTGCGAATATATTCGCCGACGCATGGCGTGGGCACCGCAGCGCTGTTTTTGCACCGGTACAAGTCTGGAAACATACAGACTCCTGCGCGTTATGGGCAATCTTACGGGCTATGCACGCCGCTCCCTGCAGGGATATTGCCTGGGCGAGCACGGCAATTCCGGCTTTATTGCCTGGTCGACAGTGCGCATAAACGGACGCCTCTTTACGGAAATCATGAAAGAAAAGCCCGAATGGGGCGACCTTGATTTGGCCGACCTGCAGCTTAAGGTGAAGCGGGCCGGCGATATGGAAGTGGATTTTAAGGGCTGCACGGAATTCGGCATTGCCAACGCGACGCTTATGATCATTCGCGCCGTCCTGCATGACCAAAACCTTATTTGGCCCTGCTCGACGGTCTTGGACGGCAAGTACGGTGAAAAGGACGGCGTTGCCGGCGTGCCCTGCGTCATCGGCAGGAACGGCATTGAAGAAGTCGTGGAAATCCCGCTTTCGCCGGAAGAGCAGGAAAAATTCCACGCATCCTGCGACATTATTCGCGGTTTCCTGCAGCGGGCCGAAGAAATCGGTTGAATCGGACGGGCTCTTAATAAAACTGTTCAATTCGGTTTAAGTTTGCTATAATAAAACGAATGCGCTCGTCCTATAGAGCGCTTTATTCGTTAACGTATTAGGTAAGTAGAGGTGACATTGTGGACGAACAGCAATTTGATAAAGTGTTGCCCGTGTGTCTGGAACATGAAATGGAAAGCTCTTATATTGATTACGCCATGAGTGTTATCATTACACGGGCTTTGCCGGATGTGCGCGACGGCTTGAAACCGGTGCATCGCCGTATTTTATACGCTATGCACGAAGCCGGGATGACACCGAATAAACCGTATAAAAAGTCGGCCCGTATTGTCGGGGAAGTTTTAGGTAAGTATCACCCTCACGGCGACAGCTCCGTATATGACGCAACAGTTCGTCTGGCGCAGGATTTTTCAACGCGATATCTCCTCGTGGACGGCCACGGCAACTTCGGTTCCGTCGACGGCGACTCGGCGGCGGCCATGCGGTATACGGAAGTTCGTATGGCGAAGATTACGGGTGAAATGTTGGCCGACATTGACAAGGAAACGGTCGATTTCATGCCCAACTATGACGGCTCCCTCCAGGAACCGACAGTGCTGCCCGCGAAGATTCCGAATCTCCTCGTCAACGGCTCGGCCGGTATTGCCGTCGGCATGGCTACAAATATACCGCCGCACAACTTGGGCGAAGTTATTGACGGACTCGTCATGATGATTGATGATCCGGACGTTACTTTGGAAAAGTTGATGACAAGGATTCAGGGACCGGATTTTCCGACAGGCGCGAAAATCCTCGGGCACGAAGGTATCTTAAAGGCGTACTCCACAGGGCGCGGCAGCGTGAAAATGCGGTCATGTGCGGAAATCGAACCCATGTCGAAGGGGAAGAACCGTATTGTCATTACGGAAATCCCTTATCAGGTCAACAAGGCGCGCGTTATTGAAAGTATTGCCGACTTGTCTCGCAATAAGGACATTGACGGCATTACGGCACTGCGTGACGAATCGGACCGCAAGGGCATGCGTATTGTCATTGAACTGCGTGCTGATGTTAATCCTGATATTATTCTCAATAAATTATATAAACACACGCAGCTCCAGGAGACGTTCGGCGTCATTCTCCTCGCCCTCGTCGACGGACACCCGCGCGTACTCACATTGCAGGAAGTACTGCGGTACTACTTGGACCATCGTAAAATCGTCGTTACGCGGCGCTGCCGATTCGAGCTGGACAAGGCGCTGGCGCGGGCACACATTTTGGAAGGCTTGCTCATTGCGCTTGACCACATTGACGAAGTAATCCGTACGATTCGTGAATCGGCGACGGACGAAGTGGCGAAAAACGCGCTCATGAGTAAGTTCGAACTCACCGAAAAGCAGTCCGTCGCCATCTTGGATATGCGGTTGCGCCGCCTGACCGGATTGGAGCGCGAAAAGATTCAGGAAGAATATGCGGAACTGGAAAAGACCATTGACTATTTGCGCCGCGTCTTGGCGGATGAACATAAGCTCATGGGCATTATTAAAGATGAACTGCTCGAAACGAAGAAGAAATATGGCGATGCCCGCCGTACGGTCATTGAAGCGGATACGTCGGAACTGGCCGTGGAAGATCTTATTCCGGACGAACGGATGGTGCTGACCTTGACCCGGCGCGGGTACATTAAGCGTATTAATGCCAATGTATACCACACGCAGAACAAGGGCGGCCGCGGCATCAAGGGCATGGCGACAAAGGATGAAGATGCCGTTAACCACCTGCTCTACACGTCGGCTCTGAACACGGTTCTCTTCTTTACAAACCTGGGCCGCGTTTACCGCCTTAAGGCATACGAAATTCCGGAAGCGAACAGCCGCAACTCGAAGGGTATTGCCGCCGTCAATCTCCTGCCCTTATCGCGGGGAGAAAAGGTGAATGCCCTCATCGACCTCGACCAGGTCGATCCGTCGGCGAATCTCTTTATGGCTACGGAAAAGGGCCTCGTCAAGAAGACGGCTCTCCGTGAATTCCGCAATGTGCGGCGCAACGGCCTTATCGCCATTTCTCTCATGGAAGGCGATCACCTGGCCAAGGTGCGCATGACCAAAGGAGAGCAGAATATTATTCTGGCGACGAAGCAGGGTATGGCCATTTGTTTCAACGAAAAGGACGTTCGCCCTATGGGCAGAAACACGCGCGGCGTGCGCGGCATCAGCCTTGCCGCCGACGATGTCGTCATCGGTGCGGACGTGCTCGAAACGGATGCACAGGTTCTCACTGTCAGCGAAGAAGGCTTCGGCAAGCGTAACAACGTGGATGCGTACAAGGTACAACTCCGCGGCGGTAAGGGTGTGAAGAATTTCAAAATCACGCCGAAGACGGGCGTCCTGGTAGGCGTTGAAGTCGTTCGCGGTTCGCAGGAACTGATCCTGATTACGTCGAACGGCATCGTCATCCGTACGGATATTGAAAGCATCGGTATCAAGAAAGGTCGCAACACATCAGGCGTCAAGATTCAACGACTCGAAGAAAATGATAAAGTGGCGGCCTTGGATACCATTTCCGTCGAAGGCAACGACGATGAACAGGGAACACTGTTGTAGCGTAAAATTAGACAAAATATATTCATTGCTGAAAGCACATTCAGCGGAGGAATGAGTATGAAATACAGGATTTCACGGGCACTTGAACAGCTGCAGACACAAAGCTATTTAAAAGATGAAGGAGAAGCGCTTGCCGCCGATATTATTGATTGCTCATTAGGCGTCAATCCCTGCGGCTTGACGCCTACATTGACAGAAGGACTGTATTTGGAGACCTTTAAGGATATCAGTAAGTATCCGGATCACCCGTACACCGCAGATCGTCAGAAAATTTGCGAATATTTTTCTGATTTGGTAACACTTTCTCCCGCACAGATCAGTATGCAGACGGGCTCAATGTCGGCCTTATGTACAATTAACCATATCTTTTTGGAAGAAAATACCCGTGTTTTGGTTCCGGAACCTTGCTTTTCTTCTTATGTAACACATGCACGAGCCTGCGGTGCGGCGATCGATGCGGTGCCGCTTTTGGAAGAAGAGCGATTCGCTTTTAACGCGGAACGGTTTATAGCGGCTCTTCATCCCTCTCAGCGGCTGGCTTATCTGGATAATCCCAATAACCCTACAGGCCAATTTATAGAACTGACCGTCTTGCGCCGAATACTGGCGGCTGCCGGAGAAAAAGATATCGTCGTTATCGTCGATGAAGCGTATGGTGATTTTCTGGACAAGAGCTGTTCGGCAGTCTCGTTGCTCCCGGAATTTGACAATCTTCTGGTGGTCAGGACCTTTTCCAAGGCCTTCGGTCTTGGCGGCCTGAGAGCAGGGTATATCGTTATGCCTGAAGAAATGGTACCCGTGATCAATACCTATCCGGGCGAGATGAATCTTAATTCTGTTGCCAGCAAGCTGGTGCCGCATGTTTTGGCTCATCCGGAATTTTTGACGGAATCTCGGAATCTGATCAGGGCTAATAAGCATAAACTGATTCAGGCATTGCGGCATATACATGTATCGGCAACAGCGGACGAAGTGCCGGTTGCCGTGTACTACACGACTGAAGATATAGATTTAGGCGGGCTTTTTTTTAAACACGGTATTCGTGTAGAAAGCGGTCCGGATTTTGCAGGCCTGACAAAACGGCATTTGCGGTTACGTGTTCCACGCCATATGACCGAACTGCTGCAGCGCCTTGCTTTGATTGAGGCGGAATTGAATTAATGTTGGGAGGGAGAGCTTTGGAAGACAAGACACAGTCCGTAAGTATACGCAATCTTATTATTTTTGCCGGTGCATATTGTGCTTTTACTATCGGCTCAGGGTATGCTACGGGACAGGAAATCTTACAGTTTTTTTGCGCTTTCGGGCCGTCCGGCCTGATCGGGTGCCTTGTCAGTATGATTCTGTTTGCTTTTCTGGGCGGTGCGCTCATGCAAAAAGGCTACGATTTGAAATTGAAATATCAGACACAAGTTTTCCGGTATTATTGCGGTACATATATCGGCATTTTTCTGGAATGGATAACGGTTATTTTCCTTTTCGGCGTAGTCTCCATCATGATAGCCGGTACGGGAGCGATGACTTCCGAATACTACGGCTTATCAAAAGAAGTCGGCAGTATCGGCATGACGGTGCTGTGCGTAATTTCTATTTTACTCGGTTTGATGCGGCTGGCCGACATTATCGGCTCTATCGGTCCGGTTATTATTATTTTCTCCATTCTTGTCGGAATACTGACCATGTTCAGCGCCTCCGGTACATGGGCGCAGAATTGGCAGATCCTGTATGAGCTGCGAGCTACCGGATCATGGTGGTTTTCCCGGTATGATATTCTCGATTCGGCATGGTTCAGCGGTATTCTGTATGCTTCCTGCATGATTTTCGGGGGCATCCCTTTTCTTACCGGCCTCGGCAGCAAGGCCAACTCTCGTAAAGAAGCCTTTTGGGGCGGATTCCTCGGCGGCGTGGCGATTATCTTGGCTGCCGGCATTTTGGTGGCGGCAATGCTGTACTTCCCCGAAGAGATCGTTGCCCTGGAGGTGCCTAATCTGTTTTTAGTGCAGCAGTTTGCGCCGGTATTGGCCGCCGTCTTTTCTATTATTCTTTTACTGGGTATATACAGTACTGCGGCTCCTATGTTTTGGGTAGTTATTAATAAGCTGGAACAGTGGATACCCAATAAAGCGGTTAAGATATCGGTTACCCTTGTTTTGGGAATCATCGCTTACTTCGGGGCGGGACTGGGTTTCGGCAGATTAATCGGTTTTTTGTATCCACTGATGGGCCAGGTCGGTGTATTTATGATCCTGGTGATTATTATTAAAGTTTATTTTATGGACGATAAAGAAATGACTTTGGAACGGGAAGAACGTAAGTAAAGATAATTCGGAAAGACACGAAGCTGACGGAAAGCCGGCTTCGTGTCTTTTATTTGGCGCCGAACAGATATAATCCGCCTCTACAGTGTGCGGTTCGACGCGGTTTGTTTGCCGCCGTTGTCTTCACTGAGACCTTGTATAACCGCATCAATAAACAGCTTATTGATTTTATGCGGTGTATGTTGTAGGCTGAATACAAGTGATAAAAGGAGCGTGATCCATGTGCTTTCCCTGACGGCAAAAAGGGCCTTTCATTTTGCTTTTCCTTTAACCTTGCCTATATGTGCGGGATTTTTATTCATTGGACTTTCGTACGGATTATTTGCGGCGTCACGCGGCTTGCCGCCCCATTATCCCGTCATGATGTCCGTGCTTATATTTGCGGGATCTATGGAGTTTGTAACGGTAACGCTTCTGTTTCAGCCGTTTGATCCTGTAGGGGCCTTTCTTTTGGCCGTAATGATCAACGGGCGGCACCTTTTTTACGGTATTACTATGCTCGGAAAATATCGGCATAAGGGCTGGAAGACACCGTATTTGATTTATGGCATGTGCGATGAAAGCTTTGCCGTAAACGCGACGGCGAAAGTACCGGAAGATATTGATGAAGGATGGGTGTATTTCTGGGTTACCTTGCTTAACCAGCTTTATTGGGTGGGAGGTGTCATGCTTGGCGCCGTAGCGGGAAGCTCTCTCACGTCGTTACCTCTAAAGGGGATAGGGTTTATTTTACCGGCCATGTTTGTCGTCCTTTTTGTCGATCTTTGCAGATCAAAATCGGCGGGAAGCGGCATGATGGGCCTCGCCATTACGGCAGCGACCTTATTCATATTGGGACCGGATAAATTTATCTTACCGGCTATGGGCGGTATGTTGGTTATTTTTTTGCTGAAATACGTAAAGGGAGGGACTGCATGTGAATGACTTTGAAATGATGGCAGTCATTTTTGTTGTCGCGGCAGGTACTATGGTTACCCGTTTCGCACCGTTCGCTTTTTTTATGTCCAAAGGTGAACTGCCGCCGGTCCTTACGTATCTCGGCAACGTTTTGCCTGCAGCCGTAATGGGCCTGCTTGTCGTTTACGCTTTAAAGGATGTAAGTCCTCTCGCGTATCCCTTCGGCATTCCGGAAGCATTGTCCCTTGTTGTTACAGTCGGCATTCATTTGTGGAAGAAGCATTTTCTGGTAAGTATGTTTGCCGGGACCTTTTGCTACATGATCTTGGTGCAGACCGTATTTGTATGACCGTACCGGCTTTGTGCCCGATCGTGTTTCCCATCTGATATAGAAGGCGTGCGCCGAAACGGGACGTCTTATGTTATACTATAGCAGTAAGCTCGCTTTAACGAGAATGAAGGAGGCACCGTAATGGGCGGATTGACTGTATCATACTTGGAACACAGCGGATTTGCCGTGGAAACGGATACAAAGGTACTTGTTTTTGATTATTACAAAGATCCGGCCGGTATTGTAAATGCCTATGGGGCGGCAAAAAAGCCGCTCTGGTTTTTTATCAGTCACGGCCATGCGGATCATTTCAATCCTCGTATAGCTGATTTTTCTGCAAGCACGGCATATTATGTCTATAACAAGGACGTACCGTTTACAGGCGGCCGGCCGGAGCAACGCCGCTCCATGGCCGTGTATGAGGCCATAAGGCTCGGCGATGTACAGATTAAGCAATACGGTTCGACCGACGAAGGCGGGTCTTTTCTTATCCACACTGACGATTATGCAATTTTTCATGCCGGCGATTTGAACCGGTGGCATTGGGACGGAGATACGGATGCCAACATAAAGGAGGCAGATGAATTGTTTGAGCGGGAATTGAAGTGCTTGGACGGACTTGTTGTGGATATCGCCTTTTTTCCCGTTGACGCGAGATTGGAACGGACGCGGGAATGGGGAGTCACGGATTTTGTCAACGTCGTAACTGTGCAAAGGGCGCTTATTCCCATGCATTACTTCGGCTCCCCTTGGACGCCGTCAAAGGCGTTCTTGCAGACTCATGGCCGGGTTCCCTTGTGGATTCCGCAGGTTGCCGGTGAGACGCAGGTATTTTAAGATGGATCTCAGGCAGAGCTAATATATTTATTCAGGGAGAACAGAATGGATCAGGACGCAGTACGGACCGAACACCGCACACATATTGCCGATTATATATTGGTCGCGGCGGCCATATGTTTACTACTTACATATCCTTTTGAAGATTTCTTTTGGGGCGGGTTATTGGCCCATTTGAGCGGTGCCGCCCTAATCGGCGGGCTTGCCGACTGGTATGCCGTAACGGCGTTGTTTCGGAAGCCCTTGGGCATATCTTTTAAAACGGAGCTCATTCCGCAAAGTAAGACGCGTATTGCCGAAACGGCCCGCCATATGATTGCCAGTGAAATATTGACGGTTTCCAACATGTATTCGGTCTTAAAGAATCACCCCGTATTGGAAGCGGGTCTCGTGTATTTACATACGAGTGACGGTTTCCGTTCGGCAGAACGGGTATTGGGACAAGTGCTGAATACCTTTCTCTATACGGTAGATTTACGTGCCGTTGTGGAAGCCTTTTCCAAGTATGGCGAAGGTGCAATTGAACGGATTCATATTGCACCTATGATGGGCAAGGCCATGAAAATCGGCCTTACAGGAGAATCGGGGGCGGCATTTCTCGATTTTATCATTTTAACACTGGCCAAGGCCGTGCGGAGCAGTACGATGCATTCGTATATTGCCGATATTTATACGGAGTCTTTGCGCCAATACGAACGGCGTAATTTTGTCTACGCCTTGGCTGTCAAGGCGGCGCTTGCCAGTGATGTCTTCAGTCCGGATCGCGTTGCCGACGGCATACAACGGAAAATCGGCGAACTGTTGGACCGGGCTAAAGAACCGGATTCACCTGAACGGCAGCGCGCCTTTGAATTTATCCGGGAGCAGGCGGAGCGATTGGAAAATAATAAAATCTGGCAGGAGAGGGTTGAAAGCTATAAACTGCGTTTCTACAAACATATTATTTCGCGCCCGGACATGAAGGAAGCGTGGCAGCATTATGTTCTTGATGAAGACCGGCAGAGTCGCGTCTGTTATGCGGCCGCTACGTATGCCATAGAAAAACTTGAAACGTGGCGGACCAGCCCGGATCAAATCGATCAACTTAATCGTTATGTTCTTGTTATTGCGGCTAAGGAGCTGAAGCGATTGCAGGTTTGGTTCAGCACGGCGGCGGAGCAGGAAATTTTGTGTTATGACGCATATGAATTGGCACGGCAGCTGGAAACGGCCATTTGGTATGACCTGCAGATGATCCGTATTAACGGCTCCCTTGTCGGCGGAGCCTTGGGCACGCTTATTTATTTGGGTATGTATGCATTAAAAGGAGGCTGGTAATAAATGACCTATCGTCAACGGGCAAACGGCATTCTGGCCTTATCTTTTTTATGTTTTTTTGCTGTCTTTTTTGTGTGGTATACGCATGAGCTTACATTGGAAGTTAAGCTGATATTTTTTGTCATACAGTCCGCTTTAATCGGCAGCATTGCCGACTGGTTCGCCGTTACGGCGCTCTTTGAGAAACCCTTGGGAGTTCCGTATCACACGGAGCTCGTTCACAGCCATCGCAGCCAAATCATTGACGGCATGACGCGCATTGTTTCGGAAAAGCTTTTACAGCCGCAGATTTGGCGGGATAAGCTGTATAGCCTGTCTTTTGTCGATAAGTTTCGGGCCTGGCTGAATACGCCGGAAGGGCGGGAGCGTTTTCGTAACATCCTCTTTGAAGGGGCGAAGCAGGTTTATGCGTATACGCATAAGGACGAGACACGGGATGTTATTATTGACCACATTCGCGTTTATTTAAAGCGGCAGCCGCTCTTATCATTTTTACAGGATCGCTTTATTGCCATGCTGGAAGATAAAGACAGCGAACTTTTGAATGATTGCATCGGTATGCTGCGGGAGTGTTTACGGACGGAAGGTTTTCGCAGCCTCGTGGCCGCGTCTTTGTCGGAGTGGTTGCGTGAATCGAAGACGACGCCGCAGGTTATTGTCATGTTGAATCGCTTTACGGGCATGGTGGATATGAATAAAATTGCGGCGGATGTGCAAAAAGGGTTGCTCGTTTGGCTGGAACGGTGGGAACACGCCGGCGCGACGGAGCGGCAATGGCTGTGCCGCAAATTGGAGATGCAGCTTTATTCGCTTAACGGGCAGTTGACCTATACAGTGCAGAGCTGGCAAGATCACTTTGTCGATTCCCTGCCGATTGAGAAATGGTTTGTCGCCACGCAGCGGACCAGTCAAAGTTATTTTACGACAGGGCCTGTCGGCAAAAAAAAGTTACAAGATTTGCTGGAAGCCGAGTTTATGAACTATCTCGAATATTGCAACGATCATCCGGAAATTAAGCAATGGCTTGACGAACAAATTCGCCGCTGCGCGGAAGTGATTTTAGAACATGAACACGCTTTAATCGGTGTGGCCGTGCGAGAAGTATTATCGGGATTTGACAAGAAGAAGTTCAACGAGTTTTTAGAAAGTAAGGTCGGCGAAGATTTGGCGTGGATTCGTATTAACGGCGCCATTGTCGGCTCGGTCATAGGATTTTTCGTATTCGCTCTTATTGAGTGGCTGTATGTGCCTTATGTGGTGCCTGCCGTGCGGGCTTTCTTTCTTTCATAATATAACGCCGCGGTATTTTGTGCCGCGGCGTTATATTATAGAAAGACAGGAAGTGCCGAGCATAGATGAGATTACGGCGTTAACCGATGCCTGCACTATGCAAGGACAATTATTAGGAGGTTCTTTTTATGCCTGTATATAATCGAATTGACGAGGATATTATTACTGCACTTAAAGCCGTTGTCGGTGATAAATACGTATTGACGGACCCCGAGCGCCTTGCTCCCTATGAAAAGGATGAAAGCGCGAATACAGCCTGTTATCGGCAGCCTGAGGCCGTGGTTTTGCCGGCACGGACAGAAGAAGTCGCTGCGATTATGAGGCTTGCCAACAACCGGAAGTTCCCCGTTATACCGCGAGGTGCCGGCACGGGACTTGAGGCGGGGGCAATTGTTAACGAATATGGCGGCATTGTACTGTCCTTGGAGAGAATGAATGCCATTTTGGAAATTAATGAAGAAAATTTGTATGCCGTCGTTGAGCCGGGAGTAATTACGGCCCGGTTGCAGGCGGAAGCGGAAAAGAAAGGACTTCTATATGCCGGCGATCCGTGCAGCGGCGGCAGCTGTTTTATCGGGGGCAACGCGGCAACCAATGCAGGCGGAAACAGAGCCGTCAAGTACGGTACAACGAGGGATCAGATATACGCTGTCGAAGTTGTCACGCCGGGCGGTGATATTGTGGAGTTGGGCGGGCGAGTAAAAAAGATGACGACGGGGTATGCGTTGGAAAAAGTCATTATCGGATCAGAAGGCACACTGGGAATCATTACGAAACTGACGCTGAAGCTTGTTCCCTTGCCGCTGCACAGTGCCCATATTTTAGCCGTATTTGAAGATGCGGATAAGGCTCTTTTCACGGTAAATGCCTTGCAAAGAGCTCGCGTGGAGGTGACCTGTCTTGAGTTTATGGATAATGAGTGCATTCGCGTTGCGGAGCGGTTTACAGGGGAAAAGCAGGTCGGTTCGGAACGGGGGAACTATATTATCATTCAAGTAGACGGGAAAAGCGAGGACGAGACGGATGATGTATGTGTTACAGTAGACGAAATATGTCGTGCCCAAGGCGCTGCAGAAGTGTTTATAGGCAACGCTGAAAAAATTTGGTATAGCCGTAAAATTTTTTCGGAAGCCTCCGGGGCGGAAGGGGTAGTGGCAATGGAAGACTTTGTCGTGCCTCCCGATTGTATTGCCGTTCTCCTGCGAGAATTGCAGGTCATCAGGAAAGATGCAGGTCTTGCTTTTCGCAGTGTCAGTCATGCAGGTGACGGTAATATACATTTAGATGTTCTCAAAGAGAGGCTTTCTCAAGAAGTGTGGGAAGAGCGATTGGGTGCTTTTGAATCCGCCGCGTATGATGTTGTATATCGGTTGGGCGGAAAAATTTCCGGAGAGCACGGTATCGGCGGACTGCGAAAAGATATTATGAAGAGGTATACATCTCCTGTAGAGCTTCAGCTGATGAAGGCCTTAAAAAAGGCGTGGGACCCGAATTTGATTTTAAATCCGGGCAAGATATTCGACGTCGACTAGACCTACGGCACGTCGACACCGGTCCCGTCAAAGGCGGGAATAAAAGTGGAATCGGCGCTTCCCGCTTCCTGTACAAAGCCGTCTTCAACCGTACTGTCAAAAAGATAGCGTTCTACTTCGTCGTATTCCGCCGTTGTCAGGAAACGATTGATTTCCGGATAGGCTGCGGACTGACCGCAGGGCACGTACTGCCGCATGAGACTGAACAACACCTGTCCTTCGGAAAAATGTGTTTCTACCCAGTCGATGACGCGTTTTGAGTTTTCTACAGCATTGGGGAGGATCAGGTGACGGATAAGTACGCCCTGCTGCAGCAATCCATCGCCATCCAGCCTATACGCGCCTGTTTGTTCGTACATATGCAGGATCGCTTTTGTCGCTATTTCCGGATAGTCGGCGGCACCGCTGTAGCGGGCGGAAAGGGTGGGATTCATGTATTTTAAATCGGGAAGATATATCTGTACCTTGTCTTTTAACAAGTTTAAAGACTCGATCTTTTCATAGGCACCGCAATTATAAATAACCGGGACGGGCAGTTTATCGCTCAAGCTGGCAGCGACGGCCTGTACGTAATGAGACGGCGTAACCAGGTTGATATTGTGTGCCCCTTGCCCTATTAAGTTGGCATATATCTTTTTCAATATTTTTGCCGTTACTGTTTTCCCGCGAGCCTCTTGGCTGATTTCGCTGTTTTGGCAAAATACGCAGCGCAGATTGCAGCCGCCGAAAAAGACCGCGCCTGAGCCGTTTGTGCCGCTGATGCAGGGCTCTTCCCACATGTGAAGGGCCGCACGGGCCACTGTCGGCTGAAACACTTTACGACAATAACCCGTTGCGGCACCGGGAGAGTATTCCAGTGCGCGAGGCAGGTTGCAGTTGCGCGGGCAATCCGAGCAGAGTTTTTCTTTTGAGGAATTCATTATTTCGTCTCCGAATTACCGGCCGGCGGTGCCGGTTTCATATAAAAATCGGCCTTCGTTATGAAGGCCGATTTGCTTTACCGTAAAACAGGCAATGTAAAAATTTAGTGAGTTTCCACTGTTTGTTCGTCGAAGCGCTTAGCCGTGGGATCGGTTAACTCCAATTCCTTCAGGCGTTGCAACTCAACAGCTTCCACTTCTTTGGATGTATCATAGTTGGCAGGAACAGTTTTAGCCAAGGTAAGGCATTTTCTGATGGATTCGACACTGATGATAATAACAAATACGGCCATAATGGCAGATACGCAGAAGAGCAGCATTTCATTTTTCGGCCAATAAATATTAAACATGTTGAGATAATCGGCCCAGAAGATAACTACCGTTAAGAATGCCCAAGGAACGGCAGTGACCCAAACGTAGCGAGCTTTTCCCATGTTGCAGAGGACAACCGAGGAAATGGCGAGGGTAATAATAGCGAGTAATTGGTTGGAAACGCCGAATATAGGCCAAATTGTCGACAAATTACCTTGCAATACGATATATCCCCATGCACCGGAGATCAGTGCCGACGCGATTAATGCACCGGGGAGCCAATGCGGGTCGGCAAATTTCGGAATCGCACGGCCGACCAATTCTTGCAGCATGTAACGGCCGACACGAGTACCGGCGTCGAGAATGGTCATGATGAACAAGGCTTCGAACATGATGCAGAAGTGATACCAGTAATTCATTAAGTGGTCGAGACCGGGAATACTGGAGAAGATAAATGCCATGCCGACAGCCAGAGAAACGGCGCCGCCGGGACGGTGAGCAACATTTTCGCCAACCATGCTGTTGAGCTGCGGTAAATCCACGACAGGTATGTTGAGTGCCGCAAAGTGTTCAGCCGTGGAGTTAATGGCGAAATAATCGTTGGGAATCAGGCTGGTAGCGGCAATGAGAGCCATCATGCCGACAAAACTTTCCGTCAGCATAGCTCCGTAGCCGACGGGAAGAATGGAACGTTCGTTCATCAACATTTTCGGTGTCGTACCCGTACTGATCATACAGTGGAACCCGGAAACAGCACCACAGGCGATAGTAATGAAAATATACGGTAAAACGGGGCCTGTAATAACCGGTCCGCCGCCGCCGATAAATTGTGTAACCGCAGGCATTTGGATGCTTGGCATTACAATGATAATGCCGAGTGCCAACGCGCCGATAGTACCGATTTTCATGTATGTGGACAAATAGTCGCGCGGTGCGAGTAAGAGCCAAACCGGCAAAGCTGCGGCAACAAAGCCGTAAATAATAAGGGCAATGCCGATGCCCTGCGGGCTGATGGTAAAGAGCGGAGCCAAAGTCGGAGAAGCTGCAACCGCAGGGCCTAAGACAACGGCCAATAAGGTAAGAATAACACCGATGATCGTACCCTCACGGATCTTGCCGGGACGTAAATAATGCATGTATATACCGATAAAGATCGCAATAGGGATGGTCATACCGATTGTAAATGTACCCCAAGGGCTGTCGTGCAAAGCGTTCACGATAACGACGGCCATGCCGGCCATGGCCAGGATGTTGAGAAAGAGCACGGCAAGGGATGTAACCAGGCCGATATTGCCGCCCATTTGGCTTTTTGCGATTTCGGCAATGGACTTGCCGTCATACCGCATGGATGCAAAAAGAATGACCATATCGTGGATGCCGCCGGCCAATACGCCGCCGAGAATAATCCACAATGCGCCCGGTAAATACCCGAACTGTGCGGCAATAACGGGACCGACCAAGGGGCCGGCGCCGGCAATAGCCGCAAAATGATGGCCGAAAACCACGTATTTGTTTGTCGGCACATAATCGTGTCCGTCTTCAAAACGGAATGCAGGCGTTACCTTGTATTGATTAACCGTAAGAACTTTAGCGGCAACGAATGCGCCGTAGAAACGGTATGCCAATACGAAGATCAATGCTGAAATAATGACTAAAAACAAGCCGTTCATAAATTAAACCTCCTTTGGAATTTGTATATAGTACGAACATAACTATATATCAACTATTATTATATACGGGTAAACTAAAAAGACAAGACCATTACTAAACTTTTGCTTTTATATTCAAAAATTCGGGCATAATAAAGGACTTCGGACATACGGGTATTGCAGTTGACAAAGGACAAAAAATTTGTATTCTTGTGATATAATAAGTCCATACCGGAAAAACGGTTTGTAAAATCTGTGCTTTAATAAAGGAGACACATAGATATGCTTACAGTTGTCAATCAGGAAAACTTTAAAGCCATTGTGGAAAATTCGCAGGTTCCTGTTTTATTGGATTTCAGCGCTACATGGTGCCCTCATTGCCAAGACTTGCTGCCGATTTTAAAAGAGTTGTCGGAAAAGACGGAAGGCAAGCTCATCGTTGCCGCTATTGATACGGATGAAAGCCCGGAATTGGCGGCCATGATGAAAGTCGAATATATTCCGGCCTTATTCGTTTATAAAGACGGTGTATACAGTGATATGCTGATTGCCCCCAAGTCTTTGAATGAAGTGGAAACATGGTTAAAAGGACAAGGTGCCTTATAAATCTGAGATAACTGAAAAAGGCGAGCGTGCGCGGACACGGGCTCGCCTTTTTATTTTCGCTGGCTCCGGCCCGGCACATCGTATAGGTATAGTCCCGTATGTTATAATATTTTTATACACAAGAAGAAACGGTATGGGAGGTAATTATAGTGCGTACTTTATATTTAGATTGTTTCTCCGGCATCAGCGGGAATATGTTTGTCGGCATGATGCTGCAAAACGATATCTCTTTGGAAGGATTAAAAGAGACCTTTTCAAGACTTCCTGTAAGCGGGTATTCATTGATTTGTGAACCCGTTGTGAAACAAGGGATTCAGGCACAGTATTATGATGTCGTTCTTGACGGAGAACGGGCGGAGCATGAACACTGTTGCCCCGATGAGCACGAGTATCGCCGGGAACATCATCATGAGCACGTACATGAACACCCGCATGCGCATGGACATCACCATCATGTCCATGTACATCGCGGCCTGCGGGAGATTAAAGAAATTATTGAAAAAGCCGATTTAAGTGCTGCTGTAAAAACGAAGAGCTGTGCCGTCTTTGAGACACTGGCGATCGCGGAAGGCAAAGTGCACGGCCTGCCTCCGGAAGAGGTGCACTTTCATGAGGTCGGCGCCGTCGACTGTATTTTGGATATTGTCGGTGCCGTGTGGGCTTTGGAAGAAAGCGGTATTGAACAAATCGGTGTTTCGCCGCTGCATACGGGAAGCGGGTTTATTCAGTGTGCGCATGGTCTTATGCCCGTTCCGGCTCCGGCAACGGCGGAAATTTTGACGGGGTTACCTTTTTACGGCACCGCCATAGACGGCGAACTGGTGACGCCGACGGGTGCGGCCCTTGTCAAAACATTAGCGGCCTATGCAGGGCCGAGGCCGGAAGACTTTGTTCATGAGCGCATCATTTACGGGGCGGGGACGAAGGACTTGGAAATCCCCAATGTCTTACGCGGCTATATTGGCGAATATAAGATGTTTTAATGGCGTGCTGTGTGATGAACGGCGGTATAACTGGACTTTGCCGCCGTATTTCCTTATAATAAGTTAAATTCGTGTGTTTTTTGGAGGATGCAGGGTGGTAGACGATTTCTTTGCCGGGTTAATCGGTCATGGAGAATTAAAAAAGAGATTTTCCCGGCTCATTGAAGCGGGGCGAATGCCCCAAGCATCCCTCTTTTCCGGTCCGCCGGGAGTTGGTAAAACCGTTGCCGCCGGAGCCGTTGCCTCGGCTCTCGTCGGTCATTCGGTTTTAAAAAATATTGATTTTTCTGAAGCTCATGAAAGTTTGCATGACGGCGAAGACGTTTTTTACATTGCCCCGGAAAAGGCTGTTCTGAAAACGGGGCAATTTCGCGAATTGCAGGAGATTATTGCCTTGTGCGGCAATACGGGGAGCTGTAGGGTCTTTATTATTGATCATGTGGAAACGATGAATTCCGAATTTGCCAATCGCATGCTCAAGACCTTGGAAGAGCCGGTACCCGGCGTGTATTTTATTTTAATTACGAACCGGCCGGCCATATTATTGCCGACTGTTGTTTCACGGTGTGTTTCCTTTCATTTCAAACCGGTAAGCGCACAGGAATTGTCGGCGGCGCTGGTTTTCCGCTTTGGCGGTAAGACATCTGATTATATGCCGTTGCTTGCGTTGTGCGGCGGTAATGTGCGTGAAGTCTTGCGATATGTGAAAGACGGGAATTTACCGAGCACGGATAAGGCGTTTTTTTTCTTGAAGGCCGTAAAACAGAGCGCGATTCCTTATACTGAGTGGGCCGCTTTTGCAGCGACGTTAAAAGAGGCCGACTCCATTGAATTGTTGAAGCAAATCGCCGTCATTTTGCGAGATTTATTGCTTCTCCGTACAGGTGTTGCAACGGAATATTTACAGTTGAAACAGAACGAGCGTCTTTTAATGGACCTTGCGCCGCAGTGGCCGGATAAGGCGTTGACGGACGGCGTACTCGTTATAGAAACGGCTTTGGAAGCGGCGGCAAGGCATGTCAACATATATTTGATCTGGGATTACGTTTGTATTTCTTTTCTCCAAGGAAGGGGAGACTTTTAGTTGATCGTTGTAGGTATACGTTTTAAGCCTGCCGGAAAAGTCTATTACTTTGATCCGAAGGGCATTAAACTGGACATACAGGACGGCGTTATCGTCGAGACGGCTCGCGGTATGGAGTTCGGCACAGTCGTCATTGAACCGAAAAAAGTTGAAGACATAGAAGTAATTCAGCCGTTGAAGCCTATCGTCAGACGGGCCACGGAAAAAGATTTTCAGCAGGTGGCAAAAAATAAAGAGCGGGAAAAGAAGGCTTTTTCTGTTTGTTTGGAAAAAATTGCCAAACGAAAATTGCCGATGAAGCTTATTGACGTGGATTATACCTTTGATATGGGCAAGATTATATTTTTTTTCACGGCTGACGGCCGCATTGATTTTCGCGAATTGGTGCGTGATTTGGCTTCTGTCTTTCGAACGCGCATTGAACTCAGGCAAATCGGGCTGCGCGACGAGGCAAAAATGATTGGCGGCATAAGTTATTGCGGTCGGCCCCTTTGCTGTGCGTCGTTTCTCGGAGATTTCAAACCCGTTTCCATTCGAATGGCGAAGGGGCAGGGCATGTCCTTAAATCCGACTAAAATTTCCGGTATTTGCGGGCGCTTAATGTGTTGCCTGCGCTATGAAAACTCCTTATATACGTCGGGGGAATTGAAGTGCGCCGGCTGCCAGCATAAATGTTGCGGCGAACAGGAAAAGCCGCCGGGTGTAGGCAAGAAAGTTATTACGGATGACGGCTTGGGGACCGTTTTGCGAGTGCATATGAAAGACCGTACGGTTAAGGTGCAGCTTGAGTCGGGACATACTGTGAATGTCGCTTGGAGCGATGTGGCGGAACCGGAACATGATGATTGAGCTTCGCGAAAATGAACGGTTGGATGATTTGGTGCTGGACGGAATGAAAGTGATTCAGCGAGCCGATCAGTTCTGTTTTTCGATAGATACAATTTTACTGGCTCATTTCGGTAAGGTTACGCAGGGTGCCGTGCTGGACCTTGGCACGGGAACGGCAGCAATTCCTCTTATTTTAGCGGCTCGAGGGGCGATGAATATTACGGCTATCGAATTAAATCCGGTCATGGCCGATATTGCGTCGCGCAATGTGCAGCTCAATAAAAAAGAGGCGGCCGTATCTGTCGTAGCCGGTGATTATCGGCAATTAGGACAGCTTTATGAGGCCGGGCATTTCTCTGCGGTATACGTAAATCCGCCTTATCACGAATCCTTTCGCGGTGCGGCCAGTACAAAAGAGGGCGTGCGCCGGGCGTGTCACGAAGAAACGGTTACGTTGGAAGACGTGTTGCGTACTGCTGCATATGCGTTAAAATTTCACGGCCGCCTGCGGATGGTGCATATTGCGGAACGAATGGCGGAAATACTGTCGGTTATGCGCCGGTATGACATAGAGCCGAAGCTGCTGCGCCCCGTATACGGGCGGCGGGGAAAAGAGGCCAAGCTGTTTCTTGTCGAGGGCCTGCGCGGCGGCAGGGCGGGCTTGACGCTGCAAGACCCCCTTATTGTACATAATGAGGACGGAACATATACGGAAGAAGTCTTACGGTGGTATGGAAAAATCTGAGGAGGAAGCGGCATGGCGGAGATATTTCAAAGGGGTGCACTCTATTTATGCCCTACGCCGATCGGCAATTTGGAAGATATTACGTATCGGACCGTTCGCTGCTTAAAAGAGGCGGATCTTATTGCTGCCGAAGACACGCGGCATACAGGGCGACTACTGGCCGCCTATGCCATTGATACGCCGCTCTTCAGTTACCATGAGCACAATAAAGCGGAAAAGGGCCGTATTCTTATAGAGCGGCTGGCACAGGGGCAAATAATCGCTCTGGTCAGCGATGCGGGAATGACGGGTATTTGCGATCCCGGCAGTGACTTGGTGCGGGAGGCATTGTCGGCGAATATTCCCGTTATCTCCCTGCCCGGAGCCAATGCGGGTCTTACGGGCCTTGTCGCCTCCGGTATGGATACGGGACTGTTTACATTCATAGGCTTTTTGCCGAAGACGAAGAAGCACCGCATACCTGTCTTGGAGAAGATAAAATCCTACAAGGGGACACTTATTTTTTATGAAGCGCCCCATCGCCTTTTAGCGGTACTGCTTGAAATGGAATCCGTCCTTGGAAACAGAAGTGTCGTTTTGTGCAGGGAACTGACTAAAAAACACGAAGAGTATATACGCGGAACACTGTCATCAGTGCGGGAAAAACTGGCACATTCCGGTGTGCGCGGTGAATTCGTCATTCTCGCAGCAGGTTTTATGGAGGAGGAAACCGCACCGTGCGGAGAGACCGATTATGCGGCACTCGTCAGTCGCCTCGTAGCGGCGGGAACTGATAAAAAAGAAGCGGTTCGATCCGTCGCGAAGCAATGCGGTGTTTCGAAGCGGGAAGTATATCAAGCTACATTGGAAGTATAATAAAAATGCTTATCGGCGACAGGAGGAATTGCTCATGCCTAAGAAAAAAAGTTACTATATTACGACCCCTATTTATTATCCCAGCGCAAAGCTTCACATCGGTCATACCTATTGCACGACCATTGCCGATTCATTGGCGCGGTTTCATCGATTGCGCGGTGATGACGTGTTTTTCCTGACCGGCTCCGATGAACACGGACAGAAAATTCAACGCGCCGCCGAAGCGAAAGGAATGAGACCGATTGAATATGTGGACGGCATTGTCATTCTGTTCAAAGAGTTATGGAAGAAGCTTAATATATCAAATGACGACTTTATTCGTACGACCGAGGCGCGCCACGAAAAGGTGGTGCAGGATTTGATGCGGCGCTCGTACGATAACGGCGATATTTATAAATCCGAGTATGAAGGCTGGTACTGTACGCCTTGCGAGACCTTTTGGCCGGAAAACAAGCTTCCCGACGGTGAGCATGTCTGCCCCGACTGCGGACGGCCGTTGGAATTGGTCAAGGAAGAAAGCTATTTTTTGCGGATGAACAAGTATGCCGACAAATGGCTGAAGTTCATTGAAGAAAATCCTGATTTCATCCAGCCCGAATCGCGGCGCAATGAAATGATTGCATTCGTTAAGAGCGGTCTCGAAGATCTCAGCGTCTCGCGGACCTCTTTCGACTGGGGCATAAAAGTTCCGTGGGATCAGAAGCACGTCGTATACGTCTGGTTCGATGCTCTGGCAAACTACCTTACGGCTGCAGGTTATTTTGACGACCCGGAAAAATTCAAAAAATTCTGGCCTGCAGATCTTCATCTCGTAGGCAAGGAAATCGTCCGTTTTCATACGATTATTTGGCCCATCATGCTGATGAGCTGCGGCTTGCCGCTGCCTAAAAAGGTATTCGGCCACGGCTGGCTTATCGTTGACGGCACAAAAATGAGTAAATCCCTCGGCAATGTAGTCGACCCGATTCCTTTAATTGAGCGATATGGCGCCGACGCGCTGCGGTATTATTTGTTGAAAGAAGTGCGTCTCGGTCAGGACGGAAATTTTTCATTGACCACCTTTATTAATCGTATTAACTCCGATTTGGCCAATGACTTGGGGAATTTGCTGCAGCGTACGTTGGCTATGGTGGAAAAGTATGAAAAGGGTATTGTTGCCGGCCCGACCGTAAAAGCGCCTCTTGACGATGAATTGGCAGGTCTGGCCGTTACGACGGCCGGAGAATATGAAGCCTATATGGACGACATGAAGATTGATGACGCACTTAATGTTACGTGGGGACTCATTCGGCGCAGCAATAAGTATATTGATGAAACGATGCCGTGGGTGTTGGCGAAAGATGCGGCACAACAAGGGCGCTTGGAAACGGTGCTGTATAATTTATTGGAAGTGTTGCGCATTATTGCCGTTCTCGTGAGTCCCGTCGTTCCTCTCAGTGCTGCGGAAATGTGGCGTCAGATCGGCCTGGACGATTTTGCAGCGGTAAGACTTGCAGACGTGCAAGTATGGGGGCAGTATCCTGCCGGTACTCATATAGCCAAGGGCGATGCGTTGTTCCCTCGCTATGACCTGGCGGAGGAAGTGACTGAAAGCAAACCGGAAGAAACGGCTGTCGAGCTTGTTCCGGCAGCGAAAGAACCGATTAAACCGGAGATTACGATCGATCGATTTTCCGAAACGGATTTGCGCATCGGTACGGTGCTTGCGTGTGAAAAGATGCCGAAGACCGCGAAGCTGTTAAAACTGCAGGTCGACTTGGGTTCGGAAAAACGGCAGATTGTCAGTGGAATTGCCAAATACTATAAACCGGAAGACCTCATCGGACACCGGGTTATTGTCGTTACAAATCTGAAGCCTGCAAAATTGTGCGGCGTAGAATCTTACGGAATGTTGTTGGCCGCTTCGGACGGCAACGATAATTTGCAGGTCGTCTTTGTCGACGGCATGGCCGCAGGAAGCAGGGTTCGCTGATGTTGTTTGATACGCATTGCCATATTAACGACGAAGCCTTTGCGGAGGATCGCCGGGAAATGTTGGAACGGGCCTTTGCAGCCGGCGTAGAGTATATGCTTTGCCCGGGTACGAATTTGGAAACGTCCGCTTCGGCCGTTCAGCTGGCTCACGAATATACGCAAGTGTATGCGGCTGTCGGAATCCATCCGGAGGATGCCGCCTCAGTGCCGGCCGAAGCGTTTTCACAAATACGGCGGTGGATTGTTGAAGAACCGAAAGTAGTTGCCGTCGGTGAAGTCGGACTGGATTATCATTGGCCCGAACCGGTGCGGCAGGTACAGCAGGGAGTTTTTATTGAGCAGGTAAAGTTGGCGGCGGAGCTGGACGTGCCCCTTGTTATTCATGATCGGGAAGCGCATGGCGATGTGGTCGATATTTTACGCCAATACGGAAAAGGGTGCCGCGGCATTTTTCACTGTTATTCAGGCAGCTTTGAAATGGCGAAAGAATTGATTAAGATGGGATTTTATATAGGCTTCGGCGGCACCACGGTATTTCCCAAGTCGCATAAATTGAAGGATATTGCCGCCCGTTTACAGGCGGATCGGATTTTACTCGAAACGGATTGTCCGTATTTAACGCCGCCGCCGTATCGAGGCAAACGAAATGAGCCGGCATATGTTCGGTTCGTGGCGAAAGAAATTGCACGTCTGCGAGGATGGGACGAAGAAGCGGTTCAACAAATGACAATGGAAAACGGAAAACGGATTTTCTCAATTTCGTGAAAATATGCCCCTGTGCAGGGATATGGGCATATTTTGCAGAATGTACATAAAAGAATGAAAATTGTATAAAAATAGCGAATGAACACTTGTGGAAATGTAATAATAAAGTTAGAATGAAGGTAGATAATTTTTCGGAACGCATAAAAACAATATATTGCAAAGGGGCGGTTATATGTTGGACAGTCGGATCAATACCTTTTTAAGTGTATGTCGTCATATGAATTACACAAAGGCGGCAACGGAACTTCATATAACACAACCGACAGTAACACAACACATTCAATACCTGGAGCAGAATTATCAAGTGAAATTATTTGATTATACGAGGCATCATTTGACCTTGACCGAAGCGGGGAAACAGCTGCGCCGGATGGCTATGAGTATGCAGTATGACGTAAATATGCTGAAGCGATATCTTGCACGTACGGACTTATGGAATTGCTCCTTGTCTTTCGGCGCGACCGCGACTATTGCGGAATACGGGATCGTCAAGTCCTTGTCCCAATTTTTGAATGACCACAGTGGTCTTAACGTGCAGTTGAAACTGGCAGATTCCAAAGAACTGTTGCAGGAATTGGATAAAGGACGAATTGATTTTGCCATGATTGAAGGCGGTTTTGACAAGGATAAGTATGACGGCATTCCTTTTTTTCAAGACCGTCTCGTTGCCTGTTGCGGCCCCGAGTACGGTATAAAGGACGAAGTAGAATTTGCAGATCTCATGGGGCGGCGTCTCTTATTGTGTGAAAAGGGCGCTCAGTCCAGGCAATTATTGGAGCAGTGTTTTGCAGAACGCAGCTTACGTCTTGACGAGCATTTTCTTGTTGCCGAATTGGGCACTCCCGATTTGGTGAAGCAGGTCGCCATCAGTAATAAAGGGATAGCCTTTTTATATGAAAGTGTCGTTCGCGAAGATATTGCGGCCCATAGACTGCGGGAAATTAAAATCCGCAGTCTATCGTGCAGCGATACGTTTTATTTCCTATGGCGGGTGAAAAGCGTATACGGAAATACGTTCCGTTCTCTTTGCGGTCAGCTGTGTGCAGGCGGCAATAAAAGTGAACAATTAACAATGTAAACGGAATGAATAGAAAAGCTGTGCCGAAATGCAAAGCGGTCGGATGCATTCGGTACGGCTTTTATAATTGTTAAGGGCACTCGTATTCGTGTCTGCAGCCGTGCAGAAAGAGCTGAATTGACTGAGGAGAGATTATATATGGGTAAACGCTGGATTATGCATGTCGATATGGATGCATTTTATGCGTCCGTTGAGCAGCGGGATAATTCTGCGCTGCGGGGACGTCCGGTTATTGTCGGCGGCATTTCGGAAAGAGGCGTCGTCGCGACTGCATCCTATGAGGCGCGGCAGTACGGTGTTCATTCCGCCTTGAGCATAAAAAAAGCGAAACAGCTTTGTCCGGACGGTGTTTTTTTGCAGCCGCGCATCGCATACTATAGGAATATATCCCTGCAAATCCGCCGTATTTTTGCTGATTACTCGCCCTATATTGAGCCGCTTTCGTTAGATGAAGCTTTTCTGGATATATCGGGAATGGAGTTGCAGTATTCGGATGTTCGGGAAATCGGTAAGGCCGTTAAAGCGGAAATAAAAGAAAAAACGGGACTTACCGCTTCGGCCGGCATAGGTCCTAATAAATTTTTGGCAAAACTCGCATCCGACTTGGAAAAGCCTGACGGTTTTGTTTTAATTCCTTACGGTAAAGAGCGGGAAATATTGGCACCGTTACCGATTCGTAAATTATGGGGAGTCGGCAAGGTGACGGAAAATAAGCTTATCGCCGCCGGATATAAGACAATCGGCGATATTGCGGCGGCATCTCCGGAAATGCTGCAGGCTGTAGCAGGGAATCAGGGGCGTCATCTTTTTCAACTGGCACACGGCAAGGATACTCGAACTGTAGAGTCGGAGCGACGGGCCAAGTCCGTCGGCAGCGAGCATACATATGAACATGATTTGCGTCGACGCGAAGAGATTGACGGACAATTGCGAATCCTTGCGGCGGAAGTGGCAAAAAGACTGCGGCGGCAAGGCTTGATGGGGAGAACGATAACGCTTAAAATCCGGTATTCCGATTTTGAGACGATAACACGGTCATACACGTTTGATTCTGCAGGCGTATATTCGGAAAAACAACTTTATTTTTCAGCGCAAAAGTTATATGCTAAGAATACGCTTGGCGCGGCAGTTCGATTACTCGGATTAACGGTCAGTCAATTACATTCCTTAGCGGTACAGGAAAATCTTTTTTCCGAAGATGATGTGATAAAGGAAACGGTCACGACCGTAATTGATAAAATACAGCGACGTTTCGGTACGCAGGCCATTATGAAAGGGCCTCTCCAAGCAGTTTCGGATGACGGTCTTAAAGAAGATTTTGATAAAAAGGAGTAAGCGACAGTGTCCATTTATAAAGTTGCCGCTCATACGGGTGCAGATAATAACGGTTATATTCAATATGATACGGAAAGCAAGCGTGTAGATGTATTTCTGAACGATACCGAATATAATCGGCGCATATACGAGTATTTAACCAAGCCGAGGGCCTTAAAGAAATTTACGGGCCTTTCGGAGTATGAAGTCATTACGGATGCGCCTAATGCAAGTTTGGAATTGCTGAAAATCGCTTTGGGAAAGATATGGCAGGATTTAGGCGTGCATATGGATTGGAGCCGGCCGGTCGAATAATATGTTTAATCACAAGTCATACACATTTACGGCACATGCCGTGCAAAAATTGTGTATAAGTTTAATTTCCCCTGTGTTTTATGCGGTTGTTGCCGGAAAAAACAAATTGACCGGTGGGAATAAATTGTGCATAACTTTAAGAGAATTAGTTGTGTATAGTTATTGAATGTTGTAGATAAGCAGATTTTTTCGATGAAGAAAGAAATCGAAATCATGTGTATAACTGAAGCTGAAATGTGGACGGATTATCGACGGCATAAGCGTAAATTGAGTGTTTTTCTGCCGTAACCGGAGAAGCCGGAAGGATACACGACGAAGAACTTCTTGATGAAATCGTGAAGAGGAGGAGTATATATTGAATAGGGGGGAGGATTTTTATGGATAATCCGTCAAGGAATGTTGTAAAAATCAAACTGCGCGATATTTTGATTTTAGGGTTTGCTTTCTTTGCAACGTATTTCGGTGCGGGAAATCTTATTTTCCCGCCGCAGCTCGGATTGGTCAGCGGCACGTCGTACGGACCGGCTTTAGCGGGTCTTACCGTGTCGGGGATTATATTGCCCGTCTTTGCGCTGATTATTATTTCTTTTCACGGCGACGTACGGCGCATAACGGAACATGTCGGTCCGTACACGTATAACGTGCTGCTTACGATGCTTATGATTATCTGTACGTTCGTTTCTATTCCCCGCACGTGCGCAAGGCTGTTCAACTGGGCATACAGGGAAATTTCCCGGATGTGCCCTTCTTGCCGAGTGTAATCGCTTATTTTGTTGTTTCTTATTGGTTTACGTCTGATGAAGACCGCGTTCTCGATAAAATAGGCAAGTATTTGACGCCCTTTTTGGCACTTATTTTAATTGTCATCGGTATTGTCGGCGTTATATCGCCTATCGGTGTACCTGTCCAAGCAAGCGTGGAGAACGCTTTCGTCAACGCCTTTCTTGGCGGATATAATACGGGTGATGTGCTCGTCAGCTTTATTATGGCTGCCGTATTTATTCAGTCCGTTCGCAATAAGGGCTATGAAGACAACCGGTCGCGCAATAAAATGATGATTGCCTGCAGTATTGTTACAGTTATTCTCTTATTTATTATTTACGGCAGCTTGCTCTACATGGGGGCCTGTGTGAGCGGCGAATTTTCATCGGATATGGGAAGAGCCGATTTACTTGTCGCCATTATTCGGCATGTCGGTAAATTTGTTATGATTCCTATGGGAATTGCCATTATCCTTGCCTGCCTGACGACGGCTGTCGGTCAGGTTGCGGCGGTTGCCGATTTCTTCCGGACGGCTTCCAAAGAGAAGTTGGACTATAAGACGTTGGTTATCGGGACATGCATCCTTTCGGCCGCTACAGCGCTCCTCGGCGTAGACGGTATCGTTACGTACATCGGTTGGATTTACAGTATAAGTTATCCGCCTGTCCTGGCACTGATGGTATTGGGGACCTTTGCCAAGGTCATACCCAACGACGGGGCTTATAAAGGGGCCGTTTATTCAGTCACCGTTTATGCGTTTTTAGAAGCCTTTCCGGGGTTAAGCTCCCTCGGCTTTGCCAAGACCGTTGTTGCGGCTATGCCTCTTTCACAAGCCGGTTTCGGCTGGATAATCCCTTTTATTGCCGGCCTTATTCTCGGTACGGCAGCGGGCTGCTTTATTGCGGATAAAAAAGCGGCATAAATCGCATACAGCAAACGGGCGCTTTTTTCGAGAAAGCGCCCGTTCAGTATTTTTTAAGATTCCAATGTCCGGGCCAAATATTCGGCCGTTTCAGAGAGATATTTTGCGCCATACGTTTCAATGTCCCCCGCATCGCTGTGAGCGGCAAATTTCGGATCCATCGGTAATTTTGCTACATGCGGGATGTCAAATTTTTTTGCCGACTCTTCAACATGACTTTTTCCGAAGATTTCGTGCCTGCCGTGGCAGTCGGGGCATTCAAAATAACTCATGTTTTCAATGATGCCGAGGATGGGAACCTTCATCAGCTCGGACATTCGCAACGCTTTTTCAACGATCATGGAGACCAGCTCCTGCGGTGACGTGACGACGAGAATACCGTCAATCGGTAAGGATTGGAATACGGTCAGCGGCACGTCTCCCGTTCCGGGAGGCATGTCGACGAACATGTAATCAATGTCGCCCCAAAGGACGTCCGTCCAAAATTGCTTTACGGCGTTGCCGATGACAGGACCGCGCCAAACGACGGGATCGCCTACATTGTCAAGGAGGACGTTCATGGACATAACTTTAATTCCCGATTTCGTCTCAACGGGAATAATACCGGTCTCATCGCCGCGAGCCCGTTCTGTAAGGCCGAAGGCAGCAGGAATGGACGGGCCCGTAATATCGGCATCCAAAATAGCCGTTTTATAACCGTGACGACACATTTGAATGGCCATCAAAGAAGTGACGAGGGATTTGCCGACACCGCCCTTGCCGCTGACTACGGCAATAACGTGCTTTACGTGTGTCCCTTCGTGAGGCGCCGCCAAAAGGCTTTGCGGTTCATGCCGAGCGGAACAGCCGCTGCTGCAACCGGAGCAGTCTTGACTGCTGCATTGTTCACTCATTATAATCAATCTCCTTTAGCTGGATTGTAATTTTTTTCTCATTACCGATTTTATTATAGGAGCGTAATCTGTCCGTGTCAATTATAGACTAAAATTGACATGAATGAATAAGGGCTACTTATTTTTTGAAAGCATGATTTGCAGAATTTCTTTATCCGCCGCTTTCATGCCTGTCGTTGCCAGTCTGCCTATATTGCGAATCGATTCGTCGGCACTGTTGCTGACCAGCCCTTCCGTGCCGTTTACGCGAATTCCCTTGCGGGAGAGAAATACGGCGCGGTAAGCGGCGTCTACGGCGGTGGCGATTTTTAGTGAACAGCCGTCTCCGGCACCGTCGCAGACCATGCCGATGTGCTCGCCGGTCATGTTGGAAATGGTCGCCTCTATTTCAGCCGGGCCGCCGCCGAAGAGGTAGGTCATTCCCGTTGCCGCACCCATGGCGGCAGTGGCGGTCGCACACAGTCCGGACAGTTTCGGATAAAAGCTGTGAATGTACATGGAGGTAATATGCGCTAAGGCAAGTGCGCGTATATGTTGTTCCCGGGATGCGTGCAAGAATCGAGCCGTCACATTGACGGGGAGTGTTGTCGTAATTCCCTGATCGCCCGAACCGGCGTTGGTCATGGCCGGGAGGGGAGCTCCGCCCATGCGTGCATCCGAGGCTGCCGTCGTTTCCATAATGAGGCGGTCGTGAAAGTTATCTGCCGAGAGGCCTGCCTGCAGGTCGTCCAACATGGATTTTCCCAAGGAAAGGCCGTATTTTTTCGACAAACCTTCTTGCGACAAGGTGTCGTTGACAAAGCCGGCTTTTTCCATAAATTCAATTTCAGAGAGAGGTACTTCCTGCACGAAGTCATATAAATCGCGTAAGCTTAAGGAATGAAGAAAGTCTTCATACGGATCTTTGGTACTTGTCGGGCTGTCGGCTTTGGCGAAACGGACTTTCCCGTCCGACTCAATGCGGACGATATTCGTATGGCTGCCCTTAATGACGACACGAGTTTTGTGGGCGCCGCGTGTAAGCGTTGCTTCCGCGTAAAGAGGCAATTCCGTGTCGGCAACGGTGACGGAGACGCGCTTTTGGACTATGAGTTCTTTAGCGCGGTCGACGCTTGCGGACGAGAGCGTGTGAAGTACGTCGAGGCCGCCTTCGGGGTCGCCGCCGGTCACACCTACGGCAACGGCAATATCCATGCCGGGCAGCCCTGTCCCGGGGACCGTGACGGCCATACCGTTTTTCATTAAATTGGGAGAGACGGCGGCTTCTATTTTTTCGGGCTCTGCGGCCAAGTACTTGCGCGCCACTGCGGCGGCATAGGCCAAGGCGATAGGTTCGGTACAGCCCGTTGCAGGGACGACTTCTTTCTTTAAAACGGCAATAATGGAATCGGCAATTTCTTTTTTGGTCATAATGGTATCTCCTTTGGATGTATGCTTACCAAGCGGCAACGGTGCCGTCTGCCCTGGGATCGGTTGCCCCCGTAAGGATGCCTTCTTCATTGCGCCAAATAATTTGGCCGCGGCCGAAGGACGGCGTTTGCGAATTTATAGTGATCCGGTGGCCGCGTCTCCGTAATTTTTCTATAAGGTCCTTGGGGAAGGCCGTTTCCACTTCAATATTTTTTCCGCCCGTCCACTGCCAACGGGGTGCATCCAGGGCGGCTTGCGGATTGAGGTGGAAATCTATCGTATTGGTGAGTACCTGTAAATGGCCCTGAGGCTGCATGAAAGCGCCCATGACACCGAAGGGACCTATCGGGATGCCGCCTTTACTGAGAAATCCCGGAATAATCGTATGATACGACCGCTTTCGCGGGCCTATGAAGTTATCGTTGCCGGGATCACTGCTGAAATTATGGCCTCTATTATTTAAAGCAATACCGTAATCGGGAATGACGACACCTGAACCGAAGCCGTCGTAGTTGCTCTGGATAAGAGAGACCATGTTGCCGTCTTTGTCGGCGCTGCAGAGGTACACCGTGCCGCCGCAGTCGACGGTCGGCATCGGTTCGAGTGCGGTCGGTCCGATTTGTTTGCGCCTGACGGCCGCATATTTTTCCGACAGCCAATACGCGACGGAGGTTTTCATGAAGTTGCGATCGGCAATATATCTTTTGCCGTCCGTAAAGGCCAGTTTGAGCGCTTCTATTTGATTATGCAGTGTCTCCGCATTACACGTATCTGCAGGAAGGCCCGCAAGGATATTAAGCGCCATGAGGACGACAAGTCCCTGACCGTTGGGCGGTAATTCCCACACGTCATAACCTTTGTAGGTCGTGCGTATCGGTTCTACCCACTCGGGGCAGTATGCCGCCAAATCTTTTTTACGCAGAAAGCCGCCCGTTTTGACGGAAAATGTATGGACGACATCTGCCAGATCTCCCGTATACAGACTGCGGCAGGATGTTTTTGCCAAAAGGCTTAAGGTGCGGCCGAGTTCAGGGAGTTTCAAAACGGAACCGACCGGCGGCACGCCGTTCTTATAAAAAACGGAAAAAAGGCCGAAAAAGGCAGGGTTATCTCTGTAAGGTTCGTATTTTTTATATTCGTCGGCCAAGAGTTGGGCCAGTGTGGGCATAACCGCATACCCTTCGGCAGCATACTCTATGGCCGGGGTAAAGAGGGTTTTAAAGGGAAGGCTGCCGAAGTGTTTATGCAGCATAGCCCATGCTGCCGGTGCACCGGGAACCATGACAGGGTGCCAACCGAAGAGCGGAATCGGACTGTCCGGTGAGGGCAGTTGTATGGCTGACGGCGCAAAGCCGCTGCCGTTGAGTCCGTAAACGTTGCCGCTCATATGAATAATGGCGAAAAGATCGCTGCCGATACCGTTGCTCGTCGGTTCCAGAACCGTGAGGGCAATAGCCGTTGCCAAGGCCGCATCGACGGCATTGCCTCCTTTTTTTAACATACTCAGGCCCGCCTGTGCAGCCAGGGCCTGCGACGTACAGACCATACCGCCGCGGCTGAAGAGTACTTCCCGCCGTGAAGCAAATGGATAAGAGGAAGGGTCAAACTGTAAGAGCATAGCAGTATCCTCCGAACGCGTTTGTATAGCTTCACTATAGCATATGTGGAAATGTGTGGATAGACGCATATTGCATCTTCACTAAATTATGTAATATCGTTATAATAAAAGCATATGTCATGAGAAAAGGAGTATAGTATGGGGCGTTGTATGTTGATTATCAACCCGACGGCCGGAAAGGAGCGGGCGAAATATTATAAAGACGATATTTTAAGGCAGCTTCGGAAGATGTTTGCCCATGTAGAGTTGCGGGAGACGGGAAGAGCCGGCGATGCGACGCTTTGGGCTAAGGAAGCAGCTGAGAATAAGTATGAAGCCGTTTTTTGCATGGGTGGTGACGGTACGCTGAATGAGACCGTCAATGGTTTGGCGCAGGCGAATGAGCCCGTAAAATTCGGTTTTATTCCCCTCGGAACGGTAAATGATTTGGCGCGGGCTCTGCACATTCCCCTTCATCCGGAAGAGGCCATTCGCATGCTTGACGACTGCAAGATCGTGCAAGCGGATATTGCCAAAGTGAATGACAAGTACTTCGTCAATACGGTTGCCGCAGGGATTTTACCGGAAGCTGTAGGCAAGGTTTCGATTGAACAAAAAACACGCCTCGGGCCGATGGCATATTTCTTGACGGGCATTAAGGCTCTTCAGTCGCGGGAAACATCGCTCTTTAAAATTGAAACGGACCTGGGTACCGTAATTCGGAGGTCACCGCTCGTCGTAGCCATGCTTACGAATTCCGTCGGCAGCTTCAATAATTTGGCACCTTGCGCAAAGGTGGATGACGGTAAAATTTGGCTCGCCGTTTTTAAGGAATTCAGCTATTTCGATATTATAAAGGCAATTCCGGAAATACTGGCGGGGCTGCCCATAAATTCCGAGTTTATGACGCTTACGCAAGTGACGAGGGCGCGTATTTCTTTAGTAGATGACGAATGTCTGTCCACGAATATGGACGGCGATAAGGGACCTGATTTTCCCTTGGAAATGGAAGTTATGCCTTCCTTTCTTACTGTCTATGTGCCGAAAAAAACAGTATCTGCCGGCTTTATACCGCTTGTCGTTCCGAAAGAACTTTTCCACGGCTGACGTGCGCATAAGAAAGAGGCGGCAACGAAGAATTTTTTTCGTTGCCGCCTCTTGCCGCAGTAACTCTTTTTCCGACGCGAAATGCCGGTAAAAAGAGTCGGAATTCGGTATACTTCCGCCTACAGGTTTTGACGCAACACGTTTTGCAAGTCTGCCATATTATCCGGGGCTGTTGCGGCACCCATGTATTTCATATCATATTGAGAGGCTACCCGCGAGAGGATAAACGGCGTATGTTGCAGTGTTTCTTTAGAAGGTGCTGCGCCTTGCATTAAGAAATATAATTTCTTGCCGGACAAGGCTTTCAGGGGGCGATCCAATTCATAGAGCCTGTCAATGAAGGTTTTCAACGGACCGCTCATGGTGTGCCAATACACGGGCGTGCCGATGACGATGGTGTCGGCCTGTTCCATGGCGTTAAGGACTGTTGCCATTTGGTCGTCAGGGAAGTGTTGGCCTAATTGATAAATTTTGTAGTCGTTCAGAAATAACGTATCATGGTCGATGCCGGACAGGAAGCGTTCGCCCATTTTTTCCGTGTTTCCCTCACGATTTCGGCTTGCATTAATAAACAGTACTTTTGTTTTCAATTGCACCGTATTTGCCGCCGGCTGCTGTACCGGTGCAGACGCGGTGTTTGTTGCTGCAGACGAAAACGGACTGCAGCCGGCGCAAAACAGTACGGCTGTGCCGAGTACGAGAAGAGACAGCTTCTTGAGAGATGTTTTTTTTCATGGAATTATCCTTTCGTCGGTCTGTAAGGTCTTATTTTGCCGGAGGCACAGCGTGGTCGTTTTCGGTGTTATCCATAGGCACCAGATTACTAGTAAAGGGAATTTCTCCCGTTAAGACGAGGTGATAAAACTCCTGTTTTTTATCGATATAATCGAGGCTGAATTGGAGTGTTTCCAGCTCGGACAGAATTTCCTGTCGCTTGTTCAATAATATTTGCTGACGCTGAGGAATGGTCTCTTTGCCTTTCAGGCAGAGCGATAAATAGTTTTTCATTTCCGCAATAGATAAACGGCATCGTTTCAGTTGCGATAAATCACGAATCCACCGAACCATAGGTTCCGGGAAGACGCGCCGATTGCGACTGTCCCGTTCAATATACGGAACAAGACCTTGGTTACAATAATACTTTAAAGTTTCATAGGGCATATCCAGTTCACGGCATACTTGCATCATTGTATAACGTGTATTTCGGGATTGTAAGGGCGTAGTATCGCATAAATTTTTCATTGCCGTGTACTCTTTTGGCGGTTGACGGAAGTTTCTTTTTATAGTATCGTTCTTTTCTTGCATTATTTTTGTTTGCGTGTTTCCAGAAGTTGCAGGAAATATTCAACCGTTTTCGGATCGCGGTGATCGAAAAAGGCGCTTTCTTTTTGATCGAGCGAAGCAATAGTACGCATTTCCTCTTCACTCAGGGAAAAATCAAAAATATTGATGTTTTCCGCCATTCGTTCTTTGCGAACCGATTTTGCCAGAGCTACAATACCCCGTTGTACAAGCCAGCGCAATACTACCTGGCCGACACTTTTACCGTGCGATTTGCCGATTTCGGACAGAACGGGGTGTGTAAATAGGCCGTTGCGACCTTCCGCAAAGGGCGCCCATGCTTCTACCTGGACATGCCAGTGCGTATTGGTTTCCTGTGCGGCTATTTGTTGATTGAACGGATTGACCTCAATTTGGTTCGCCATAGGCGGAATTTCGCTGAATGCGGCTAAATCGGCAAGACGGTCGGGGGCAAAATTACTTACTCCGATAGCGCGAATTTTTCCTTCTTTATAAAGCTCCGTCAATGCCCGATATGCGCCGTAATAGTCTGAAAAGGGTTGATGGAGAAGCATAAGATCGATATAGTCTAATTGTAATTTTCGCAATGACTCCAAAATGGAGGTTTTTGCCGCTTCGTATCCGTAATGTTCGATCCAGACTTTAGAAGTGATAAACAGGTCTTCTCTGGGAACGGGGGATTGCTTTAAGGCACGGCCGACTGCTTCTTCGTTAAAATACGATTGAGCCGTATCAATATGTCGGTATCCTGTGTCGATTGCATTTAGTACTGCCTGTTCCGTGTCCGCCTCGGGAATTTGAAATACACCGAACCCCAAAATAGGAATTTTTACGCCGTTTGATAATGTAACTTGTTCCATAGTATTCTCCTTTGTGCCATACATAACAGGTTGAGTATAGTTAAAGCCGGATTAAGCAACGGTTTTGTCTTGCTGTGAGGAAGTATACAGTGCGGTAGTAACTACCTGTCAACAGGTAAATTATATGATGTCGTAATAGTTGTATCGTGTCGGCCGCTTCGGTACCGAATAATAAAAACGGTAAGAGCTCTCTTCAGGCTCTTACCGTTTTTATTATTCGGCCGTATACGGCAATAATGCGATTGCTCTTGCCCGTTTGATTGCGACCGTCAGTTTGCGCTGATGTTTTGCGCAAACACCGGATACGCGGCGCGGTAAGATTTTACCGCGTTCCGTCGTAAAGCGACGGAGTTTTGCCGTATCTTTATAATCGATTTCATCAAGATGGTCCGCACAGAAATTGCAGACTTTTCTTCTCGGTCTTCTGGAACGATCTCTTCTCATTGATATAATTCCTCCCTCTGTTGAATTTGAAGGGATGTATTTGACGTTAGAATGGGATTTCTTCGTCAGATTCGCTGCCCAGGCCGTCAAAGCCTGTTCCGGATGCGGATGAACCGGGGCGTCCCGCGGACATATCCGCAGCAGGTCTGGAATCTGAACCCAACGGTTGCGCTACAAAATCGGCGACTACTTCCGTGCGATAGCGTTTTTGGCCGTCTGCGCCTTCATAGGAACGAACGGAAATGCGGCCTTCAACGAAAACACGTTTGCCTTTGGCCAAATTATTGCCACAACTTTCTGCCAAATTACCCCATGCGACACAAGGAATAAAATCAGTCAGTTCGCGCTGCTCCGTGCTTCCTGCAGGAACGTACGTACGTGTGCAGGCTACGGTAAACATTGCTACGGCTCTACCTGTCTTGGTAAAACGGATTTCCGGGTCACGAGCTAAGTTACCCATTAATTGTACTGAATTCATATCCTTTGCGCCTCCGGTTATTCGCCGATCTTAACGATTAAATGTTTTAAAATCTCTTCACGAATTTTGATGACACGGTCAATTTCAAAAATCGCTGCCGGTTCAATTTCAAAGTTAATGAGGACATAGTAGCCGTCATTTTGCTTTTTAACGGGATATGCCAAGCGGCGCTTGCCCCAAACATCAACTTTTTCAATTTTGCCGCCGTTTTTGGTAAGAAGATTGCCGACAAACTCTACAATCGGAGCTGCTTCAGCCTCTTCTAACGGCTTTGCGATAAACATGACTTCGTACTTTTTCACGAAATCACCTCCTCTTTTGGACATATGGCCCTTCACGAAAAAAGGGCAGGAAGATACTTGATGGATCAAGCTTTTATATTTTAGCACAGGTGCAGGCAAAATACAAGAAAAAGGCCTCTCCCGCAGGAGCAGGCCTTTTCGTGCGGTTACCGTTTGTTGCTGTAGCGCCAAATCTTCATATTTTCCGCTTCCTTTATCAAGTCTTCGCGGAAGTCGGGATGGGCGAGGCCGATTAATTTTTCCGCCCGTTCCCAGGTAGAGGAGCCCATAAGGTTTTCGAGGCCGTATTCCGTTGCGACGTAATGTACTTGAGAGCGCGGATCCGTTACAATCGTACCGGGCGACAGGGTCGGCCGTACACGGGAATGTGTTTTGCCGTTTTTGTCCGTAAAGGTCGAGCGGAAGGCGATGATACTCTTGCCGCCTCGAGAACGGTAAGCGCCGTCGGCGAAGTCGAGCTGTCCGCCGCTGCCGCTGATTTGCTTGGTGCCCGAGGATTCGGACGACACTTGCCCGAACAAATCGAGTTCGATACAGTTATTTATGGAAATAAAGTTGTCGATTTGAGCGATCACGAAGGGGTCATTGACATACGATACGGGATAAGCCGCAAGGAAAGGATTGTCATCAAGCCAATCATAAAGTTCCTGCGAGCCGGCGGCAAAGGACCAGACGGCCTTGTCGCGGTCGAGGGATTTCAATTTATTCGTGAGACGGCCTTTTTTATACATTAAGTAAAAGGCATCGACGAGCATTTCCGTATGCATGCCCAAGTCCTTCAGATCCGAATCGGCGATCATGGAGCCGACAGCGTTGGGCAGGCCGCCAACACCGAGCTGCAGCGTAGCGCCGTCGGGGATTTCCTTTAAAATAAGTTTGGCAATAACTTTATCCGTATCATCTCCTTCGACAAAGGGGATGACGGGCATGGGAATATTGCCGGCTTCAACGATAAAATCGACGTCCCTGACATGAATCGCTTCGCCGCGGCCTCCGAGTACGCGCGGTGCCGCTTCATTTACTTCGACGATTACCCTTTTCGCTTTTTTTGTGATCTCTTCCGTTGCCGATACGGTCGGACCGAAAGAGAAGAAGCCGTGCTTGTCCATGGGACTGACCGTTATCATGGCGACGTCCACGTCAAGGATATCCCTGTACATGGACGGCTTGTTGCGGTAGCACATGGGAATAAAATTATTTAATCCTTCGGCACAGAGCTTGCGATCATAGCCGCTCATATGCCAGTTCATCATGGTAAAGGTCTTGCGTGTGCGGTCATTTTCAACAATTTGCCGCGGAGCCAACGAGAAAGCCGTACGGACCTTTATGTCCTCCAGTTCGTCACGGCGGGCGGCCAAAGCCTTATCCAAAACTATGGGTTGCGACGTGGCCATACCATAGTCGACCCAATCTCCGTTTTTAACGATTTTTACCGCTTCTTCGGGAGTGCGCAGTTTCTCTTTATAGAGTGCAGACCAATCCGACATTTTCTTCACCTTACCCTTCATTTATTATGCTGTTCGTGCAATTTGAGGTTGCGATTATCTAAAGCAATTATACAAAATTTAACGTATTGTAACAAGTGGGAAGGAAAATGTCGGTTGTCAATCTTTAGCAGCAGCCTTGGCGGCAATAATTTGTTCCGTTATTTTCTGGGGTGCTTCTTCGTAATCGAAAAATTCCATGTTGAATGTTCCCTTGCCTTGTGTCATGGAGCGGAGGGACGTCACATAACCCGTCATTTCGGCAAGCGGTACCTGTGCCTTGACGACAATAATACCGCTGCGGTTGCGGTGATGTTCCATGCCGAGGATGCGGCCGCGGCGGCCGCTGAAATCGCCCATGACATCGCCCATAAATTCTTCGGGAATGACGACATCTACATTGTAAATCGGTTCCAGAATAACCGGCTTTGCATCGGGGACGCCTTTCTTTAGGGCTAAGGCGGCAGCCGTCTTGAAGGCCATTTCCGACGAGTCTACAGGGTGATAGGAGCCGTCTTTTAAGGTGACCTTGACGTTTATCATGGGATAGCCGGCGAGGAGGCCGCCTTCGAGTGTTTCGCGTACCCCTTTTTCAACGGCCGGAATATATTGACGCGGGACGGCGCCGCCGAAGATGGCGTCGACGAATTCAAAGGGTTTACCGTTTGTGGCCGGCCCGATTTCCAGGAAGACATGGCCGAATTGACCGTGACCGCCGCTTTGCTTTTTGTGCTTTCCTTCAGCCGTGACGGCAGCACGAATCGTTTCGCGGTAAGGAATGTATAAGTCTTCCTGCACCGCTTTGACGCCATATTTTCGTTCCATTTTGGAAAGAATGTGATCCAAGTGGACGTCGCCCATGCAGCGCAAGATGATTTGATGGCCTTCCGCATTCTTTTCAATTTGGCAGGTCGGATCTTCCTCGCTGATTTTTACGAGAGCGCCGGTCAACTTTTCTTCTTCCCCCTTTTTTGCAGGTACGAGGGCAACCGTGTGAAGGGGGTGAGGAAAACGAATGCTTTCGTAGGCCACGGCAAAATCGGCGGCCGCAAAGGTGTCTCCCGTCTTTGCATTGGCCAGCTTCGGCAGGACAATGATATCGCCTGCACCGGCCTTGTCGACGGGAATCTGCTCCTTGCCGACAAGGGTGAAAATCTTGCCGATTTTTTCTTCTTTATTCTGCGTTACATTCAGGACTTTATCGCCCTCTTTGAGCTCACCCGAAAAGACGCGTACGTAGCTGAGTTTGCCGGAGAAAGGATCGATGAGTGTTTTGAAGACAAAGCCCGTAAAAGGCTTGTGCGGGTATACCATGACCGGTTCGCCCGTCTTTTTATCCGTACCCATCATTACCTTTTGTGATGCGTCGGGCATGTAGCGGATGAGGCGATTCAAGAGTTCCGCCGTGCCGATGTGCTTCATTGCGCTGCCGCACATAACAGGGCAAACACGGCCGGTAAGCATGCCTTGGCGCAGACCGAAACGAAGTTCGTCAAGCGTGAGCTCATCGCCGTTCAAGTATTTTTCCAGGAGAGTATCGTCCCCTTCGGCAGCCGCTTCCATGCACATTTCGCGGACTTCACGCGCCTTGGCCATATACTGAGGGGGTACTTTTATTTCATTTATTTTATTGCCGTCCCATTCCCAGGCAACCATTTTGCAGACGTCGATAATACCGCGGAAGTCGGCTCCTTCGCCGATGGGAATCTGCAGGGGCATAATGGATTTTCCGAAAACGGAGCGCATCTTTTCAAGGGTACCGAAGAAGTCCGCATGTTCCACGTCCATCTTGTTGATGTAGATCATGCGCGGCAGCTGTAACTCCACTCCGTAATCCCAAGCCCGTTCCGTATCCATTTCAATACCCGTTTCAGCAGAGACGACAAGGAGAATCCCGTCGCAGGCGCGAAGAGCCGCCCGAACTTCACCGCAAAATTCGGAGTATCCCGGCGTGTCGAGAAAATTCAACTTGTGGCCGTCCCATTCGCACGGAGCGATGCCGAGTTGAATCGTTACATTCCGTTTGATTTCTTCCGGCTCGAAGTCCATGATATGCTTATTGTCTTTGCCTACGCCTACTGCGGGAACGGCACCGCAGGCCAACAGCAAGGATTCGACGACGGCCGTTTTGCCGGCGCCGTCGTGAGAAAGTACGGCTATATTACGAATCTTATCGCTTGCATATTCTTTCATAGATCAATCGCCTCCTGAAAATCATAATTACTTATATGATTCGCTGTAAAAAGGAAAATCCCTTTCCTGCATATATAAAATAATTCTCCCTGTGTATACTATTTTTGAACAAATATTTTTGCATTAGTGTATAATAGGCATAGAAAAAATATTGGTTCATTCGTATGTATTAGGGAGGAACGATGAAAGCATTCGATAAAGAAAATAACGCTTGGGCCCGCTTCGGTGAAGCGCAGCGCGGTAAAATGGAAGAATACTGCAGGAACTATCGCCTCTTTTTAGATACGGCCCGCACGGAACGACTGGCTGTAAAAGAGATTTTAGGACAAGCCGAAAGCGCCGGCTTTCGGCCTCTTGAAGCGTATACATCTCTGCAGGCGGGCGATAAGGTATATTGGAATCAAAAGGATAAGTCCGTCGTTCTGGCCGTTATGGGCGAAGAACCGCTGGAACGGGGCGCTAAAATCGTGGGCTCTCATATTGACTGCCCGCATTTGGATTTAAAAGCCGTGCCGGTTTTGGAAAAAAATAAAATTGTCTATTTCAAAACCCATTATTACGGCGGCATTTTAAAATATCAATGGGTCTGCCGTCCTCTCAGTCTTATAGGAATTGTATATACGACGGACGGACGCAAGGTGGAAATTTCCGTCGGTGACGGCCCGGACGATCCTGTATTCTATATTAATGACCTGCTGCCCCATTTGGGCAAAGACCAGGCTGCTAAAAAATTGAGCGAAGCCATTGAAGGTGAAATGCTCATGCCCGTCATCGGCATACACGGTGAGGGAGAAAAGACGAAGCCCGCCGTTTTGCAGCTTTTGAAGGAAAAGTACTGTATTGAGGAAGAGGATTTTGCCAGTGCGGAGCTGGAAATTATTCCGACACAGAAAAGCCGCGACGTCGGTTTTGACCGTTCCATGATTATGGCGCACGGCCACGACGATCGTGTCTGCTCTTATGCCAATCTGGCCGGCATTCTCGACGCTGAAGCGGGAACAAAGACGCAGATAGCGCTCTTTGCGGATAAGGAAGAAATCGGCTCTGTCGGCAATACGGGCGTTCAGTCGTCATACTTCCTCGATTTTATGGCTGAACTCCTGGCTTTGCAGGGAAAGCGGGAAGAGCTGTATTTACGGCGTATGTTGCGGCATAGTCAGGTTTTATCGGCCGACGTGTGCGCCGCCTTCGATCCGGTATTTCCCGGTGCTTATGAAGAAAGTAATGCCGCTCAACTCGGCTACGGTATTTGCCTTTGCAAGTATACCGGTGCCAGAGGCAAAGCCGGCAGCAACGATGCGAATGCGGAATTTTTGGCGAAAGTACGGCATGTCTTTAACGAAAATGATGTGCCCTGGCAGACGGGTGAACTGGGCAAGGTTGACCAGGGAGGCGGAGGCACAATTGCTTATATTATGGCTGATTGGGGGTGCGATGTCGTCGATTGCGGCGTAGCCATGCTCAGTATGCATGCGCCCTTAGAGCTTGTTGCCAAGGCCGATGTATATTCGGCATATTTGGCATATAAGGCTTTTTTTGAAAGCAATTAGGGTAAAATGTAAAAAGGCTTTGACGGAATCCGCTTCGTCAAAGCCTTTTACTGTTATTGCTCAGCGTTTATTGCTCTTGCGCCAAATACGTTGTTTTTCGGCAGCTTTAATCAAGTCGTCGCGGAATTCCGGATGGGCGAGAGAAATGATTTTTTCCGCCCGCTGCCAGGTAGTGAGGCCTGAGAGATTGGCAATGCCGTACTCCGTGACGATGTAAGGCGCCTGTGTGCGCGGCGTCGTAATGATATCTCCTTGTGTAAAATACGGGAAAATGTTGGAATGGCGCACGCCCTGTTTATCAACATACATGGAGGGCATGGCGAGGAAGGCCCTGCCGTGCTCGGCCATATAAGCGCCCGTGACGAAGTCGAGTTGGCCGCCCGTGCCGCTGATGTGACGCGTGCCGACGGACTCGGAAGAAATTTGTCCGTACAAGTCGATGGACAGGCAGCCGTTAATGGAAATGAAATCATCGAGCTGTGCCATGACATACGGGTTGTTTACGTAGGACATGGGGGCCGAGAGGATGTCGGCGTTGCCGTCCAGAAACTCGTATAACTCGGCCGAGCCCATGCAAATGGAGAAAACGCCCTTGCCGCGGTGGAGCGTTTTCTTTTTATTCGTAATCTTGCCGGCTTTATAAAGAGCAAGGTAGCCGTCGCTCATAAGCTCCGTGTGCATGCCAAGGTCCTTTAAGTCGGAAGATGCGATAAGGGAACCCAAGGCATTGGGTGTACCGCCGATGCCCAGCTGTAACGTCATGCCGTCATGAAGATAAGGGAAAATATGCTCGGCAATTTTCTTGTCAATCTCACCGGCAGGCCGGTTTGGAATAACCGGTAAGGGAGAGTTCCCTTCGACAATGTAGTCTACGTCGCCGATATGGATGTGGTCGTCCGCCGTGCCGGCAATGACGGGCATTTCACTGTTGACCTCCACAATGACCGTGTCGGCGGCGTTGAGCATTTCCTGCTGGCAACAGTTGGTCAGGCCGTAGCTGAAGTTGCCGTTTTTGTCCATAGGCGCGACGGTTATCATGGCTACGTTTACGGGCGCCTGCTTTTGGCTGTAATAAGAACCGCAGTTGCGGAAGAGCATCGGCTCGTAATAGGCACGGCCTTTATCAAGATAACTTCTATCCAGACCGGAGCAGTGCCAAAGATTGTACGTGAAGGCTTTTTGCTCCGGATCGTGCTCAACAATTTGCACTTTTTTGACGGAAAGCGCGTGGCGCACGTTGACGTTCCGCAATTCATCTTTCCGTTGTGCCAAGGCCGTGTCCAAGGCTTCAGGGAAGGAGCAGCATTGGCTGTAATCAACCCAGTCTCCCGATTTTACAACTTTTACGGCTTCTTCGGGCGCAACGAATTTCTTCGTATATTCGGCGTAAATATCCATGAGAATCCCTTTCTTGCAATAGCAGTTTATTTTTCTAAAGAGGCTGTTTGTATTGCTCTATTAACTTAGCGAATGCCGGCAGGGAGCGTTTAATCATTTCCGGATTTACGCAGTACGAAACGCGAACATAGCCGGGGCAGCCGAAGCTGTCGGCCGGAACGATGAGGAGATTAAGAGCCTTCGCCTTGTTGGAAAAGGCGGCCGCATCCGGTTCGGGTGATTTTACGAAGAGATAAAAAGCACCGCTCGGATATACACAGTTATAGCCGAGCTCTTTCAATCCGGTATAAATAAGTTTTCTGTTTTCGTCGTATACGGAAATGTCGGAAGTCTTGCCCAGGCATTTCAGCACGACATCCTGAAAGAGATGGGGTGCACAGACAAAGCCCATAATGCGGCCGGCACCGCAGACTGCCGTGTACACTTCCTTGCTGTCCGCCGCAGTCGGGGGAACGAGGATATAGCCGATGCGTTCACCGGGAAGAGAGAGGGACTTGCTGTACGAATAGCAGATAATCGTATTTTCATAGTATTTCGGTACATAGAGGATGGGCAGGCCGTCGTAAATGATTTCCCGATAAGGCTCGTCGGCAATGAGATAAATAGCATGACCGACAGCCGCCGATTTTTCTTTAAGCAGAGTGCTTAGTTTTTTGTATGTTTCTTCCGAATAGACGACACCCGACGGATTGTTGGGTGAATTGATGATGACGGCGCGCGTGTGCGGCGTTATGGCCTTTTCCAAATCGGCAAAGGGAATTTGAAAGTGCTCCAAATCGGGCGGAACGACGACTTTATCAGCGCCTGCATTTTCGATAAATGCCGTGTATTCCGGGAAATACGGTGCAATGACGATGATTTCGTCGTCAGCCGACTCGACGAGGGCTTTTAAAGTAATCGTCAAGGAAGCTGCGGCGCCGCAGGTCATGTAGAAGTTTTCCGGATTTACATCGGCATCATAGGCGGCATTCATGTAGTCGGCCAATCCTTGGCGAACGGCCGTGTCGCCGGCAGCCGCCGTATAACCGTGCACGGCTACGGCTTCACGCGTGTTTATGATTTCTTCAATCGCTTCTTTGATACATGCCGGCGCAGGCACGGTCGGATTGCCGATGCTGAAATCAAATACGTTTTCGGCGCCGATTTTAGCGGCCTGTTCCTGACCGTACGTGAACAGGTCACGAATAACGGATGCCTTGGCACCCCAGGCATACATTTCTTTTGAAGCCAAAATAATCACTCCTTTATAAGATACGCCGACCGCCTTGTTTTATGTAGCGGTCATACCTGCCTCGAAGGCTTTTAAGTTGATGTCTATGAATTTGGGCTTAACCGTTTTGCTGATAATACTTTTCCAATCGAAATCCGTCAAGCCGAGGGCTTTGACGAGAGCTCCGAAGAGAACGACGTTGGCGCTTTTGGGGTTGCCCATATCCGTCGCGATTTGTGTGGCGTTAAGGGGCAGGACGGTCGCCTTTTTTTGCAGTTCATCCATAATGCCTTGAGGATATTTCTTTTTTCCCGACAGGATTGGCATTGACGGCAGCTGCAGCGTGTTGACGACGATTTTTCCGCCGGGCTTTAAATATTTCAGGTAACGGGCGGCTTCCATTTCTTCAAAGGAGACAAGGAGATCCGCCTGGCCGTTGCCGATGATGGGTGAATATACCTTAGGGCCGAAGCGGACTTGTGTGCTGACACTGCCGCCGCGTTGACTCATGCCGTGCACTTCCGACATTTTTACATCATAGCCGCTTTCAATTAAACCGATAGTGAGGATTTTACTTGCCAGTATGGTGCCCTGTCCGCCGACGCCGACGAACAATACGCTTTTTACGCTATCCATATTAATGAGCCTCCTTCCGGGAAATTGCCTTTACCGGGCATACTTGCGCGCAAACGCCGCAACCGACGCAGTCGACGGAAATCATGGACTTTCTCTTTTCGTCGGCGAAACGCAGGGCCGGGCAGCCTGTGGAGAGACATTTTTTACAACCGATGCACTTGTCCTCCGCCACTTCGAAGGCCGTTACGTTAATATCAAACTGCTCGCGGTCTTCCTTTGAGAATTTCTTCAGGACACACGGCCACTTGGTGATGATCACGGACGGTCCGTCCGTAATGGCGTAGGCCCAGTCGAGGGTTTCTTTCATGGCCTTTAAATCCAGGGGATTGACGGTGCGCACATTGGTCAGACCTAAGGCGCGAACGACCGTTTCAATGTCGATCAGAGTTGCCGTATCGCCTTTTATATTGTAGCCCGTGCCGGGATTCTCCTGATGCCCCGTCATGCCGGTAATGCGGTTATCCAGAATGACATTGATCGTCGTCGAACCGTTATAGGCCACTTCCGTCAGGGAGTTGATGCCCGTGTGGAAGAATGTCGAATCGCCCATGACGCTGACGACGCGCTTGTTTTGTCCGCTCTTTTCAAAGGCGTGGAACATGCCGTGGCCGACGGCAAAAGCACTGCCCATACATACGGCAAGGTCGATAGCATTGAGCGGTTCGGCGCCGCCTAAGGCATAACAGCCGATATCGCCGATCATGACCGTATCCTTGCGTTTGCCCAATTCGTAGAAGAAGCCGCGATGAGGACAGCCGGCACAGAAGGTTGGCGGTCTGGGAACGAGGAGTTCGGCCGGTACATCGCTGTATTCAAACTCTTTGCCGAGAATGGCCTCTGCGATGATATTCGGATTGAGTTCATCGATTTTCGGAATGACATCCTTGCCGTGACAGTCGATGCCGGCGGAGCGGATAAGTTCTTCCATAAAGGGATCCAGCTCTTCGATGACGTACATTTCATCGACGGTATCGCGAAATTCTCTGATTTTTTTTAAAGGCATGGGGTAAGTCAGGCCTACTTTAAAATAAGAGGCATTGTCGCCGAAGACTTCCTTTGCGTAGGTGTATGCGGCGCCGGCAGCGACAATGCCGATTTTCGTGTCGTGCATTTCGCTGTAATTCCAAGGACAGTCATTTGTATAGGACTTCAGTTTCTCTTCCCGTTCTTCTACGACGTAACGGCGAACTTTGGAGACTGCCGGAATGGCGTCGTTCCGCTCGGGATGCTTTTCGTAGAGAACGGGCGGCTCTTCATGCCGCACGCCCTCCTGCACGAGGCTTTTGGAATGACAGACCCGCGTGGTCATGCGAATCATGACGGGCACTTCAAATTCCCGGCTCAACCGATAGGCCTCTTTTGTCATATCGAGGCATTCTTGAGAGTCCGACGGCTCGACCATGGCGATTTTCATGAATTTTGCATAGTTGCGGTTATCCTGCTCATTTTGGGACGAGTGCATGCCCGGATCGTCTGCGGAGACAAAGGCGAAGCCGCCGTTTACGGCGAGATAGGCGAAGGTGAACAGCGGGTCCGCCGCCACATTGACACCGACCATTTTCATAGCCGCAAAAGAGCGGACACCTGCCATGGATGCCCCGACAGCCGCTTCCATGGCGACCTTTTCATTAGGGGCCCATTCGGTATAGATTTCATCGTATTGCGAAGCATTTTCCAGTATTTCCGTACTGGGCGTACCGGGATAAGCGGAAGCGAAGGAGACGCCCGCCTCGTATAGGCCTCTGGCTACGGCTTCGTCACCGGTCATTAATTTTTTCATAATAAACCTCCTTTATACGGTGTAGATAAGTAAAGCTCTGTTGATAAAACATACTGCTCTTATTGACATACAATGAAATTAGTATGCCAATTTTTTGATTAAGGCCGGTCATGGGTTTAAGGCATATGAAGGATGAGGAAAAACGATTGCCGTGTAAAAAAATTGGACATGAATTTACAATTTGCTAAAATAGAAGTAACTTGGGAGGTGAGGCGAATGGAACGAATAGCGTTTCTTCTTGCCGATGAGTTGTTAAAGCGGGAAGTGGAACAGATTTTATGGATTTACAGGCCGGAGCGGAAAATTGAAACGGAAATAGAAATTATCGACATTGAACACGTCGTGCGGCAAGCGAGGAGCTTAATAAAAAAGGGAGCCCAGGTTATTATTACGAACAGCGGCTCCTATCAGATACTGAGTCAAGCCGTTACGGAAGTGCCCGTTCTTTGCCTTTACAGCTCGACGAGTGATACGATTTACACACTCAATCAGGTAGAAAACTATAAGCTTATTCACTTATTATTGAACAAGAATTTTCTTTTTAATGTAGACGCCTGTTCGGAGCGATTGAAAAAGAAGCTGAAAATACACAGCGCTTATGAGTTGGATACGACCTATCAGGAACTGCGAACCATGGTTAACCGCATCCCCGTCACTCCGGACACGGTAATCGTGGGCTGCACTTTGTTGCCGCAAATTGCCAATACAACCTTGCCCATCATGCCCATTCGGCCGAGTGAATCCGCTATTTTATCGGTATATCAATATGCGTGTGAGCTCATTAATTTTCGGCGCCAAGGGCAAAATTGGGGCGCCATGATCAGCGCCGTGCTGGAGAATTTTAATGACGGTATTATTATTTGTGATGCTGCGGGAGAGATTTACCACATTAACAAGCGGGCACAGCGGTTTTTGCGTATTGACGGTCGCGTGCGCCGTCTCGGTGATATTTTTGCGGACTTCTCGAAAGACGGTATCGCCATGTTCGGTGAAAAGGAAAAGCTGATTACTGTCGGGCCGTATACACTGATCCTTACGACGACGACATTTCGCGTAAATCAGGATATGCACTATGCCGTGAATATTCGTGACGTAACGGAGCTGCAGCATTTGGAGAAAAGTATTCGTTATAAAATGGCGAAAACGGGACTTCGGGCACAGCATCATTTTTCGGATATTAAGACGACGGCGCCGGGAATGAAAAAGCTGATTAAGACGGCTGAGCGGATGGCGACCTTTGATGCGCCCGTTCTGATTCAGGGGCAGAGCGGCACGGGAAAGGAGCTTTTTGCACAAAGTATCCACAACCACAGTTCGCGCCGTAACGGTCCCTTTGTGGCCGTCAACTGTGCAGCCTTGCCGGCGGACTTATTGGAAAGTGAGCTTTTCGGTTATGTGGGCGGCGCTTTTACGGGAGCTCGGAAAGAAGGAAAGGCCGGCCTTTTTGAGCTGGCTCATAAGGGTACTATTTTTCTCGATGAAATAAACAGTATGTCGCCCAATATACAGTCAAAACTGCTGCGCGTCCTGGAGACGCAGGAGGTTATGCGTATCGGCTCGGACTATGTTATCCCCTTGGATATTCGCATTATTTCAGCGGGCAATACGGAACTCATAAAAGAAGTGGGAACTCAAACATTTCGAAACGACCTCTTTTTCCGCCTCAATACGTTAATTTTGAATTTGCCGCCCTTAGATGAGCGAAAAGAAGATATTGCCTATCTTTTTGCGGAATTCATGACAGAACTGGACGGTCGGGCATGGACTGCAAATGATATTCCCGTAAAGCTGCGCACGGCTTTGGAGGAGCACAATTGGTGGGGGAATATTAGAGAACTGCGCAGTGTGGCCGTGCGCTATCATATTTTCGGCCGGGCGACGCAGGGAGATTATGCTTTTCTCTTTGACACCATACGGGAAACACCGAAGAGAAAAGGCAGGGATTTACCGGATATGGACATGAAGAAGTTGCAGCAGTCCTTCCAGCAAACCGTAATTCACGATTTGCTGAATCAAGGATATACGCAAAGCCAGATCGCTAAAATTTTGCATCTCAGTCGGCAGACCGTTTTCAGCCGTCTGAAAGAAGAAGTACGGGATAAAACGGTCTAGCTTCGGAGCTTTTCCGGCCGGCCGGATTCCTGTTGCCCGGAAAAATCGGGTATATAAAAATTGAGGCTGCCTGAGAGGCAGCCCCGGAGAATTACAGGATTATGTTTTGTTGTTTTCCCCGGAGGAAGGCGTGGATATTATCGAAGACGATAGCTGCCCGCTTGCGCATGGATTCTTCCGTAGCGAAGGCGGCGTGGGGAGTTACAATTGTATTTTTTGCGTGAAGGAGCGGATGGTCCGTAGGGATTGGCGGCTCCGTTTCAAAGACGTCAATGCCGGCGCCGGCAATTTTTCCTTCGTTCAGGGCCTTTGCCAGAGCCGTGGAATCGACAACCGGTCCGCGTGCTTCGTTAATGAGATACGCCGTCGGTTTCATATAAGACAGGCTTTCGGCATTAATGATATGGCGTGATTCTTCCGTTACGGGACAATGGAGGGAGACTATGTCCGCCCGGGAAAGGAGTTCTTTTAAGGGCAAGTACGTAATCAGGTCGGTGTCGGCTTTTTCCGAAAAGCCGTTGTATGCCGTTACGGTTGCGCCGAAGGCATGTACCAGCTGTGCTACCTTGGAGCCGATGGCACCGGTTCCGAAAAGAGCGACGGTCTTGCCTTCCAGCTCGGTACCGATAAGGCCCGCCTTGGTCTTGCCGGCACGGCAGGCGGCATCCGCCTGGGGGATATGGCGGAGGAGATCCAGCATCATGGCGACGGTTAATTCGGCGACGGCGACGGTAGAATAGCCGGACGCGTTGCTTACTTTTATGCCCCTTGCCTTGGCGGCCGCAAGATCTACATGGTCTACGCCTGTAAAGGCTATATTAATGTATTTAAGCTTTGTGCACGCGTTGATCACTTCCGCCTTTAAGGGCATATTGGCGATGCAGAGAATATCTGCATCCTTGGCTTCCTTAATTTGTTCGTCCGTATCGTCGGTCCGTTCGCAGGCCGCAAATTCATGACCGTATTTTTCCAAGGATGCCGCATAGGTTCGGAGCTCTTCGGCCGGTATTCCCAGCGATTCGAGTAAAACGATTTTCATGGTACTGTGCCTCCTATGGTGAATGTAGTTCTATGACATATATTATAGATTTTTTAAAGATAAATTCAATCGGTCGAGCAACTCCTCTACAGACTCGGCACCGACTTTTGACGCTGCCGCCTGAACGATGAAGGCGCAGGCACGGGCATCGTCGAGGGCTTGATGATGGTGAAAGGGATAGTCAAGATAAGCAGCGACCGTGTCAAGCTTATGATTCTTCAGCTCCGGCCATACTTTGCGGGAAATTTCGACAGAACAGGTGTATGTTGCATGCGGCGCCTGTAATCGGTATGTTTTGATCAGACTGCGCAGGACGCGCGTATCGAAGACGGCGTAATGGGCGATTAGAACCGCTCCGTCGAGGCGTTTTTTTATGGACGGCCAGAGACTTGCAAAATCAGGCTTCTCCCGTACCATTTGCGGTGTAATGCCGTGGATGCGGACATTTTCCTCGTCAAAGGTTAAAAAGGGCGGTCTGATTAGAGCGTAACCCTCGTGAATCGTTCGGTTGCCTTCAACGGATACGGCCGCCAGAGAGCAGGCGCTGTTGGCATATTTGTTTGCCGTTTCAAAATCAAAGGCTGTAAATTTCAGCATGGCTTACTCCTCAAATACAATGATAAATGACGAATCGGCTTTTCTGGCCCAATCACATGCGTCGGGGACGGGCGTTCATGCCTGATTGGCATCAGCGGCAAGGAACTGTGAAAATATATGTGTCTATTGTTTATGAGAAATGGTCTGCCTGTCCGAGAGGGCCGGCTCGCCCTGCCAGAAGGAGAGTATATGCACGGCTCTGTCAATGCCGTGATCGCTGCACACGGTCATGACACCGGCCGCACCGGGAAGATTGCGTACGGATGCCAACGCCGCTGCGACGGCGCTGCTGTTGATAGAACCGGCCGTTTTTATGGCGGCGGCGATGAGGACGCCCGCATCGTAACCGAGAGCTGCGTATTTATCGGGCAGAAGTCCGTACTTCTCGTAATATCGTTCGGCAAAAGTTTCACCTGCCGTGTAGAGCGGGTCGTTGGCGTATTGGTCCGAATAGAAGAGATTGGTCAGGTAGGCCGGCGGCAAGAGCGCCGTAAGATCGTCCGTCGTCCAAAGGGAAGACCCTAAAACGGGGAGATCATGATGTCCCCTGCGCAAGTTTGTAATATAGGCGGCCGCCGTTTTTCCCGGTACGGGTAAGTAAATGACATCAGGCTTTTCGTTCTTCAGGAGGGTAAAAATGTCTTCACATGATACCGCCTTTATATCCGTAACGCTGCCGGGTGCGGATTCGTTATAGGCGAGGGCCGCTGCGGCAGAGGCCTCGTTGCGGCTGTCATAGATAATGAGCGGATGTTTTTTGTGCAGCTTTGCTTGAGCGTATGCGGCCATGGCCCGGCCTTCCTGTACCGGCGTAAGGGCAAGATGGAATACGTGCGGGTACGGGCGCGGCGCAGAGTCGCCGCGCCAAGAGGCCGGCGTAACGGCAGGGCTGATGAGCGCCAGTTTTTCAGCTTCCGCTACGGGAACGGCAGAATCGGCAAGGGCTTTTTCGTTCGGTCCGATAACGGCTGATACGTGGCGCAGGGATAAGACTTCCATTGCCGTCCCTGCCATGTCGGCGGAGTTCTTATTGTCGACGGTAATCAGTTTGACCGGTTTGCCGAGGAGTCCGCCCGACTCGTTTATCATGTCGGCGGCCAGCTCAATGCCCTGCTCCGTATGAACGGCCGCCGTCGCGTCGGTAAAGTTCAGGTTGATGCCGATGCGGACCGTCGCATGGGTTTGCTCATAGTGGAAATAGGCGCTTGCGGCAAGCAGGGCGAGAAATGAAAATAAAAGAAGAACCGTTCTTTTAGTACAGTTCATAAAAACTCCTTACGAACCTGAGAGAAAAGGAATGAATAATCAAATGGACACGGCGCTGTAAGGAGATTTGTAAATTCTGGCGCCTCCTTCTGTCGTGTGAAGTTGTAAATTCGGCGTGTCCGGATTGGTGTAGCGCCGTTCTTTAGGAATGCGTTTGTAGGGTATCTTTTCCAGGAGGCGCGCTAAAGCGGGGCGAAGGACGTCGTCCGGATTGTGGAGCGCAATGGCTTCGTCGCGTCCCCTTCCAGAGACTTCATAAGATTCCATCTCTTTCGTAGTATGATTGTATATATAGATACTGAAGCGGTAGCTGTATTCCGTGTACAGTTCATCGTTAAAGCGGAAAAAAGTGTGATATGTCCGCCAATACCAGAAGTTTACGAAGGGGACAATAACGAGGTCGCCGTCATAGCGGGTTGCCAACGCTTCCAGAGCGTCGAGGGTAATATCCTTCGAAGACAGTACTTCGGCGGCGTCAATACGATTCCAATAAGGGATGCGAAAGGGCTCTCGGATGCCGCGCCGCAAGTAACGGGCAGCATAATTGTCCTGTGTCGTCGTCACGATAACGACGTTGAGGCTGTCGTCAAAGGTAACCGCGTCGGCAGCAAAGGCGGAAAATACCAGGCATTGTATCATGACTATGGAGAGCAGCAGCTTTTTCATTGACTTACCTTCTTCCGTTAACAATATATTAGAAGTTTCCCGTATTATTACGTAAGGGCAGTACGTTATCCAAACGCGGAATGGCCGGTCTCAATTGAGCCAGAAGGGCTTCTTTGTCTTTGGGTAAGGTACCGGCAAGGGCGAGCAGGTTAGACACGTGATTACTGCGGAAAATACAGGGCGCGCTTACATGGATGTGTTCCAGCATCAGCTGCAATTCCGTCAAGAACCCGCGTGCCGTCAAAGGTAGAAACTCTCCCTTATTTACGGCGGCTGCCAGCGGTGCATTATCGGGAATCATAAGTGTCAGGGCGCTGAGCATGGTCGGGTTGACGGCGGAAATGACTTCCGCCGTTTCCAAGGCATGAACGTGCGAATACGTTTGGCCGCCCAGGCCGAGGAGTACCATGACGGACAACTTCATGTCCGCTGTCAATATGTTGTGACAGGCCCGTATAGTTTCTTCTTTTGTTACTCCCTTGTTGATATACGAAAGGACCGCATTGCTGCCGCTTTCAATGCCGACATAGACAATTTTCAGGCCGCCCTTTTTTAAGGCGGTCAATTCTTCCGCCGTTTTTCGGTTGATGTCGGCAGCTGTCGCATATGTACCGACGCGCGTCAAGTTCGGAAAGGCGGTGTAACATTCCTTAAGAATGCGCAAAAGGAACGGCGTCGGCAGGACGAGAGCATCACCGTCGGCTAAGAAAACGCGGCGTATATAAGGCATAGCGGCTTTTGCACGGTGAATGATTCCCTTTATTTCATCCCAGCTGCGAATGCGAAACTTTGAATCTTTATACATCGTGCAAAAGAGGCATGAATTATGAGAGCAGCCGATGGTCACGCGCAAAATGAAGCTGCGGGCCTCGCTGGGCGGCCGGAAGACCATGCCGCCGGCATCGTCGATTATCATGGCATCACCTGTCAATACGTTTAATTAAGTATAGTATAGACAAATTATACCATTACGACATAAAAAAGACAGACTTATCAAATCCTATGTATTGCTCGGAGCGGTGAGAGCTTTCATCCAGGCGGAAAAATTTTCTTTGAATGTATTGCCGCCGCCGTTGGCGGGATGGCGCATGGCCGTAGCATTCAGGCCTGCCGCTTGCAGCGTTTCTGCCGACTTGCGGCCGACTGCGGCAATATGAACATTCTTTTTACAGAGAGTCAGCAGATCTTTTGTATAGGCCAGTCCGACAGCGAGTTCCTTTTCCGTCGGCGTTCGGTTGGAAAAGGGTGAAGTCTTTTTGTACGGATGGAAGGGAAAAATATTCCAGAGCAAAAAGCGATGTGTATCTAAACCGGTTGCTATAAGGGCGTTCCAAACATATGTGTCCGTCGGTTCGTTCATGCCTTTGTGCCGTTGGGCGTCTGATGTCATGTAAGGGCCGTTCGGACGGCTTGTACGTATGCCGGCACGGTCCAGGACGGCCGAGGCGGCGACGGTTTTATGAAAGCCCAGGAGCATTCGTTCACATGTAAGGGCAATACCTGTAAAACGGCAGCCCTGGTAGCCTGCAGCTTCGGCAATGATGAGAAAGTCCGCCTCTTCCAACCGTGACGATAAGTAGCTTGTCAGTTGGTCGCGTCTGATTTGCGGCGCTTGCGGACTTATGTCGCAGACCGGGTCATAATTCCGCCACGGATTAAAGACGTTTGTTCCCGTATAGTCGGCAAGGGAGCGGATAAAAGCGGCCGGTGTCATATGGTGTCCTTTCGCGGTACATATATGGAGAAGGTACCGTATATGTTTTGCAAAGTCATGTTTTCGTAAAACTCGCTGTTCTTAAAATCGTCAAGTCGGCTTTTCGGCACGATGAGCAGGAGTTTTTCCCGTGCTTTTACGAGTTCGGAGAAGGTTTGCTCATTTTCTTCTTTGAAAAGGTGTTTTTGCGTCCATACGGGGTCGCGTTTTAAACGCTTGCTTTCGTCATATCCTGACGGTGTAACGAGAAGCGCGGGTATGCCTGTATAGTACACGAAGGACGTGCGAAATTCTTCAAAGAAATAGACTTTATACATCCCGAAGGAGGCGGCGTTTGCGGCCAGGGGAACGGTGGAGCGGTAGGAATAAAACGGGATGAGCACTTGCCACGTGAGAAGAACATACATCGTCGCCGTAGCGAAGCAGACGAGAACGGGCAGGACGATATAAGCTTTCATGCGTTGGGCGAAGAGCGTGAGTACTATGGCACAGGGCAGGAAGATAAAAAGGGGCCACAGGCTGTTCAGCCGTACATAGTCGACATGAATGAAGAGAGCTGCAAGCCAGAAAAGAAGCCAGTAGAAGATTGCCGGGCCGGTCAGGATAAAATGGATTTTCCGCGTATTCGCTTCACAGAGGCAACGGACCCCCAACATGGCGAAGTAGAAAAAGGGAATATGGGAGATATACGTATATGTCGGATATTTTGTTGCCATGACGGTATAGAAGAGAAGCGGTACAAACGCCCATACTGCAAGAAAGAGAGGAAATCCGTTTTTGCGAAAAAAGCGGCGCATGCCGTAAAAGGCGGCGCCCGTCCACGGCAGGAGAGCGACGGGAAGAAGCAGGAAATAGTAGTAAATAACATTTTCCTGCGGGTGTTCCGAGACGAGGGCACGTGTCATTGTATTGAAACCGAGAAGGCCGTCAATAAAAGCCGTCCCATAGAGGCGGTACATGTAAACGTACCAGGGCAGGGCGAGAAGGAAAAAGAGAAGTATGCCTTCCGGCCGAAAGAGGCGGCGTAAATATACACTTTTTTGCTCACAAACGATATAAAGAAGAATGATAAGGCCCGGTAAGATGATGCCGACAGGTCCTTTAGTCAGTACGGCACAAGCGGCGGCGCCATAAGCTATACATGTGTGGAGACGACTGTTCTCGTTCATGCCGATGTAAATGCTGAAAAGAGAAATCTCCGTAAAAAGAAGGAGATACTGATCGGTCAATACGGAGTGCGTAACGGCCCAAAAGAGAAGCGATGTCGCCGCTATTGCCGCAATGAGGCAGGATAAGGCAATGCCGTTTTGCCGTCGCCGCGTATAATAGGCGAGAACCGTGACAGAGAGGGCGCCGCACAAGGCAAAGGGCAAGCGCGTTGCGAAATCGGAGAAACCGAAGAGGGTATAAGCGATATAGAGAACCCAGTAGGTGAATATAGGTTTGTCAAACCAGACAGTATCATAAATTCGCGGCGACAGAGGAGCGCCGGAAAGGACCATTTCTTTTGCCGTCAGGGCGTAGTTCGACTCGACCGGATCCGTTACGGCCAAATAACTGTTGCCGACGGTTAAAAAGATAAATGTCGTTATAAATAGCGGCAGCAGAAAGCGATACTGTTTCATAAATCCTCCGGATGATTGACGAGAATTATGTGCCCCGCTTCAGTCGTAACGGAATAATAGTTCTGCAGGACGGGCTGCGTTTTCAGCAGTTTCCTGTACGTCGATTGAAGCATGACGATATACGTTTTCTGCGGCATGGTGCGCAGACCGGTAAAGTCCGGTGTTTGCGGCATTTCCCAACTGTCGCCGACAGTATTGCCGTAAAACGCCATGGCCGGGCAGAGGAATTTTTCAATATAAACAGGATTCTCCTGCGTATGGAGCTGCGCATAAACAAGAGCAATGTCTTTTCCCGAAATATATTTTTCCAGTTGAGGCAGGACCTGTGTAAAGGCGACCGTCATGAGGGCAAACATGGAAACAACAGCCCCTATGAGGGCGGCGCGCCAGTATTTAAGCTGCATGCAGACGGCAGGAATAATAAGCGCCGCCGAAAGGAGGAGCGAACCCCATAAAATAGGCGCTTTGTAAAAAAGGGCCGTATCATGTAAGGGAATGGCATTACAGGCGAGAAGGATGACGGAACCGGCGTAAGACGAGGCTATCCACAGGCGCGGCAGGCTGCCGAGGCGTTTAAGGGCGTATGTGTACCAGCCGAGAATAACCGCCAGCGGCGGAAATAGAGGTGCAATATAGGTAACGAGCTGTGTTTTTGAAGCGGAAAAAAAGGCAAATATAAAAAGAGCCCAAATGAGACAGAAAAGAAGTCCGTCCTTATAGGGGCTGTTATTTCGCAAAATACGGTACATAGCTTGGAAGAGCGCGCCTGTCCAAGGCATCATGGAGCCGAGGACAACGGGTATAAAAAAGAAAAAACTGTTTTTGCCGGGATGCTCCGGTGCGGCAAAACGGATAATATTGTGATAGCCGATGAACGTATCGAGAAAATCAGAGCCGTGAACGGCATACATGGCGACGTACCAAGGCAGCCCGACGAGGAAGGCCAGAAGAATGCCGCTCGGAATTTTCATCTCTTTCAGCAGGCGGAGCTGCTTCGTCAGGATAATATAAAGCAGCATGATAAGTGCCGGAAAGGCGTAACCGATGGGGCCCTTTGCCAAGAGAGACAAGCCGCAGCCCAGATAGGCCGTATAATATTGCTTGCGATAAAATGCAAACATCGTCAAGGTCAGCGTAAAGAGGAGGGTCATATCCGTAATGGCGGCCTTACCGATGTACATAAAACCGAGAGACGTTATTAAGACGACAGCGGCGCGAAAGGCGATATGCTTATTGAAAATAGCGCGGCACTGTATGTAAACCGTGCCGACAGTCGCCAAGCCCATAACGGCGCTGGGCAGGCGTGATGAGTATTCGCTAATGCCGAAAAGAGAATAAGAAATCATTTCGAGCCAGTAAAATAAAGGCGGCTTATCATACCAAAACTGCCCGTAAATGCGGGGAGAAAGCCAGTCCGAAGCTAGGAGCATTTCTCGGGCAGTTTGGCCGTATACGGGTTCGTCCGGGTCAATGAGAGGGAACATGCCGAGAAAGGGCAATAAAAAAATTGCCCCTAAAAAGATGACGGCCAAGCCGTAACGGTTTTTATGAATGAAGTTGAAGAGCGGGTTCATTTGTTTTTTCTCCGCATATAGCGTCTTGTAAAGAAGAAAGCCGCCATGAGCGCACAAATCAGAACGAGCGCAATGGTAAAGATATGATTGTACTGGATGAGATCATGCCAGCGGCTGCCTAAAACGGAACCGGCCCAGACGAGGAGAAAGGTCCACGGAATGGTGCCGATAATCGTTAAAATGAGAAACTTTACAAAAGGATAGCGGGCGACACCGGCAGGAAAAGAAATGAATGTGCGTACGCCGGGAAGACAACGGCAAATGAGGACGGCCAGGCCGCCGTACTTGGTGAATAAGCGCTCCGCCAGAGCAAATTTTTTTTCATTGAAAAAAATGTATTTTCCGTATTTCAATAAAAGTGGTCTGCCGCCGTAAGAACCGAGCCAATAACTGATGACGGAACCGAAAACGCCGGCAATACAGGCGATAATGAAGGTCGGCCAAAATGAAAATATTTGTTGGGAGATTAAAAAGCCGGCGAAGCCCAAGATGATTTCGCTGGGAATAGGAATATTGGCATTTTCTGCTGCCATAGCCAAGAACATGGCGGCATACCCGTAGGTTTCCATTAACTGTAATAGCGTGTCCAAAATGTCAACTCTCTTCCTGCAGGGTGATAGTGTTTAAGGAATTAAAATTGCTTTCATCATATCATATGACCGGAAGCCTTGCCAAACCGGCCGGCTATTGACGCTTAAAGGATGGCAGGCGCAAGAGAATATGAGTGTTTAAGAAATAAGCATATATACCGCCCGGGATAAGCAGAACGGCAATGGCGACAAGAGTTGGAACTTGCAGGTATTTGAGAAAATAGGCGCCGTTGAAAAAGAGGAAGGAACAGGTAAAATAGGCGCCGTAGGCATGGTCTGATGCCGTTCGCCAAACTTTTGCCGCCTTGCTCCGATAGGCGGCGAAAAAAGATAAGACTGCAAACACGCCGCTTGTCGTTATAAGGAAGGAAAAGTTCCACATAAAATAATGGATATCCGTGAAGAGAAATAAGAGGGAGACAATTACAAAAAAATATAGCCAGCGACGGGAGGGGATATAGCCGTCATGAACGAACCATTTACGTTTGAATGCATAGATGCCGATGAAGAAATAGAGAGTCCAGCCGCTTATAAGGAACAAATCAAAAGGGTAGATGAATTTGCCGAATATGTAAATAATATAAAAAAGCAGAAATGATACGACGCCGTGAAGCATCGTTATAAGAACAAAGAATAATATTGTCGGAGAAGACTTATTTTGACGAAAAAACTTCGGCCGGAGTTTTTTTATGAGGAGGGAAAATACGGACAGGGTCAAGGCTGCAGTTATAAAAATGTAGGTGCCCTCCGTGTAATACTTATAAAAAAGAGCTGACGTGAAAAACGAGATGACCGACGCCGTGCCGCCGTTGCTTAGGTAGTTGAGATAGGACATTTCCGGTGCCGCTATTAAGCCGCCGATGAGACAGGGACCGGCAAGACGGATGAATTTATGACGCAAAAAGTATGCATCGCTGCGAATGCGCAAGGTGGCTGCAGTGCAGTAGCCGCAAATAAAGAACACCACTTCCGGTGTAAATGAATAGAGCCAGTTGCTGAGGCGGTTCAGCCCGTTCGATAAGAAAAGCCCGCCCGAATGAGCCAGCGGCGGAACCATGACGGTGCCGGGGAATGCGTAAAGGGTACAAAGTGAGGCCAAAAGTGCCGCATAGACGGAGAAGGTGCGGGCATTGTCGAGAAAGGGAATACGTTTATTCACGGTACCAGTCCTTTCATATAAAAAAACTTCCGTTTACACGGCTATTATAGCACGGGTAAACGGAAGAAAAAGGGCTTGGATTATATTGTTTTTTCCTGTTTTACATAAGAGGGCAAGTAGTAAACTAAGAGTGCCAATGCTTCGCAGGCGTACTTCAGTAAACTGCTGTCCCAGAGGAATCCGGAATAATGACTGGGCAAGGGAATGCTCTCCGCTATGCCGGCAAAGCAGGAGAGCGTAGGCAGAAACTCGGCAAAACGGGAAAAATCATCGGCACGAAAATCGGGAACCAGCGGAACCGGCGTGATTCGATCTCCGCCGTAGGCGCGGAGAATTTCTTCGCCTGCCGCGCACAAGGCTTCGTTGTTTCTGCCGACAGGCGATACAAAGCTGTGCTGCCACCGGCAATCTTCATCGCACAGATCCCTGAGTCGGGCTAGAATGCGTTGCCGCAGGTCATCGTCATAGGTACGGACGGTCCCTTTTATTTCCGCTGTTTCGGGAATCGTTGTGGACAAGTTGCCGCATTGGAATTGTCCGAAGGAGACGAGAGCGACAGGTTGCTCTTTATTTACTTGCTCCATGTAGGCGTTGACGGTATTCAGGAAAATTACCCCTTTTTGCAAAACGCTGTCCGTTGCCGATACTTGTGTGCAATGGCCGCCCTTGCCGACAAGGGTAATTGTAAAATCATCACGGGAAGCAAGGCAGACGTTTGAACCAAAGCCGATTCTCCCTTTGCCGAGTGTACTATCCAGTTTTAAGTTTACGGCGTAGTCGCAGCGCGGCTGCGCTAAAATACCGTTGTCAATCAGCTTGGTTACACTGCCGTATTTTTCCGATTCCGGTTCAAAAACGAGGCGAATTGTCCCGCGAAGACAATCCTTGTGACGCAGCAGCAGCTTTGCCAAACCGAGCAGTGTCGCCGTGTCGCCGTCATGACCGGAAGCGTGCATGATTCCGGGAAAGAGGGACGCATAAGGGCAAGCGTCTGCTTCGTTGACGGGTAGGGCATCTATTTTTGCCGGAAGCAGCACCGTCGGACCGGGTAAATTCCCGCGGATGATGCCGGTGACACCGGTACCGGCAATTATTTTTATATCCGTAACGCCCATAAGGGACAGTTCACGGAAAATTGTTCTGCACGTATCAAATTCATTGCCGCTTAGTTCAGGCCGCGCATGGAAGTATTCCCGCATTTCCATCATATAAGGGAGTACCTTGCGAACGGCTTCGCGAATAGTGAAGTCAGGCATAAAAGTTGTCATGTATACCACCTCGTCAGGAGGCTCTTCGCAGGGAAGCCTCTGTCAGTGTATATACAATTCTTGATTGTATATACAAAATCCTGCTGCAGCAAAAAAAGATATAAGGATGGTTTACGCATATGGTATACTGGGGACAGTGAGTGCATAAATATATTTTCAATTTTTTGCACGCCCGCGAGTGCTCGGATAATAGATGTAACGGCAAATTATGGTATGAGGAGACGGATTATGCATATTTCAGGGCAATTACTTCCGACAGTGAGACAACTTAACGGCTGGCCGCGGTTTCGCCTGCGCCTTTTTGCGGAAGGTGCCTGCGTCGGCATATTGTCCGGCTCGGCAGCGGGATTTTTCCGCTGGGCTTTGGAAAAAGGTACTGTAGGGCGTGAATATGTATATAGTTTGCTGACACAGACGAACCTTTTGTGGAATTGTCTCTGGTTTTTAGTGCTAGCCCTTGCCGGCTATATTCTTTATAAGTGCGTGTCCTATGAACCCGACGCGGCAGGCAGCGGTATTCCCCAGGTAAAGGGCGCCATATCCTGTTCTCTCCATATGCGCTGGTTTCGTGTTTTCTGGGTGAAGCTTTTCAGCGGTATCTTGGGCATCGGCTTGGGCCTTTCACTCGGGCGGGAAGGTCCGTCCATTCAGCTCGGAGCCGTCACGGCACAGGGATTCAGTGAAACGCTGAAGCGGACGCGCATGGAAGAGCGGTATCTGATTACGGCCGGCGCCAGCGCCGGGTTGGCTATGGCTTTTAACGCGCCCCTGGCAGGCGTCCTCTTCGCATTGGAAGAACTGCACCGTAATTTCTCCGGTGTCGTTTTGGCGCCGGCCATGGCGGCAGCTCTGATTGCCACCGTCATTTGCCGGCTTATGTTCGGCGCTCAGTCGGTATTTCAATTCGGCGTATTGTCTGCTTTTCCCGTGACCTATACATGGCTTGCCGTACTGCTGGGAGTCGTTCTCGGATTTTGCGGGCTTATTTTTAATAAAGGGCTTCTGTTGTCAAGCCGCTTTTATAGACTGCCTATTTTTACAAAATCCTGGATGCCTGTCGTATTTGCTCTTTTTACGGCAGGTATTTTAGGATATGTGTTTCCGCAGATTCTCGGCGGCGGCAATGAGTTGATTAACTCTCTGCATACGCTGCCGTTGTCACTTAAACTGTTTGCCGCCTTGCTGGTCGGCAAATTCGTCTTTACTCTTGTCAGTTATGGTTGTGGTGTACCCGGCGGTTTCTTCCTGCCCATACTGGTCATCGGCGCTTTATTGGGAAGTGTTATCGGCATTTGTCTTATTGACGCGGGACTGGTAGAAGAACAGTACTTATCCGATATTGTAGTCATTGCCATGGCCGCTTTTTTTACGGCTGCCGTTCATTCACCCATTACGGGAACCGTCCTGATTATGGAAATGACCGGATCTTACGAGCATCTTCTCGTCTTGTGCACGGCGGCGCTCATCGCCTTGGTAACGGCAAAACTTTGCGGCGGCAGACCTGTATATGACATGTTGCTGGAACGATTGCTGCAGAAGGGCCGGGACGGAGCGGCAGATAAAAAGCGCAATATTATTGAACTTACCGTCGGCAGCGGCTGCTTATTGGACGGCAAATCGACGCGGGAAATCCCCTGGCCCGAACACGTAGCTTTGATTGACGTCAAACGGGGTGATGGGGAAATCATTCCCGATACGAATACAGTGCTGGCCGCGGGAGATTATATTTATATATTGACCGATGATGCGGCTGCGGCGGAGGCCGTGAGACATATGACAGAAAAAGAAAATGTATAATAATAGCAATGCATACAAAGAAAATAAAAAGATAGCCGCGGAAATTGCGTAATATAAAGACAAGGCATATAAAAATGAGAATGAACAAACGCATAAAACAAGAAAAAACGATGCATAAACCTGTAAAATTTTGACTTGCTATGATTTTTTTGCTATACTGACCATGAGCAGAGCTTCACAATCATAATGTGAGGTGGTTTTTTGAAGAAGTATATTACTCTTTTATTTACCCTTTTGTTTACCTTAGCATGTTCGGTCATGGTAATGGCCAATGTATCTTTAGGAATGACAGGCACTCGTGTAGAGAGTGTTCAAAATATGTTGATCGGCACGGGATATCTGACCGGCGGGGCGGATGGTGTGTTTGGAAGCGGTACACAGTCAGCTGTACAACGGTTCCAAGCAGATCATGGGTTGGCAGCCGACGGAATCGTCGGCACGCAAACGATGAATGCGTTGTCAACTGCCAGCGGCCAGCCGATACCTGTTGATAATACTATTGTAATGGAAGCTACTGCTTATACTGCCGACGATCCCGGAAATAGCGGTTATACCGCGACAGGACAGCCGTTGGCGTATGGTGTCGTATCGGTTGACCCCGATGTAATTCCCTTGGGAAGTCAGCTGTATATTGAAGGATACGGCTATGCCGTTGCTGCCGATACAGGCGGCAGCATTGTCGGAAACAGAATTGATTTGGCAATGGATTCTGTTGATGACGCGTTGAACTTCGGTCGTCGGAACGTAGTTGTTCACGTGTTGTAAGAAGAAGACGAGGAGACGAAAGTCGCCTCGTTTTTTGTTTGCAAAGTATGTATTTCCCTTGTGTTTTGTGGTATCCTAAACAAGGATTTGAAAGTAATTCAGTGCAGGAGGCTCTTTGTATATGGAAGATGTAACAGCATTAGTCTTAGCTGCCGGTAAAGGGACGAGAATGAAGTCGGCCTTGCCCAAGGTGTTGCACAAAGTCGGCGGGATTCCCATGATCGGACAGGTTTTGCAGGCCGTGAAAGCGATCGGTACGCGACGGGAAGCGGTTGTTGTCGGCTTCGGTGCCGATGCGGTAAAAGAATACCTTGCCGGCAGGGCGGAGTCAATTGTCCAGACGGAGCAGTTGGGTACGGGTCATGCGGTTATGCAGGCGGAAAGTCTGTTGGCCGGCGAAAAGGGAACATTGCTGGTTACTTGCGGCGATACGCCCCTTGTGACGACAGAGACCTTTGCGGCACTTCTTGACTGTCATCGAAAGACCGGTGCTGCAGCCACCGTGTTGACTGCAAAAATGCCGGACCCGACGGGATACGGCAGGGTTATTCGAGATACTGCCGGCCGTGTAGCGAAGATCGTAGAACAAAAGGACGGTACGCCTGATGAGTTGGCCGTTAACGAAGTGAATGCTGGCATATACTGTTTTGAACTGCCATCCCTTTGGAATTTATTACACCGCCTCGGCAATGATAATCAGCAGGGCGAATATTATTTGACCGACGTCATCGGTATGTTTGTTGCGGAAGGCGCAACGGTCAGTGCGTTGTCGGCTCCAGATTACAGAGAAACGCTCGGCGTTAATTCGCGTCTTCAGTTGGCGGCAGCTGAAAAAATCTTACGAGAACGCAAACTGGAAGAGTTGATGACGGCAGGCGTAACGATTATAGATCCGGCCGGCACATATGTAGACACGACCGTATGTATCGGCAGCGATACGGTTCTTTATCCGGGAACAATATTGGAAGGCCGTACGGTTATCGGGAAAAACTGTGAAATAGGACCGTATACGCGTCTGACGAATGTACATATAGGTGACGGTAACCGTTTGCAATTTACCTGTGCCGATGACTGCGAAATAAAAGATGGCACGCAAGTCGGCCCGTTCGTCCATTTTAGGCCGCAAACAGTCATCGGTGCGGGCGTTAAAGTGGGCAATTTTATGGAAGTGAAAAACTCTCATATCGGCGACGGCACCAAACTGCCTCATCTCAGCTATATCGGCGACAGCGATGTAGGCGCAGGCGTAAATATCGGCTGCGGTGTCATAACGGTCAATTATGACGGCAAGGAGAAACACAGGACCAAGATTGACGACCATGCCTTTGTAGGCTGCAACAGCAATCTCGTTGCGCCTGTTGAAATCGGCGAATATGCGTATGTCGCCGCCGGTTCGACAGTGACGAAACGGGTGCCGTCCGGGGCCTTGGCCGTCGGTCGAACGAAACAGCGAAATATAGAAGATTGGGTAAAAGACGATACATATAAAAAATAAGCATTATAATATGAAGAGTGCGGCAAAGTAATTTACTATATTAACCCGGCAGGAGGGGCATAATGAGCTACGAAGACGGTAAAAAGCTTAAAATTTTTACGGGAAATGCCAACCCGAAGTTGGCAAAAGAAATTGCCGATTATTTGGGATTGGAATTGGGGAAAGCCTTTGTAGGTAAATTTAATAACGGTGAAGTACAGGTTATGATCGATGAAAGCGTTCGCGGCAAAGACGTTTTTCTCATTCAGCCGACAAGCCAGCCGGCCAATGATAATTTGATGGAGTTGCTGATTATGGCGGATGCCTTAAAACGTGCTTCGGCCAATCATATTACGGCAGTTGTTCCTTACTACGGCTATGCCCGCCAAGATCGCAAGACCCGCGGTCGGGAACCGATTACATCCAAACTCGTTGCCGATTTGATGACTACGTCCGGTATTACGCGTGTTGTGACGGTTGACCTGCATGCCGGCCAAATTCAGGGCTTTTTTGACGTCCCTGTCGATCATTTGGGTTCCGCTTCGATTATTGCGCGGTATATTAATGAAAAAAAGGAAAAGACGGATTTAGGCGAAATCGTTGTCGTCTCACCCGACTTGGGGGGCGTTACGCGCGCTCGTGATTTGGCCGATCGGGTCAACGCACCCATTGCGATTATTGAAAAACGGAGGCCCCGACCGGGTGTTGCGGAAGTGATGAATATTATCGGTGATGTAGACGGGAAAACCTGTATTATCGTTGATGATATTGTCGATACGGCCGGCTCCCTGTGCGGCGGCGCAAAAGCCCTTAAAGAAAGGGGCGCGTCCAAAATTATTGCGGCCTGTGCTCATGCGGTCCTGACGGATCCGGCAGTAGAACGTATTCAGAAATCGGATATAGCGGAATTGGTCATTACCAATACCATTCCCTTGCCGGCAGAAAAGGCGATTGACAAGATTAAAGTTCTTTCCGTCGCGCCCTTGTTGGGTGAAGCGATTATGCGTATATTTCACCAAGTATCGGTGAGCAAGTTGTTTGAGAAGTAAGAGGAGTTTTATTTCGTGCACATGATTGTCGGTTTGGGTAATCCCGGACCTGAATATGAGGGCTCAAAACACAATGCGGGATTTTCCGTTGTCGACAAGCTGGCCCGGAAGTGGGAAACGGACTTTCAGAAAAAACAAATGGACGCACTTATCGCCACGTCAACCGTTCAGGACGAGACGGTATTGCTCGTAAAACCGCAGACCTATATGAATGAAAGCGGTCGAGCCGTTGGACCGCTTATGCGTTGGTATAAAATTGCCGAAGAAGATGTATTTGTCATTTATGATGACATGGATTTACCTGTCGGCAAGCTGCGGATTCGCGAAAACGGCAGTGACGGCGGTCATAACGGTATAAAGAGCCTTTTTGCCAACGGCTGCCGTAACTTTGTGCGCTTTCGCCTCGGCATAGGCCGGCCTTTGGGGCATGACGATGTTATTGCTCACGTACTCACGCCTTTTCCGGAAGATTTGCGTGAGCGCTTTGAAGAGGGTACAGCGTATGCGGCGGAAGCTGTAGAAGGGTGTCTGGAACTGGGTATTTCCAAGGGAATGAATAGATTCAATCCGAAGCGGCACGGTTCATAAGCCGCGCCGTAACTGTTAGTTGTACAGTATGTGCAGAGGAGCGGTCTCATGATAGGTATTTATAAAAAAATTTTGGCGATCTTTGCTCTTGTCACCGTCCTTGCGGCCGGAACAGCCGGTGCTTACGTACCGCCTACAAGTGCCGAATCGGCGTGCATGATTGAGGTGGATACGGGAAAAATTTTATATCAAGTCAATCCGAATAAGTGGATTCATCCGGCGAGTACGACGAAAATCGTAACCTTTTTGACGGCTCTGGATAAGGGAAGGGACAAACTGGATGAGCCCATAAAAATATCGGCGGCTGCGGCCAATACGGAGCCGTCCGTATTGGGAATCGCACCGGGGGATAAGCTGTCACTGCGTGAAGCGATGCGCGGTATGATGGTCGTTTCCGGTAATGATGTGGCCGTTGCCGTTGCTGAAACCTTGGGCGGTTCCGTCGCGAAGTATGCGGAAATGATGAACGCCGAAGCCGTGAAGATGGGAGCAACACATACTCACTTTGTCAACCCCAACGGCCTGACAGCTGTACGTCATTACTCAACGGCCGTCGATATGGCCCGCATGACCGCATACGGCATAAAGCATTATCCCGAATTTCGCTATACCGTAAGTTTACCGACATATACGGTAAAGTATTTGGACGGACATACGAAATACGTAGAAACGACAAATAATTTTTTGAAGAGCGGATATAACGGTGCAAACGGCGTAAAAACCGGTTATACCGATGCGGCAGGTGTCTGCCTTGTCGCATCGGCGACACGCGACGGACATACGTTGGTTGTAGCTCTTTTTAATGACGACAATCGCTGGACAGATGCTCCTGCTATCCTGGATTACGGATTCAGACGATTGCAAACGGGAAAATAGAAATAATTTGCAATAAAAAACGAGGCATTAGGCCTCGTTTTTTATGTGTCAGTATGATGGAGATTATACTTAGAAATTTTCCGAGAGAAGTTCGAAGAATGCCTGCGGATGAGCGCAAACAGGACATACTTTCGGAGCTTCGTCGGCTTCTGCGATGAAACCGCAGTTACGACAGATCCAGGTGCGCTTTTCAGTACGTTTAAAAGCCGTACCGTTCTTAACGTTTGCCAAGAGAGCACGATACCGTTCTTCATGGTGTTTTTCGATAGCGCCGACGCGTTCGAAGAGCTCCGCAATTTTATCGAAGCCTTCTTCACGGGCAACTTTGGCAAACTCCGGATACATTTCCGTGTTTTCATAGTTTTCGCCGTCTGCAGCATCGTTCAAAGCGCCGTCCAAATCGGGCATACCGCTGTGCAACAGCTTGAACCAGATTTTTGCATGCTCTTTTTCATTATGCGATGTTTCGTTGAAGAAGCCGCTAATCTGTTCATAGCCCGCTTTTTTGGCAACACTTGCATAGTATTCGTACTTCGTATGTGCCTGCGATTCACCGGCAAATGCGGCCTGTAAATTTTGTTCCGTTTTGCTTCCTTTTAAATTCATTATAAGAATCCTCCTCAATAATCAATAATCAATATTTGTTACTGACTATATTATATAACTTATTTTTCCTAAGTCAAGAAGAATCATTACTTGTTATTTATGATTTATACATAATATTAATATGCTTAAACGCTATATATAAGCTGCTGCGGCCTCATCAATCGATGATAACATAAAAAAGGAGCTATAAGAGATTTCGGTAAATCTGTCTTATAGCTCCTTCAACGGGGATAGCCATGCTGCCGCTTAACCTTCTTTTTTGTATTAGTGCGGCAGATATGGGCAATGTACCTGGCAATACACATGATTAGAAAAATGGCAACTGTTAGAAAGGAGGCCGATTCCGGGCCTAAGGTCGGAACCGGAAGGAGGCTCAGGTAGTCGGGCAGCTTGTAGAGCAGAGCCGTATACATGCCGGCTATAAGGAACAATAGAGAAAAAACCTTGCCGATTAAGGTAAAGACGATACCGATGAGTATATAAAAGGATCGCTCTATCGGCCCGATATGCCTTTTTTCTCTATTTACATCCGGTTCGGTATGTACGTCATATGGATTTTGCTGCCGCTTATAGCTTTTTTGCCGATAGGGTGAAATGGCGGGATTTTCTTCAGGAATGACCGGCTTTCCTATGTAGTAGCGATAAATATTTTTTGGTGAGCCCAATTGACGGCAAATTTCATCCTCCGACAGGCCTTGGCGCATGCCTTTACGGAAGAGTGTTTCGCAATCCGATAAAATTTCTTGTAAATCATCTTTGTTACTGTGCCGAAAATAGTAACGTAACAGATCCATAAACTCCGTTTTTCTCACATTTTTACCTTCTGTCGTTGTAAAGTTTCCAATCGTTCCTGTAATTGAGCGCCCTTATTCCATGAAACTGCGCCGAGGATCATGATGATCACGAGGAGCGGTACGGCAAAGGGGCGAACGGGCTGCGGTAAAAAATCCAAAGCTGCAAGCGGTTCGGCATTAATAAGGATAAAATAAGCGATTCGAAAGAGTGCGGCCACAGTCAGGAGGAGAGCCGTAAATCCGCACATATATAACAATATATAGAGGCGACGCCATGTCGCTGGTGATTGAAACATAAAGAGAACTCCTTTATAATAAATTGAAATTGATTTTATATTAGCACAAAATAAAATCTTCGGCCAACCGATACCGACAGAATACACATTATGTATGAATGATAGGGGAAAGGCGGTGAACGTAATGCTGACGACAATAAATTTGCAGGATATAGTGCGGAATTACGGGGAAATACTTGTAGTTAAGGGTATTCGCATAGCTCTCATATTTGTGTGCGCTTTTCTTGCATATAAAACTGTTGAATTTATCTTGGGGCGACTGGTTGGCTTTCCCGTTAACCGCATGAGTGACGCCGGGCGGCAGAGAGGAATGACGCTTCTGTCCATTACGCAACATATCCTTTTCAGTATTTTTTGTTTTTTTGTCCTCATAGCGGTACTGAAAGAATTGGCTATTGATACGACCTCCCTTCTTGCAGGCATAAGTATTATCGGACTGTCTATCGGTGTCGGCGCACAGAGTCTTGTCAAGGATTTCACGGCAGGCTTTTTTATTCTTGTAGAAAACCAATATGCCTTAGGCGATATTGTGAAAGTTAAAGGTATTACGGGGAGAGTAACGGAACTTACCTTGCGCACGACAAAAATTGAGTCGGCCGACCATGTTGTGAACATCATACCTAACGGCCTTATCGATACGGTAACGAACTATACGAGAGGCGTTTATTCCGGCGCCGTACGCATTGCCGTTGCACAGGACTTTGGTCCCGATATAATCATCCCCGTATTGGAAGAGGCCTTAAAAGCTGTTTCAAAAATTCCGGCTTTGAAGAACGGTGCGGTTGTCGGCGGGCTTTCAGGGATGGAAGGAGACGCGTATATATATGACGTAATATTGCCGTCGGACTGGTCGGATTCATACTCGCTCTGTACGGCTTATCGCTGTGAAGTGGCTAAGCGGTTCAGAGAAAAAGGCATTGTTCTGCGGAGTTTACGTATAGATAATGTTACAACCGGGAAATAACACAATGATTTTCTGGAATAAAGGGGATTGCTATGAGCGATTTTGTACGTTACCGCGTCGGTGATGTCGTGCAGTTAAAAAAGGTTCATCCTTGCGGTATGAATGAATGGGAAATAATGCGTATCGGTATTGATTTTATCATTATATGCCGTGGCTGCGGTCATCGCGTAATGATACCGCGGCAGAAGTTTGAAAAAGCGGTTAAAAAAATTTTGCGATCGGCCGAAGCGGAGACGGAATTATAATTTCTCTGAATAAACTGTAGAACCCGAAAAAAATCAGTTGTTTTTTTCGGGTTTTATGATATGATAAATACAATATTTACTTTATCGAATTAAAGTAATAAAGAAAGAAGGGAATATACTCAATGAGCCGGGCCCGCTTGGACGGAGTAAAGATGCTGCATCATGATGAAATGCGCAATTATGCTCGTATACAAAGTAAGATGCTGGAAGTTTTGATGAAACACGGCTGTAAGATCGTAGAACCGCCGAGTTTTGCGGATTACGATATATATGGACAATTTTTTCCGCATTTGCGCAGAGAAATGGTTAAGACCATAGATGCCGACGGTTCTGTCCTTGTTCTGCGTCCCGATGCGACACTGCCTATCGTTGAAACGGCGGCTCGCGAATTCCCCCGAACAAATCAGCTTTTAAAGTTCGGTTATGTAAGTACGGTTTTCCGCAAATATTCCGGGAGAAGCACGTACGGTAAAGATTTCCTTCAGGGCGGGGCTGAAATTCTGGGAGACCCCGAGCCTGAATGTGACGGTGAGATCATTGCCATGGCTGCAGCGGTACTGGCGGCTGTAGGTATTTGTAATATTCATATCGATATCGGGACGGCAGCATATGCGTACGCGCTTTTTGACGAGTTGTCTCTGGATAAAGAAGCTAAACAAGTGCTGCGCCGCTATTTGGGAGAACGTAATCTTGTTGCCTACCGCGGCTATACGGCTCTTTTGCCGCTGCGATCCGACTGCCGCCGGGCTCTTGACGCCTTGCCCGTCCTTTTCGGACCGTATGCGGAAACATTGACGGCAGCCCGGACTTATTGTCTTAACAGCGGTATGAGAAATGCGTTGGCACGACTGGAAAAAACTCATCAATATCTCGGCTGTGCCGGATATACGTCGCATATCCGGCTTGATTTGGGGGTTACGGATCCGTTAGGGTATTATACGGACATGATGTTTAAAATATATGCGGACGAAGCGCTTTGCGAACTGGTAAGCGGCGGCAGATACGATCGGCTTTCAACCGCTTTCGGCATAGAACGGCCGGCTTGCGGGTTCGGTATGAATCTTAATTTATTATATGAGTTTATGAGTGATGCAGGTCTGCTGAAAGATGCTGAACCGTCATTGCAGCTGGCCGTTTCTTATTCGACTTATGATCGACAGCTTCTCATTGACCTCTTCAATTGGCGCCGCCGGGGATTTCGCGTAGCGGCCTATCCGGATACGGCCTACATTGATGCCGGAGACTGCAGGTTATGTTGCCGTTACGGGGACGGAGTATATCATAAAGACGGAAACATACTGACTGCCCGGGAATTGGAAGAATTTATGAGGAGGTGTGATGATGGCTCTTCATATTGCCCTGGCTAAAGGACGTATACATAAAGTTGTTATGAAATATTTACAGGCCGGCGGTTATAACTTTTCATCCTATTCGGAAGACAGCCGCAAACTTATTTTTGAGGATATACAGGGACGTATAAAAGTGACGCTCGTCAAATCGCCGGATGTTGCTGTCTATGTAGAAAGAGGCGCTGCCGATATAGGCATCGTCGGTAAGGATATACTGATTGAAGAATGTAGTGAAGCGGCAGTCTATGAAATTTTCGATCTCAACATCGGTTGCTGCCATATGGCTGTTGCCACTATTGCCGGGCGGAAGATAGAAATGAGTCGGCGCCTTACTGTCGGTACAAAATACCCGCTTATTGCACGGCAGTATTTTGAAGCGCATCATCACAGCGTCGATATTATTAAGCTCAACGGCTCCGTCGAATTGGCACCGCTTATCGGCCTGGCCGATGTTATCGTCGATATTGTCGAGACGGGCAATACGCTAAAAGCCAACGGGCTGGAAGTAGTGCGGTATTTTATGGATTTCAGTGCTCGTATGATTTGTAATCCGGTTTCTTTTAAATTAAAGTACGGAGAGATACAGGCTTTGATCCGAAATATCGAGGAACGGAGAAAGGCGGAGGGGGAGCATAATGGAGAGAATAGAAGTACCGGATAAAGGATTTACATTAAAGGAGATCAGGGAGATCACAGAGCGGGAGCAGGCCGGTGACTCCAAAATACGGGAACGGGTAGAAATGATCCTGGCAGCCGTTCGACAGGATGGAGATCGGGCGGTTCGAAATTTTACAATATGCTTTGACGGCGTAGATGTGCCGGAGTTTCGGATCACCGAGGAAGAAATTGAGGCAGCGGTGAAAGCGGTCGGCCCCGAATTTATGGAGATACTTGCGGAAGCGCATAGTAATATTCGTACTTATCATGAGCGGCAGATAGAAGGATCGTGGTTTAAAGAAGTTCGTGACGGCGTTCATCTCGGTACTCGATTTACCCCCATTCGGCGTGTCGGTGTCTATGTTCCCGGCGGTACGGCGGCATATCCGTCTACTGTCCTTATGGATACGGTGCCGGCGCAGGTCGCGGGCGTACCGTCCATTGCCGTTTTTACTCCGCCCGGCCGGGACGGCGGTGTCAGCCCGTATATATTGGCAGCCGCTTATGTTGCAGGTGTAAAGGAACTTTATAAGGTGGGCGGCGCCCAGAGCATTGCGGCTGCCGCTTTCGGCACGGAAAGTATTGAGCCGGTTTTTAAAATTGTAGGTCCCGGTAATGCGTATGTGGCTATGGCCAAACGTCTTGTCTTCGGTGTCGTCGGCATCGATATGATTGCCGGACCCAGCGAGGTAGGTGTTTTGGCTGATGATTCGGCCGATCCTGCCTGGATTGCCGCGGACATGCTGGCACAGGCGGAGCATGATGTGCGGGCTGCAGCTTTTTTGGCAACGCCCAGCGAAAATATAGCCCGTTTTGTAGAGTCGGAAATATCCAAGCAGCTGCAAGACTTGGGGCGCTGCGAAATTGCCGAGGCCGCTCTTCGGGATTATGGCAAGATTTTTATTACAAAAAGTAAAGAACAGGCTGTAGAAATTATGAATCTCATTGCGCCGGAACACTTGGAAATACTGTTTGATCGGCCTGAAACATATGTTTCGCAGATTCTGAACGCCGGTGCAATTTTTGTGGGTCCGTACACACCCGAGCCGATAGGAGATTATTTTGCCGGTCCCAATCATACTCTCCCGACTATGGGAACGGCCGCCTTTTCGTCTCCTTTGGGCGTATATGATTTTATGAAAAGGAGCAGTCTCTTACAATATGATCGGACTGCTTTTACGGCTGTAGCGGCAAAGGTGGAACGCTTTGCCGCCGTGGAAGGGCTGCAGGCCCATGGACTGGCTGTGAGGAGGAGACTGGATGAATAAGGAATGGATTCGCACGACCTTGCGGCAGGTTGAGCCCTACAAGGTGCCGGTTATTTCGGAATCGACGGTTATCAATGCCAATGAAAGCCCGTACAGTATATTTGACTTTCCCGCTGTTAAAAGCGATTTCTTGCAGCGGCTGGAAAGACTGCCGTCATATCGCTATCCGAAACCTTATGCCGATGACTTGCGGAAGGCCCTTGGCGAATATGTCGGCTGCACTCCCGAAGAAATTCTCGTGGGCAACGGAGGCGATGAAATTATCGGCCTTGTGTGCAGCACCTTTCTGGAGCCGGGCGATACGATTCTGACGCACTGGCCGACCTTTGACATTTACGGCATTGACGCATCCATGACGGGCGCAAGGGAGGAACGCGTTCCCGATAAAGACGGATTTGTGCGCAGCGCCGAAGCGTACGGGCAGGCCGTGAAAGAAAAAAAGCCGAAGGTCACGGTTATTTGCAATCCCAACAATCCGACAGGGCACCTGTGGAGTACGGACGAAGTGGAATCGATTGTGGCGGCTTCGGATCGGCCCGTTCTCGTCGATGAGGCCTATCTGGAATTTTCCGGGCTTGAAAGCAGTATTCCTCTCATTCGCCGATACGACAACCTCATCGTCCTGCGGACACTGTCCAAGGCCTTCGGACTGGCCGGTTACCGCATAGGCTATGCGGTCGGGCAAAAAGAGATGATTGACGCCCTGGCCCTGACCAAGGCGACGTATAACGTCAATGCCGTTTCTCAAACGGCCGGCCTTGTCGCCATGGCGCACAGGGATGAAATCTTGGGCTTTACGATTCCGCGCATTGTACGGACGCGGGATTTTCTTGCCCGAGAGCTTAAAGAGATAGACGGGATTAGGGTATATCCGAGCGCTGCCAACTTTATCCTTTGCCGCGTTCCCGATGGGGCGGCGGCGGTCAAGGCTTTGAGCGCTGCGGACATTGCCGTTCGCAGCTATAAGGCGAGTGCCTTGCGCGATTGCCTGCGTCTCACGGCGACGACGAAAGATACGGCGGAGCGGATTGTTGCCGCTCTTAGAAAGGAGTTTAGTCATGCGTAAAGCGCAGGTTGAGCGAAATACGAAGGAAACGCAGATTGTCCTTTCCCTGAATCTCGACGGCAAAGGAAGCTTTGCGGGAACGACGGGTGTGGGCTTTTTTGATCACATGCTGAATCTTTTTGCCTGCCACGGCAGTTTCGATATGGTACTGAACGTGCACGGCGACCTTGCGGTGGACTCTCATCATACTCTGGAGGATTTGGCTATTGTCCTGGGCGATGCGCTGGATCGGGCCTTGGGAAACAGAATCGGCATCAGGCGGTACGGTATTTTTTATTGTCCCATGGATGAAGCCTTGTCCCGCGTCGTCATCGACTTGAGCGGACGTCCGTATCTGGTCTATGACGTAGAGCTTAAGGCGGAACGTATCGGCGATTTTGAAACGGAAATGTTGCGTGAATTTTTATATGCCCTGTCCGTGCACGGCCGGATGAATTTGCACGTCACCAACTTGTACGGCATCAATTCGCACCACATAGCGGAATCCGTATTTAAGGCCTTGGGGCATGCTTTAAAAGGAGCCGTTTATGTGGAAGCGGATTCGGATAAGGTCTTGTCGACTAAGGGAGTGCTGTAAGATGAGAGTCGTCATTATTGATTACGGTGTCGGGAATTTGGCAAATGTCGCCTACGCATGGCAGCGGCTCGGCGTAGACCCGATTATAACAAATGCCCCCCGCCTTATCAGGCAGGCCGACTTGATTGAGCTGCCCGGCGTCGGAGCCATGCGCGATGCCATGGAAAACTTGAGAAAACGCGATTTGATCCCCGTCCTGGAGGAGGAAGTAAAAAAGGGTACTTTCTTTCTCGGCGTGTGCCTCGGCATGCAGGCGCTTTTTGAAGCGTCTCATGAAGACGGCCTTCACAAGACGCTGGGATTTTTGCCGGGTGAAGTGATGCCCTTGAAGAGAACACTTAAAGTGCCGCACATGGGGTGGAACCGGCTGGATTTCCGGCAATTCCATTGGTTGCAGGAAGGCTTACCGGCCCGACCGTATGTGTATTTCGTCCATTCATACTATAAAACGCCGACGGATACGCCCGATGTCATTGCCACTGCCGATTATGACGGGCCCGTACCGGCCGTCTGCTGTAGCGGTAACGTGGTCGGCATGCAGTTTCATCCCGAAAAGAGCGGTTCCGTCGGGGCGCGGCTCTTGCAGAATATGGCGGACTATGTCCGAAAGGAGTAGGCTCATGATTGTATTTCCTGCCATTGATATACAAAAAGGACTTGTTGTCCGTTTGCGCCAAGGCGTTGAAAACGATAGTGTCACGTATTTTGAAGACCCCGTGAAAACAGCCGTAAAATGGTATGAAGAAGGAGCGGCATATTTACATGTTGTCGACCTGGACGGCGCTTTTGCCGGAACGCCGCAAAACGGTGTCATAATCCGGCAGATTTGTGAAGCCGTGCCGATTCCCGTTGAAGTGGGCGGCGGCATCCGCTCGGCAGCGACGATTGAAGACTATTTGGAAAAAGGCGTTGCCCGCGTCATCATCGGTTCCTTAGCCGTAGAAGACGAAGGCTTTTTGCAGGAAACGGCGCGGCAATACGCAAAACATCTGGCCGTTTCCATTGACGCGAAGAACGACGTCGTCGCCACGCACGGCTGGGTGGACGGCAGCGACAAAACGGTCCTGCCCTTTGCCGAGCGGGTTCTGGAGGCACGAATAAGCACGATTATTTATACGGACATCGGCCGTGACGGCATGCTCAGCGGGCCCAATTTACCCATGCTGCAAAAGTTGCAGCGCCTGCCGGGGATTCAGCTTATCGCGTCCGGCGGCATCGGTACCGTGGACGATTTGCGGAACTTACGAACTCTGGGCGTATACGGCGCCATTACGGGAAAGGCCCTGTACGAAGGAAGAATTACGATGGCCGAGATTTGCGAACTCGCGGGAGGCGCATAAAATGCTTGCAAAACGGATTATACCCTGTCTGGACGTGCGCGACGGTCGCGTTGTCAAAGGGCGGCAGTTTAAAGATATTCGCGATGTGGACGATCCCGTACGGTTGGGTGCGTTTTATTCCGCCCAAATGGCGGATGAATTGGTGTTCTATGACATTACGGCCACCTACGAGGGGCGCGCCCTTTTTTTGGATGTCGTCCGCGGCGTGGCGAAGACCTTGGATATTCCCTTTACGGTCGGCGGCGGCATCCGGACGATAGATGATTTTCGCCAAGTCCTCTTGGCCGGGGCCGACAAAGTTTCCGTTAATTCCGCGGCCGTCAGGCGCCCCGAGCTGATTCGTGAAGCTGCTGAGCGCTTCGGCAGTCAGTGCGTGGTTCTTTCCATTGATGCCAAGCGCGGCCGGCAGGGGAATTGGGAGGTATACGTTTCGGGCGGCAGAGAAAACACGGGAACGGATGCCTTTACCTGGGCGCGGCAGGGCGTTGCTCTGGGAGCCGGTGAAATCTGTATCAACTCGATTGATGCGGACGGCGCAAGATCAGGCTTCGATTTGGAATTGAACAGTTTATTGACACGGCAGTTGCCGGTTCCCGTCATCGCGTCGGGAGGTGCCGGAAAAATGAGCGATTTTAAGGATGTCCTCAATGTCGGCGTCGACGCGGCTTTGGCGGCTTCCGTTTTTCATTACGGACAGATTGCCATTCCGGAGTTGAAGCGCTATTTGTGTCATGAAGGCATTGCGATGAGGGGAGCTGAAGAATAAATGGATCGTGTCAGCGTTGAAGAGATTCGATTCGATGGGCGCGGGTTGGTACCGGCGGTTATTCAGGAAGCAAATAGCGGCAGGGTGCTGATGGTAGCGTATATGAATGCCGAATCCCTGCAAAAGACACTGGAAACGGGACAAACTTGGTTTTACAGCCGGAGCCGGCAGGAACTCTGGCATAAAGGCGAAACGTCGGGACATTTCCAGAAAGTCGTTTCTGCTGCCGTAGACTGTGATGCCGACACGCTGCTTTTTCAGGTGGAACAGACCGGAGCGGCATGCCATACAGACAGTAAATCCTGCTTCTTTCGCGGTCTCGATACGATAGAGAACTGCGTTACGGGCAGCCTTGCCGTCCTTGCCGATTTGGGAGAAAGAATTCGGGAAAAACGATTGCACCCGACGGAAAAATCCTATACTGCATATTTACTGAATGCCGGGATGGATAAGATCTGCAAGAAGATTGGTGAAGAGGCGGCAGAAGTAATTATTGCGGCCAAAAATGTAAATGGCTGCACTGCGGCGGAAAACTTACCGGAAATGCGGGCGGAAACGGCAAAAGAATCGGCAGATATCCTTTATCATCTGTCCGTTCTTTGGGAGGCGGTCGGGATTACGGTAAACGATGTCATGACAGTACTGGAGGAGCGTTCACGTACGCAGGGAAACAAAAAGACGGCAGGTCATGGGGACAGGACTTTTTGAGGTGACTTATGAAAACCGTAATCTTCGATGTAGATGGCGTGCTGCTTAGCGAAAAACGCTATTTTGATGTATCCGGGCTGACCCTTTGGGAATGGTATAACAGCCCTCTCTATTTAGGCCTCGGGGAAGAGCGTTTTACATCGGCTCCGTCGGAGGAACGCATCATTGCTTTGCGCCGATATTATTGGGCAGATGACATGCTGCTGCGTAAATTTAAGTCACATGGTATTAACAGCAACTGGGATATGGTGTATCTCCACGTTCTTTTGGCTTTCCTTCTGCGGAGCAGAGAAAATAAAGAGCTCTTTGCCGGCTGGACTGCCGGTTTTACGAAAATCGAAGGAGTGCGGGCTGTCGGTGCTTTGCTGAAAAAAAGAGGCTTTACCGTAGCGCCCGGAACGGACTTGTTTCGGCTTTTTACGGCAATTGTTCCGGAAGATACCTGTAAGGATGAAGTATTTCCTTGTATGGAAAAAGCTCTGTCCGATGAAGGCGGCTTGGCGCTTCAACGCGGGTTGAGCCTGCACGGTCCCTTGTGGTGCCGCCTTTTTGAGTGCTTTCAGAACTGGTATTTGGGTGATGTTTTTTACAGGGATACATATCATGATGAACCGTATAATGTCGGCAAAAAGGGGTTTTTGCAGTGTGAAGTGCCTCTCGGCGGGGCTGCTGAAACAAAGGCTATGTTTAGAGAATTGAAGCGGCGCGGCTATCGGTTGGCCATCGGTACGGGCAGGGCGGCCAAAGAGGTGGAAGTCCCGTTTAAGACTTACGATTGGCTTACTGAATTTGATGCTGACCATATTGCTACGGCAACGGATGTAAAAAAAGCGGAAAAGCAGCTTGGCATACCGCTTGATAAGCCGAACCCCTTCGTCTATTACGCCGGTGCCTTCGGCAGATATGAAGCACGTTATCGGGATTACCTTCTACATCCCGAAGTATATAAGCAGGGAGAATACATTATTGTCGGTGATTCCCCGGCTGACGTCCGGTGTGCCAAAGCCATGGGAGCCGTAATGATTGCCGTCCTTACCGGCTTGGACGGTGAACAGGCAAGAACAGTATTTGAACGGGAAAATGCAGACTATATTGTCGGTTCGGTTTTGGATATTCCGGAAATACTGCTATAATTTTTATTGCTTTCGTCATATTTCGATAAGCTCAAAAAAGTGCGCGTAATGTACGGTGCCATTGACAGTGTACCCTTCATTACCTATAATTAAATAACTGAATAAGAGAAATCGGGAATGTAGAGAGATGTGAACCGGGTTTCTCCGCCCGGATAATGGAAACGAGGGGCGGCTGTGTTATGAACAGCCGCCTTTTTTTACAGGAGGGAAGCATGCGTTTGCGAAGAAAGCCTTGGATTGACGAGGCTATTAAGGCGTATACGTCTTTTGTCCGTCTTCATCCGGGTGAAGAATGCAAAGGGCATTGGCGAGAATTATTTGAAAATCCGAATGTACCGCTTTGGGTGGAGCTGGGAACGGGGAAAGGCGATTTTATTTCCCGTATGGCCGAGCTTCATAAGGACGTGAACTTTATTGGCATTGAAATTCAACTGGGCGTACTCTATTATGCCGCTAAAAAATGTGCTGCCGCCGAATTGACCAATGTCCGGCTATTGCAATTTGACGTCTCCCTTTTAGAGACACTCTTTTCCGCAGGCGAAACAGATAGATTTTTTATTAATTTTTGTGATCCGTGGCCCAAAAAACGCCATGCCAAACGGCGGCTGACGCATCGGGCTTTTTTGGACCGTTATGCGCGGCTGCTGGCAACAGGCGGAGAAATTCATTTTAAATCCGATAATGAGGGACTCTTCAATTTTACGCTGCAAGAATTTAAAGAGAGAAATTGGGAGTTATCCGAAGTAACATATGATTTACATCACAGCGATATTATCAATGAAGCGCTGACTGAATATGAAACTAAATTCAGCGCTAAAGGGCAACCTATTTTTCACTGTGTCGCCAAACGGCCTATGGAGGTGCATTGTCATCAAGAAGGTTAAAAGAATGAATCGGCCCATGTTTGCCCTCTTAACGGCCTTTGTCCTGCTCTGGGTAATCGGTACGGTAAACGTCTTCAGCGCGACCTTTGCAGAAGATATGTCATCGGGCAGTGCTTACGGTCATCTTGTACGCCAGTTGGTGTTTTCCGCTCTCGGTCTGGTTCCGGCAATTTATATCTTTAAGCGCGGTTACATACATTTACGGAAATATGTAAAGACGCTGTATATTTTAAACCTGGTCTTATTGCTCCTGGTGCCGCTTGAGGGCATTACCGTTAACGGTGCCAGACGGTGGATCGGCTTCGGCGGATTTACGTTTCAACCGTCGGAACTGGCGAAATTAACGATTATTTTGTGTGCCGCCCACATCTTGGCGCTGCTTTTGGAAAAACATAAACCGGTTGAGTTTTTGATGCCCTTACGGACGGACAGTAAAGCATCGGTGTGGCAACGGGCCAACTTGTATCCGCATCCTGTCTTGACTTTGGCCTTGGTCTTGGCTGTTCCCGTTATGCGTCAGCCCGATGCGGGTACAGCCATCATTATTCTGCTCATTCCCGTGTTAATGCTTTGGATCAGCGGTGCCCGCATAAAGCATGTGAAATACCAGATCCTTGTCGCGCTGGTCGCAGCCGGGATATATCTCGGGTCCGCGCCATATCGGGTGGATAGAATCATTGCCTGGTGGTATCCGTGGGAATATGAAAAAACCTTGGGCTACCAGACCGTTCAGGGACTTATCGCCATCGGCTCCGGAGGCATTATGGGCCAGGGATTGGGCGAGGGGATCAGTAAATTCAGCTACCTTCCTGAAGCGCATACGGACTTTGCCTTTGCCGTACTTGCCCAGGAATGGGGCTTGCGCGGATCTTTTATAATGCTTATCTTATTCAGCATTATTATTTATTACGGCTGCATTTGTGCCGGTCATTGCAAAGATCGTTTCGGTATGCTTACGGCTTTCGGCATTACCATGTATTTCGGCGTACAGGGGTTTATTAATATCGGTATGGTCAGCGGCGCCCTGCCGGTTGTCGGTGTACCGTTGCCTTTTATCAGTTACGGCGGGACGTCATTAATTGTAAATATTGTGACGGCGGCTGTTTTGCTTACTATATGTAAGGCCAATTACGACGAAGCGCGCAGGCGCGCGGCCGTATTGTACGAGCGGCCCGTTACGTCCATGCGTGATGAGACGCGCAGCGTTTTTCGTCCCGGCAATGTAAAAAAATAGGAGAGTAAAGATGGAACAAAGACGCATTATTCAGGTTGATGAACGGCTGCCCTTATTGCAGACCTTGCCGCTCAGCTTACAGCACTTATTTGCCATGTTCGGATCAACCGTCCTGGTCCCGTTTTTGCTGAAAGTGGATCCGGCGACGGCTCTCTTTATGAACGGCATCGGCACTATTTTATATCTCGTCATTTGCAAAGGGCGGCTGCCGGCCTATCTAGGTTCCAGCTTTGCCTTCATTTCGCCGGTCCTTGCCGTTTGCGCCACGCCGGGCATGTCATACGGTGATGCACAGGGCGGCTTTATCGTCTTCGGCCTGTCCTTCGTCGTCTTAGCGGTGCTCGTCAATAAAGTGGGCACGCGCTGGATTGATATTCTCTTTCCGCCGGCGGCCATGGGTGCCGTAGTTGCCATTATCGGTTTAGAACTGGCCCCTCTTGCTATGACCATGTCCGGCTACTTGGGTGAAGCTCAGGATATGCCGAATGAGATGGCCATCATTATTTCCACGTTTACATTGGCGGTTACGTTATTGGCAACCGTGCTGGGGCGCGGATTTATCGGCATCATCCCCATTCTTATCGGTGTTATTTCCGGCTATGTCCTGTCATGGTGCCTGGGTGTCGTCGACTTTGCCAAAGTGGCGGCAACACCGTGGTTTTCTGTACCGACTTTCTACGAACCGAAGTTTAACCTCAGCGCCATTATGATGATTATGCCGGCTCTCTTCGTAGTTTTTGCGGAACATTTGGGCCATCTCTTTGTAACCAGCGATATTGTAGGCCATGATCTCATTAAAGACCCGGGGCTGCATCGGTCTCTTTTCGCCGACGGCCTGTCCAATATCCTCTCCGGTTTTGCGGGTTCTACGCCGAATACGACGTACGGTGAAAATATGGGTGTCCTCGCCATTACGGGTGTGTACAGTACATGGGTAATCGGCGGCGCCGCCGTGTTGGCCGTTATCTTTTCTTTTGTCGGAAAAATTGCCGCCCTGATTCACGGCATTCCTGTTCCCGTCATGGGCGGTGTCTGCATTCTCCTCTTCGGCTTTATTGCGGCATCGGGCATTCGCATTCTCGTTGAGAAGCATGTCAATTACACGCGCTCGAAAAACCTCATCTTAACGGCCGTAACCATGATTTGCGGCTTGTCGGGTGCGACCGTTGTCATCGGCCCCGTTCAACTGAAGGGGATGGGATTGGCAACGGTTGTTGCCATGATTTTAAGTCTGGCCTTTCTCGCTTTTGAAAAATTGCACATTGACAATTATCATTAAACGTAAAAAAGGGCTGTAACAAAATAAGAATCTGGTATCACAGAATGATGTGGTGCCGGATTTTTGGGCTATACCGTTTTCAGTCCTCTTTCAAGGAAAAGTCCTCCGGCGTTATGCCCGAAGGTGCGGCCGTTACCGACCATTTCGACCTGAGTATGCCTTCTGAATAACCGGTTTTGAAAGCATTGAAATTATTTAGTTGTTAAGCCGTTAAAAATAAAAGAAAAGCTCGAACTCCGACAAAGAACTGTCAAAGTTCGAGCTTTTCTATTGGAGCCACTTATCGGATTTGAACCAACGACCCTCTCATTACGAATGAGATGCTCTACCAGCTGAGCTAAAGTGGCAAGTACAACACTAATTATATGAAAATAAATGCAATCTTGTCAAGCTTTTACATAAAAAGGAAAGGCGGGATGTCCCGTGTAAGCACATAAATTTTTAAAAAATACAGAAATCGGAGAAAGCGTAAAATTCATACACAAATAAAACGGCTTAAAACAAGAAAGAAGATAAAACTGAAATGTCTCTATGTAATGGAAAGCATATTGTAAAGTTTCATGAGACGAATATCTTCCTTTGAAATTTTAAGAGATTTTTGGAATTCTTCCGTTTCCTTTTGCTTCTTTTTCGACAGGCATACCTTGGTGGCAATAGGCATGAGCGGCCGCGTAGAGATACCGCCGAGAAGCCCCCACTTCGTAGGAACGTCGAGGAAGGTCGACAAAATAGTAATCGTCAGCTGTTCTGTCGGTGTATTCTGATTTTTCAATGTTATTGCCGAAAGGGAATCGTAATGGGTAAGTGTGCCCCAATAGGTGTTTTCGCAGTCCTGATAGGTCTCATACGCGTTGATGTTGGCGAAGAGCATGATTTTATAGGAGTTCATACCCGTCTTGGCCAATATGTCAATGACACCGCGGCTGATCTCATTGCAGCGCCCGTCATAGAAATACATATAGAGCTGTGACGTATCACGGAAAAAGGCGGGCAGGCGCGGGGCGGAAACATTCATGGCCTCGTCCTGAACGGGGTAGAGGAGCTGCTCTACATGAATACCCAGGACGCGGGCAATATCGTAGAGTGTCATGATGTCTAAAGAGATTTGCCCGTTTTCATATTTACTGACTGTAGCCTTACTTTTACAAATGGCTTCGGACAATTCTAATAATGTTAAATTCTTCTTTTTTCGGTAAATTTTAATCTTATTACCGATTTCTTGCGGGATATTTACCATGGGATACCTAAAAACGTTTCGTACAAATATGTTTTTTCACGAAGAACCGTAAAATTGTTTTCCCTTTTTGAGATTATACCATGAAGGACGTAAAAAATCCACTTAAAAGAAACAAAAATAGTGAAAAGTTTCTTTACATGAGAAATGTGAATTCTTGAGAGAAACGGCCGACAATGATATCATTTATACATAAACGAAATAGGTTTGCGTCATAACAAATCGTTTCAGGATTCCGTGGATTTTTAGAGAAAGGAGTCATACTTATGATTCGGATGGGTACATTTTTCGTGTTGGCTTTTTCTGTCCATGTGTTGCAAGGATTGTATATGGTGTAATGAATAATCTTAGTGTAAAAAATGTTGAGTTCGGAGGGATATTGTATGTCAATGAGCAGTTTGGCGAGACAGGCCGGCATGTCCGAGACGGAGTGGAAGCAGGCCGTAAAATTTGACAGCACCGACTGGGGCTGGATTGTCATGAGTATCGGTATGGCCATCGGTGCGGGAATCGTGTTTTTGCCCGTACAGGTCGGGTTGGTAGGTGTTTGGGTATTCTTATTATCGGCTCTTATTGCGTATCCGTCTATTTATTTGCTGCAACGCCTTTTTATCAATACCTTGGCCGATTCGCCGGATTGTAATGACTATCCGAGTGTTATCAGCGGCTATTTAGGAAAAAACTGGGGCTTCCTCCTTGGTATTTTATACTTCATGATGAGCCTTATTTGCGTCTTCATGTACTCGACGGCTCTTACCAATGACAGCGCGTCCTTCCTTCAATCCTTCGGCGTAACGGACGGCCTTCTGTCGGACAGTCCGTGGTACGGCCTGGCCGTCATCTGTTTTATGGTCGTCATCGCGTCGCGCGGTGAAAAACTGCTCTTCAAAGTATCGACACTCATGGTGCTCACGAAGCTCTGCGTCGTCGCTTGCCTGGGCCTGCTCATGGTGCAGTCATGGGATTTGGCGAACATAGGTGCTTTCCCCGATTTCGGTTACATCTTAAAGCAGACGATCATTATGCTGCCTTACACGCTTACGTCGATTATCTTCATTCCCAGCTTGAGTCCCATGGTTATTTCTTACCGGTCTCATCACAAGTCTATTTACGTAGCTCGCTATAAAGCGCTGCGAGCTATGAAAATCGCCTTTCTTGTCCTCTTTGTCACGATCTTTTCGTATGCCTTGTCCTTTAACCTGGCTATGGGACACGAACAGGCGGTGGAAGCATATACGCATAATATTTCCGCCCTTGCTATGGTTGCGAAAGGTGCCGACGGTGATGTGGTGAAGATTTTCAGCCTCGTCTTGAACATCTTTGCCGTCGTTACGGCGTATTTCAGTGTATTCCTCGGCTTTAAGGAAGCGTGTACGGGCATTGCCATCAATCTCTTGTCCCGCGCCCTGCCGGCGGAGAAAATCAATAGAGAACGCGTGGCAACGGGGATTCTTGTCTTTGCGGTCGCCGTTTCCTGGGGGGCTATCGTTCTCAACGCGCCGATTTTAAAACTCCTCTCGTTCTTGGGTCCCATTTTGGGCTGTATCGGCTGCCTCATCCCTGCATACCTCGTGTACAAGGTGGCATCGCTGCGGCAGTACAAGGGAGCAGTCCTGAACCTCATCGTCTTTTCCGGCGTCCTCCTCGTCGTTTCCCCCTTTATTGCCATGATTTAATTATCTTGATTTATGAGAAGGTTTTCCTGCGGGAGAACCTTCTTTTTGTTTACCCTGTTTTTGGATGTTCGTTCCGGCGGGTAGTGTACACGGACTTATAAGACGGCCGGCACTCGTATAGACGAGGCAATTATAAAAATAATTGTCGAATAGGAATATGTGAAACTATTTTCACATATTCCTTCTTTATGGTATACTAAAACTGTAGAGATGTATTTACTATGTATAAAGGGGGATATGATCATGGATAAAAAAGGTCTCGTCCAAGTCGTAAAGGAAATGATTGCTGCTCCGTCCTGCTATAAAGACTTGCAAAAAATCGGACAGGAATGGGTTGATGCTGTCGGTACGGATAAGGAAAAGGCCGCTGCCGAAAAGCTCTTGGCAGAAGTCAAAGCGGATATCAATACGGTTGACGACCTCATTGAATTTGCCGCATCGTCCGAAGCGGTGAAAATCTTCGGGGAAAAAGGTGCTGAAGATTTGGAAGCACACGGCAGACAAATTAAAGCCGAAGGTGCGACCTATTGCGACTGCGGTGCTTGTGCAGGTGCCGAAAAGATATTGAAAAATGAAAGTGTTCTCTTGAGTTAATAAATAAAGGCGCCATCTCAAAGCGAGGTGACGCCTTTACACGTATTGCTTTCTAAAACTTAATGTATAATTGGGAATGTATTTAAATAGTAAGAGAGGAAGTGACCTTAATGTTTTGTACAAAATGTGGAGCACAAGTGGATGATAATCAGCGGTTTTGCAGTAGTTGCGGCGCACCTACGTCAGGTGATATGCAAAATGCTGGCGGTTCCGCAGCCGGAAGCAATCCGGACGGCTGCGCGGATCCGTCAAATCTGTCCGACGCGGAGTTGGAAATCGTACGTGCCAAGGGTTTTATTGAAAATTTCCGGTATATACTCACGGAGAAATATGTGACTGTTAAGGGACGTGCTTCACGCGGTGAATATTGGAAATTTGTCGGCGTGGCGGTTATATGTAATGCGATTCTTATCTGCCTGGGTCTGGTTATACCGTTTATAGGCACTATCTTATCGAATATTTTCGGGCTTGCCGTACTTCTGCCCGGCCTGTGCCTGGCAATTCGCCGTCTTCATGATGTTCGTAAAAGCGGATGGTGGCTCTTAGGCGGCTTTATCCCGTTTGTTAACTTTTATATCCTTTTCCTTCTTCTTTCGGAAGGACCGGAAGAATATAATGAGTACGGCAGAAAGACGAACTTCGTTGCCCTGACGGCGGTTGAAGCGGCTCGTATCGGCAAGCCTGCCAGCCCGTCGAACGGAATGATTGTTGCAGTTGTTATTATTTCGCTGATTTTATTTATGATGGTTAATTCTTTGACGGTTACGACGACATATTGGTATAAACTCTAAAAGGAATTATATATAACGAATCGGGTTCGGACATACACTCCGAACCCGATTTTTGTGTGTCATTGATAAATAACTTTTTCAAAAAAATAGTGGGTTGAATATTCAACTTGTCTTTAAAATAATTTTTTGACTAATTCAGCTGGAAATACGAGCGTGATCGGACACTGATTTAAAGTGACATCATATTAAATCGCTAGCTATAACTTTTTGTTCAAAATAAAATAAAGTTAATGCAAAATAAGAAATAAATTAAAAAGTGAATTTACAACAATAACTTTAATTTGATATAATTTAAACAAATAAAAGAACGACGTTCTAATTAATAGAACAAAAGGAGTGTGAGTATAATGAACTTTTCTGTAAGAATGTCCAGAATCAAACCGTCTGCTATTCGTGATGTGCAAAAGAAGATTTCGCAGCGTCCGGGTGTTATCTCTTTTGCAGCGGGGCTTCCGGATCCTGATTTGTTTCCGTTAGATGATTTAGCTGCAGCGACAGAGGAAACAATTCATAAACATGGAAAGGTTGCTTTTCAGTACGGCTTGACAAAAGGGTACGGACCTATGATTGATACCATTATTCATCGTATGAAATCTAAAGAAAATGTGGAGGCGCTGCCGGAAAATATTATTATGACGACGGGATCGCAACAAGGTCTTGCTTTATGTGCAATGATGCTTCTTGAGGAAGGTGATATTGTTGTGGCGGAAAATCCCAGCTACTTAGGGGGGATCAATGCCTGCCGTCCTTATGGAGTATCGTTTATCGGTGTGGATACTGATGACGAAGGTATAGATACGGAGCTGTTGGATAAGATCCTTCGTGAAAATCGGAAGGTTAAGCTGCTATATGTTATCCCGAATTTTCAAAATCCGACGGGAAAGGCATGGTCTTTAAAACGGCGAATAGCATTTATGGAAGTAATTAGAAAATATGATGTATTAGTCGTTGAAGATAATCCTTATGGAGAAATTCGCTTTGAAGGAAGCCCGGTCCCGTCTTTAAAATTCATGGACACGGAAGGAAAGATTGTTTATTTGGGATCATTTTCAAAAGTTTTAGCTCCCGGCTTACGATTGGCTTGGATCTGCGCAACTTCTGAAATTATTCGTCAGGCGGAACTTATTAAAGAAGGCTGGGACTTACAGTGCAATCAATTCTGTCAGGTTCAGGCCGTGGAATATATTCAATCTTTTGACTTTGAAGCTCATATTAAAAAGATTCAGCAACGATATAAAAGTAAATGCAATTTAATGTTGGAACAGATGAGCAAAGAATTTCCCGAAAACGTTTCCTTTACCCGGCCGGAGGGGGGCATGTTTATTTGGGTGACACTTCCGGAACATTTAGATGCCGGTACATTTTTGGATATTGCTTTAGAAAAAGGCGTAGCCTATGTACCCGGTGAATTTTTCTATGCCGATGAAGGACCTAAAAATACATTGAGAATGAATTTTACAACCGTATCGGAAGAAAAAATCGTAGAAGGAATTAAACTGTTAGGGCAAGCACTGCATGGCGTTTGCTAAATAAATCCTGTCGGTATACCTGCAGGTGCAGATATTCTTGTTTGAGTATAGCTGTGTTTTTTGAGGAGGTATTCATATGAGTTACAAGATAAGCCCAAAATTAGTATTTACTATGCTTATTTTAGGTGCGTGTTGGTCCATTGTTTATATTATTCCCTTTATTCAGTATATTTGGTATGACCCTTTCAAAGAATTTATTCACGGTACAAATATGGAGATGGGGTTTCTTATCACTATTTACGGTTTCGGAAATGTTTGGGGCGCCCCTTTAGGCGGCTGGTTTGCCGACCGGTTCAACTATAAATATATTTATGCCGGTTCTGTCATATTAAATGGATTAATTACCTTGGCTTTCGTTTTTAACCCGACTTATTCTTTTGCGGTAGCTATGTGGGTAGGCTTTGCATTTGCCAGTTTGTTTATGAATTATCCCGCTCATATCAAAATTATCAGGAGTCTGACCACTGATGAAAACCAGGGAAAAATCTTCGGTTTCAATGAAACCTTTATAGGTGTTTGGAATATTATTATCAATATGATGATGATGGCTATCTATGTGAAATTTATGGAAGGGATCGCCGGGCTTACGGCAGCAATGATTGGAGTTGCCATATTATCTATCATATTAGGTGCTATCGTCTGTATCGTATTGGAAAGTCCCAAAAAACAGCTTATTCGGGAAGAACAGTCCAATATTGTCAAGGATTTTATGCTTGTCGGTAAAAATCCGGCAACCTGGCTTGTTGCCATTCTTGTGTTTTCCATTTATTCTTTTTTAACGACCTTAACATATTTTACTCCTTATTTTACGAATGTTCTGGGAGTAACCATCGTTTTTACCGGATGGGTCGCGATTTTACGCCAACATGGTATGACATTGCTGGGGGCTCCGATTGGCGGTTTTCTGTCTGATTGGATCAAATCTCCTTCGAAGGTTTTGGTAGGAGTGCAGGTCCTGGGCGTGCTGGGTTTCATTCTGTTATTGACGGTTCATGAAATGAGTGCCGCGTTTATTATTGCATTAACGCTTATTTTATCGGCAGCCGTTTATATTGGACGGGGCTCTTACTATGCGACTATTACAGAAGCAGGGATTCCGAGAGAATTGACGGCATCGACTATCGGCATTGCCGCGGCGGTCGGATTTTCACCGGATCTTTTCCAATTTACATTGTTCGGATATTGGCTGGATATTTACGGCAATGCCGCCTATGCCTACATGTTTATTTTCCAAGGGATCGTTTTAATTATCGGTACATTCGCGGCTATAGGAATTTTGCGGCTCCGTAGAAAAAACAGGCCCTATATCGAAGAAGCACATACTGCTGAATAAGCCTTTTTTTATGAAATAATAATAGAACAATGTTCTGTTTTTCATAAAGGAGGTGCCTTATATGAAGTCCGACAGCAGTGACAGTACTTTAAAACGTACTTTAAAAGGCCGCCATATTAATATGATCGCATTGGGCGGAACGATTGGTACCGGCCTTTTCGTGGCTATGGGAGGATCCCTCAGTACTGCCGGCGCCGGCGGAACGCTTGTTGCTTATAGTGCTATCGGTTGTATGGTTTATTTTCTTATGACCGGTTTGGGAGAAATGTCTACCTATATCCCTGTATCCGGTTCATTTGAAACCTATGCTTCACGGTTTATTGATCCGGCGCTCGGATTTGCCTTGGGATGGAATTATTGGCTCAATTGGACTGTAACCGTCGCATCGGAACTCGTTGCGGCAGCTATGCTTATCCGCTTTTGGTTTCCGGATACAAGCTCTTTTTTATGGAGCGCCTTGTTTCTGTCGATTTTAATTTTCCTTAATGTCTTATCGGCAAAATTGTACGGGGAGTCGGAATTCTGGTTTGCCGGCATCAAGGTTATTACCGTTATCGTGTTTCTTATTGCCGGAGTAGGTCTTATTACAGGGCTTATCGGCGACAAACCGGTCGGTTTTGAGAATTTGACGGCAGGAGAGGGGCTGTTTCCCGGAGGAATTTATGCCGGCTTCAGTGTTTTTCTTATTGCAGGCTATTCTTTTATGGGAACTGAAGTTATCGGCGTTGCCGCCGGAGAATCGGAACATCCGAAACGTGATGTCCCCAAGGCCATCCATGCGGTATTCTGGCGAATTTTTCTGTTTTATATAGGGACGATCGTCGTTGTCGGGTTGCTTATGCCATATAACGATCCCGAACTCTTGCACAGCGGCATTGAAGCTGTCGGTGTCAGTCCCTTCGTTTTGGTATTTGAACGCTCGGGAATGGCAATGGCCGCGACCGTTATGAATTTTATTATATTAACGGCGGTGCTGTCCTGTGGAAATACGGGGATTTATGCCGGCTCACGCATGCTTTATGCCATGGCTCGGGAAGGAAAAGCGCCTGCCCTATTGACTAAAACGAGCAGAAACGGCGTTCCTTATCTTGCGGTCCTTACTACAGCCGCTGTCGGAATGCTGTCTTTTCTTACTTCTTTTGCAGGAACCGGTACCGTTTATGTTTGGCTCGTCGATGGCGCAGGCCTGACCAGCTTTATTGCCTGGTTCGGTATTGCCTGGAGTCACTATCGCTTTCGACTGGCATATATAGCGCAGGGAAAGAAGTTGGAAGAACTCCCTTACAGCAGCCGCGGGTTTCCCTTCGGTCCAATTTTAGGCATGGTTGTCTGTACTATTGTTATAGTGGGACAAGCCACATTCTTTATTACTGATGAAAGTATTGACTGGAGCGGGCTTATTGTAACATACAGCAGCGTTCCTTTATTCCTGTGTCTTTTTATGTGGTACAAAATAAAGTACCGTACACATGGTATAAAAGCGGAAGAAGCCGATTTTTCTTCGATCAAAGAATCCCGCACATAATCAAAATAAGCGGGTTTAGAGGGGATGAATTATGAATTACCGAGAAGAATATAAGAAAAAACTGACAACGCCGGAAGAAGCGGTAAAAGTCATACAAAGCGGAGATTGGGTGGAATACGGTTCCTTCGGCAGCCCGCTTATCGCATTGGACAGGGCCTTGGCGGCGAGACGGGATGAATTGCATGATGTTAAGATCCGTACCGATTTTGACCCTATTATGCCGGCTGTAGTTGAAGCGGATCCGGAAGGAAACGCTTTTACATATCACAGCTTTCAGTTTAGTGCCGTTGAACGCCATCTGATGAAGGAAGGCAAATGTTACTATATTCCAATGCTTTATCATGAGCTTCCTACATATTTCAGCAAAATTTATGACTGTTCGGTAGCCATGGTTCCCGTATCTCCGATGGACGAATTCGGGAATTTCTATTTAGGGCCGCAGGTCTCTCATAATAAAGAAATGATTGATCATGCCAAAGTCGTCATTTTGGAAGTAAATGACCAGATGCCCCGCTGTTTGGGCGGTTACTATGAAACCGTCCATATTTCCGAAGCAGATCTTGTTGTTGAAACAAGCAATCCTCTTATAGAAGTACCGCCGGCAAAATCAGACGCCGTTGATGAACGGATTGCGCATCACGTTATGAACGAACTTTGTGACGGCGCTACCATTCAGCTCGGAATCGGAGGTATTCCCAATGCGATTGGTGCGATGATCTCCGTGTCCGATTTGACGGATTTGGGGATTCATACGGAAATGTTTACCGATTCCATGGTGGATATGGTGCGTTCGGGGCGTGTTACAGGGAGAAAAAAGCAAATTAACTGCAGTAAACACGTTTATACATTTGCAATGGGAATGAAGGAATGCTACGAGTTTGTGAATAATAACTCTTCTTGTGCCGCCTTTCCCGTAAATTATGTCAATGATCCGTTTGTTATTGCTCAGCATGACAATTTTATGGCTATTAACGGAGCCTTGGAGGTGGATTTATATGGACAAGTATCGTCGGAGAGCTCCGGAATATTTCAAATCTCCGGTACCGGCGGACAAATCGATTTTATGCTCGGATCATATCGTTCTCACGGCGGAAAAGGGTTTATCTGCCTGCCGTCGACATTTAAGAAAAAAGACGGCACAGTTATCAGCCGCATCCGAAATTGTTTTGAGCCTTACACTGTTGTAACGATGCCTCGAACCATAACAAATTATATCGTTACGGAATACGGTGCAGTTCAACTGAAGGGAAAATCGACCTGGGAAAGGGCGGAGCTGCTTATTTATATTGCTCACCCGGATTTTAGAGAAAACTTAATCAGACAGGCAGAACATATGAAAATTTGGCGCAGGAGTCAAAAACGTATTTAAGCACCATAAATATATTCTTTGTAACACCCGAGGAGGAGCCGGAATGAACGAAACGATAAAAAGGAAAGTGTTGACGCGTCTTGAGAGATGTAAACAATGTGAACTTTGTGTTTTTTATTGTCCTAAAAAATGTATTTCATTCAGCGATGAAGTGAATAGCGGCGGCTATCATTATACCTGCATTGATGATACTGTATGCATCGGCTGCGGTACTTGTTATATTGTATGTCCGGACGGCGTGTATGAAGTTTTGGGCAGTTAGGAGGCAGAAAAATGAAACAATTTATGCAAGGAAATGAAGCCATTGCCGAGGCGGCAGTCCGAGCTGGAGCCAGAATGTTTGCCGGATATCCTATTACGCCGACAACAGAGATATTGGAATATTTATCATGGCGTCTCCCTGAAGTCGGAGGGACTTTTGTACAAGCCGAGTCAGAAGTTGCCGGCATCCATATGGTGGTGGGCGCCGCTACCTGCGGTGTCCGTGCGCTTACAGCTTCCAGCGGGCCGGGGCTCAGTTTAAAGCAGGAAGGCATCTCGGTTTTAGCAGATGAACGGCTCCCGGCGCTTATTATTAATTCGGTACGGTACGGCAACGGTATCGGAACGCTCGTATCATCTCAATGCGATTATCTTAGAGATACCCGCGGCGGAGGCAATGGCGACTACCGCCCGTTCGTACTCGCCCCCTCAAGTATTCAGGAAGCCGTTGATCTTGTAGGTATCGGTTTTGATTTGGCGGAAAAATATCGAATGGTTTGTATGCTGGAGACGGAAGCGGCACTTAGCCATATGATGGAAGACTGTGAACTTCCGGAAATGCAGGAGCCGCACCGATACGATTGGGGTATGGACGGGCATTATACACATCCCCGAATCGGTATATTTGACCGCAACAGCGTGCAGGAGGCCAAGGAGTGGATGGTCGAAAAATATGCCCTTATCAAAGAAAATGAACAACGTTGGGAAGAAGGGTATCTAAATGATGCCGAATATATTTTTGTTTCCTATGGGCTTCCGGGGCGCAGTACCGTTGGTGCCGTCGAGACCCTGCGCGCACAGGGAGAAAAAGCGGGTTTTATCCGTCCTATTACTTTATGGCCGTTTCCCGAAAAGGCTTTTGAAAAGATAAGTGATCATGTAAAGGGTATTATGACTATAGAAGCGAATGCGACAGGACAGCTTATTGATGATGTCGCATTAACGGTAAAACGCCAAGGCAAGGGAATGATTCCGGTATATACACATCCTCATATTTGGGGAGTCGCGCCGCGCCGAACAATTATTGACGACTATCAAAAAATGAAAGCAGGAGCCTTAAAGGAGGTATATTGATATGGCAGTTGCAAAGAAAATCCCGTACATTATCGACAAACCTATGGGGTTTTGCCCCGGCTGCGGCCATGGCGTCGTTATTCGATTGATTGCGGAGTCTTTAGAAGAATTGGGCCAGGATAATAATATTATTTTTGGAATCGGTGTCGGCTGTTCCAGTCTTTTGGGCGGAGGCCTTAATGCCGATCGTCAACATTGCCCTCACGGTCGTGCCGGAGCGGTGTGTACCGGAATGAAGCGGGTCAATCCGGAAAATATTATTATTTCTTATCAGGGAGACGGGGACGCTTACAGTATCGGTATCGGCGAAAGCACTACTGCCGCTTATCGTAATGAGCATTTTACAACGATCGTAATTAACAATACTAATTACGGAATGACCGGCGGACAGATGAGTCAAACGACGTTGCCCGGACAAAAGACCAGTACAACGGTCGGAGGACGCGACTGTGACATAACCGGTTTTCCCATGCGATTTCCGGAGATGATTGCCCACAGTTTTAATCCTGCATATGTTGCCCGCGGCAGTATTGCCAACATCAAAGATATCCATCAGGCTAAAAAATTTATCAAGAAGGCTATTGAAGTCCAGATTTCCGGTGAAGGGTATTCCTTTGTGGAAATACTTTCTCCCTGTCCGACCAATTGGCATATGAGCCCGATACAGGCCATGAAGCATATTGAGAATGTTATTAAACCTTATTTTCCTGTAGGGGAGTTTAAGTTGCCCAAAGCTGATACATAAGAGGAGGATACGAAAATGAAAGAAATACTCTTAGGAGGATTAGGCGGTCAAGGCGTTCTCACGGCGGGAACAATGCTTGCCGAAATGGCTATTTATAAAGGGTATAGCGCGACCTGGAGTCCGGAATACGGATCGGCAATGCGCGGCGGCACGGCAAGTTGCGTTGTTAAATTCGGAGAAGGCCGTATTTACAGCCCGGAAAAAGAAGAGCCGGATATCCTTTTGGCAATGAATAAGGAAACGTTGAGTAAATTCGGGGATATTGTAAAAAAAGAAGGCGTAGTTATTATTAATTCCAATATGGTGTCCGTTCCTGAAGATTTTCGAAAAGACGTTCAGCTCATTGAAGTGCCATGTTTAAATTTGGCGGAAGAAATACATCATCCCAAAGGTGCCAATATTATTATGAGCGGTGTTATTATTAAAAAAACGGGAAATTTTACTATGCAGGAAGCTATCGACGGAATGAACGATACGTTTCGGCGTAAGGGCAAAGAGAAATTTGAAGCATTGAACACTGCCGCTATGAAAACAGGGTTTACATTTACATAGTATCCGGTATTTAATACTGTATTACGATGTCCAATATTTATAATATAACGCAAAGAACGAACCCTCTCTTAATTTTAAATCCACCCGGACAACTTCGTCGGTCCGGGTGGATTTAAAATGTTTTGGAAATTTATTATAGTAATGATAAAATATGAATGTATTTATTCATATTTTATCATTACTAAGGAGGGGCGGAGATGAATAATAATATTGCATCTGTAGAAAGAGCTCTCGATATATTGCTTTTATTATACGGTGAAGGAAAAGAAATGGGAGTATCTCAAATTGCAGGGACATTGGGCATATATAAAAGTACAGTTTTCAGGACCTTATATACACTGCAGGAAAAGAACTTTGTACAGAAAAACGAGCTTACAGATAAATATTGGCTGGGCCCCAGTTTATATACGATCGGAATGATGGTAGCCAATTCATACTCTTTAAGTGATATCGTTGCGCCGGAGGCCGAGGTGCTTTGCCAAAAAGTAAAAGAAGTTATTAATGTCTCCGTACTTCATGCAGATCCCATTAACGGATATCGCAGTGTCGTGGTCTTTAAGGCAAAAGGACCGCAGCAAATTTTGGGGGTCGATCCGCAAATCGGTTCCAGCACAGCCGCATATTCTTCCTCTGTCGGTAAATGTATGCTTGCTTTTAATAATATTGATTGGCAAATTATTAAGGGTACAAAATTTCAACAATTTACAGAGCATACTATTACGGATGTAGCCGAATTAAAGACGGAACTGGAGCGAATTCGTGCGCAAGGATATGCAATTGACAATGAGGAACGCGAAATAGGGTTGTTTTGTATAGGCGCACCTATTTTTAATAAACATGGGAAAGCAATTGCCGCAATTTCTGTTTCAGGACCCAAGGCGCGCATTACTGACAGCCGATTTCATGAAAAAGTAAAGTTATTAAAAGAAGCGGCACGGCATATTTCTATAGCTACCAATGAATTAGCGTAAGAAGTCATTATTTATCGCCTAAATAAATTATAATGCGATTTGGTTTGCGGATTCTTTACATAGTCGATTTTGACCTGCAATGAAGAAATCGTGAAAATAATCAGGGAAACCCAAATAAAAGACAGCGCAATGAGCTTGCCGAAACCTAATTCTTCCTTAAAGAAGAAAACACTTAATAAAAAAGAAATCGTCGGACTGATATACTGAATGAAGCCGAGGACGTTCAACGGCAGGTTATTGGCGCCATAGGCAAAGAGCAGAAGCGGCACGGCCGTGACGGCTCCGCAGCCGATAAGCAGCAAAGCTGTCGGGACATCGGCTGTACTGAAGTGGCCGCCCGTACCTTGGCCCAGGTTGTAAATATAAATGACCGCCGGTGCCAGCACGATAAGTGTTTCCAGGGTAATGCCCGAGACCGGGTGCAGATGCAGACTTTTCTTTACAGCACCATAAACGGCAAAGGATGAGGCGAGGAAAACGGATATCCACGGGAAGCGGCTGTATTGCCAGGTCATGAGGATGATACCCGTTGCAGCGAGGATGAGGCTGGCCTTTTTCGGTGTATTGAGCTTTTCGGAAAAGCAGGTGATGCCGAGGAATACGGACATGAGCGGATTCAGGTAGTAACCGATACTCGTGTCGAGGACATGGTTGTGCGTGACGGCCCAAATGTAGGTGAGCCAGTTGGCCGTAATAAGCAAGGCCGCTGCAATTAAGAAGAAAAGCTTCTTCTTTTTCGCCCACAGGCGGCGGCAGTCATCACGTAAGTGCTTTTGATTCGAAAAGATGAGAATGGCCGACATGAGGACGAAGGACCAGGCAATGCGGTGTGCCAAAATCTCGTTGGCGTTCACGTGAGTGAGCAAGTGCCAGTAGAGGGGCAACAGACCCCAAATAACATAACAAAGGCACGTGGACAGTAAGCCGCGGCGATAATTTTTATATTCATTTTCGTTCAATATAGTTCACATCCCGGATAGTAAGTAATGTACGGAATTATTGCCGGTCGTTGTAAAGGTTGATTTTCTTCGGCAATGCTTTGTTCAAGATGATGGCCACGACGGCCGCCGCAGCAATAGATGAGCTCAAAAGATAGCGCAGGAGCTGCGGCAGCGTTGCCACATAGTCCGGCGGCAGGAGATAAAGGGCCAGCGTCGTGATGACGGGCAGGCCGATAATGAACATGTTGCGTTCATCCAGCTCCAGCCGACGAATGACGCGCAGGCCGCTGAGGGCGATAATGGATGAGACGATGACAAAAATGCCGCCGATGACGGGTGTCGGGATGGAGGCGATGAGAGTGGCCAGCTTGTTGGACAGACCGAAAAGCAGCATCCAGAAGGCGCAGCCGTAAAAGGCATGGCGGCTGGCAACGCCGGTAATGGAAATGAGGCCGGCATTGGTGGAGTAACCCGTGGCGGGCGTGCCGCCGAAGAGGCCGCCTAAAAAGCAGCTCAGCCCTTCACCGAGGATGCCGCGGTCGAGCTGCTCGTCCGTAAGCGGTATTTCGATGACGGAGCTTACGGCAAACCACGTGCCCGTCGTTTCCGCCAAAAGGACAATATAGATTAGAATCATCGTCACGATGGCAGGAAGCTCAAAGGCAACGGGGAAGCCGGCAAAGGCCGGATGAGGCAAAGTGAACCATTCCGCCTGGGCGACGGCATTGAGGGAGAAGCGCCCTATGGAAGCGGCAGCGAGGCAGCCTGCAATGAGGGCCATGATAACGGAGCCGATACGCAGCCAGTTCCCTTTTTTTCCCAAGTGCAGGCCGAACATGACGCAGAGTGTAAGAACGCCTCCGGATACGAGAGCGAGGACGATGTTTTCCGTAATCGTGCCGCTGCCGCGGACTGTGAATATGTTGTCCTTCAGACCGATGGGGATGAGGGAAAGGCCGACGACAAAGATAATCGTGCCGCCTACGAGGGGCGGTACAAAGTAGTTGACGGCTTTGCGTACGATGCCTGTCAGGCCGAGAAGGCAGACGACAAGACTGCCCGCGAGAATGGCGCCGAAGACGGCGGCCAGACTGTCAAGGCCCGTGCCGGATGCCGCGGCAATACCGGCAATGGCGCCGATGGGAACGTACGACGGTCCCTGGGCGACGGGGAGCTTCATGAGAAAACGGGATTGAATGAGCGTGCCCAAGCCGGCGGCAATGAAGGTTGCCTGAATGAGAAATGCCGAATCCTTGACAGATAAGGCAAGGATGCCCGAAATGATGAAAGGGACGACGTAAATATCCATAGCCAGCAGGTGCTGCAACCCCAAAATGAGCGACTGCAGGGGAGGTAAAGCTTCGTCAGGCTTGACGAGAAGCGAGCCTTCATAGTGATGTACGGTCGTAGTTTCTGTAGACATATGTCCTCCTAATGAAGTGAAACGGCATTTCCCTGTATCCACAGGGCCGCAATATTTTGTCGCTGCCCGGTGAGTACTATTTTCTGCAGTACGTCGGCGAGGTTGTCGAATTCGTAGTAACGGCTGTTGCTCTGCAGCGCGTTGAAATCAAAAATAAAAGCGTCGAAATTGTACCCTGTTTCCAGCTTGCCGCTTCGAATGCGGAGCGCTTCGGCGCCGCCGACGGTTGCCATGTAAAAGGCCTGCCTGAAATCAAGGTCGCTGTCCGATACGCCGCGTCTTTCTGCGGGCAGCCGGTAATCCGTGCCGCTTGCCAGGATACGCGATGACACGATTGCCTGCCGCATGGCGTCGAACATGGATGGCGTGTAGCCGGCGGAGAGGTCTGTTGCCAGAGAGATGCGGACACCTTGGTCAAGACGCTTCTTGACGGGGCAAACGGCGCCGGCAAAGAAGGCGTTCGATAAAGGGCTGTGGGCGATGGATGCGCCGTGCTTGCGATACAATTCGGCATCGTCGTCGCTGAGATGGACCGAGTGAGCCAGGACAGTACGCTTTGTGAGGAGCCCGTAGCGAAGATGGGCTTTCGTATCACTGATGCCCGTACGGGCAAGTACATGATCGTGCTCCCAGTCGCTTTCGGAGCAGTGGGACTGAACGGGTGCGTCGTATTTCACGGCAAGCTCACCGAGGCCGTAGAGGGCGTCGTCACTGCAGGCCGGAATGAAGCGGGGTGTAACAACACCGACAATGTCCTGGACGGTTTGCTTATTTATGTCTGCCGTATAGCGGAGAAAGGCTTCCGTATCCGCGAGAGCCTGCTCGGCCGATTTGTCGCGGCAGTAATCCGGACATTGACCGGGCAGGTCCATGACGACCTTGCCTACAAAGGCCCGCTGCCCGGCATCCGCGCAAAGGTCGGCAAGGAGTTTGTTCGGCTCCAGGTGGACGGAGCCGAAGTATTGGGCCGTTGTTGTGCCGTTGGCAAGAAGTGTTTGCACCAAATCCCTGTAGACCGTCTCGGCAAAGTCGAGGTCCGCGTAAGCTGCTTCCAAGGGAAAGGTGTATTTGTTCAGCCAGACGGGCAGTTTTGCGTCGAGAGCCTTGCCCGTTTGCGCCCACTGCGGTGCGTGAACGTGTGTGTCCACGAAGCCGGGCAGGAGAAACTGTCCCTCCTTCAGCACGATGAGGCTGCCGTCGGTTTTGGCAGTGTCTCTCGTTTCTTCGTATGCCGCGGTGCCGGGGGTAATACAGGTTGCCAAGGTGCCGTCGTTATCGACGCAGAAGAGATGGTTCTCCAGTACGGCAAAGGAATCGGGCGACTTGCTGTAAAAACCCGTTCCCTTAATAACATATCTATAGGGCATGAGAAAAACCTGCTTTTCATTTTATAAGGATATGTAAAAATAATAGTAATAGTATAGTACTTTTTATGGCGTTAGAAAAGAATAAAATAATAAAACGGCTCCGCTTAAAAAGAGGCGGAGCCGTTTTATATTGTCTTTATTGAGAAGGGATTTATTCCAGTTCCGCACCCTCCGCACCGGCAGGAGCGGTGTCGGCGTTGCCGCTGACCTTGTCGATAATCATGGCCAGGGCCTGGTCGCCCGTTACATTCGTCGCCGTGCCGAAGCTGTCCTGTGAGAAGTGGAGAGAAATAATGAGCTGCTGCATGGGTTCCGTGAAGCCGAGCATGGAGGTGATGATGCCGAGCGCCGCCATGACACCGCCGCCGGGGACGCCGGGAGCGGCGACCATGGTGATGCCGAGCATGAAAATATACGGTGTAAAGAGAGAAAGGCTGACATCCATACCCATGGCCATCATGATACCCATCGTACCGAGGACAAGGCAAATTGTATCACCTGCCAGGTGGATGGTGGCGCATAAAGGAATGCAGAAGTTTGTAACGTCTTCGGAGATATTGCTGTTGCGGGCACATTTCAAGTTGACCGGGATGGTGGAGGCCGAAGACTGGGTACCGACAGCCGTGAAGTAGGCCGGTAAAATGCGCGGAATATAGCGGAAATTATTTTTCCTGCAAACAGCACCGGAAATGGCGAACTGCAAAGCGATGTAGAGAACTTGCAAGAGGAGAATGCAGACATAGAGTGAAATGAAGATTTTGGCCGTAGCCACAATTTTCCCCTGTGCCGCGAGCTTGCAGAAGAGGCAGCCTACATAAATGGGAATGAGGGGAATGATGATTTTCGTCAAAGTCTTCGTAATGATGTCGCGCATTTCACGCAGTACTTCAAGCAGCTTGCCGGATCTGCCGATTTTCAGGTTCGCCATGCCGATACCGAGGATAAAGGCGAGCATGAGTCCCGTCATGACGTCAAAAACGGGGGCTACTTTGATGACCAGGAACGGGTCATACGGATTTACGTCGGCAATGGAACCCGAAAAGGATTGGATAAAGTTGGGCAGGACGGCAATGCCGAAGAAGTAGGAAATGTAACCGGCCAGGATAGTTGACGCATAAGCAAGGAAAATCGTAATGCCGAAGAGTTTGTTCGCCTGCTTGCCCAGATCGGCCATACCGACGGCGACGAAAGCGACTATGAGGAGAGGAATGATGAAGGAAAGAAAAGTGCTGAATAAAGATGTAAATGTCGAAAAAAGGCGAATCATCCCTTCATATGCCGGCGCGTCGTGAAAACCGAGCCATGAACCGAGCGAACCTAAAACAATGCCGCCGACGATGCCTAAGAGCAGCTTGGTCAGCAGGCCGGAACGAAAATTCATAAAAACAACTCCTTTGATGTCCTATTTAAAAATACAAATGTATTTTTGTATTACACTGATTAGTCTAAGCATTTTAAGTTCACTTGTCAAATGCGGATTTTGATTCACGGGCAGGTTGAAGAATTCTCTTTTTGTGAAAAAATCGCATTGACAGGTGTGTCGTTCTGTAATAAGATAAACCGAGTTAGACGTCCAGGCCGCCTAGCCTTTTTAGTTGTTCCCTTTTTCTTGACGCCGGACCGCTTTTTGTGGTAAGTTATATAAGCAGTCTTGCGCAAAAAGCAGGTTTTTGACTACTCTTGTGAAGTGAGGTGTAAGGAATGCGTACAGCTATTACCATGGCGTGCACGGAATGCAAGAATCGTAATTATCGCACGAATAAAAATAAGAAAAACAATCCCGATCGCTTGGAATTGAAGAAATATTGTCCGTTCTGCAAGAAAGAAACATTACATAAAGAAACGAAGTAGCTTTCGGGCTTACATTTTTGAAACGTGAGAGGGTATATGTCACTTTCGGCGGCACAAAAAGCAGCACAAAAAAATAAGAGAAAAAAAGAGTCGGGCCGATTTCTGCAAGGCGTCAAAACGGAAATGAAAAAGGTCATCTGGCCGACGCGGAGAGAATTGCTCAGTTATACGATTATGGTTATTGTGGCAACAGTGGTCGTCATGGCGATTATTGCCGTATCGGATGCCGTATTCGCGCAATTGTTTCAATTGCTTCGCAGCGTAATCGGTTAGGAGGCTGAGCCTGATGGAATCTGAAAAAAGTTGGTATGTCATTCATACGTATTCCGGGTATGAAAAGAAGGTCAAAGACAACTTGGAGCGTAAGGTCAAATCAATGGGCCTGGAAAATGTGATTACCCGCATTCTCGTTCCTGAAGAAGATGAAATTGATATTAAAGGCGGCCAAAAGCGTACGGTAAGACGTAAAATTTTTCCGGGCTACGTCTTTGTCGAAATGGATGTCAACGATCGCTCCTGGTACGTCGTCCGCAATACGCCGGGCGTAACCGGCTTTGTAGGTTCGGCGACGAAACCGGTTCCCTTGGATCCCGATGAAGTCAAACGCATCTTGAGGTCGCAAGGCATAGAAAAGGAAGTAAAGCCTCAAATTACCGTGGAAATCGGCGAACAGGTCCGCATTACGTCGGGACCTTTTGAAAATTTTTATGCTACCATTACAGAGGTCAACAGCGAAAAGGGCACCTTAAAGGGCCTTATCGACATGTTCGGCCGCGAAACGACTGTAGAAGTCGACTACTCTCAAATAGAGAGCAGTCTGAAATAAATACTTCTAATGCGGTTTACGCCGCGAGTGGGAGGAGCGGAGCTCCGTCGAACCACATCTTGTAACGTAAGGAGGTGTGTAACACCATGGCAAAAAAAGTGGCAAAAATGGTAAAGCTTCAGTGTGAAGCAGGGAAGGCAACTCCGGCGCCTCCTATCGGCCCTGCATTAGGCCAGGCCGGCGTCAATATTATGGCTTTTGTCAAAGAATTTAACGAACGTACGGCAAAACAGGCCGGTTACATCATTCCTGTTGAAATTACCGTATACGATGACAGATCCTTTACCTTTATTACCAAGACTCCGCCGGCGGCAGTGCTTCTGAAAAAAGCGGCAGGCCTGGATAAAGCTTCGGGCGAACCGAATAAGAAAAAGGTTGCCAAACTCGGCCGCGATAAGGTGCGGGAAATCGCCGAAACGAAGATGCCCGACCTCAACGCCAACGACGTTGAACAGGCTATGAAGATGATTGAAGGAACTGCTCGCAGCATGGGCATCGATATCGTCGACTGAGACGACGGGATGCCGTGGAAGGGGATATTCTCCGTAGACCACAAAAGGAGGAAACAAGTAAGATGGCAAAAGCAGGCAAGAAATATGCCGAAGCCGTGAAAGCTTTCGATCAGGCAAAATTGTATGATGCGGCTGAGGCAATTGATATCTTGAAAAAACTGGATACAGCCAAATTTGATGAAACCGTTGAATTGGCTGTCAATCTTAACGTTGATCCGAAATATGCGGATCAGCAGGTGCGCGGTGCGTTAGTATTGCCGCACGGCATCGGTAAAACAAAGCGGGTTCTCGTCTTTGCACAGGGCGAAAAGGAGAAAGAAGCCTTGGAGGCAGGTGCCGATTTCGTCGGCGGTGACGATTTGGTAGAAAAGATCAAGGGCGGTTGGCTCGACTTCGACGTAGCGGTTGCAACTCCCGATATGATGGGTAAAGTAGGCCGCCTCGGCAAAGTGCTCGGGCCTAAAGGCCTCATGCCCAACCCGAAGGTCGGCACCGTAACGATGGACGTTGCCCGTGCCGTAAGCGAAAGCAAGGCCGGCAAGGTTGAATATCGTACGGATAAAGCCGGCAATATTCATTCCCCTATCGGCAAAAAATCTTTTGATGCGAACAAGCTCGTCGAAAATTTGACGACCCTTGTAGATACGCTTATTAAGGTGAAACCGTCCGGTGCGAAAGGCCAGTACATCAAATCGATTACGGTCAGCTCCACTATGAGCCCGGGCATTCGCATTAACCAGTTCAGCATTAAAGACGCTGTAAAAGCGGAAGAAAAATAATATCTCTCTTAGCTGTAGACTGAAGGTATGTATAATGGACGCAAGTCCGCCCTCTGAGGCTATGAAACGGGTTCATTCTGTTGACTCGATTCGGCCTCACATGCGGTTGCATAGGAGGCCGTTTTTATTGCTAAGATGATATAAAAATTACTTGCAAGGAGGTGTGTCTGATGTCTATGCCCAAACATGGCGTATCGCCGGCGAAAGCCGCTGTCGTTGCGGAAATGAAAGAAAAGTTGGAATCGGCCAAGGGCGCCGTTCTCGTAGGCTTTACCGGCCTTAATGTTGCCGACGCGACGAAGCTGCGCCGCAAGTTCCGTGAAGGCGGTGTAGAATACAAGGTCATCAAAAATACGTTGACCCGTATTGCTGCCGATGAACTCGGTTACGATGATTTGAATGCACACTTGGAAGGCCCGACGGCCATCGCCGTTTCTACGGAAGATGCCGTAGCGCCCGCCAAGATTCTCAAGGCGTTCATTAAAGAAACGAAGACCGAAGCACTCACAGTCAAAGCCGGTATCGTTGACGGCCAGGTTATTGATGCCGCAGCGGTCAACGCATTGGCCGATTTGCCGAGCCGGGAAGAGCTTATTGCCAAATTGCTCGGCAGTATGCAGGCTCCCGTTTCCGGTTTGGTCAACGTTCTTCAGGGCAATATTCGCAATGTCGTCTATGCTCTTGAAGCCGTTCGCGCTAAGAAAGCCGAACAGGAAAGCGCTTAATTTTAAAATTACTTTTATCAACACTTATATGACGGAGGGAATTTAAAATGACAAAAGAAGAAATTTTACAAGCCATTGAAGGAATGACCGTATTGGAACTTTCCGAACTCGTTAAAGATATGGAAGAAAAATTCGGCGTATCCGCAGCAGCTCCCGTAGCAGTTGCAGCAGCTCCCGCAGCAGGCGGCGCAGCGGCCGGCGGTGAAGAAAAATCCGAATTCGATGTTGTTTTGGCATCTGCAGGCGACAAGAAGATCAACGTTATCAAGGTTGTCCGTGAAATTACGGGCCTCGGCTTGAAAGAAGCCAAAGCTTTGGTTGACGGCGCTCCCGGCACCGTAAAAGAAGGCGTTGCCAAGGCAGCTGCCGACGAAATGAAAGCTAAATTGGAAGAAGCCGGCGCAACGGTAGAATTGAAATAAGCTTCTTTTTCGGAGAACTCCCCGGTTTTTACGGCCCGGGGAGTTTTTTTTACTATTCATAGCGATAATAAGCCGAGTGTGTAGGCGGACGGAGGAGCTTTAAAATTGTATGAATAAACGTTTATATATTAATTTTTTCTGAATTATAAAGCAGGCTTCGGCGAGTGGCGAAGCCTGCTTTATTTGCGTATTATATATGCCGCAGACGCTATAAAACTTCCCGACTTCTTCGCAATCCGTATGAACGTGTTATTGCCAAGACCCGCGAATTTGTCTACAATGAATATAATAAAATCATGTATAAAGAGAAATGTTTTTAGGAATATATACGCTTGTTTTCTCCGCGAGAGGAGCTCTACCGGTATGATACAAATTTCCCTGGCGTCGGGGTTTGTTTTTGACGCTGCCAACGTATATGGCAAAATATGTGTTACGGCTGAAGAAATGGCGGTCTTCTCGCCGCAACTGAGACAAGCTCATGCGGCGATTTGCGCCATGCGGGAATCCGGCGAGGCGAAGGTACATGTGTCCAAGGACGGTGCTCCTGAAAAGGTCCTTTTTTATAGATTGCCCTATGTTGGAGACCGCGGCCTCAATACGCCTGAACGGCTGGCCTATATGGAAGCTTTTGCCGAAAAGGCGCGCGGCCGCGTAGATGCAGTCATTCTTTACGGTGTCGGCGGCTCTTATTTGGGCGGTAAAGTTCTCTTTGATGCTCACTGCGGTACATTGTGGAATCTCCTGCCCGAGGCGGAGCGGCACGGGCGGCCGAAAATATTTTTTGCCGGCAACAATGCCGATCCCCGCTCGCTCAGTGAATTATTGCGGTTCTTCCGAGCCGAGGCGGCGCAAAAAGACGAATATCGCGTCATGCACGTCGTCATCTCCAAGTCGGGCACGACCATTGAGCCCATGGCGGGATATATAATTATGGAGGCCGAACTGCAGCGCAGCGCTATTGCGACGGAGACCGTTGCCGTCACGAGTCCTGCCGGCGGTGCAGATGAAACGCTGCTGCACCGTTTGGCAAGAGAGTCGAATTGGCCCGTGTTCTTCATTCCCGACGGCGTGGGCGGTCGGTTCAGCGTCTTTTCGGAGGCGGGCCTTCTGACCGGGGCCTTGACGGGCTTTTCTCTGCGCAGCTTCCTGGACGGCGCACGGGCCATGGACAAAGCCTGCCGCAGTGATGATATCACGGAAAATCCGGCCCTGTTGAACGGTGCCTTGAAGTATTTGGCCGCCAAGAATCACGGCCGAAGCATAGAGGTATTCATGCCCTACGCGGACTGCCTGAAATCTCTGTCCGAATGGTATGTGCAGCTTCTGGCCGAATCGCTCGGCAAGCGCCTTGACCGGAACGGACAGGTCGTAAACTATGGCCGCACGCCTGTGGTTGCCGTAGGGACGACGGATATGCATGCCCAGACACAGGAACACCAGGAAGGGCCGCAGGATAAGATTATTCAGTTCGTATCGCTCGGAGACTGGCAAGACGACTTAATAATCGTCCCCGAGACATATAACCGGCATGCCGGCCTTGATATGCTGAGCGGCGTACCGCTCAGCCGGATTATGAGCGAAGCATGCCGCGCCAACGCGGCGGCCCTGGCCGAAGACAACAGGCCGTCGGCGAATTATATTTTACCCGAGTTGAACGCCTTTCACTTGGGTGAGCTCATGTATCTTCTCTGCCTTTCCGTCGCCTATGAGGGAGAACTCGCCGACGTGGACGCTTTTGACCAGCCGGGCGTGGAAATTTATAAACGACATTTGCGTGCAAGCTTAAAGGCATTACAAACGAGGTGATGTGATGAACGTCTTGGTAACGGGCGGTGCCGGCTACATCGGCAGCCATACGGTGCGCGCCCTCTTGGCTCAGGGCCATGAGGTTACGGTTCTTGACAACCTTTCACGCGGCCATCGTGATGCCGTTCCGGCAGAAGCCGCTTTGTGCATTGCGGATATTCGCAATGTCGAACTCGTACAGCGTCTTCTTACGGAACGGCGCATTGAAGGGATTCTCCACTTCGCCGCACACAGCTGTGTAGGCGAGTCCATGGAAAATCCGACCGTTTATTACGACAACAACGTTGTCGGTTCGTGGTCACTGTTGGAAGCGGGGCGGCGCGCTGCCGTACCGTATTTTGTCTTTTCGTCGACCGCTGCCGTTTACGGTGAGACCGATATTACGCCTATTACGGAAGACGTACCGTATAAGCCCATCAACGTGTACGGCCAGACGAAGCTCATGATCGAATGCATGCTCAAGCAGTTTGAACGGGCCTATGGCTTAAAATATGCGGCCTTGCGCTACTTTAACGCTGCCGGTGCCATGCCCGACGGCTCGTGCGGTGAAGACCACGAGCCGGAAACGCATTTAATTCCGCTTATCCTGCAGACCGCCTTGGGCCTGCGTGACCACATCAGTATTTACGGGACGAACTATCCGACGGCCGACGGCACGTGCATTCGCGACTACATTCACGTCGTCGACCTGGCCGACGCACATTGCCGTGTCCTGCAGTATTTGGCCGACGGCGGCAAGCTGCGGGCCTTTAATCTCGGTTCGCAGCGGGGATTCTCCGTGCGGGAAATGATTGAGGCGGCCCGTAAGGTGACGGGCCGTGAGTTTACGGTCATAGAAGCGTCGCGGCGGCCTGGCGATCCGGCAGTACTCGTCGCCTCATCCGAGCGTATCCGCGAGGCGACACGGTGGCAGCCGCAGTACAGTGACCCTGAAACGATTATGATCCACGCCCTGCGCTGGCATGAAACACATCCGCGCGGTTACGAGGACAGATGATGAAAGATAAAATAATATATGTTGCGCAGTCAGTACGGAATCTGTCGATTCACCACGTAAGAACGGTGCTCCCTTACGGAGTTATCCTCCTTGTTTTAGGAGGTGTCGGTTTTTTGTGGGACGGCAATCCGACGGAAATGCAGGCAGACTCGAGGGAGAAGACGCAGACGGAACATGCGTCTTCTCCCTCTTTTACGGCGACGGCGCAGCAAAACGGTGAAGACGGCCGGGAAGGAACATTGCTTTTCGGGACGGCGGCGGCCCGCAAGCGGCATCCTCTTCCGGATTTGTTTGCTTCCGCCATGCCGAAGAGGGCGGAAGCGGGGACGCCGGAAAACGGAAAGGCTTCATCCGGCGATAAGGACGGAAATGAATCTGTCGGAAAACAGCCGGCCGTCATGCAGTTTCCGCAAGTGTGCGGTCGTGTGCAGAACGGTGCGGCGACGGTAGTCATCCTGGCCTTGGGAAATGAGTCGAAAGCCTGCGTACAGGGCGAGTATTTCGGCGGTTTTTATATTTCGTATATTGCCGCGTTTTCCGTTGTTCTGGAGAAAGACGGGCAGGCTTGGGAAATTCGGGGATAAGGAGAAACGGGCGTTATGAATATACGCATATTCACGGCGGCAGCGCTGCTGGCCGTTTACGGCGGCACGGCCTGTGCTGCGGGAAATTTGCAAATCGATGTACATGAAGTGCCGACGCGAACCGTCCTGGAAGGATTGGCGCGGAGCAACAACATGAACCTTGTCGTCAACGAGACCGTGACGGGGAACTTGACGATGCACCTTCATGACGTGTCGGCGGAAGAAGCATTACAGGCGGTCGTGGACAATCAGAACCTCTTCGTTGAAGAGCACGGCGGCATTCGCGTCATCAGCGGTGCTGTAAAAGATGACGGCGCGCAGACATCGTATTCATGTGTTCTCGCCTATGCCGGGCCCGATGAAATCGGTGCGGCCCTGACGTCCCGCCTGTCTGCGGAAAAGGTAAAGGTCTACAGTGAGGGAAATGCCGTCGTCGTAAGCGGCACGCGGCGCGATGTGGAAGCGGCAAAGCGGCTTATAGGCGAATTGGATAAACCGGCCGGGCAGGTCGATGTGGAAGTGGAGATCCTTTCTCTCAACAAAGAAGCCGTAAAGGAATTGGGCATCGACTGGTCCTGGTCGGGTATAGAAGGCGGTGTCGGCCGTACGCATTTGCCTTATGCGGAGGCGCAGATTCATGCCTTTCTTTCGACGGGCAAGGCCGATGTGCTGGCACGGCCCCACATTGTCGCCAAGAACGGGCAGGAAGCGCGCATCTTTATCGGCGATAAGATCCCTGTCGTAACGGAGCACGTGTCCGGCGGCGAGCGGACGTCGACGACGGAATACAAAGATGCAGGTATCCTGTTGCAGTACACGCCGCGTATTCACCGGGACGGGACGGTGACGGCGAAGATTCACGGTGAAGTGAGTATGCCCGTGTACGTACGTGACCTCAAGGCCTACAGCATCGCCACGCGCCAAGTAGACACGGAAGTGCGCGTAAAGGCGAATGAATCGCTGGTCATCGGCGGACTTATCGGCAAGGAAGAAGTGGAGAACTTCCGTAAAATACCGATTCTCGGTGACATTCCCATTTTAGGCAAACTCTTCCAAAGCCGGTATCGTTCCAGGAAGGAAACGGAAGTGGTCATCATCATTAAATCGGCTGTTTTACCTTCTCCTTTCATGACGGGGGCCGATATGTGAATCCAACTTCATATGACAGACTGACCGCAGGCGTGGTACAATGACAATAATCGCGATTTTGTATTTTTATGGAGAGGTCGTTATTATAATGTCTCAAACACGCCTGCTTATGTTGAACGCCGCCGTTGCAGCCCTCTACGCGGCGCTTACGATAGGCCTTGCGCCCGTCAGCTATGGTCCCGTACAGGTGCGCCTGTCCGAATGTATGACGCTTCTCGCCTTTGGCAGCAGGCGGTATGTGCCGGGCCTCATATCGGGCTGTTTTATTGCCAACTTCGGCAGTCCTCTGGGTGTTGCCGATATTTTCGTCGGCACGGCCGCGACGGCCCTGTCCGTATATATCATGTCCCGTTGCAGAAACCTCTGCTTGGCTTCGCTCGTTCCGGTTGTCGTGAACGGTGCCGTCATCGGGTTGGAACTCTTCGGCCTTGATATTATTCCGGCCGAAGCGCTGGTGCCGACGGCCCTTTACATCGGTGCCGGCGAGCTCTTGTCCGTCACGGTCCTGGGCGTGATTTTATACTCCGTATTAAGACGCAACGATGTCATCCGGCAGTATATAGAGCCTCGCAAGTAGGCGGACGGCGGAGGCGATTCCCTTTTGGAGGTGTATTTATGGCTATTCCCGTATATATTGTTTCCGGCTTTTTAGGAAGCGGCAAAACGACGTTTATACAGACTTGGATCTCGCAGATGGAAAATTCGCGCCATGTCATGGTTATTGAAAATGACTTCGGCGAAGTCGGTTTCGACTCGGCTCTCTTGCAAAAGCAGGGGATCCGTTTTGAAGAATTGGCATCCGGGTGCATTTGCTGTACTCTTGTCGGCGATTTTAAGAAGTCCCTGCACAAGGTGCTGCAAAATGCCGATACGGACTGCATAATTATCGAGCCGTCAGGCGTGGCGAAGTTGTCGGATATCATTGCCGTCTGTAAAGATGTGGAAAAGTCCGGCGCCATTGCCTTGGCCGAACCGATAACAATCGTCGACGGCAGGCAGGGGTACATGTATGTCGAAAACTTCGGCGAGTTTTTTGTCGACCAGATTCGGCACAGCCGTCATATCTTCATCAGTCACGGCGACGAAAGCCCGGCTGAGACGGAAAAGACCGTCACCGCCGTGCGGGCTGAAAATAAGGCGGCCCCAGTTCATTGCGAACCGTGGCAGGACCTGGATTTGCCGGCGTACCTGCAGGGTATCGGCCCTGACACGCACGATTGCTCCTGCAGCGACCGGTGCAGCTGCGGTCATCACCATGACCATGATCACGGGCATGACCACGGCGCCGCTGCAATTTTTCAAGCGTATACGGTCTATCCCCGCTCGCCACGGACTGCTGCGGCCTGGACGGAAAGGACTCGTAATTTTTTGGCGGCTGCAGGAAATTGCGTGCTGCGCATAAAGGGTATTTTGCCCGTGGAGGGTGGTTACATAGAGCTTCAGTACAGCGGCAGAGAAATAGAGACGGTGCCTACGACGTTGGCGCCGTCCGCCCTGACCGTCATCGGTACGGCCTTGGATGAAGAAGCCGTCCGAAAGACGTGGGCTTAGGATGAAGCCTATTCCCGTATACGTCGTCACCGGCTTTTTAGGAAACGGCAAGACGACCTTTATTAACAGTATATTACCGACGCGGCCTGCCGGTGCCGCCGTCGTGCAAATAGAACGGGGACGGTGCACCGCAGCTTGCAGCGAAATCCTCTCCTTGCCGCCCGTTACGGCGGAAAACGCCAAGGGGACGGCCTTTCTGTTGGAACAGTTCGGCCGCGAAAGGCGGCCGTCCGAAGTTTGGATCGAGTGGAACGGCATGTCGCCCTTCGCGGCGTTGGAAAAAATCTTTTCCCGTAAGGCCGTAAGAGAAATGTACGACCTGAAGGAAATCCTTTTTGTCGCAACACCCCGTTTTTGCCTGCATATGTTGGGTGCTACGGGCGAGGCCGTATACGGTCAGCTCGTACAGGCGGACCGCTTTATCATGACCGGTCATGACAAAGGGGAGTACAAAAAAGCGGTTCAGCTCATACGGGCCGTGCGGCCGGATATTCCCGTTACGCCCTTGCAGGAAGCGGTATCCGGCAAGATGAGCAAGGTCATTGCCAAGCGGCCCCTGCACATCGGCGCGACTGCCGTGACCATAGGGCTCGTCCTCTTGGCGGCGGTCTATGCCTTCATCATAACGGACGGTGACCCGGCGACGGGCAACTGGCGCCTGGCCCTGTCCTTCTGGACGGCTACGCTTTTACAGGCGCTGCCTTTTCTCGTCGTCGGTATTGTGGCGGCATCTCTCTTGCAGCTGGTTTTATCACCGGCTTTTTTAGAGCGGTCGTTGCGGAAGAATCATTTTACCGGTACAGCGGCAGCCTTGGCGGGTGCTTTCCTTTTTCCAGTTTGCGACTGTGCGGCCGTTCCCGTCTTTCGCAGCCTTGTCGCCGCACGGGTTCCCGTCTCGACGGCTCTGGCCTTCATGCTTGCCGGGCCGCTCATCAACCCGGTCGTCCTCGTTTCGACGTACGTCGCCTTCGCCGGAAATATGGAGATATTTTTATGGCGTACCGTAGGAGGGATCGCGGCGGTCCTTTTTATTTCCCTGACATTTTTCGCCTATACGGATCTTGACGGTATAAGCGGCGGAAAAATACCGCTGTTCCCGGGTGACACGCTTGACGGGGGAAATACAAATAACGTGATCCGCCTTATATTGCACGGCAGGCGGGAATTTTTGCGCATGGCACCGTACGTCTTGGCAGGTACGTTTTTGTCGTCTCTCTTTCAGGTATACGGCAGCACGCTCTTACAGGATTTCGGCATTTGGCCGAGTGCGATCCTGATGATTCCGCTCATGCTGCTCATTGCCTTTTTCCTCTCCGTCTGCTCGACTGCCGATGCCATGGTGGCCCGCAACTTCTCGGCCCATATTCCGACGGCCGGTATCATCGCCTTTCTCTTGTTCGGGCCTATGATGGATTTGAAAAACTTCCTCTTGCTGCGTGCGCTCTTTCCCAAGGCGTTTGTGTACCGACTGGCGGCAACGACCTTTTGTATCTGTGCGTTTATAGCGGCAATGTATGCTTTAATGACAGGAGGCGGTTTACGATGAGGCGTTCTTTTTCCGGGCGTGCTTCCATAGCGGAATCAGCGGCCTTCCTTATTTTGGCCGGGCTCGTTATTTGTCTGCTGGTGACGCAGCGATATATGGCCTTTGTTACTCCTCTCCTGATGCCCGTATTGGGATTTATGGCGGTCGTCTTTATCCTTTGGGGAATTGTCGGCCTCCGGCAAAGCATATCGTCTTATCGCCGCGTCTATACGAACGCTGCCGGTCTGTTTATCGCCGCCCTGCTTCTTATAGGCCCGGCCGTGTTCGGCATCGTGCCTGTCGTGTTTCAGGCGGCGGCTCAGCACGACGACGGCGAGGGGGAAGCCAGGCCTTTCGGCATGGACCTTGAAAGTGTGGACGGTGACGGCATCGACACGGCTCATAAACGGATTATTTTAAATACTAAAAATTGGTATAAGACCATATTCAAGCTGACAAAGCACAATGAAGAGTACGTGGGCTACGAAGTGTATATGACGGGTTTCGTATCATATCACGACGACAGTCTGAACGGCAACGACTTCACGCCGTCGCGGTACCTTATGCTCTGTTGTGTCAACGATATGTCGCCTTTCGGCATTGCCTGCCGCGTGCAGGGTGATACGCATTACCCTGAATTTACGTGGCTTGCCGTCAAGGGCAAGCTTGAGACCGGTGACTACCACGGCATGGCAAGACCGGTTCTCGTCGTCGAAGACGTGCGGCGCGCCCGCAAGGTGGACGGATATGTATATCCCTATTGACAAAATAGGGATTTTTTTTTGCCCTGAAAAAGAAAATTTTATAAAAGTTGCTGTCCGAATGGATTATTTACGGACTGAATGGAGTAGAAATAAGCAACACATTTTGCTATTATATATACAGCTATTGATGACCAATATCAAAATTAGGTGCGCAAAATACCGGGCCTTGATTCCGCAATCGCGTGCAAGGTCGTGGGGCGCAGACAAGGAGTGTTCAAGAAGATGGAAAGAATTTACGCGGCAATACAATTATTGGAAAGTGGCGGCCCCGTTATGATACCGCTCTTTATTTTATCTGTAATCACAATTGCCATTGCTTTTGAACGGGGTATGTACTATCGTCGTCATCGCAAAAACTCGCGGTCCTTTTTTGAGAAGGTGGCGGCCTCGGCGAAGAGCGGCGACTGGGCCGGCGTAAAACAGGCGTGCGCCGGTTCGAAGACGGCAATTGCAAAAATTGTCGGTGCCGGTCTCGAACGGGACGGGTCGGAAGAAGAAATGAAGTCGGCCTTCATGGAAACGATGACCCTCGAATCGGCAGGCTTCCAACGTTATCTTGACTACCTGAGCGCCATCGTTACGGTTGCGCCTCTCCTCGGCCTGTTGGGGACGGTTACAGGCATGATTTCGTCGTTCAGCGTTCTCGACAGCGGTGCCGGCGCGACAGCTATCTCCGGCGGGGTAGGTGAAGCCCTGGTGGCAACGGCGACGGGCCTTTGCGTGGCGATTATCGCCTTTGCCGTGTATACCTTCTTTACGCACCAGCTCGACACGATTGTAGCTGATACGGAACGGCTCTGCATTACAGTAGTAAATGCGAAAAAAAGCGGTTGGGGGCGTGACTGATGTTTAGCAATTACAAGACGAAAAAGAAACCTCAGTTCATGATTATACCCATGATTGATATCATCTTTTTCCTGCTCGTCTTCTTCATGATGAACAGCTTGCAGACTGTAGCGCAAAAAGCCCTGTCCGTGCAGCTGCCGCAGGCGCAGAACGCATCGAATCAGGTGCAGATGCCTGTTATCATTACTGTTGACGAAGTGGGGCATATTACAATGGATAATCGGCCTGTCACGATTGACGAGGCTTCACAGGTCATGACTGAGCGCATGGCGGCCAATCCGAATGCGGCCGTAATATTACAGGCAGATAAGCGGACGGCACACGGCCAGGTCGTAGCCG
>UMGA01012000.1_pt1 | contig 181243 bp, 188 predicted proteins | sample 1965171 | NCBI WGS metagenome assembly UMGA01 (sample SAMEA4836062, study PRJEB28245) | human gut metagenome | biome: gut microbiome; material: fecal sample | place: Denmark | collected 2008 | reverse complement strand
CCTGAGCCTGAGCCTGAGCCTGAGCCTGAGCCTGAGCCTGAGCTTCTATTGTTACATCTGTGAAACAGGAGCAGTTTTTGTGATCTATTGGATTGCGACCTGTACTGTGCATGATTTCACTAGCATATTGCTCAGGGGAGCAAAGGTGACCTTGACCATTTGCAATATGGTAGATATTGGTAGAGTTGGCGAGAGCCATTTCGATATTGTGCTCAACAGAGATAATCGTAATATGGTGCTCTTGGTTCAAATTTCGAAGTAGAGCATAGATGCCCTCTTGGCTTTTTCTATCGATACCTGTTGAAGGCTCATCGAGGATGATGAGGTCAGGCTTACCGATGAGGGCGCGGGCGATAGATACACGCTGAGCTTGTCCACCTGAAAGTTTGCTGATCAGACGGTCTTTAAATTCCGTCATATGGGTAAGCTCTAATACACGATTGACTTCCTGTTTATCCTTAATCTTTAAAAGTTTACGGTAGGAATCGAGGATTTCTTTTACCGTAATAGGAAAGCCTGCGTGAGAGAAGTCATTTTTTTGAGACACATATCGAATATTATTGGTGCTTCGCTTGATAGAGCCTTTTACAGGGGTAAGAAAACCTAAAATGAGACGGAGCAAGGTACTTTTACCACACCCATTATCCCCAACGATGGATATATAATCACCACTGTGAATATGTAAATTAAGGTCATTTAACACATAAGGCGGTTGACCTTGATAGGAAAAATAAAGATGTTCTATTGATAACATATGAAAACCACATTTCTGATTGACAAAATTCTAAGTAAGTTTATACTATAACTATATTACAAATGCAACTGAGTCGCAACTGCAACTAAAGAATGGTTTATATTCTGTATAGGCATAGCGATCAGGTTTTTACAAAGGAGGACTACGATGATCAAGAAACTGATTTTGTTAGTTGTAGGTATTATGATGGCTGCTTTATTTGCAGGTTGTGGCAACGATGCACCGAATGCACAGAAGGAACAAGCAGGTAAAAAAATCCAAGTGGTAACAAGCTTTAATGCAATGGCTGAGTTTACTAAGGCTATTGGTGGTGACAAGGTAGAGGTATCTACTATTATACCAGATGGCGTAGAACCACATGATTTCGAATTGAAGCCTGAAAATATGAAACAATTGGCAACAGCTCAAGTATTTGTGTATAACGGTTTTGGTATGGAGCCTTGGGCAAAACAAGCTATCGAAGCAGCTAAAAATGATAAACTCGTATCTGTTGTAGCTACTGAAGGTGTTGAAGCTATTAAAAATACTGACCCAGAAGAAATTAAAGAACATGGTGCAGAAGATCCTCATGCATGGTTATCTTTGAAAAATGCTAAAATTGAAGTGAAAAATATCAAGGATGCCCTTGTAAAAGTTGACCCAGCAAACAAGGATTATTATGAAAAGAATTATACTGAATACGTTGCTAAATTAGATGCAATGATTAAAAAATATGAAGAGCAATTCGCTAAAGCTCCGCATAAAAACTTTGTTACAGGCCATGCAGCATTTGCGTACCTATGCCGTGATTTTGGTTTAGAACAAAACAGTGTGGAAGATGTATTTGCTGAAGGTGAACCTAATGCAGCACAATTGGCTAAACTCATCGAATACGCTAAAGAAAACCATATTACTACTATCTTTGCAGAAGAAATGGCTAGCCCAGAAGTATCCAAAACTTTGGCACAAGAAGTAGGTGCTAAGGTAGAAACTATTTATACTATCGAAAGCAACGAAGATAATAAAACATACTTAGAACGTATGGATGAAAACCTTACAAAAATTGCAGCATCTTTGCAATAAGATAAACGAAAAGGCAGCCCCTAGTGGGGCTGCTTTTTTGCGTTATAATAGGTTAGAATAATATCTTAAAAGTTAAATTATATAGTATAATATATTAATAGATGAAATAAAAAGGAAACCTAATATGGTTATCATTAATAAATCAGGGGTTGCTGATGAAAGGGCTTGACCATAGTTATTATTTTGAAGGGGCAAGTTACCTATAAGCAATTTGGTCTAAATCTTTGGATAACGGGTATTTCTTTTTACATAATATCCTTCATCTTTGGTGTGGGAGGTATAATGTTGTCCATGACAGTTTAAATATAGTTTGTGTTACAATTAGAGAAATATAGGTGTTTTGGAGGATTTATGGAAACAAAATGGTATTCAGATATTTGGCAGCTTATAGTAGCTCCCTTTAAACGTGGTATTCCACAGATTGTAGAGCATGGATCTTGTCGCAAAGGGTTCTATGCTACAGTAGCTTTGGCATTGACGTCATTCGTATTTTCAAATATTCTACCGGCTCTTCTGAGTATGATATTTGTGGATAAACTTAATGTTGCACTTACTGGTGCGGCAGCTCTTTCTGGGGTTGGCTTATTAGGTCTAGCGGTTGGCTTGCTATTTGCTTTTATTGGTATTGCTATTTATTCTGCTATTTTTTCTTGGGTCGCTAATAAATTTGATGCCAATACTACATATGAGTCTGTATTAAAAATTATGTGGTATGAACAAGCTTATAATCAGATTATGGGGCTAGTTTATTTCATTGGATTCCTATTACTATCATTGCCATTTTTGCTGCTACTAGGCTCTCATCCTGATTCTACAGTAGGTAGTATTGTATGGATAACTATTATTATATTCGCAACGATAGCTTTTGCAGTTTATACATTCTGGGTATGCTTAACATTATTGAGTCGCCAAATTAATAAATCCCGTTTAGCAACTTTTGGCATTTCTATTATTACGAGTTTAATTCCTGTAATCATTTTAGGTATCTTGATTGGTATGGTAGTACTTGCTAGTTCCAGATAATTACATAACATGAAAAATATGAAAGGGGCTGTAATAAAACAGCCCTTTCTACTAAAAAAGCTATTAGCTGATTATATATAATCTTCTAATAGCTTTTCTTTGTATTTTATAAGGGAAAAGGCTTGAAAGACCCATTCCATTGGGATAATTAAAGTATGAAAAGATATGTGTTTTGTGCTATAATGATGAACGGAAAATGAAAAGGAACTATTTTTTATAGTTCCTTATTGTGTATTGTATGTTATAGTATTCAAACTTAAATGTTGTGTATGTATATTGTGTAAAAGGTGGTGATACCTATGATGGTGGGTTTAATGCAGTTTATCTATCGTTTATTAAACCCTATTGAAGAGAATAATCCTCGTATGTATCACTTTGATATTGCCTATGGGCAACTCATAGGAATGCTGCTATTAACACTCATATGTTATCAATTTACTATTGTAGGTGAAGGCGTATATTTAGATGCTATACGTGCGTTTATACGCAATTCTTCGTTATTAGTAAGGTGGGAATCGCTATCTCTTCCAGTAGGTCAACATGAAATACAACTTTTTTTGGAACAGATGGGTAGTCCTAGAGAATTTTGGAATATGGGGCGCTTTGCATGGGTAATCGGAAAAGTTATTTTCATGGCATGTATCATTATAGTCTATGCGGTTGCTCAACAGCGTAAATTCTATGTTCGAACTGTTACAACCGGTATTTTGCATATCATGTCATTTGCTCAACTTGTTGTGGCACTGATTACTTTTACAGCAGGGATTATGCTGATTCTAACTTCGGTACCATTAATACTGCAAGCGATCATTGGCTTCTGTATGATTGTGCTATGTATTTTAAGTACCGTATTATTGTTACAAACTATGGGACGTATTGCGGGAGCATGTATTAATGGGACCCCTTATGAAGGTCTGATTTTAATGTTGATTGCTCTTTTAGTAGCACACGTGTTTGAATGGATTTATATGTTGACTCGATAAAATACATATGATATATCTAGGACGAGACATGGCTCGTCCTTTTTTACTAGTTTTAAACTAAAAGGAGCATTTATGACATGGTATAAGGATATATTACATTTATTTACCAAACTTAGCGAACAATCATTTCAAAATATTATCAATTACGGATCTCATACGAGAGCCATTCTGAATCTAGTTGTATCTACTATTGTATTATATATAATGACCTATAGCTTACCGTTTATGGTAAAAGTTATATCTCCATTGCTTGGGATTAAACGGATTACTGGGTTAACTCACTTTGATTTAGTTAGCACTCTAGCAAGTTCTACATTCTTGATTTTTCAAATTATCATCGGTTCATTCGTCATATGGCGCTTACTTATTTTAGTAGGTGGACATGGTACGTATAGCGGCGTGCTGCGCAATTATATATATGGCATAGCTTATACAAATGCGCTTCGCACGGTTGTATTATTATTAGTCCATATAATAGGGATTATTTTCTTCTCGCTATCCCTTCAAAAATATGTTGGAGATATGGCGTATCTTATTACGATGTTTAGTCAATATTATGCTGTATTTATTGTAGCTCAATTAATGCGACGTTATGTTGGACTAGGTATCGTTAAAACCTATATAGTTATGTTTATTGTGGCATTATTATCTGTCTCTGTATTACCTCAATGGATTCGCTTTGTTCATACTCTCTTCAAATGATGTATTATAATAAGACTTAAAAAAACCGCAAGATAAAATTCTTGCGGTTTTTGTTCACTCTATAATAAGTTGGGCTTCGTAGTGTTGTAATAATAGCGCCACATTATCTTCGTCGTATTCGATTTGTTGTGACCATCTAGCAATTTGTTTTAATGGTTGTCCCTCTAAGGCGCTGGCTATAAGTATATAGTCAGTACCATCCTTTGCATAGGCTAAGATAGATTCCAAGGAATAGTCTGATAGCATATCGATTTGGCGATACAATATATATTGGTACACTTTGTTAAATAGACTCATATCTTCATGCTGTATATAGGTCTGTACGGATGCGATGAGTTGGTCTAGTTTACTAGATAATGTATTAACTTGTGCTGTCCAATTCTCATCGATGGGTTCGGTTTGTTTATATAGGTCTAATAGTTCTTTGAAAGACTGCTTTGAGGGCTTTGGCGTATATTGGAATAGATTAGGATCTAAATCAAAGGCTAATAATTCAAAAACATTGTGGAGTGTTAATCGCTCCTCAGAATTGAATTCATTATGGTCATCTTCAATTGTAAAGAGGAGTAAGTCCATTGGTTCTTGTCGGGCTAATAGTTCAACCGAAGCTTCACAAGATAATCCAACGCCACATAGTTCTAAGTCTTCAATGTATTTATAAAAGCGTGGATGCATATGGCAGGTGTTGCAAAGTCCTTCTTCTCCCAATTCAAGAACTACTTTGCATAGACCTTTTTCATTGAGTAAGGGACACATAGGTTGTGCTTTAGAAAAGATAAAATGACTGCCTTCATCATCAACAGTGATGGCTTGGCGTAAGCTTTCACCAAGAGAACCTGTCATGGAATGATAACGTTCAGCAGTAGGCTCATCTATATCGATGGTCCACAGCTGACAACATGTATTTTCGCATTGATCGGCCTTGCATTGAAATTCGTGATATATAGTGGGGTAAATTGAAATCATAGTTAGCTCACATGTAGTTACAAAAATGAATCTATGTGCATTGTATCATAGGGCGTAGGTACATGCACTAATTATATAAATAAAGATTATAAACCGCGTTGATTTAGTGTATAATTGTATATATATTGTTATGATAACTGTTTGAGATATGGAGGAACCAATGAGATCATTTTTTGTAAAAGGTAGCCTTGTATTGGCCTTGGCAGCGGCATTTGGCATGCCAAATGCAAGTGCAGCCCCTTTAGTAGCTGTAGAGCCAACTGTGGCAGTTGTTGATGGCAACCATGCGGCGATTGTAGGCGCTAATGGTTTATTAAATGCCTTTATCCAAAATCATCCAAATGCAGGAATTACGGAAATCTCCTTTGATGCGGATGGAGGTCAAATTAAGTATGATGTTGAAGGTTTTGATGAATCTGGTAAGTATGAGTTAACGTATATCTATGCTACTAATCAAATCTTTGAAAAGCGCGAAGGGGACTTCCATAAATCACTAAAGAAAAAATCGTTTGATCCTCGGGAAATCTTACCGCCTGCAGCTGTGGTGAACTTTGCTTATGCCCAAACAAAAGGTAAAGCTGTGAGCCTTAATGAATGGGCTGTGCACTATGATAAAGGTAAGATTGTGTACAAAGTTAGCTTTGGTACAGCAGATAATAAAGAGGTACATGTGCGTATGGATGCAATGAATGGTAAATTGCTATCTGTTAAATTTGACGATTAATATATGATTGACTAGTTATTATATCTTAATAGTGCCTAGTTATTTTATTCTGAATATAATAATTAAATGCCTTAATACTATTTTTCTTAAAAAAATAACTAGTATTGAGGCATTTTTTGTGAAAGTTTGCTCATGAATGTGAAATTTTAGATATCGATACGTATATTTTGAAGCCGTTTATCCCTTATATATGGGATAAACGGCTTTTGACATGTTTTTCATGGAATTTTTAAGTATAAAGTAAATCCCATAGGATTTCATAGGAATTATATATAAATTCATTCTAAACTCACTATAAAATAAGCTTTTAACAGTGCTTCTACATTTTGACTTCATAGACTGTCGATAGTATGTGTACCAGTCGAAAGACAAACTCAACTATATCTGATATTTCCAAGCTATATATCTACAAGTCCATGCTGGATATATGTTTTGGAACTTACATGATGACATTGAGTTGACTGGAAATATACATGCGTAAAGTTGCATGTAAATGAATTAATAAGGAGGACAATATGAAAAAATCTATTTTAAAAAGTAGTATTGCTTTAGCAGTGGCTGGCGTATTTGGTGCCACTGTAGCTGTAACAGCAGCTGAACCAGTAACTCCAATGCCTGTTACACAAGAAACAGCGAGTGCAGCGACTCCAGCACAACCAGTTACTGATCCAGTAGTTCCTACTACAGCGGTGGCTCCAGATGTGGCTACTACTGCAGTTGCACCTAAAACTCCGGTAGCTCCTGTAGCAGACGGTAATCAAGTAGGTACAGCAGTTCGTAATACTACACCAGTTCCAACAGCTACACAAGATGTTAAAACACCAGTAGCTCAAGAAACTGTAGTACCTAGTACAGAAAATCCTGCAGCAGCAGTTCCTACTATTGAAACTGCATCTGTAGCTAAAGCTCCTAGTGAAACAAGAGTAGTACGCGGTGGCGATAAAAAATCTGAATCTGTAGCAAAGCATGATAAAGAAGTTAAAAATACTAAAAAAGCTGCAGTAGACAAAGCGCCTAAAGTAAAAGTTGTGAAAGACGAAAAAAAGGCTGATAAAGAAGAGCCTACTAAAGAGGAAAAAAAAACTCTAAAAGTAGAAAATCACAACCTAGCACAACCAATCAGCAAGAAGGCGTAGTAGACCAAAATAGTATTTTCGTAGTTGGTGCTAATTATTTAGTTGACCAATTCGAAAGTAAATTTGGAAACTCCAAAATCACTAATGTATCCTTTAAAACTCAAGGTAAGACTGCCATCTATGAAGTAGCTGGTTTTAATACTAGTGGTGCTCATTCTATGACTCTAGATGTGGCTACTGGTAATGTAACGGATGGTACTCCTAAAGCATATGACGCATCTATGGAAGCTAGTGCTATTGATGCTGGAACAGTAATACCTCCACATGTGGCAATTAATGCAGCTTTCGTACAGTCTGGCAAGGTAGCGACTGGTATTAATGCGTGGTCTCTTGCTAATCAAAATGGTAAACCACTATATACCATAGAATTCCATGATGCACAAAATAAACCGATATCCGTTGTATTGGATGCTAAAACAGGGACGGTAGCAAAATAAGTTGATCTCCTATTCTATAGCGCTGTAAAGCAAACCCTTTCAAAAACGAACACTAAGCACTCAAAACTATACACACATAACATAAATACACTTACACACACATACACAACACATAAAACACACACAATAAACAACACACACACAATAAACAATTACACACAGCCCTCTGGATTGGATAGATAAACATTGACTCTCTCCTATGCCGTCTATCGTTCAGAGGGCCCCTTATGAATTGTGGTTCCCTCCGAATCATAAGATTATATACTTGGTATATATACTCTCTCTCACAATAAGAACGTAACTGCTTTACAGCACGCTGGGTATAGGAGAGCAAGAAAGCCCGTATCACATGTAGAATTCTACATGTGATACGGGCTTTCTTTATTTTACATAGGTTAAATATATTGTCGTGGTACGCGCTCTGAGAATCCACAAAAGATCTCATAAGGAATTGTAGAAGCAAGGGCTGCAATTTCTAAAGCAGAAATGCTTTCATGACCTTGAGACCCTAGAAGCACCACCTTATCGCCAGGCTTTACCGTGATTGTATCCGGAACAGAAACCATGAATTGATCCATACAAATACGACCTACTACGGGACAACGAGTGCCATGAATCAGTACGGTGCCCCGATTGGATAAACTACGAGGGTAGCCATCCGCATAGCCTACAGGGATAGTAGCAATTGTCATTGGCTCAGGTGTGATATAGGTAGATCCATATCCAATGCCTTCGCCAGCAGGGATATGTTGTACATGAACAACTTCACTATGGAAAGATAAAACAGGTTTTAAGCCCAATCGATTTGGCACATCAAGGGATGGCATGATACCGTATTGAATAATACCAGGACGAGCATCTGTGAATAGACTATCTTTGACAGATAAAAGACCTGCACTGTTGGCGAGGGAGAAACGGTAATCTGCTTCTGGACGGAATGCTCGTATTTCATCTACCATGCGATGAAATTTTTGCGTTTGGCTATGGGCGTGTGATTGATCCGCCGCATCAGCATTGCTCATGTGGGAGAAGAATCCGTCTATTTCCAAATTTTCGTAGGACTCAATGCGTTTGATAAACTCAATGGCATCCTCAGGCTTGATACCGATGCGATGCATGCCTGTATCGACAGCAACAGCAACGCGAATAATCATGTCGTGATTATCGGCTACTTTATCGAGTGATTCCAAGTCGGTAGATTCACAAACGGCAGGAATCGAATTAGTGTCTGCCACAAGTTCAAAGGATTGTGGCCTTGTGAGTCCCAATAAATAAATAGGTACCATAATACCTGCATTGCGAAGTGGTACGGATTCTTCTGGAATAGCAACGGCTAAGGATTCGTAACCTTCCTCCACAGCAATACGGCCCATCATAACGCTGCCGTGGCCGTAGCCATTTGCCTTGATGACAGCTGTGGACGTGCTCCATTCAGGTAAACTATCTTTAATTTTGCGCAAATTCTCGCGAACGAGACTTGTATTTATGGTCAAATAGGTAGGTCTCATTGTATTCCTCAATTCTATATAACATTACTTTTATTTTATAACTTTTGGGGAATTACACAATACTTTTGTGAAAGTTATATACAGAAAAATGAGTTTTATTTTGAATTTTATAGGCTTTATACATATATTATATACAATAATTGTGAAAGTATACTAATTAGTTGTGAAAGTATATTAATTGGTATAGGTAGTTGATATATAATAGAAGTTATTTTAGTATAAAATTATATAAATAATAGTATAATTTATATAGAAGTGGTATTACCTATGTTTTAGGCTATTCAATTTAGGAGGTTCTCATGAGCGAACGTGTAGTAGTGGTAAATGCAGGCAAAATGAATTATGACCATGCATTGGATTTCTCCATATTATCTAATGATGTGCAGGTCTACGAAGATAGTACGAATGCTGAGCTTATTGAACGGATTCAAGGTGCTCGTGTTGTGGTTACAAAAGAATTGCCTGTAAGTACCGAATTGCTTTCACAATTTCCTGATACTGTAGAGCTTATCGTAGAAGCAGGTACTGGCTATAATAATATTGACCTTGATGCAGCAAAGAAAAAGGGAATCACTGTGTGCAATATTCCTGCGTATAGCACAGAGCGTGTAGCACATACGGTGATCATGATAATCCTCAATTTTGCATCTACCATGCAGCAACAAATTGGTATGCTTGTTAAAGGTGATCGCAGCAATTTCACGAAATACCTTCAAGTGAGCCATACAGAAGTGAATGGTAAAACCTTAGGTGTTGTCGGAGCTGGTCACATCGGTATGGAAGTAATCAAAGTAGCAAAAGCACTAGGCATGAACATCTTAGTGCATACACGTACACCAAAGGCTGATGGCGATGGCATTCGTTATGTGAGCCTTGATGAATTGCTAGAAAATAGTGACTATATTTCCTTACATTGCCCGCTAAATGACCAAACTAAACATCTTATTAATAAAGAAACAATCAGTAAGATGAAACCTAATGCGGTCATTGTGAATACGGGCCGTGGACCTCTCATTAATGAAAAGGATCTTTGTGAAGCATTAGCCGCTAAACGCATTGCTGGAGCCGGTCTTGATGTACAGGAGGTAGAGCCTCCTGCAGAGGATAGTCCTCTCTATACACTAGATAATGTTATCATTACTCCGCACATGGGTTGGAAAGGCCTTGAAACACGTCAACGCTTGGTAGGCATTATTCGAGATAATGTACAAGCCTTCTTTAAGGGTGAACCAATTAATGTTGTATCTTGATAAATTTTAAATAATTATATAATAGGTTCTATAACGGCATGGAAGTAATTGTCTAATTCTGTAGGCGATTCTTTCATGCCGTTTTTTACCCACCATAACACCATTTCCACAAAGCTACCTGAAATATGATTGATAATAAAGTCATCTGGTAGATTTGTATTTGCCTTACGGTCTTGGTTGATGAAATATCCTTGCACCAACTCATTTAGATGCTCCCTGAAATAGCGCAAAAAGATTTCATTATTATCACTAGCTAGTAGCTCCAGGATTTTATTTTCATTTTGCTGTAAATGTTGTAATAAATGACCAAATACTGAGACAGGGTAAATACTTTGTTGATACAGCCCATGAGCATGAGGTAAATGATTAATACTATCTTTTATATGTAAAAATAAGTCTTCGCAGAGTGCTTCTAGTAATGCTTCTTTTGTGTCGAAATGAGCATAAAAGGTGGTGCGGCCAATATCTGCGGCACTAATGATTTCTTGAACGGTGATTTTGTCATACGCCTTATTAGATAATAATTCGTTAAAAGCTATAAATATGGCTTTGCGAGTTTTTTTCTGTCTACGATCCATATTAACTCCTATCGTTCTTTTAGTACAGAATAGCTTATATGTTCCGTAATGAACATATGAGATGTTTTATATATTGTATTAAAACTATAGGTTGATACAATTAAAATGAACAAGGTGTTCGCTATCGTAATTATTGTACTGTAAGTGTAGTCATAATTCAATTCATATTGGTAGTGAAAGTCTGATAAGGGGATTGTTGTATGGTACATCGAATACATGATATATTATCTGGTTTATATATGACGATTTTAGCGGGGCTATTTTTACTGCTTGATGGGATTCCGCATTTGATAGAGGAGTTTGGTGGACAGAGACCATTTCAAAATATATTCCCTTTTGAACCTTCCTGGATTACCGTTATTATTTGTGGTTTTCCTCTTGTATATTTATCTATACGAAGGATTGTATATAATAAGGGAATTAGTAAAATCTCATCGGCTCTATTGATTTCCATGGCTATGTTTGCAGCCATTGCCATTGGCGATATATTTGCGGCTGGTGAGGTAGCGTTTATTATGGCTTTAGGGGCCCTCCTTGAAGAAGCAACTACAGAGCGAGCAAAAAAAGGGTTAAAGAAGTTAATTTCATTAGCACCTGTTAAGGGCCGTAAAATACAGGCTAACAAGGAAATAATGGTTCCTGTAGAGTCTATACAAAGCGGTGATTATTTACGAATCCTTCCGGGCGAAACAATCCCTGTAGATGGACGGATCATTAATGGTGAAACAACGGTAGATCAATCCATTATGACAGGAGAGTCTATACCTGTTGATAAAACAATTGATGATGATGTATTTGGAGGAACGATTAACTGTTTTGGTGCCATAGATATTATAGCTACTAAAGTGGGCGAAGATAGTTCTATTCAAAAAATGATTCAACTTATTAAAAATGCGGAACAGAAACAGGCTCCGATTCAGCGTATAGCTGATATTGTTGCTAGTCGATTGGTTCCTATTGCATTGATGATTGCATGTATAGGCTATTTAGTAACTGGTAATATCATCGTCGGTGTTACTGTGTTGGTAGTGTTTTGTCCTTGTGCATTGGTGCTTGCGACACCTACTGCGGTTATGGCCGCTATTGGTCAAGCTACTAAACATGGCGTTATTATTAAATCTGGTGAAATTCTTGAAACTATGGGAAAAGTAGATACCATGGCATTTGATAAAACCGGTACTTTAACACGTGGCCAGTTAGCGGTTCAATCTATTTTAGCCGTTGATACAGATTATAGTGAGATTGATATTCTTCAATTAGCTGCATCTGTAGAGGCTAAGAGCGAACATCCTATTGGCAAGGCTATCGTTTCTCATGCGATAGAGCAAGATTTAGAAATACTTGATACTACTTCGTTTACGATGTCTGTAGGTAAAGGGATTATAGCCGTAATAAAAGGTCGAGAATTATATTGTGGAAATGAACGATTCCTTGAAGAGCATAATATTATTGTATGTGAGTCTATTCAAAAAGCCATTAATGTATATCGAAGTGAAGGAAAGGTATCTGTCATTATTGCAGATAGAGAGCATATTATAGGTATCATTACATTATCTGATACAATGCGAAATGATGCGATAAATATGATATCTGCTATCTCAAGCTTAGATATGACAACAGTATTACTTACTGGTGATAGTAAAGCAGCAGCTACATATATTGGAAAGAAATCTGGCGTTTCCGAAATACATGCGGAACTTTTACCAGGAGAAAAAGTAAGTATTATTGAATCATTGCAAGGGAAACATCACAAGGTTTGTATGGTTGGCGATGGAATTAACGATGCTCCGGCTATGAAGACTGCTGATGTGAGTATTGCAATGGGGACTATTGGTAGTGATATTGCCATAGAAACAGCAGACATTGCTTTGATGAGTGATGACCTTAGTAAAATTCCTTATATTAAACGATTATCAGATGCTACGATTAAAACTATAAAATTTAGTATTGCTTTATCAATGGCCATTAATTGTATCGCTATTATTCTCTCATTGCTTGAGGTTTTGACGCCTACTACAGGTGCATTAGTGCATAATGTGGGATCTTGTTTAGTGGTCCTCATTGCTGCCCGTTTGTATGATAGAAAGTTTATTTAAATGCAATAAGAGCCGTCCCCGGTTGTATGGGGGCGGCTCTATTGATTAGGGCTATCATAGATCAAGTCTTGGTATATATATTTATATATATCAAGGGAGGTAGTTATCCTCAAACTTGATTATGATTGATGTTGTGTTTTGATGGGACTCCACCAATGGCGTCTATAGGCCTTGATGCCTTCCACCACGGTTCTTGTCGCTTTAGCTGCAATATCTTTCGTTGCAGCTGGGATGCCCTCTAGGCGATAGGGAATACCTAACTCCTTATATTTAGCAATACCCATAACGTGATAAGGTAAGCAATCAACGGCTTGTAAATTTTTCAGAGATCCTAGAAAAAAGCCTAGACGATAGTGACGATCGGCATTATCTGTAATCGTAGGGACTACTACGTGACGAACCCAAATCGGAACTTCCACGTCTGCCGTCAATCGAGCAAACCCGAGAATGGGCTCTAACGGTTTACCCGTTAACCATAAATGCTTGGCTGGATCGATTTCCTTAATGTCTAGGATGACGAGACTAGTTACACTGAGTAATTTACGGTATGCCACCTCTTGGTGGGGGTCAAAACAAATTCCACTTGTATCTAAACAGGTATGGACGTTTCTTTCACGGAAATATGTGAAAAGCTCAATAACAAAGTCGATTTGCATAAGAGCTTCCCCACCTGTGACGGTGATACCACCATTAGTATAAAATTGGCGGTTACGTTCGTACTGGTCCCATAATTCCTTTACGGTCATGAATTTAGCATTATCGCTAGTTTCATCCCATGTATCAGGATTATGGCAATAAGCACAGCGCATGGGGCATCCTTGAAGAAATACCACCATGCGCATGCCTGGACCATCAACCGTACCCATCGTTTCAACCGAATGAATACGTCCAGTCATAGGAAACCTCGATTAGATACGTTGATGGAATGTACGGGAAATAACTTCGTCCTGTTGTTGTTTTGTCAATTTGTTGAAGTGCACCGCATAACCGGATACACGAATCGTCAATTGAGGGTACAACTCAGGATGTTTTTGAGCGTCTAACAATGTTTCACGAGTAAACACGTTAACGTTCAAATGATGGCCGCCCTTTTGGGAATAACCATCCAATAACTCTACCAAGTTATCAACTTGTTGGTTGCTCATGGGTATAACCTCCTTTCAACCAAGACTAACACGCGTATCGATGCCGGTGAAAGCAGTTCGATACTGTGGAAGATTTTACTTATCTTCCTCTATAGTAACATTTGGTTCGCTACATGCGAAGTTTGTATTGCTGTTAGGCAATTGAGAAGGGTCTAACTCAATATCAAAATCGCTGACGGAAACAAATGTTTCACCAGATTTACCTAATGCATCCGGAATGATAGAGAAGGTATTAGAAATACCATCGGAGCAATCACGCCATGGCATTTTAGCTACGGATGCCAACGAGGATACGGCACCGTGAGAGTCACGACCGTGCATTGGGTTCGCGCCAGGAGCGAAAGCTTCGCCAGCTTTACGGCCGTCCGGAGTAGAACCTGTAGCAGTACCATATACTACGTTGGAAGTAATTGTTAACAAACTCATAGTAGGAACAGATTGACGATATGTAGGATGTTTACGAATCTTGTTCATAAATGTGGAAACAACTTTTGCTGCCAAGCTATCTACACGGTCATCATCGTTACCATATTTAGGGAAGTCACCTTCGATTTCGAAATCAACAGCGATGCCATTTTCGTCACGAATAGGTTTTACCTTAGCATATTTAATAGCGGATAAGGAGTCTGCTACTACGGATAAACCAGCGATACCAGTTGCAAACCAACGAGTTACCTTGCGGTCATGCAATGCCATTTCTAGTTTTTCATAAGCATATTTATCGTGCATGTAGTGAATGATGTTCAATGCATTTACATATACGCCTGCCAACCATTCCATCATGTCGTCGAATTTTTCCCATACTTCGTCAAATTCTAAGTATTCGGAAGTGATAGGGCGGTATTTAGGACCAATTTGTTTCTTCAACTTTTCGTCAACGCCACCGTTGATAGCGTAAAGCAAACATTTAGCCAAGTTGGAACGAGCACCGAAGAATTGCATTTCTTTACCGATACGCATTGGAGATACGCAACATGCGATTGCATAGTCATCACCAGAGTTAGGACGCATTAATTCGTCATTTTCGTATTGAATGGAAGATGTTTCAATGGATAATTTTGCACAGAAACGGCGGAAGCCAATTGGCATGCGAGGGGACCACAATACAGTGAGGTTTGGTTCTGGAGCAGGACCAAGGTTAGTCAATGTATGTAGGTAACGGAAGGACATCTTGGAAACCAATGTACGGCCGTCAGTACCCATACCACCGATGGATTCAGTGGTCCAAACAGGGTCACCTGTGAACAAATTGTTGTATTCATGGATACGTGCGAAGCGAACCATGCGCAATTTCATAATGAAATGGTCTACGAATTCTTGGATTTGTTCCTCTGTGTATGTGCCGTTGCGAAGGTCTCGTTCCGCATAGATATCGAGGAATGTGGAGTTACGACCAATGGACATAGCAGCACCGTTTTGCTCTTTAATAGCACCAAGATAGCCGAAGTAAATCCATTGCATAGCTTCGCGAACATCCTTAGCTGGTTTGGAAATATCATAGCCATAGGACGCTGCCATCTCTTTCAATTCTTTCAAAGAGCGAATTTGATCTTGTATTTCCTCACGGTCGCGAATGACATCTTCTAGCATGTCACCCATTGTAATGCTAAATTGTTCTTTTTTATCTTCAATGAGATAATCTACACCGTAAAGCGCGATACGACGATAGTCACCGATAATACGACCACGGCTATACGCATCTGGTAAACCAGTTACAATGTGAGCTGTACGTGCAGCTCGCATTTCTGGAGTATATACATCAAATACGCCGTCATTGTGAGTTTTGCGATGTTTCTTGAAGAAGTCCTCTGTTTGCGGATCCATTTTGAAGCCGTATTCTTCAATAGCGGATTTTGCTGTACGCAAGCCACCATATGGGAACATAGCGCGTTTTAAAGGTTTGTCAGTTTGCAAACCAACGATTGTTTCAAGTTCTTTGTCGATATATCCTGGCGCATGGGCAGTAATGTGTGTGGCCACGGAAGTATCAGCATCGAGCATGCCGCCTTTTTCACGTTCTTCTTCATAAAGCTTCATTACTTGTTCCCACAATTTTGTTGTTCGTTCTGTAGGACCAGCAAGGAAGGAATCGTCCCCTTCATAGGGGATATAGTTTCTTTGAATAAAGTCGCGTACATCAACGGCTTTATCCCACACACCTGTGTTAAAATCTTTCCATGCAGTATGTTGCATTTTGCACCTCCATAAAAGGATATAACTATAGATTTCTATGCCTATAGTGTACAATGTTTGTAACAATTCCACAATGAATAGATGATATAGATTTTCAATACATACTATGCGATTTTGTGAAGTATCTCATAAATTTCCATAAGCTAAATTGTTTAAATACACCAGTATATATAGGCTTATATGGGATTTTGCTTTTTGCAATTTCATTTAATGTATATATAATAATATGAAATTGCATATCAATATTAATAAAGGAAATAAAAATTTTATTAAAGAGGATGAAGGCGGATTATTCAATAGTATGATTGGATAGTTTATATTTGTGTACTGTTCGGAGGCCGTTTATATCTTGTACAGAATCAGCCTGCAAGTCTTTATAAATGCATGTATATTGTAATGCTACGGAACGTTGCCAGCCAGGAAAACAAGCGTTTCTTTTCTTCACTGACACTATATACTATACTCTGAGCAGCTCTTGTTGAAGAGTAACTGATATTGCTTAAAATAGGAGGTCACATTATGGATTTTAATGAAAAATTACGGGAGTATAGAACACAATCTGGATTATCTCAGGGGAAATTAGCAGAAACACTTAATGTGTCGAGACAGGCCATAACAAAGTGGGAATCGGGCAATGGAATGCCGGATATTTCAAATTTAAAGGCCCTTTCAGGTGTATTCAATGTCTCTGTGGATGAATTGCTTTCAGAAGAAGCGGTTAAACCTCGATATCCTTATGAAAGCATCGTAGAATATGATATCGATGAGATAAAACATTTCGATATTAAACTGGGTTCTGTTAATTGCGTAAAAATGAGAGCTGGAGAGGGTGAGAAGATAAAGGTTCAATTGGTCAGTGATACTATTGAAAATTTGACGGAACTGGTGAAAGTAAAAATCGATGATATCAAAAGGCGTATCGATGTGGATGTAAATTGTTCCAAATCCTTATCTGAAGAGCTTGTAAAAGAACATTTGTGGATTTTTATAAATTTGCCTGAAAAATATATGGGAGATACGGAGCTAGCGACCCATTGTGAAAAACTAGAGCTATTTGATATTATTAGTGAAAAGTTTGAGCTAGACGGAGCGGTTAAAGAAATTTATATTGCCGGCGGTAACAGTCATATAGAGCTGGATAACAACTCTCCAATGGAGATATATGTAGCGGATTATACGGGGCGAATTGATGTGAATCAGATATCGGCGAAATCTCGGCTGCATGTCCCTCACGAGTATGCTTTCAAAGCGGTGAAAAAAGGTATTCGTACTAAATTGCTCTTTGAAGATCGTGGACATCTTGTAGACGATTTTTCTGTGTCTGAATCAGAAAATCAAATTGAAATTAATGGAATCAATAGTGAACTTACAATAGTCAAGTTAAGTGAATAGTTGTATTAACTACATAGACATATCTGCTACATAGTTTTCATAAAGCGTTATTACTTTTTCTAACGACTTTGTTACACATTTTGTAGGTCCCATAAGGAACAAAGCATCCCCTTCATAGGAATAAAAAATATGATTTAATTTATTGTAGTGTTAGGGGTATATTATGGTACTATTGAGATAGTGTTATTAAGCTATAAAACATGTAGATAACATGATCTTGGTAGAATGAATCAAGATAGAAATAATTTGGATAGAATATACGTTAATCAAAGTGGATTATAAGATTGTATAGGCGAATGCTATTGAAAGGTGGATGTTAATGACAAATCGAAAGAAAGCACTTTTAGGTGCTTCTGCTACTATTGCGGTGTGGGCTACTGCATTTCCTTTCAGTAAAATAGCATTACAGTCAGTAGATTCATTGACATTGTCTGTGGCAAGGGTCATGGGTGGCGCTTTACTTATGCTGGTAATCGGTGTTGTAAAAGGGCTACATATACCGACAACATGGCGTGAGTGGGGACTATATATTCTGTTAGGTGCTACAGGGAATTTTCTTTACCAAGTTGTATTTAATGAAGGCTTGCGCACAATTCCAGCGGCCACATCCAGTATTATTATGGCCTTGACTCCGATGACGACAGCACTGATGGCCACGATTATTTATAAGGATACAATACGACCTATAGGATGGCTATTTACCATAACTGCATTTATAGGTGTAGCCATAATTATTCTATGGAATTCCGCCCTTACTATTCCTGTAGGAGCCTTGTGGACTTTGTTAGGGATGATACTCTTTGCAGTGTATAATATTCTAAATCGTGGACTTAGTTTAAAGGGACATAAGCCTATCACTATCGCCATGTGGTCTATGTTTACGGGGGCTATTATGGCATTGCCCTTTGCGGAACATGCTATTGAATTGATTGTGGTGGCACCGATTAGTGCAAAATTTGCTATGGCCTATTTAGCATTCCTATCTAGTGCGTTAGGCTTTGTATTCTGGAGCTATGCCTTGGAACATGCTGAAAAGGTTTCTGATGTAACTAATTTTATGTATATCTCGCCTATAGTGGCAGCTATTGTAGCAGCCTTCTTATTGGGGGAAATACCTAATATGGGTCTCTATATAGGGGCGCCTGTCATTTTAGGATCCCTATATCTCTTTAATCGATATAGATAATTTATTTTTGTTAGTGTTTGAATTGGTTCAGCTTGATGTAAAAAAATAAAATTAGATAAATAGGGATGTGAACCCTTATAAGATAAGAGCTATATAATAAAAGAACCTCAACCTTTTAACTGGTGAGGTTCTTTTTTGGTTTGACAGTCCTTATAAATTGTAGTAATCTAAGTACATAATTAAATCATACCTTATAGATATGTTTTAAATTTAAAATTAATTCCTACTGAATTGTAGGAAAAGAGGTGGTACAGTGATTGCTATACGAAATGTAACGAAAGAGTTTGATGTTAATAAGCAAAAGGTTACTGCATTATCTGATGTAAACTTTACCATAGAAAAAGGCGACATATTTGGCATTATTGGCTTTAGTGGAGCCGGTAAATCTACACTGTTACGCATGATTAATGCTTTAGAGGTACCTACCTCTGGTCATGTTGAAATAGATGGTGTGAATATCAATGGTTTAAGTTTTAACGAGCTCAGAAAGGTTCGTAAGCGCATCGGCATGGTGTTTCAACAGTTCAATTTATTGAATGCTAAATCTGTGTATGATAATGTGGCGATTCCATTAATTCTAAATAAAGTTCCTAAATCAGAGATTGATAATAAGGTTAAAACCTTGTTAGACTTTGTTGATTTAGGTGATAAAGCAAATGCCTATCCAGGAGAATTATCTGGTGGTCAAAAGCAGCGCGTTGGTATTGCTCGTGCGTTGGCTACAGATCCATCAATTCTGCTTTGCGATGAAGCAACAAGTGCTCTTGATCCAGATACAACAGAGTCTATTCTTCAATTATTAGAACGCGTTAATCGTGAACTAGGGGTAACAGTCGTTATCGTAACTCATGAGATAGATGTAATCCAAAAGATATGTAATCGCGTTGTAGTTATGGAACATGGGAAGCTTATCGAGAGAGGTTCTGTACTTGAGGTGTTTAGTAAACCTAAGCATGAAACAACAAAACGATTTGTTAGGACTGTTATTCCTGATGAAATCCCATCTACAGTTAAACATACCTTGGCTTGTGATAAAAGGCCTTACACAATACTTAAAATGCACTTCTTAGGAAATAATACAACTGATAATGTGCTATATCATATTAATAAAACTTTTGATTTAGAAACGAGTGTGTTGTTTGCTACGGTAACAGAGTTAGAGCATACGGTACTTGGAATTTTCATCGTTCAGTTCATTGGTGATGATCTTGAAGTGGGCAAGGTAAAAGAGTATCTTGTGACACAAGGCATTGAATGGCAGGAGGTGGCACTATAATGGATTTCTTTATGCAAGAACTTGGCGTTCCCGGTTCGCAGTTATTACTAGCTGCAGAACAAACATTATATATGGTGTTCCTGTCTTTATTCATTGGTACAATACTAGGGTTAATTATTGCAGTTACACTGGTGGTAACAAATCCTAATGGGATTGTTAAAAATAGTGTTGTTTATACCATTACAAATACAATTGTTAATATCGTGCGTTCCGTACCATTTATCATCTTGATGGTGTTTATCTTACCGTTGACTAAGATGATTGTTGGTACTCGTGTGGGCACAACGGCGGCTATTGTACCGCTTGTTATATTCATTGCGCCTTATCTTGCTCGACTCTTTGAAAACTCTATTTTAGAGGTCAATAAAGGCATTATTGAGGCTGCACAGTCTATGGGGGCCTCTCATTTTGAGGTGATTTGGCATTTCCTTTTACCAGAGGCAAAGGGATCGCTTATCTTATCCATTACAACAGGTACTATAGGTCTTATCGGTGCTACTGCTATGGCTGGTGCCATTGGTGCAGGTGGTGTAGGTGACTTGGCTCTTACCTATGGTTATGAACGGTTGAACTTCCCATTGATGCTATTTACCGTTGTTATTTTAATTATTTTTGTTCAAATTATTCAAACAATAGGTAACTACTTTGCACGTCGTGCGCGTCGTTCCTAATTTGATGAAATAGATTTTAGTTATATGGATTGTGAAAGTATAGGAGAATGTACTATGAAATTTAAAAAATTCCTTGCCCTTGGTATGGCATTAGTATTTAGCGTAGCTTTTATCGCAGGTTGCGGCTCTAATAATAGCGATAATGGTGCTAAAAAAGAATTAACCTATAGTAAATCTCAAGGCCCTTATTCTGAATTGTTTGAAAAAGGTGTAAAACCAATTTTAGAAAAACAAGGCTATACCTTCAAAGGTGTAGATATGTCTGACTTGGTACAAGCAGACCAAGTATTGAGTGATGGTGAAGTTGATTTTAATGTTGAACAACATACAGCATACATGAAAAACTTCAACGAAAAACAAAATGGTCATCTTGTAGCATTGACCCCAATTCCAACAGTGCCAGCTGGTATCTTTAGTGGTTCTAAGACATCTTTAGATCAAGTAGCTGATGGCGATACTATTGCAGTTCCTAATGATGCGTCTAACATGGCTCGTGCCTATGCGTTGTTGCAAAAAATCGGTTGGATTAAACTTGATCCTAATAAAGACTTAGCGACAGTCACACAAGCAGATATTATTGAAAATCCTAAACATCTTAAATTTACAGAAATGAAGTCCCTTACAATTCCTTCTGTACGTACTGATTTTGATTATATTGTTATTACAGGAGCTATTATTTATAATGCAAAAATTGACCCTAAATCTGCATTGGCAAATGAAGATGTATTGCCACAATGGTTATTACAACTTGTAGTAAACGAGAAAAACAAAGAGGCTCAATGGGCAAAAGACATTGTAGCAGCTTATCATTCTCAAGAATTTAAGGATTACATGGAAAAAAATAATAACGGTTTATGGTTTGTACCAAAAGGTGAATAAATAAGAGAACCACCGATAAGTTGCAGCTTATCGGTGGTTCTTTTTTCCTATAATTCTATTGTATGGTAATACAAAAAATAAACCAATTAACAGTCAATAACGTCCAATCAAGCGGACAAATGAGTGTTAATCAGTTTATGATTAACAATAGTATACTAAACGAAAAAGATTTAGACAAGCTTCAAAAACAATATAATTATCAGTACTATCAAGCTGCGTGTCATGGGTCGTCACATGATTTTGATTTGTTTGATTTAGGTGCTATTAGGTTAACTACGGAACAAGGTTTGAATAAAATAAGGGTTTCACCTAATGATTTTAATTTATATGAAATTATATATTATAATAAAAAGCAGAATTACTGCTGCTGCTGTACATAAAGGTACAGGTAGTCAGACCAGTAATTCTGCTTCTATGGTTACTATATATGAAATGACGAAAGATATCAATGATGGATATGGAACCCTTCACATTGATGTTAATGGCAATCCTGAATTTTATATACTTATTCCTGCCACATAGTTTTCGTATAGTTCTTTATAGTGACCACCGCGTTTGATGAGTTCGTGGTGTGTTCCTTGTTCTGTGATAGTGCCGGTAAAAATCCAAGTATCTTGCAGTACCATGCCTACCGTGTTGTGTAAGCTTTCACGAGATACGTCGCGAATATCTACGCCATCGTTGATGATTGTGGCCGTTAAGGTTGGTATATATAATGTGCCTGCCACGGTGAGTAACGAAAGAATTGATACGATAATGACTGGAAACCATAAAGATTTTATATAGCGTATAAAAGGTTTCATTTAAATCCTTTCAGTAATTTTAGTTAAATTAATAATTTTCGATATTTATATTGTATTGTATAAAACCAAAAATATCTAGTAAAAACTATTACTAAAAGTTTAGTATTAATCAATAAGTATTATGACGAATATTATATTCTCACTAAAAAAATTCTGCTATACTGTATTAGCAATTTTGCAGTTTTATTTTTAGTAAGGAGTGTTCTTAATGAAGTTGAATTGGAAATTATTTGCACCGCTTGTAGTAGCTATTCTTGTATGGCTCATCGGTGCTCCTGAAGGTCTTAGCGCAAATTCTTGGATTTATGTAAGTATTTTTGCAGGCCTTGTGGTGGGGTTGATTTTAGAACCAATGCCACCAGCTTTCATCGGTATCATTGCTGTTACCGTATCTATGTTATTTAAGGTTGGTCCAGCACCTATTATAGACAAAGCAACTGGTGTAGCAAAGGCTATTACGGATGCCCAAGCTATCAGCTGGGGACTTAGCGGTTTCTCTAATGCTATCGTGTGGTTGATATTCGCAGCATTTATGATCGGTATCGGTTATGAAAATTCTGGTCTTGGTCGACGTATTGCATTGTTCCTCGTAGCCAAGCTTGGAAAGTCCTCTTTAGGCCTTGGGTATGCTATTGCTATTACTGACCTTGTGTTGGCTCCATTTATTCCAAGTAATGCGGCTCGTTCTGGTGGTACGATTTATCCAATTGTATCTAGTATTTGTCCGATGTTCGATTCTTACCCCGATAAGAATCCTCGTAAAATTGGTTCCTATTTGAACTGGGTAGCATTGGCAACAACTTGTGTATCTAGCTCTATTTTCTTGACTGGTGCGGCGCCAAATCCATTGGCTCTTGAATTGTCTGCAAAGTCGGGTATCGTAGCTGCCAACTGGGGCACATGGTTCCTAGCATTCTTGCCAGTGGGTATTATACTATTTATCATCACACCATTATTGACCTATGTATTCTGTAAACCGGAGGTAAAAGGGTCCCCTGAAATTGCAGCATGGGCAAGGGATGAATATAAGAAATTAGGTTCCATGACACGCAGTGAAATCTTCATGGCCTTGATTTCTGTATTGGCTCTTGTGTTGTGGATTGGTGCTTCTACATTTAAAGTGAACCCAACTACAACAGCTTTGATTGTTATTATCTTGATGATTTTCACCAAGATTATGACATGGCAAGACTTCCTTGCTAACAAACCAGCATGGAATGTTTTGACTTGGTTCGCTACACTCGTACCTATGGCTGCGGGTCTTAAAAACGTAGGCTTTTTGGAGTGGCTTGCTAAATCTGCAGGTGGTTCTTTAGTATCCTTAGATCCCACAATGGCAGTTCTTGGTTTGTTATTAGCATTCTGCTTGCTTCGTTACTTCTTTGCTTCTGGCACCGCTTATGTAACTGCCATGGTAGGCTTATTTGCTACTCTAATTCTTCAGATTCCTAGTGTTGATCCAGCTCAAGTTATGTTGATTCTTTTAGTACCAATGGGTATTATGGGTATCCTTACACCATATGGTACTGGTCATAGCCCAATTTGGTTTGCTAGTGGTTATAATAAAGGCCCTGAATTCTGGAAATTAGGTGCTATCTTTGGGATTATCTACCTTGCGATATTTATTGTGGTGGGTATTCCATGGATTCAGTTCGTAATGCCACTTTTAGGATAGGCTTTCCGCCGCCATATGTCTCTCTGCGCTCCATTCGCTGCAAGTCGCTGGACAGACATATGGCGGCTTCTTTTATCCTGAAATGGCAATACTCACTTTGGGAAAAGCAAGTCGAGCTTACAGAACGCTACGAGGGGCTTCCTTTATATCCGAAAATGGCATAGCTCACTTCGGGAGGGCAAGTCGCTGGACAGACATATGGCGGCTTCTTTTATCCTGAAATGGCAATACTCACTTTGGGAAAAGCAAGTCGAGTTTAAAGAACACTACGAGTAGCTTCCTTTATATCCGAAAATGGCAAAACTCGACAGAACTCGACAAATCTAAAATAATAAATATAATATTGATGTGATAGTAAATATCTTTTTTGGGTTTTCTGATGGAGGTGGTTTATTATTATGTCTGCTACAGAGCGTGTTGTACAGTCGATTTTATATGAGCTGGGCTGTGTTTTGATTGGCTGTTTGGTGATGCAGTTTGTTCCGCATGAGGGGCAGCCTTTGGTCTTGATGATTATTTTTTCCTTGTTGGCGATGGTTTGGAATTTTGTGTTTAACTGGATATTTGATAAACTAGTACCAGGTGACCGATTAGCGCGAGGGCCTGTAATCCGCACAATTCATGCAGTGTTGTTTGAAGGTTTGTTTATGCTTGCCACAGTGCCTATTATTATGTACATGATGCATATGAGCTTTTGGATGGCCTTTGCTACAGATATAACGATGACATTAGTCATATTAGGTTATACTTATATTTATAATTGGGTATATGATCGAGCACGTCTATATTTTGTAGAGGCTTAATTTTAAATGTGAGGTAGGTACCTCTTGTAAAATCTATATCGTATAGTAGGAGGTTCTTATGTCTACAAAATCTATTACGGGCACAGGTCTCTTGTTGGCCGTTGCCTTATTGGCGCAAAGCTTGCGCCTTATGTTTCCATTTATTCCAAACCAAGTGAGCATGTTCCTCATTGGTTCCATTACGTCCGCAACCTTTGTACTTGCCACATGGCGCTATGGATGGAAGAATGGTCTCGTTATCGCTTGGATTGCTCCGGTAGTAGCGCATTTACAAGGCATGTTGCCGTTGCCGCCGTTCATTTTGATTACGGCCCTAGGAACGACAGCGTATGTATTCGTAGCCCACTGGTTAGAACATAAACCAAAGGCATTGCTTATCATTGTGGCTGCTTTGGTAAAAGCCGGCGTACTCTTTGGAGGGTATTCCTTGTTCTTCTCCTTGTTCCAATTTCCACCAAAGATTGTAAATACCATGCTTTTCGTATCTAGTTGGCCGCAATTGGTAACTTCGTCATTAGGTATAATTTTGGCATTACTTATTACTAAACGCACTAAAAATTAGGTCAACTTAACTTAGAGTTATGACAACCCATTCAAAATATATATGACCTTTTAAGGGCACTCAAGACCTATGAGTGCCCATTTTTGTTGACCGTAATCATTGTCTACTTTTATAATTAATATATTGTATACAAATATGAGGAGTTGATAGGAATGAAATTTAATACAAAATGTGTTCACGGCAGTGGCAAACCAGATAGCACTGGTGCAATTTCCCCTGCAATCTATATGTCTAGTACATTTTCCCATCCAAAGTTGGGGGATACAACAGGTTATCAATATTCGCGCGAGTCTAATCCAACGCGTGACCGATTGGAACAATTGATAGCTGGCCTTGAAGAAGGCACAGATGCATTGGCATTTTCCTCCGGTATGGCAGCTGTGGACGCAGTATTCCATCTATTCTCCTCTGGGGATCATATCATCTTGGGTGATGACTTGTACGGTGGCTCTATCCGCATGTTCACGAATATTTACGAGCAAAATGGTATCGAGTTTACGTATGTAGGCACTTCTGATCTTGACGCGGTGAAAGCGGCTTTTAAACCGAATACAAAGGCTGTATATATTGAAACACCGACAAATCCTATGATGGAGATAACCGATATTCGTGCACTTTGTGCATTGACTCACGAACGCAATGCGCTAGTAATCATCGACAATACCTTCTTGAGCCCATACTTCCAAAAACCATTGACCTTGGGTGCCGATATTGTTGTTCATAGTGGTACAAAATTCATCGGTGGTCATCACGATGTAATTTCTGGTTTTACTATTGTAAAAGACGAAGAAATCGCTGCAAAATTGCGTTTAACATATAAAACCGTAGGTGCATGTTTATCTGCTATGGATAGCTGGCTCGTTATTCGCGGTGTAAAAACATTGGCTCTACGCATGGAGCAACATCAAAAGAATGCCATTGCTCTTGCTGAATGGCTAAAAAAACAACCAAAAGTAACTAAAGTTTTGTTCCCAGGCCTTCCAGAACATCCTGGTTATGAAATCAATAAAGCCCAAACAACAGGCTTTGGAGGCATGCTATCCTTTGAAGTAGACAGCGAAGAAACGGCTAAACAAGTATTAGAAGGTATTAAGCTTATTCAATTCGCTGAAAGTCTTGGTGGTACAGAATCCTTGTTGACATACCCTGTAACGCAAACACATCCAGATTTAAAACCGGAAGATGCAGAACGTAAAGGTATTACACGTCGTTTGTTGCGTTTATCTGTAGGGATTGAAGATACAGAAGACTTGATTGCAGACTTGGAACAAGCTTTTAATAAATAAAGGAGTTCCTATGGGACAATATAACTTTGATCAAATTTTAGATAGAACGCACACGAAATCTTTAAAATATGATTTTGCTGTAAAACGAGGCAAACCTGCGGATGTGTTGCCATTCTGGGTAGCGGATATGGATTTTGAAATTCCCCCTGAATTGAAGCAAATTTTATTAGACCGCGTAAACCATGGTGTGTTCGGATATACCGAGTCCGACGACGAATACTTTGATGTGTTACAAAATTGGTTTAGCACTCGTTTTAACTGGATTCCAGAACAAAAATGGCTTGTTAAAACGCCTGGGATTGTATTTGCTTTGGCGATGGCGGTGCGAGCTTTCACCAAGGAGGGTGAAGGTGTGCTCATCAACCAACCAGTGTACTACCCATTTAGCATGGTTATTGATGACAACAATCGGCATCTTATCAATGTGCCGCTCATCAAAGGCGAAGAGAGATATACTATCGACTTTGAAGGCATTGAGCGAGCTATCGTTGAGGAAAATGTTACATTATTCCTCTTGTGTAACCCCCATAATCCGGTAGGACGCGTGTGGACTGAGGACGAGTTGAAACGCCTCGGCGATATTTGTATTAAACATAATGTGCTCATTGTGAGCGATGAAATCCATGCAGATTTTGTATGGAAAGGGCATACGCATAAGGTCTTTGCCGCTCTTGGTGAAAGCTATGCAGAACACTGTATTGTATGTACAGCACCTAGTAAGACCTTCAACATTGCAGGCTTACAAGTAAGTAATATTTTCATTCCTAATGATTCCTTACGCCGCCGTTTTATCAAAGAAATCGATCGTGCTGGTTATAGCCAATTGAACACGATGGGGATTGTGGGCTGTGAAGGGGCCTACAAAGTAGGGGCTCCTTGGCTTGATGAATTGAAAGAATATATTCAAGACAATATTCAATTTACCATCGACTATATAGCAAAATATATGCCAAAAATCCATGTGTATCGGCCTGAAGGGACATATCTCATGTGGCTAGATTGTTCTCAATTGCCGCTGAGCCCTAAAGAGCGAGATGAATGGATCGTTAATGATGCCAAGTTATGGCTCGATACGGGTTCTATGTTTGGCATCGATGGGGAGGACTTTGAACGCATTAATGTTGCTTGTCCTCGTAAAATATTAGAAGAAGGGCTCGAATCTTGGCGCCGTGCCTATGAGGCTAAGGGCTTTTAATTAGATTAGGTTATCAAATTGTAGAATATGTAGAGGTGACATTATGCCTATTAAAGTAATAAAAAATTTACCGGCCATAACGAAATTAGCTCAAGAGAATATTTTCGTTATGGATACTGAGCGGGCGGAAAATCAACAGATCCGACCTTTGCAAATTTTGCTAGTCAATTTGATGCCTACTAAAGAAGTGACGGAGACGCAAATTTTGCGTGCTCTCAGTAATAGCCCATTGCAAGTTAATTTAACATTGTTGCATACCGCATCTCGTAAGGCTAAAAATACAGATGAACAATATTTAGAAACTTTCTATCGTACTTTTGATGAGGTAAAAGACCAGTTCTTTGACGGTATGATTATTACCGGTGCTCCTGTTGAGTTAATGCCTTTTGAAGAGGTAGACTATTGGTCTGAACTCGTAGAAATCATGAACTGGGGCGAAGAACATGTATATTCGACCTTCTATATCTGTTGGGGGGCTCAAGCTGGTTTATATCATCACTTTGGTATTAACAAATCTATTATGGATGAGAAATTATTCGGTGTTTATGAACACGATATTTATAATGATCGACCAGTGCTCATGCGTGGATTTGATGAAAAGTTTTGGATGCCACATTCTCGTCACACTACAGTTTCTTTGCAACAAATTAAGGAAAATCGTGACTTGGAACTTTTGGCTGGGTCTGAACCAACAGGTGCTGCTATCGTTCGTAGTTTAGATAATAAGCATATCTTTGTATTTGGTCATGCCGAATACGATTGGGACACACTTAACCGTGAGTACGTGCGGGATATCAAAAAAGGTATGGATATTGCAGTTCCTGAAAACTACTTCCCGGATAATGATCCAAAACAACGTCCCATCGTGCGCTGGCGCTCTGTAAGTACACTATTATTTACAAACTGGTTGAACTACTATGTATACCAAGAAACACCGTACATCATTGAACAAATCCAAAAAATGAAATTTGAACGGGATAAAAATTTAGGCGCTTACATCTAAATGTAAGTACTTATTTCTAATCTATTGATAGTAATATGTACCCCTAATTACTTCTAACATTTCTCAAGGGAACTAGTTCTTTGGAAGTAATTAGGGGATTTTTATTTTTCATAAAATGATTTAGTTCGCATTAGAGTCTTTGGTAAAAGTTTTTATCGTCCTTTGCTTACCATAGTTTAAAGTTATGGAGAAGACCATATAAAAAATAGTAGACATATTTTTTAAAACATAGTACTATACTAGGCATAAAGAATGAACTCAATTCACAGTTAATATAAAGGAGTTGTTATAATGAGCAAACAATACAGATTTGAAACATTACAATTACATGCTGGTCATACCGTTGATCCAACAGGTTCTCGTGCAGTACCTATTTACCAAACTACATCTTTCGTATTTAAAGATGCAGAAGAAGCAGCAGGCCGTTTTGCATTGACTAATCCTGGTGGTATTTACTCTCGCCTTGGCAATCCTACTACAGATGTATTGGATGCTCGTGTAGCACAACTTGAAGGCGGTGCAGCTGGTATCGCAGTAGCATCTGGTTCTGCAGCGGTTACGTACTCTATTTTAAATGTAGCAGATGCTGGTGATAATATTGTTGCTGCATCCACATTGTATGGTGGTACTTATAATTTGTTTACTGCTACATTGCCTCGTTTGGGGATTCAAACTAAATTCGTAAATCCGGATCATTTGGAAGAATTTGAAGCAGCTATCGATGAAAAGACTAAAGCCGTTTATATCGAATCTATTGGTAACCCTGGTATTAATCTTATCGATGTACAAGCCATAGCTGATATTGCACATAAACACAATATCATCTTGATTGTAGACAATACATTTGCATCTCCATACTTATTCCGTCCATTAGAACATGGTGCTGACGTAGTTGTACACTCTGCTACTAAATACCTTGGTGGTCACGGTACAACATTGGCTGGCGTAGTTGTAGAATCTGGTAAATTCGACTATAAAGGTTCTGGTAAATACCCTGGCTTCTCCGAAGGTGACGAACACTACAATGGATTAGTATTTGGTAATTTGCCAATCCCATTCACTGTAAAAATTCGTGCTCAATTACTTCGTGATACTGGTGCATGCATTACTCCACTTGCAGCATGGCAAATCTTGCAAGGTATTGAAACATTGTCCTTGCGCGTAGAACGTCACGTAGAAAATGCTCGTAAAGTAGTAGATTTCTTGAGCAAACATCCTAAAGTAGCATGGGTAAGCTATCCAGAATTAGAAGACAGCAAATACAAAGCATTAGCTGATAAATACTTCCCTAAAGGTGTTGGTGCAGTATTCACATTTGGCGTAAAAGGTGGTAAAGAAGCAGGTATTAAACTTGTTGACTCCTTGGAAATCTTCTCCAACCTTGCCAATGTAGCAGATGCTAAATCTCTTGTTATCCATCCTGCATCCACAACACATGCACAACTTAACGAAGAACAACAAAAATCTGCTGGCGTAACACCAGATATGATCCGTGTATCTATCGGTCTTGAAAATATAGATGATATCATCGAAGACTTAGCACAAGCTTTAGATAAAGCATAGTTTTCGTACCTCTTGTTTGGAAAACTATAGATCAAACCTTCAAAACTTACAAATGACATCCTTAAGCTGAACTTTGCTTAAGAAATAGAACACATAACTATCAAACCTATAAAACTTATACAAAAGGCCTCCCGCTGGGAGGCTTTTTTGTTATTAGTGTGTGTTGTCTTTATAAGAATGAAATGTTGTGTAGGTGTAATACAACCTTGATAGAATGGGCATAAAAAGACCTTGGATTTAATGATCCAAGGCCTTTAAGGGAGTATAGTGTGTGTAACGTTTGGTCTGTGGTGTGTGAGCACAGACCGTTTTCCTATTGTGTGAGATAGGATTTAGGGAGTCCGTGGTTAGTGTTACGGACTCTCTGAGAGTGTGTTAGAGAGTGTATCTAAAGGATACAGTGTGTATAGTATGTGTGTTATATGTGTAGTGTGTCATCTAAGTGGGTTAGGATAGGGTTTCACTTGATGATAAAATCTTAGTATTTTGTGTTTTTAACTTTAGCGCTAATAACTTTGCCGGATGTAGCGTCTACTTTTACTTCCGCATTTTTACCGCCGCCAGTTGTCATATCAAATTCATATACAACTCTGCCGTTTTCACGTTCAACAGTCCAATCCATAGTTTGGAAATCAGAACCAACTTTTTCCATAGCTTTTGTTTCAGCTACTTCAGGAATGATGATGTTTTGAACGTTAATTGTTTTAGAAGCTTTGGAGTAACCTTTTACTTCTTTGCCAACGATTTGACCAGATGCTTCGTCTACTTTAATTTCTACTTCGCGGTTGCCATAATAACCTTCTACTTCATAGTAAGGATTGTGTTTTGCATCATAGGAAATAGATTTTACAGTAGCGCCAGGGAATTGTTGTTGGAATACTGTAACAGCGCCCATGTAATCAACAGAATAGTTTGCTTGTGCGGATGGAGCAACGCTACCAACACCGTTCCAGTTGCTATGGTTGTTGTAACCATGGTTGCTAGCTGCACCAACTACACCTGCTAATAATACTGTACTAACGCCAAATGCACATAGTACTTTGGATACTTTCTTAACATTTTTCATAAGCAATGCCTCCTGATAGCAAATTATAATTTTCGTTTAGTTACGATTTTGTGAAAGTAGATTTTACTCAATCTACTTATATATAATTTAATATTGTTATATGAAAATAAGGTGAAATTAGATGATTTTTGTATGAAGATGAGTATATCTTTTAGTTATTATGAACTATTGATAATAACTATTAGCTATAGTCAAAATTAAAAAGTACTAAAAACATAGTATATATAGTATTAGACTATATAGTAAACTAAAAGTCAACTATTATAGTTGACAATTAAAAATACAAGTGCTTTAATTTAGATAGTTAGTAGTTTGTTTCCGTGTTATCTTGGACTTTTATTCTCCATTGATAGCACAAATTCCTGCTTAGGTCTGTTATGAATGGAGGTATACCATGAGCTCTACTGTATCAAAACAAACTCGCATTACCACCCGTCAGTTAACGATGACAGCACTCTTTGTGGCGCTAATCGCGGTTGGTGCTTTCATACGGGTCCCATTACCGAATTGTCCGTTTACATTGCAAATCTTATTTACTACATTAGCGGGCATTGTTTTAGGTAGTCGTTTAGGTGCCGCTAGTGTTGGCATTTATATTGTACTAGGCCTTGTTGGGGTTCCTATTTTTACATCTGGTGGTGGTCCTAGTTATATTTTGCAACCTACCTTTGGTTATTTAATTGGCTTTATGGTTGGTGCGTATGCAGTAGGACGCATTGCAGAGACAATGGATACACTATCGTTTAAACGTTTGCTAGCCGGATCTATATTAAATCTATTTATTGTATATGGTCTTGGCATGGTGTACCTATACTTTATTATGAATCTGTATTTAGGTAAGCCGATTGGTGTGGAAGCTGTCATTATTACATGCTTCCTAATCCCAGTTGGCCCAGATATTTTCTTGTGCGCTGTAGCAGCATCTCTTGGCAAGAGAATTATTAAAGAATTACAGCACTAATAGAATGTTTTAATAACTATTTTTTAATAACTATTATAATTAGAATAACTAGAAAAAAAATATAATAAATATAATAACTATAATAACTATTATAACTATTATAACTATTATAAGGAATTAATCTGTTGTAGATTCATATAGATATTGAATTATGAAATATACGTTATTTTATTCAACAGAATCATTCCTATTAAAAACGAGGCGTTAAGCCTCGTTTTTTATGTAATTCTTAAGGGTATACATAGCCTAATATAGGTTCTGCAGATTTGATTTTTGTAATCTCTACATATGGTTGTTTACGACCGTGGAAGTCTCGCGTAGAAACCTTTCCTTCAATCGATACCCATTGTTCATTTTGTAAGCTATCACCATCTGTTTTATAGGCTGTCATGCCAATAGGGGCAACGTCAGCAATACAACAAGCCATAGCCATACGAGAAATAGTAAATTCGTTAGATTTTAATGTATTATCTTCGCGGTTCACATAGCCTGTCATATAAACTGTGTAGTCTTTATATTGATCAGCATTAGATCCAACTTTTACAATGGTTTGATAGAAATTGTCTGAGTTCAAAACGATTTCTTTTTTGTCCTTGGAAATTCCTGGCTCTTTGCTTTCACTGTTAACAGTGACAACCTCTCCAATAGCATCGTTTGTAAAGTCAAAATTGTTAGTATCATCGTTTACACGAGTGGCACCATGAACGCCTGTTGAGGGTACAAGAACGGGAGGAACGATGAGCAACATAATAGGAATAATAATCGGAACGATAGATTTCCAGTTATGCTTGTAGTATTTTGACGGTGCCCAAATAATCGTCGCTAGACCACCTAAAATAAGGGCAACGCCACTAATACCTAGTAAAAGTTCATAACGCGGTGCAATATAGTTCAAATAACGACCTGTCACAATGAGGTAAATACAACAGATACCTAAGATGAGATACAATAGACCTTTCACGATAGAAAAGCGATCTTTCAGTCCTAATGTCATGAAATCATCTCCTTTTAATTAATTAAGAACTGAGATAATGATTATAAAAATTTGTAAATTAGCTAAGAAAGAATTTGAATACTAATGCTGCCATATAGGACATAACGGCAATCGTTATGCTTAATCGTATGATAAATGAGGTAGGCATATATTGCTTTAATATATATACGTTTTTGATATCTAGCATCGGACCTAAGATGAGAAAGCCCATTACGGAGCTAATAGGAAATAAGGTGCTCAAGGATTTACCGATGATGGCATCTGATGTAGAGCAGACTGAAAAGAAGAATGCTAACATCAGCAAAATTGGAATGGCTGTAAATTCTGGCAAGGTTAATCCTGCGTTGAGAAGCCAAGGCTTGCCATACACTTGAACTATAGATAGTACAGTTGCCGCCATGGAAAAATAGAATAAGAGTTGAGAAAACTCTCGTTCCATATGGACTAACAATCTTTTTTTATCGATATGTTTAGTTTTAGTTGTTTCTAAAACGATTTCTTCGTAGCTAAGATTCTGTGGTGTTCTTGCTTTCAAAATAGATGTGGCTGGAGGCCAAAATCGGAACGATAGGGCTACTAACAAGGCAACACCTAGTCCTAAAACGATACGCCATACGGAGAGCATGGGATTGTCAGGAAACGCATACCATGTAGAAAGAATGGTGATAGGGTTGATAATCGGGCTAGCGAGCATAAATAAAAGAGCTACTGATAAAGGGATGCCTCGATCTATTAGCGCCTTGAATAAGGGGATGATGGCACAGTCACAAATTGGCAAGGCAAAGCCACTGACCATAGCAGCCCCATAGCTTTTCAAAGAATGGTCACCTAACAGTTTTAGTAATACTCGTTGTGGTACGAAATAGCGAATAATCGTTGAGCCTACCGTGCCTAATAAAAGGAATGGAATGGCCTCGATGATGAGGCCCGTGATTATGGCGAAGCATTGGTGAATGGAATAGGGGATGTCATGGCGAAAAGCTGTGACCAACAGTATATAGGTTGTAATACCAATAACTAATAGATTAGGAATGAGTCCCCATGTGGAATTCCGGCACAGTTGTTCTACTTTTTCTGGTGTAGGAGCTGTTATAATTTTAGCCTCTCCGTTGTAGGTACGTAGTAAAGCGTGATGTGTATTGGATTCTGTGATAATACAATCTGCACTATACAATTGACTCATTACATCATTACCTAAACCAGGGAGTATGGTTGAAACAAATTGATCGGTACAAATATACAATACCTTTTCTACTTGTAATAGGTGGCTTAATATATCGCTATATAGTAAGGCTTCTAGTTGATGAAAGCTTACCATGCCATTCCACTCAATCCATAGCTCTTTTGGCTGTAGTCGTTTTAAATAATCCCCGATTTTACAGGCTATCAATTCGTAAGACTTGATATCGCTAGGAACAATGGCACTGAGTTCATCCGCATTGAGTTGTAAGGGCTCTTTGATGAGAGGTTCACTGCCTTCTTCGGCGCTGATTATTGCGGTACCGCCTAGCTTTTTACGGTATTGTAATTGTTCGTTTATGAACGTGCTTTTACCGGATCCAATAAACCCTGTAACGATATAAACTGGTATCATGATTGACACACTTCGTTATGTACCATTGGTACATTAAAATCTGTGCCGATAACGACTAAACTATAGTCATTAGTTTCACTAGGTGAAAGCGAACAGTAATGAGTGCCGTATTGGAGTTCGTGAGGACCTTCCGTGGTTGGTACAATCCCTTTGGCACGAAGCACTGTATCAGGCATGCCTTCTAAAATGGTTTTCCATTGTGCAAGACTAAGGGTGCGCAAATCCTTAAAGGTATGACTCATAAATAAATGTTCATCGTGTAAGCAGTGATCATCATGACAATGATACAGGCGCTTGATGTAATCACGCAAACCAATGGTATCCCATGCTTCTTCATGAATTGGTGTATGTGGCGCGAGGTCGCGAATCATACGTTTTGTAATGCTTGTCTGTTGAATATCTTCTGTATGGCTCAAAAAAATCGCATCACTATGAGTGATTTGATCCTTGAAGAAAAGACCAAAATTTTTGATAAACATTGGTGCTTGCATAGCATCGACAGTCGTTATTGATGCGTGAATGTAAGCAGATTTTGCAATGTCCTCGTCGTTACAAGTATGGATGATTTCACTGAGCTTGCTAACACCTGATGGCTCGATGTAGATCATATCGATTTTGTAATTTTGCAGAATATCAAGTAGTGCTTGTTGGAAATTTCCTTGTAAGCTACAGCAAATACAGCCAGATGTTACTTCACGGACTGTGGCCCCTGTTTTTGCAAGATTAGCAGCATCGAGGCTAGTTTCACCAAAATCGTTTTCTATAATAAGAATTTTATCTTTCGATGTATGTTCTTTTAGTATATGTTGTAAGAATGTTGTTTTTCCAGAACCTAGAAATCCGGATATGATAACTATTGGAATCATATATACCTCCTGCGTAATGTAAACACAGTATACACCTATAGGATAACACAGAAAATACTCTATGGGGTATATGGAAACTAGCAAGTTTATCAGAGTTTAACAGCCTTCTCTGAAATTTATAGATTATATACTATATATGAGTATACTGGCACATGTAGTTGATATTCATAATTATTTATAAATAAAACGATGCATTCCATGTTGTTCATATATGAAAGAATACTCCTGTATGAATAAATATTTATTTATGTAGTTGAAAAATTTTTATGAAAAAAATCCCTCCTACAAGATAATTCAGTTGGAGAGATGGCTGAATTACTTGTAGGAGGGTTGGAGAGTCACTATTACATGGGTCTCGTAACTTGATGTGTTATTTGCTTATAGTATAACAAATTATACATCAAAAATATAGTAATTATTTATTTTATTGTAATTTTGCTAATAATGCTTTGAGGTACACATATACATTTTCAACAGAAGGTAAATGAACGCGTTCTGATGGTGTATGAGGACTTACGATAGTAGGCCCAAAGCTAATCATTTGTGTATTTGGCAATACGCCTTTTAACAAACCACATTCGAGACCTGCGTGAATAGCATTTACATTAGCTGGTGTATCGAACATTTCGTTATGCAAGGAAATCGCTTGTTCTTCCAATTTTGAGCCTTTGTCGTATTCCCATGCTGGATATCCACCTGTACGCTCTGCAGCTACGCCAAGTGCTTTTGCAAGAAGCATCATTTTTTTCGTTAAGAATTCAAGACTATTGCTATTGGAACTACGAATAGAAATGAGTATTTCAATGGTATGTTGATTTTCACGTACGATAGCAATATTATTAGATGTTTCTACAAGGTTTGGGATAGACTTACTTACAGAATGAACCCCATCTTGTGCAAGATAGATATATGTAATAAGTGCTTCTGTTGTGTCTTCTGCATATACTATTTCAGGAGTAGGAACATCTTCAACTACAAATGTAAGGCCTGGATCCTGTACGCTATATTCGTGTTGGTATTGTTTTTCTTGGTATGCGAGCAATGTTTTAATGGCTGCCACATCTTCAGAGCGTACGGATAGTACAGCTACTGCCTTAGACGGGATTGCATTATGTTTTACGCCACCTTCGAAAGACGCTAAGCTAATAGGATATTGTTGTTGAATATCATAGAGTACACGGGTTAGTACTTGGTTTGCATTAGCTCGTTGCTCGTTGATTTCGATGCCGGAGTGCCCCCCTTTAAGACCGGTTACTGTAATGGATAAGCCCGCATCATAGCCTGGTTGATTGTTATCGCGTAACAATGGAATTTTTACATGTACGTGGCAACCGCCAGCACAACTAACGGTGAAGTCATGTTCTACTTCTGTATCTAGGTTGAGTAAGTAGTCACCAGTTACTTGACCTTCTTTAATGGCAAAGGCACCATCCATACCAGTTTCTTCGTTGGTAGTGAATAATAATTGCATTGGTCCATGTTGTTGGCTTTCATCTTCAAGGAGAGCAAGCATCATAGCAGCACCCATGCCATTATCGGCACCTAATGTTGTATGGTCTGCGTGCATCCATTCGCCTTCGATGATATTAGCGATTGGATCTTTAGAGAAGTCGTGGTTAGAGTCATGGTCTTTAACACAAACCATATCAATATGACCTTGTAAAATGATGGATGGACGGTTTTCATAACCTGGAGATGCAGCTTTTTTGATAACTACATTAAAGATTTCGTCTTGATGAACTTCAAGACCTAAATTTTTAGCAAAGTTCACGATGTAATCGCTGATGCCTTTTTCATTGCCGGACTCACGAGGAATTTGGCTCATTTCTTTAAAAATTTCTAATACGCGTTTTGCTTGAACGATTGTTTCCATAATGGTACCTTTCATTCTCATGTAAAATAGACATGTATGTATTATTGAAAGCTTTTAAAACAATATAAAATAAAATATTATAGCGTAATGGTCGCTTGTTTTACAGTCTAGACTAGGTCCTTTCATACATACGAACTATATAAATTATTATTGTATATATATAGTTATATCACAATAAAGATTATTAGGATAGCTTATGCTAGGTGCTAGCTATATAGGAATAATATTGTATAATGAGGGTATACGAATAACGAATAACAATTAACTAAATTTCTATAGATCTTAGAAGGTTGGTGAACCAATGCAACATGAAAGCCGCAATATTAGCATGCTTATGGATTTTTATGAGATGACTATGGCACATGGCTACTTTACAAAATTAAAAAATGTGGATCGCGTCGCATTTGATGTTTTCTTTAGACGTAATCCAGACAAGGGCGGTTTTGCTATTTTTGGTGGTCTCGAACAAATCGTTGAGTACATTTTAAATTTACACTTTGATGAAAGTGATATCTCTTATTTACGGAGTCAGGGTATTTTTAGTGAAGAATTTTTAGCATATCTAAAAGATTTCTCTTTCACCGGTGATGTATATGCCTTCCCAGAAGGTTCTATCATCTATCCTAATGAACCTGTAATTACAATTGTGGCGCCTCTCATAGATGCACAAATCGTAGAAACTGCAGTGCTTACTATGATGAACCATCAATCTCTTATCGCCACAAAAGCTAATCGCATCGTTCGCGCTGCGGATGGGCGTATTGTGGCTGACTTTGGTGCTCGTCGTGCACATAATGTAGACGCAGCCGTATACGGTGCAAGAGCCGCTTATATTGGTGGTGTTCAGTCCACTGCAACCGTTTTAGCAGGGCAACAATTTGGCATTCCTGTCAGCGGTACTATGGCGCATAGTTGGGTCATGTACTATGGCTCTGAATACGATGCTTTCAAAGCCTATGCTGAAGTGTATCCAGATAATGCAGTATTCCTTGTTGATACTTATGATGTGTTAAACTCTGGCGTGCCCAATGCTATTAAGGTAGCAAAGGATGTATTAGAGCCAATGGGGAAACGCTTAAAAGGAATTCGCCTAGATTCTGGTGACCTTGCGTATTTGGCGAAAAAAGCGCGGCGCATGCTAGATGATGCAGGCTTAGAAGATTGTAAAATTATGGCATCTAATAGTCTAGATGAGTATACAATCACATCTTTGCTCATACAAGGTGGCCCTATTGATATTTTTGGTGTAGGGGAACGCCTCATTACCTCTAAGAGTGACCCCGTATTTGGTGCGGTATATAAAATTGCTAGCATCGAGAAAGATGGTATGTGGGAACCTCGTATCAAGATTTCTGAAAGTGTAGAAAAAATTACTAATCCAGGTCTTAAAAAGGTATATCGTGTTTATAATGATAAAGGTCGTGCGATTGCAGATCTATTAACATTGTTGAGAGAGGTACCTGATACAGAGGAACCATATCGTTATATCGATCCTGAGCAACCTTGGCGTGAATTATATTTTGAAAATTGTACTTTTAAAGAGATGAAGCAGCTTATTATCAAGGATGGTAAATTAGTTGTGGACTTACCAACACTAGAGGAAATTCGAGCATATGTGCAAGATCAATTAGCTAATGAAATTTGGCCTGAAGAGCAACGCTTTGAAAATCCACATCGTCACTACCTTGATATGAGTCCTAGCTACTATCAATTGAAGATGGATTTATTGAACCGTATTTATCGGAAAAAGTAGGAGGGCCTATGTTAGAAAATCCACAAGCTACAAAGGATGCCCTCATTCAATGGATTCGAGATTATTTTGGTAAAAATGGTCCTAACTGTAGTGCTGTAGTTGGTATTTCAGGTGGTAAGGACTCGACTATCGTGGCAGCTCTTTGCAAAGAAGCTCTCGGTGCAGATCGCGTAGTTGGTGTTCTTATGCCAAATGGAGTGCAATCGGATATTGATGATGCTCAGGCAGTGGTAAATCATTTAGGAATTCCGCACATGACGGTCAATATTGGTGCTGCCTATGAGGCGCTAACTCATGCTATCGTTCAGGCTAAGGGGTATGATGTTGTAACGGGGAGAACCGATTTATCTAAAGATGCTGCCATTAATACCCCGCCTCGTCTCCGGATGGCAACTCTCTATGCAGTAGGACAAAATTTACCAAATGGTGCTCGTGTAGCAAATACTTGTAATGGATCTGAAGACTACGTAGGATACTCTACAAAATACGGAGATAGTGCAGGTGATTTTAGCCCTCTCGCACAACTCGTAGTAGAAGAAGTTCGTCAAATAGGAAAACTTCTTGATATTCCATTGCACCTAGTTGATAAGGTGCCAAGTGATGGTCTTAGTGGTCAGTCCGATGAGGATAAATTGGGATTTACCTATGCTATACTGGATCGTTATATCAGAACTGGTGAAATTGAAGATCAGCCAACAAAAGAGCGAATCGACTATCTGAATCGAATTAATAAACATAAATTGGAGTTGATGCCATCATTTGACCCAAAGCTTTAATTGATAAGGCAGAAATCTCGATTTATAGAGATGAATCCATGAATCTATAGGGGCGAAGCCATAAAATAAGATAAAATAATTTTTTAGAATATAATAAGGCTGGCCATTATTGACCAGCCTTATTGAATCGTACTTAGTTTAAATTTAATAACAATAATTATTTTATAGTTTTATAGTGGAGGTAATATGGATACAAAAATTGCTTTGATTGGTACTGGAGGAACTATTGCAGGAAAAGGTACTTCAAATACTGATTTAACAGGCTATACGGCAGGGGTGTTAGGACTTGACAAAATCTTAGCCTCCGTACCTGGTACAAAACCGTATGGTCCTTATACATATACTCAGTTTAGTAATATTGAAAGCTCCGATATTACCGTAAATCACTGGTTAGAACTTTCTAAGTTGGTGCAAAAATTGGTTAATCGAGATGATATCGGTGGTGTTGTTATTACTCATGGCACAGATAGCATGGAGGAGACGGCATATTTTCTGAATCTGACAGTTCATACAGACAAGCCAATTGTTATTACTGGATCTATGAGACCCGCAGGTGCTATTAGTGCAGACGGGCCAATTAATTTATTGCAAGCTATCCAAGTAGCGAGAACACCATCGTCTGTAGGTAAAGGTGTGATAGTCGTATTAAATGGCTACATTGATGGGGCAAGGGATGTATCTAAATGCAACACTACTAATGTAGCGACTTTTGATAGTCCATTAGTGGGGCATCTTGGTATTGTACAAGATGGTGTTGCCCACTATTATAAAGTGTCTACTCGACGTCATACTCAAGACTCTGTATTTGATGTGAGTAAATTGTCTGAGTTACCTCGTGTAGTTATAATGACCTGCTATGGTGGTATGGATGATATGGTGCCTATGAGTGTAGTTGCTACAAATCCTGACGGTTTAATTTTAACAGGTCTTGGTCATGGTACAATCCCACAAAACGTACGTCAAATCACACAGAATACAAAGTTTCCAACGGTACGTGCTTCTCGTACCGGTAGTGGTATGGTATCTGCAGTGCCACAAGATGCACTGGCAAACTATCTAGTATGTGATACTTTAAGTCCACAAAAAGCGCGTATTTTATTGATGCTAGGGCTTACAAAAACTAAAAATCTTAAAAAGTTACAACAATTCTTCCATGAATATTAAAGGCACATAATACTCATGGAACATATGAAACATAATAATTCTTTGAATCTAATAATTAATTTGAAAAATTTGAGAAAATATCTCAAATTTTAATTTGATATTCATTTTCAAAAATTATACTATATGTAACAGTTTTATATGCAATAAACCGCACATTCCGATCGCCTAGGATGTGCGGTTTTTCATTTGTATTATATTTTTCATATATGAGTGGGGTATTGAATAATAATTTTTGGGGTATCATTCTAGATATTTTTGTATATTACAAAATAGGATTATTCAGCGCCGATAGCATTTTCTAGTGCTCTTTGTACGCCTACATAGACGGCCTTGGCTAAGGTGTCTCCAAATAGTGAAAAGGAACCAGCATCTGTTAAGATATCTCCATTTGTATCAATGGTGAGAATGATACCATCTGTAGAGGTACCTGTGGCAGATGTTTTTCGTTCTTTTGTAATTGCATCAGGAATATCTTCATTAATAAACGGATGGAGGCGTACGCTTTCAACATTCCAATCTTGAAGGGCTGCGGTTTTTGCTTCGGTAATTGTCATAACAGCTTTTACCATAGCGCTATCTGTTAAAGCTTTATTTGTAAATACGAGGATATTGATTGTGCCTGGCACTATGAAGTCTCCATCACGCTCTTCGTAACAATAGCCTGTACCTGCGCGATGTGCCGTTTTTTCATAGCCTGCAGTCACGATAGTTTCCACAATAGTATCATGTTCTTCAACTTTGGCATAGGCGTGTAGATGCATTGTGGCAGACGTGAGAAGTGCTGTACTAAAATGAACAGGAGTATCAATATGTTCAAATTCTTGAGCCAAATAATCGGCTACAGAGCCACCGGGTAAATCTTTTTCTGTTTCGATTTGATATGTTAGCTGTTGGTTGCGTACCGCTAGCGTATGGTGATAGCCACCATTTAATTGTCCGCTCGAAAGAGAATAGTGGATATCGTCAAAGTGTACCGTAACGGAGTGTAACTCTCTAGTTACATAGCCTCCAGTAGCGAGCTCTTGGGGTGCTTCGTATAGATTTTTGAACATGTAAGTCTCCCTAGTTTTATGATTGTTATATATGGAATATAACGATATAATATCTTTATTATCGTATTGCAAATGCATATGTAAAATTATAGCATATATATTTACCGTTATTATATTGCTATTATGTTGTGATAGATATTTGTGATTGTATAGATTTATATTATGGATGGTTACTATGGCTAATTTCTTAAGTGCTGTTTCTGAATTTCTTTTTAAAGACGCTAATATATTAATTCAAATAAGGGACTGGTTTTTTGCACAAGCTGGAAATATCTTATTAGCACTAATTTTATTTTGGATAGGGCGATATGCTATTAAATGGGTAAAAGCTTTTGCAGTGCGCATTATGACAAAAGCTTCCTATGACTCAGCAGCAATGAGCTTTATCACTCAAATTATTAATTATGCCTTGCTAGTAGGGTTAGTATTGATTTGCTTAAACCAAATCGGTATTCCTACAACATCCTTTATAGCTGCTTTTGGTGCTTTTGGTTTAGGTATTGGTCTCGCCTTACAGAATAACCTTTCTAACTTAGCATCTGGTTTATTAATTCTTATCTTCAAACCTTTTAGAGCGGGTCACGTTATTCAGGTGGGTGATGTAGTCGGCAGTGTTAAATCAATCCAATTTATGTATACAGTTATTACTACAAAAGATCAAAAGAATGTATACATACCTAACTCTCTTCTTACATCACAAGCTGTAACTAACATTGTTTATACTACAGAACGGGTTATCCCATTTACGTTTGACATTGGTTATAATAATGATCATCATGAGGCAATAAAAATCTTAAAAAATATTTTTGCAGCAGATAAACGTGTCCTTAATCCGAAGAATATGGAAATAGGTATTTCTGAATTTGGAGATAATTCTGTACGAATTGCTGCTTATGCTCGTGTTAAGTCGAATGATTTTCTCGATGTTCAATATAGCATCATGTCTGATGTAAAAGATGCCTTTGATAAATATGGTATCGATATTCCATATCCTCAACGTGTAGTATATATTCAAAATGTAGATACATCGACAGGTGAAATTAAAGGGACAAAGAAGAAAGCAACTGCTACAAATGTAGCACTAGATGATAGTCTTGAAAGTTAAGATACTGGAAGGTAGAACGAGAGTGATGACACTTTTAACGACGAATATTCATATGTTTTATAAGAAATTGGTATTGGCCATAACTTTTATAGGAATCATATTTATAGGTGCTAGTGTTGCTCAAGCTGCATACATTGCACCTCCTTCTACTGTTGGTGAGGCCGTAGTCCTAATTGATGCAGATACAAAACAAATTTTATTTGCAAAGAACCCAGATAAGTGGATGCATCCAGCTAGTACTACAAAAATGGTCACCTTGTTAACTGCCTTAGAATTAAAGGGCACACAGCTTGATGAATTAGCTACTATAAGTAGCTATGCAACGAGCATGGAAGAATCAAACCTTGGGGTTCGCGTAGGCGATCAGATTACATTGGAAGGTGTTCTTGAAGGTATGATGGTTGCTAGTGGTAATGATGCGGCCGTTGTAGTAGCCGAAAATGTAAGTGGTTCTGTGGATAAATTTGCTAAAGATATGACTCGCATTGCTGCAAAAGCGGGGGCAAAGAATAGTGTGTTCTTGAATCCTCATGGATTAACACAAAAGGGTCACCATTCTACGGCTCGTGATTTAGCGATGATTGCTGCGTACGGTATGAAATACCAAATGTTCCGTGACAAGGTTGCCAATGATTACTACAAGGTGCCGTACCAAAACCGTGCACCAGAAACAATTCGTACTACAAACCACTTCATTCGCAACAAATATCCTGGTGCAAATGGCTTGAAAACAGGTTTTACAAATGCAGCAGGAGAATGTTTGATTGCATCTGCCACACGTAAGGGCCATACTATGATTGTAGTCATGTTAAACGATGATAACCGTTGGGATGAAGCGGTGCAATTCCTTGATTATGGCTTTAAACTCCGTGGGGTAATTTAAGGACCTGTTGTGTAATGGGGGACATATGAGTTCATTTTTTGCATTTTTAAAACGCATGCGCTTTATCAATCGATGGAGCCTCATGCGAAATACGGAAATAGAAAATATTCAAGAGCATAGCCTTGAAGTGGCTATGGTAGCGCACAACTTGGGGGCTATAAAAAATGAATACTTCGGTGGGAATGTAGATATCAATAAGGTAGCTGTCATAGCTATGTATCATGAGGTGAGCGAAATCTTTACAGGAGATATGCCGACACCAATCAAGTATTTTGATCCAAAGTTGCGGGAACTGTATGGTGAAGTTGAAACTTTGGCGCAAGAAAAAATGCTATCAACCTTGCCAGACCGGTTACAATCTGTTTATAAGCCTATACTTGTTGATGCAGAGGCTAGTCCAGAATGGCCTCTCGTTAAGGCTGCCGATATAATTTCAGCCTATATGAAATGCGTCAAAGAGCTCAAGGCAGGGAATGATGAGTTTAAAGAGGCACATGACTCTATCTTAGCTAAGCTGAAAAATCTAAATATGCCTGAGGTAGATATGTTTCTTGAAATATATATCCCTGCTCTTGGTAAGAGTTTGGATGAGTTGAACTATTACGAAATTAAATAATTACTAAAAGAGACGACCAGAGGTCGTCTTTTTTAGTTTTATGTAATTATAGATTCTTCTACTTATGTGCCTATTAGTAACAGTTTGCTCATGTGAGTATTAATGACAATCTCTTTGTGTGACCATTAGCAGCATATCGTGTAATAATTATAGTTTATTTTTTCTATCTATAATCTCTTGATTTCTCATTAGTATTTTTTTACCTCGCCACGAGAAGGCTCGATGACTGTATTTTGCTTTGAATTCTTTGTTTGTTAGTGCTTCTAGTTCGTCTATATTGACATACGGCTCAATCTGTTGAAATTCAGGGATAGGCGTAGTTGGAATATCTTTATTGTGAGGACACACCTCTTGGCATACATCACAACCAAATACGAGTGGAGTTTTAGCGAGGATATTTTCCTCTTTATCGGTGAGCTCTCCTTTTTTCTGCGTCAAGAAGCTTTTACAGGTGTTGTACTTAAAATCGTCATGGCCTAAACATTGACCTAAGCACGCTGTAATACAACGATTGCATCCCATGCAGGACTGCTCAAGAGGGGTATTTGCTTTGAGTTCTAGTGTTGTTAAAATCGTACCAATAACGACATAAGAACCCCATTTAGGGCTGATAAAACAGTTGTTCTTTCCGTAAAAGCCGAGACCTGCTAAGTAGGCCATGTACCGATCTGCTAAAGGAGAGGTGTCGCAATGAATGGAGAACTGAGCCGAGTCATCAATTATTTGTAATCTTTCAATAAGACGTTCTAAATATTCATTAATGACCAGGTGATAATCTGTTGACCATGTATAGCGCGATAGATTGGCATGGCCTTTGTGTTGTACATGGTACGGGAATAGACAAACGATGGCACTTTTGGGCATAAACTGAGTCGTTCCTAGTAGTCTTGCCTCTACATCTGCCGTAGTAAAGGGGCATGGGTTGCTTTCAAATAAAATAGTTTTGGCCTGTTCAGGTAGTGGCCATGAGGCAATTCCAAATTCATAAATATGTAATTCTTTGCAAATTTCCTGTAAATTTATATCTTTCATCGTAGATTTAGTGGTAAATAATTGGTAAAATAAAAGTATAAGAAATGCACGAGATTCTATAGTTTTTTGTTAAGTTTGTAGTTTGGTGAGAACTGTATTTTTATAGTTAGCACCGTAATTCTGTTAGTATTAGTATACCATTGAGAGGACAGATTATGTTAGCATTTATGAAAGTATTACAACCGAAGACGGTGGAAGAGGCTTATGAATTAGCCACAAAGAACAAAACTGCTCCTATGCTAGCAGGCGGCTGTTGGCTGCGTTTAGGACGACGAACTTGGCCATCAGTGATTGATATGGCGAGTCTTGATTTGCGTTATGTTCGTGAAGAAGATAAGGAGTTTGTAATTGGCGCTATGGCGACACAAGGGGATGTGGAACGCTTTGAGCCTTTACAACAATTCTGCGGCGGTGCCGTAGTTAAAGGCGTTAAGGAGATTCTTGGCGTTCAATTTAGGAATACTGCTACCATGGGCGGTTCTGTAGCAAGTAAGTTTGGCTTCTCTGATATTATCCCCGCGCTATTGGCAGTGCATGCAGACATCGTTACCTTCAAAGGCGGTCGTATGTCCATGCAAGATTATATGACATATAGAGAACGTGATATTCTCGTGGAGATTCGCATCCCTAAAGTAGATGTACCTGTATCTGTTGAAGCTCTTCGCATCTCTCGTGGTGATTTCCCGTTATTGACAGGTGCTCTTCGCCATGATGAAAAAGGGGTTGAATTGTATATCGGTACAAGACCTGGTGTACCTCAATTAGCTGTTAAAGCAAGTGCTTTGCTTTCAGAAAAAGGATTATCTGCCGCAAAAGAGGCAGGTCAATTGGCATCTGAAGAACTAGTGTATCAATCTAACTCTCATGCGTCCAAAGAATATCGCATGGAAATGGTAAAAGCAATGGTTCAACGCTTAGCTAAGGAGGTGGCACAATAATGGAACTCGTACTTAATATTAATAACAAAAATGTAACTGTTAATGTGCCAACTGATGAGATGTTGCTAGATACATTGCGTGATCTTGGCTATTACAGTGTCCGCTGTGGCTGTGATACTACAAACTGTGGCCTTTGCACTGTATGGGTGGATGACGAAATTATTTTGTCCTGTGCATACCCTACATTTCGTGCGCCAGGACATAAAATTACTACATTAGAAGGCTTACAAGAGGAAGCTGAATTATTAGCGGCTTGTATCGCAAGTGAAGGCGCAGATCAGTGTGGCTTTTGTACAACTGGCATGATGATGAGTGCTATTAATTTGAAACGCAAAAATCCAAAGGCTAGCGATGATGAGATTCGCGAATACCTCATAGGTAACTTATGTCGCTGTACTGGTTATGAATCACAACTTCGAGGAGTTCGTAAATTCTTAGAAGGAGGCCTATAATGATGAACAAGCATATTGGTAAATCTTATGACAAAGTTGACTCAAAAGGTATTTTGTCTGGTAAACCGTCTTATACTGGCGATTTTGTTCCCAAAGATGCGCTCGTTATTAAGGCCCTTCGTAGTCCTCATGCTCAGGCGCGCATCAAATCTATTGATACATCTAAAGCCAAATTGATTCCTGGCGTAGAAGCTATTTTTACTTATGAAGATGTGCCTAATACGCGATTCACATTAGCAGGTCAAACATATCCAGAGCCATCCGCTTATGATGCACTCATCTTGGACCCTGTAGTTCGCTATGTTGGAGACGAAGTAGCTCTTATCGTAGCAAAAGATGAGGCTACAGCGCTTAAAGCAATGCCGCTTATCAAGGTTGAATACGAAGTACAGAAACCTGTACTTGATATGCATACTGCTATCGACCATGAAACTATAGTACATCCTGAAGATGATATTCACAATAATATCCCTGTAGGACAAGATTACAAACGCAATATTTGCGTATCCTATCACAAACGGGTAGGAGATGTGGAGGCAGAACTTGCTAAATGTGATTACGTGGCAGAAGGTACATACTTTGACCAGGCCACACGCCAAACAGCGATGGAACCATTCCAAAGCTTTGGATATATAGATGCGCTAGGTCGTGTAGTTATCGTATCCTCTACACAAATCGTATTCCATGTACGCCGTCACATCGCTCGTGCACTCGGTATTCCGGCCACAAAAGTCCGTGTTATTAAACCTCGTATCGGCGGCGGTTTCGGCTCTAAACAAACGGCTTGTACAGAAATTATGACGGCCTTTGTATCGTGGACATTGAAAAAACCTTGTTATCTCTTATACGATCGTACAGAAGCACAAACTTGCTCCACTACACGTCATGCTCGTGAATGGAAAATCCGTGTTGGTGCTACAAAAGATGGCATTATTAAAGTTATTGATATGGACTCCATCACAGCCGCTGGTGCACATGCAACTCATTGCTTCACTACTACAACGGCTGGTGAACATAAATCTGTACCTTTGTACAACAAAGTGACTGCTGTTCATTATGGTACAGAAGGTGTGTATACTAATCAAACTCCGGGTGGTGCTTTCCGTGGGTATGGTGCAACAGAAGCATTGTGGCCATTAGAATGTGCAGTAAACCAGTTAGCTGATAAGATGGGGATTGATCCAGCTGAGTTACGTCAGAAGAACTTAATAGCGGAAGGTGAACAAAGCTTAGTATATGCTCCAGATGAATATCTTGATTCTGGTCTTTTCCAAGATACTGTAAATCGGGTAAAAGAAATGGCTCGTTGGGATGAACGCCCTCATTCTTGGGATATCGATGAACGCTATCGCGGTGGACTGGGCATGGCTTTAGCATTACAAGGCTCTGGTGTCGCAAATATAGATGTGGCATCTGTTGAAATTCGCCTTGGTGACGATGGTAATTATACATTGTATACTGGGTCTTCTGATATGGGCATGGGGTCTAATACCGTATTGACTCAAATGGCCTGTGAAGTAATCGGCTGTCCTATGGAATATATGACTGTTATTGAATCAGATACAGATATCGTACCATTCGATCCAGGGTCTTACGCATCTAGTACAACCTATGTAACAGGTACTGCTGCTAAGATGGCGGCAGAAGAATTGCGCACTAAGATTATTGCTAAATTCGCTCATTTCTTTGAAACTGACGTTGAAAACGTTGACTTTGACGGCGTTGTAGCTACCACAAAAGATGGTGCTAAAACAATGGATATCCATCAATTGGCACCAAAATTATTAGTTGGTGTTAATGCGGAGCAATTGTCTGGTTTTGCTACATGGGGGAGTCATACATCCCCACCTCCATTTATGGCATCTATTGCTGAGGTGAAGGTAGATAAACAAACAGGTAAGGTTATTCCTCTTCATTTCTATTCTTGTGTTGATTGTGGTACTGTTATCAATCCTAAATTGGCTCGCGTTCAAGTTGAGGGTGGTGTAGTACAAGCTATCGGCATGGCTTTATATGAAGATGTACGCTATTCCAACAATGGCCGTTTGGAAACAAACAATCTTATGACTTATAAAATCCCAACCCGTCAGGATATTGGTGAATTACATACAGACTTTGTAGAATCTTACGAGCCTACAGGTGGTTTCGGAGCAAAATCTATTGGTGAGGTTGTCATCAATACGGGGTGCCCTGCTATTCAACATGCCATTAAAAATGCAGTTGGTGCGGATATTCGTACATTACCTATGACACCTGAGAAGGTATTTATGGCTATGGACGAGAAATATAAAGTATAGAGATTTCTAGTTCCTTTTACTTTCTAAGGAGGCCTGGTTCTATGACATCACAAACATCCTATTGGAATCGATTGATTCAGCCGGGAATCGTTGCCCTTGTTGGGGCAGGCGGTAAAACGACTGTGCTTTCAAAACTAGTAGAATATGGACGGCTGAAAGGTCAGCCCATCGTAGTTACGACTACGACTCGACTTTATGAGTCTCAGGTGGCTCATTATGAACCGATTTATACTCATAATATTAATGAAGCTGATGAGTATTGTACTGACCGACTTTTACATGGCTATTGTGGTGCGTGGTTCACTGGAATTACAGGAACAAAAGTAGACTCCTTAGATTGTGATCTTATCGATGGTTTATCCAAGTTACATCCCAATTGGCAAATTGTTGTAGAAGCAGATGGGGCGAAGGAAAAATGGCTCAAGGCACCTAAGACGACCGAACCTATCATTCCATCTCTTACAAAGACTACGATTGGCCTCGTGAATCTACAAATGCTAGGGGCCCCGTTAGATGATGAGCACGTACATAATATCGAGCTTGTTCAAGATATTGTAAAACGTGATATGGGGGCTATTGTAACTCCTCGTATGTTGGCTGATCTTGTTTTGCATAGGCAAGGTTTATTCCAATACAGTAAAGGTAAGAAAATATTATTCTGTACTGGTTATGAAACAGTGCAACATCGCATTATCGATGATTTTATTGATCATATTGTTGATAGTGATATTACGGCTATCATTTTGGCTGATGGATATAAAGCAAGTTGTGAAATCCGTCGCATTATTCAATGTCGGTAGGTACTCATGACTAATGTGAAAGCAAATTGTAACACCGCTTTTAGTCCCATGAGAGACCCCATAGACCGTCATCCTTTGCATATTGGCATTGTCCTCCTTGTGGGAGGGCAATCCAAGCGTATGGGATGTAATAAGCAGCTCTTACCCTGGCGTGGCAAGACTGTTCTAGATGCGGTCTGTGGGGCTCTTCAAGGTGGATGGGGTGGACAGGTAGCTTCTACTGTATCGTGTAAGCTACCTTTTGTGGCAGTTACTGGTGATGATCATGAGAAACTAGAACCTATTGTCACAAGCTATGGTTTTGAAGCCCTTCGAAATGACCATCCTGAACTGGGGCAAGGCGTATCCATAGCGCTGGGAGTACATCATTTGGTGAATACGGCGCCTATATCGCTAGACGGTATTCTCTGTTCAGTAGGAGATCAACCACTTTTGACGAGTGCTGTTGTACACGAGGTCATTCGTGCGTTTAATGAAAACTTTCATCCGAAAACTATCGTCGTTCCACATTATGGGGCAAATTATCACTCGGGAAATCCCGTTCTCTTTGGTTCTCATTGGTTTGATTATTTACAACAGATTCAAGGGGATCAAGGGGGTAAGACCATTATTCATGGTGATGGTAAAGCCCATGTTGTGAAATTATGGATTAGTGATGATATTGGCGACGATATCGATACACCCGATGATTTTGAGCGTTTGAAACATCGTGAAAGTGAGGCATTATGAAACCATTGGTACTCATGCGTGGAGGCGGAGACATTGCTTCCGGCGCTGTATATAGATTGAGACGGGCGGGCTATCCCGTTGTAATTAGTGAAATAGCTATTCCTACAATGATTCGCCGCGAAGTATGTTACGGTAATGCGGTTCATCGTGGAGAAATGATTTTGGAACGTTTTGTTGCTCGTCATGTGTCTCTTAATGAAGTGAAGGATACATTGGCACAGGAAATCATCCCCGTTGTCACTAGCTCATATGAGGAATTATTGGACACTTTAAAACCAGAGATTGTAGTCGATGCTATTTTGAGTAAAAAGAATCTTGGTACAAAACGGGATGATGCAGAGCTCGTTATCGGTGTGGGCCCTGGATTTACTGCTGGAGAAGATGTAGATGTGGTCATTGAAACGATGCGTGGTCATTCATTAGGTCGCTGTATCTATGATGGATCAGCTCAACCTAATACAGGTATCCCTGGAAATGTAGGTGGCTACACTCATGAGCGCGTTATTCATTCTCCAAAGGCTGGACTATTTACAGCAAAACGTCATATTGGGGATTCTGTACAAGCTAATGAAGTAATTGGTTATGTTGATGAAGAACCAGTAAGAGCGAAAATTACAGGTATTCTACGAGGCATTTTAAAAAGTGGGCTCATCGTATCAGATCATTTTAAGTTGGCTGATGTGGATGCTCGTTGTGAAGAGTCTCATTGCTATAGTATTTCAGATAAATCCCTTGCTGTCGGTGGAGGTGTATTAGAGGCTGTTACCGCTTGGGATTATGAAAGGAATCTAGATGGAAACAATTTATGATGTGATGAAAGATCGTCTACAGGTTACTGAAACTACTGTGATGGTTACTGTTCTATCCGGTCCTCGTCAAGGGGATAAGACTATTTATGCTGAAGATGGAAGGGTTCTATACGGAACTCCTATTGAAGGATTTACTGTAGATAAAGCAAAACTAAATTCTCTCTGTATGGTAGGCGAAATGGAGTGTTTCGTACAACCTGTAGAAAATGATCCGTCAGTTCTCGTATTAGGTGCAGGTCATGTTAGCCGAGCTATTACAGATTTGCTGTTGTTTATTGGCTGTCGCGTTACAGTCGTAGATGACCGTCCAGAATATGTAGTGCCTGAATTCTTTGATGAACGTGTTACACGTAAGTGCTTACCTTTAGAAAACTTCAAGAACGATTTACCTCTTGATGAATATACTGGTTTTATCATTGTGACACGTGCTCATGAGTACGATAATATATGCTTAGAACAATTACGAGGGTACTTGCCTACCTATATGGGCGTTATGGGCAGCCAAAAACGCATCCATCATGCTTTTGAAGTGTTGCGTGAGCAAGGATGGACTCAAGATGAGTTAGATATGGTATATGCGCCTATTGGTCTAGATTTAGGAGCTCAAACGCCTGAGGAAATTGCATTATCTATCGTTAGTGAATATTTGGCAGTGGTGCGTGGTAAAAAAGGCGGCTCATTGCGGAAAGGTAGAGTGATCCATGAATCGTGAGTTTATTGAATACCTTAGTGAACGTAAAAACGAAACCTTAGCAGTAGCCACTATTTTATATACCTGTGGATCCACACCTCGTAAAGCTGGTACATCTATGGTTGTATTTCCTGATGGATCTATTTTTGGTACTATCGGCGGTGGCCGTGCGGAAAATGAAATCCGCCTAAGTGCGGTGGACTCTTTGAATAAAAAAGAAGCTCACCGTCGTATCGATGTTCATCTCGATGATGACGTAGCTGTTAAAGAAGGCATGGTTTGTGGGGGCCAAATGGATGTTTGGATTGAAACACAAAACATCTAATAAAAATCTCATTCAGCGTTTGTTTATAAATTTACAGTACTCTCAAAATGAGTTAAAATATAAGGTACAGTCAAAGAATTGATTGTACCTTATTATTTTGTATAAGGAGCTATTTTTATGCATATTGACGCACTTATACATACCTTTAGGCTTCTTGATATCGTTGATATCATAATCGTTGCTATTGGTATTTACTATTTATATAAATTGCTTAAAGATACACGGGCCGTTTCTCTTTTAAAAGGTCTCGTTATGTTGGCAATTTTAAATTTATTGAGTCATCTGTTAAATCTATACGTTATCAACTGGATTTTGCAACAAAGTATGACCGTTCTTCTCTTTGCGTTACCCGTTGTATTCCAACCAGAATTGCGTCGTGCTCTAGAACAATTGGGGCGTGGCCGAATTTTCAGCAAGGCACAAAATGTAAACGAAGAAGAAATGGATATGGCCATTAATGAAGTGATGGCTGCGGCTCGCGTTATGTCTCGTGAACATACGGGGGCACTTATCGTTTTTGAACGTGAAGTAGGTCTCAATGACTTTGTAGATACTGGTATTCTTATCGATGCTGTATTGAGCCGCGAGTTGATTAAAAATATCTTTGTTCCTAGTACACCACTTCATGATGGGGCCTTGATTATTCGTGATGGGCGAATCCGTGCAGCGGGCTGCTTGTTGCCGTTGACTGAGGACCGCACATTGAGTACTGAACTAGGTACACGTCACCGTGCAGCTATTGGCTTGTCTGAGCAAACTGACGCTGTCGTAGTCGTTGTCAGTGAGGAAACAGGGACCATTTCTTATACATATGGCGGTCATATTTATCGCCATTTACCAGAGGATCAAATTAAAGAGGCATTGCGCACCTTTATGGAACGCCCTCGTCAAACCATTACTAGTATGTGGAAATGGAGGGCAAATAAATGATGATTCATTTGAAACGCAATTGGCCTGCTAAATTATTATCCTTGTTAGCAGCTATCGTCATGTGGTTCTTTATTATGCGCGATCAGAACCCTGTGATGGAAGTAACCTATACAATACCTGTACAGGTTCAAAATCTCAATTCTGGCTATATCATAGAAGATGCACCAGATGTGGTCCGTGTTGTTCTGGCTGGCCCACGTGATACCATTATGTCTATGAAATCAGATAATTTACGGGCTTATATTGATGCATCTGGTGTAAAACCAGGTCAAAATAATGTAACTATTAATTTTACTCCTCCAGCAGGGATGAATCTTGTGGAGGTTAAACCAGATACCATCACCATCAATGTTGATGAATATGCAGAGAAAACAATTCCTGTTGAAATAGTTCCAATCGGCAAGTTCTCTGATGATATTGCTTTGAAATCGGTAACGATTGTGCCGAAAGAGGTAACTGTTTCTGGTCGTAAGCAACAAGTTAATGCAGTGAGCAAGGTTGTGATGAAAGTCAATGTGGCTGGTCAAACGAAGAACTTTAGCGCTGTTAGTACTTTAGAAGCTTGGGATACGGCAGGTAATGTACTGGATGTACATATCAATCCAAACCAAGGCCAAGCACAATACGAACTCAACTTATTACGTAAAGAAAAGGCGGTTCCTATTACTGTTCCGACTGTTGGTACAGTAGCAGAAGGTTATGAAGTTAAATCCACGTCTGCTACACCAACGCAATTAACAGTTACAGGTCGTGAAGAAATGATTAATTCCGTTACAGAAATACAAACGGAACCTATCGATGTATCGGGTGCTACTGAAACTGTACAGGGTAACTATAATTTAGTATTACCGAATGGGGTTAATAGCAATACCACAACGGTACGGGTGAAAGTAGAAATACAAAAGAAAGTACTTAATGGATGATAAGTTTTTTGTGAGGCTTTGAAATCTTGCAACAAAGACCCTAATAGAGTGAATATTTCTCTATTAGGGCCTTTTTATGATTTATATATTAGCTTTTATAGGAGTGTTGTATAATAAAGATGTATGACTATTTTTTTACTGGTCAAGTGGTAAAGAATTTTGGTCAAAGATTAAAGAAGTAGGCTCACCTAAAAGGGAGGCTTTAATAGGAAAGATATGATTAGAATAATAAATCTCCGCGTGGCTGTTACGGTTAAGTCGGATATCAAAAGTATTGTAGAAAAGAAATATCCCCCGTTGCGTGGCGCTATCGAAACGATTCATGTTGTTCGACGAGCCGTAGATGCCCGTAAGAAGCCAAACATTGTTTTTGTATATACCCTATTCATTGAGGTTCATAATGAAGCTCAAGTCATGAGAAAGCTTGGTAAAGAAAAGGATGTATCTGTATTTGCTGCAGAAGATCCAGAACCTATCGTTTTGGGGGCTGTACCATTAGCACATCGTCCTGTAGTTATGGGCTTTGGCCCTGCGGGGATGCTGGCAGCCTTTTACTTAGCTCGTGAAGGCTATCGCCCAATCGTACTTGAACGCGGTCAAGATGTAGATACACGTAGTCATGATGTAGAGACATTTTGGAAAAAGGGCATATTTAAGCCTGAGTCCAACGTACAATTTGGGGAAGGCGGCGCAGGAACTTTTTCCGATGGTAAGTTAACAACTCGCATTACCCATCCGCGGTTACATGAAATATCTAAATACTTTGTAGAGTTTGGCGCGCCTGAAGAAATCTTATATAAACATAAACCTCATGTAGGTACTGATAAATTGCGTACCATGGTAAAATCTATGCGTGAGCGCATCATCGAATGGGGCGGTGAAGTCCGCTTTGGTTCTAAGGTAACGGATTTATTTATTGAAAATGACCGTATCGTAGGCGTTGAAGTTAATGGTAGTGAGCGTATTGATACGACTGTTGTTTTGTCTGGTGTAGGCCATAGTGCACGTGACACATATGAAATGCTTTATAAACGCAATGTGGAAATGACGGCAAAACCATTTGCTATCGGTGTTCGTATTGAGCATGATCAGGCTGTAATTGATGAGTTTCAATATGGTGTAGATCCATCTAGTTTGGGCCTTGGTGCAGCGGAATATTCTCTCGTATACCACGATAAAGAATCAGGTCGTACTGCATATAGCTTCTGTATGTGCCCAGGAGGTCAAGTAGTAGCATCTGCCTCTGAAGATGGTGGCGTTGTCGTAAATGGCATGAGTTTATACGCTCGGGATAGCGGTGTTGCTAATAGTGCTATCGTAGTCAACGTAGGTCCAGATGACTTTGGTACTCATCCTTTAGATGGCGTCGCATTTCAACGAGAATGGGAACGCAAGGCCTATGAGTTGGGCGGTTCTAACTTCCATGCGCCAGCACAAACTGTAGGGCAGTTTTTAGGGCTTTCACAAGCACCTAGTGTACAAAATAGTATATATAGCTACGAGCCAGGTGTTGTAAATTGCGATTTACATGATTGCTTGCCATCATTCGTCACATCCGTATTAGAGCGGGCTTTGCCATACTGGGGGCGTCGCATCCGAGGCTTTGATGATCCTGCGGTGTGTATGACAGGCGTTGAAACGCGTACCTCTGCACCGCTCCGTATGGGACGTAATGAAGACCGCATTTCTCCTACTGTAGGAGGTTTCTATCCTATGGGTGAGGGGGCTGGCTATGCAGGAGGGATTATGAGTGCTGCCCTTGATGGTGCGGAAACGGCCATTTTATGTATGGCAAAATACGCAAAACCTAATTAGTGGGGAATTATAATGATGGATTGAATTACAGTATAGATTCATACTATTTATGTAATATAGATGTGACTTTATAGTAGGTATGCTTTCTATATTATGATATAATACACAACAGTAATTATTGAAAAGATACACACGGTAGATATATAGACTTGTGAAACTTTCACAAATCCTTAGAGGAGGATAATTATGGCTCGTTTATTTGGTACAGATGGTGTACGTGGTGTTGTTAATGAGTTTTTAACGCCGGAATTAGCCTATCATTTAGGTCGTGCGGCAGGAACGCATTTTGGTAAGAAAAAGGATCACCCTACGTTCTTGATTGGTCGCGATACGCGAATTTCTGGTTCTATGCTTGAAAGTGCATTAGCGGCGGGCATTTGCTCTGTTGGTGGTAATGTAGTAATTGCAGGCGTTATCCCAACTCCAGCAGTAGCGTACCTTGTACGTCAACAAGGTTTTGATGCGGGTGCTGTTATTTCTGCATCTCACAATCCATATCCAGATAATGGCATTAAATTCTTTGATGGTAATGGCTATAAATTACCTGATGAAGTGGAAGATGAATTGGAAAAATATGTTCGTCAAAGTGCAGATAATGAATTGGCGCGTCCTACTGGTGATGGTATTGGTAAAATTGAGTTCAATAGTAACTTGGCTCATTTATATGCTCATTTTGTACGTCACACAATCGATACGTCCCTTGAAGGTTTGACTATCGTTTATGATGGTGCTAATGGCGCAGCTTCCAGTGTAGGTCCGGAAATTTTGTCTGGACTAGGGGCTAAAGTCATCAATATTAATGTGAATCCAGATGGGTTGAATATCAATCATCATTGTGGTTCCACACACATTGAAGGCTTACAAGTAGCCGTACAACAACATAATGCAGACCTTGGTATTGCTAATGATGGCGATGCTGACCGCTGTTTATTGGTTGATGAAAAAGGTCAAGTCCTCGATGGTGATCAAATCATGTTGCTATGTGCCCTTAAGTTGAAAGAAGAAGGCAAACTTAAAGGTGATACCATAGTTGGTACCGTTATGAGTAATATTGGATTCCATAAAGCAGCAGAAGAACTTGGTATGAAAACAGTTTCCACTGCTGTTGGTGATCGATATGTATTGGAATACATGCGTGAACATAATCTTTCCGTTGGTGGTGAACAATCTGGTCACGTAATCTTTTTAGATCACAACACCACTGGTGACGGCATGTTAACAGCTGTTCAAGTGGCAGCTCTTATGAAGGAGAAAAAGCAACCTCTTTCTGAGTTGGCCGGCATTATGACAAAATACCCACAAGTTCTTGTAAATGTTCGTGTAGCTACAAAAACTGGCTGGGAAGATAATGACCTCATCAAAGCTGCTATCGTAACAGCTGAAGGAGAACTTAGTGATGAAGGTCGCGTTTTAGTACGTGCATCCGGGACAGAACCACTCATCCGTGTCATGGCTGAAGGGCCTAACCAAGAAGAACTACAATCCCTGTGCCAAGAAATTGCTGATATTATCGGTAGAGAACAAGGGTTGGCTGAATAAAAGTAGGGTGTGAGGCGGCAGAGGAGCCTGCGACGATGAAGCCCACACATCACTTTGTTCCGAGCGTAAGATTTTGCGAAGCAAAATCCACTGCGAGGAACCATCTTTACTGAGATTAATCCTATGGATTTTAATAATTGTGAATCCATTCTACAATTTGATATTAAAGGTATCCCCTCCTATATATGTCCCTTTGCTCCGTCCTACGTAAAGTCACTGCAGGATCGTATATAGGAGGTTTAGAGATGAGTGATATTTAAAATTGAATAATCATAATGAATAATCTTTTTATTTTGGTTTATTCTAAGCTTAGAGGGTGAAATTATGAAAACAATAGGTTTAATTGGGGGAATGAGCTGGGAAAGTACGATTACGTATTACCAAGTCTTGAATGAAACTATTAAGCAAGTTTTGGGCGGCTTACATTCAGCAAAATGTATTTTATATAGTGTCGATTTTGAAGAGATAGAAAAGTGTCAAGCAAATGGAGATTGGGTCAGAAGTGCTGAAATTTTATCCGATGCTGCTCAATCTTTAGAAAAGGCTGGTGCTGATTATATTGTTATATGCACGAATACAATGCATAAAGTAGCGGATGAAATAAAAAGACATATTCACATTCCACTTCTTCATATTGCGGAAATGACTGCAGTAGAGTTGGAAAAATCAGGTATTACAAAGGTAGGTCTACTCGGTACCAAGTACACGATGCAACAAGATTTTTATAAATGTATCTTGGGAAATCGGGGGATTCATGTTGTTATACCTAACGAAGATCAAGTCGAACTTGTGAATGATATTATATATAATGAATTGTGTTTAGGTGTTATTTCTAATGAATCTAAACAACAATACTTAGATATTATTGGTGATTTGGTAAAATCTGGTGTACAAGGTGTTATCTTAGGCTGCACTGAAATTGGGCTACTTATTAAACAAGATGATACGGATATACCTTTATTTGATACTACATTGATACATGCAAAAAATGCGGCTTTAATTTCTATTGATAGAGCATAATATAGTTAGGTTTTATTTTGTCCAAGTAACATAACTCTCTATTAGATATTTTATTCATTTTTAGAATATTTAATAGAGGGTTATTTTTATGCAATTAGAATTAGATAGAGGCTAAAGGAAATCTTTTTGTATAGTTTGAATTTATATGAACGGCGTTATTATAAGCACAAAAGTATATAAGTAATAACTTATGTTATTATAAACATATGGTCTAAAATATGTTCGATGATAGTAAAGGTGTAATATGAAACTTGCTATAAGAGAGTATTGGCAAAATCTAAAAACAGAATATAAAACTAATTATAAGGTATCTATATTTAGTGATTATAATGTATTAAAGGAATATGCAGAGCGTTTCGGAACTTACTTGCATGGTTTGATGCATGAACATCCGCATGATGTGGATGTGGTATGTGCTTTAGCAACTGTTGAACAGGTGTTGAGGCATGAAGAAAATTCAATACAACTATTGGAAGAGTTTCTCAGAAAATATATAGAAGAACTGAGTGATACTGAAAAAGCAAGAGTTTACACTAATTTGGCTTTTTATTATAACGATGAGGGGAATATAAAAGAATATGACTATCTATATGCAGCTGTAAAGCTAAATTCTCCATATATAGAGACTTACAGAGGGTTGGCTTTATATCATTTTTCAGCTTATAGAGAGAAAGGTTCTGCAGAGGACTTAAAGAAAAGTTTACGTGCTTTTGAAAGGGGAATAATAGTATCGAACGATTATGAAATGAACTTTGGCTATGCAGTGTGTTTATTTGAGCTTAAGCAATATGAGAAAGCAAAGGTCATTTTTGAAGAGTTATTAAAAAGCTATCCAAATAGGATGAGGTTACTAGTTTGTATTGCTTATTGTGATGTGTATTTAGGTAATAAAAAGCAAGCCCTTGATTGTTTGAAGCAAATTAAGCTTGGAGGCGATGTAGCATATCATTTAAGTAATGATGAAGTTTTTGAGTTAGATATCATTGACGCCTATTATATATTAGATGAGTATGGCCTATTTTTAGATGAATGTGAAAAGGCTAAATCTGACTGCGATTTAAGTGACGGTCCGTATTACTTTGGCCTTTGGACTATGAAGCAACATGATATGTTCGATCGTGAAGTCGATAAACAACGAAATGAACTATTGGCATGCATTGAAAATGCAAAAATAGACGAAGACTTTGATAGCGAAGAAGAAAAGCAGGACTATATCAAAAGCTGGGAAGATGATTTAGAGAATCTAAATTTGTTGGAACATAAAATTAAAGATGAAAACTACAAGCCTATGGTTGAATTAAAACTGTGGCCTATATATGGCTGCTATTTAATAGACTGTTTAACTCATAACTTATAATACGCTAACTTCATAGTGATAGGGCTAAAGAATATTTATATAGTTGAAGTTTTATAGTTTTGATTGAAAAAGAATAGCACTACTTTGGATTGGAATAATTCAAAGTAGTGCTTTTATTATTATTTTTCAGCCACAACGAGTTTATATCCATTTGAGTGAATGTTACTGCCTGTGGTATCTTCGTTGTTCAAGGATTTTACATAGCTGTCGCCAGTGAGTATCCAATTGGAGTCTTTGCTGAGTTTCACAGTTACTTCTTTAGCCGTGTTGTCTGTGTTTACAGCACCTACAAGACTAGATCCATTTGTCATGTCTAGAGCGATGGTACTGATTGAATCAGCCATAATATTACCACTTAGTTCTTGGTTAGATGTGCGGAGTGTAAGATGACCGCCGTTCTCACCAGTTTTTCCCCAACGGGAGTCGGCAGCTGCTTTCACTAAGGTAGAAGTGTTCGGCATAGAGATGGCATTGTTAGAAAGGTCTACTTCAGCAGTAGTGTTGTTTACATAGAGGAACGCACCTGTAGCGTGAGTTGTAAGTGTATTATTCTCTGCTTTCAGGCGAGCAATACCGTTTTCAGCATCACCAGAGAAGCTTTGATATAGCATGAAACCATTATCTTTGTAGCCTGTTACATTGGAGTTCGTAAGGGTAATAGAATTTTTACCTTCTACGACGCCAATTTCACTGTTATTCGCTATGCCGTTGACATTGTTCACTATAATATTACCCGTGGAGTAGATAACAGGACTGCCTTCGCCAGATGTCGTAAGTTTGGCTGCTTCTGTGGTGATAGTGCCTTCTCCGCGATCTGTAGCAAGTGTAGCAGAGTGAGCCCCTTCAGTGGTGATAGTTAGGTTTTTGCCATTTACCGTACCTTTGTAAGTAGCATCTAAACCACGAGAGGAATCGCTTTTGGTGTGAATATTAGTATTTTCTACGTTGATAACAGAACCTTCACCAGTGGCAAAGACTGCGTTAGAGCCTTTAGAATTAGATGTAATATTACTGCCTTTAATATTGATTTGGCTCCCCTCGATACCGAGGACTACTGCATTTTGACCACGGAAATTGCTGTTGTCATCGCTTGTAGTGTCGCCTGTTTTATCGAAAACGCTATTTTCAATATCAATTACCGCTTTATTTTTACCGATGAAAGCATTCTGATCGGCCGTTGTGTTTGTCATCGATTCGTGAGCAATGGATTTGTTTTCTGTAGCGATAGTTGTGCCTTTAAAAGTACTAGGATCTACTTCAACTTGTGGTGCCATTCCATTAGGGGCTCCATTCTGCATAGCTGTTGGAGGCATACCGTTAGGAGTGCCAGAAGGAGGATTCCCATTTGGAGGTATTTGGTTAGACGTGCCTGTAGGGACATGACCGGCAGGTGGTTTGCCGTGAGGTGCACCGGTTGGAGGTGTGCTTCCTTGTGCAGATGGTACTGTTTTAGTTTGTTCTGTTGTGGTTACAACTGCTACGTTGGTATTAGTTTGAGTCTCTGCAGCTAATGTTGGGATAACTGCTAATGTCGATAAAGCGGCACCAAGGACTGCAGGTAACACCCAACGACGTAATTTTCTATATGATAAGCTATTCTTTTTAGTTTTATGTTGTTTCTTTATAGTTGTTTTATTCATGATTAATATCTCCCAAATTATATACATACATTTTGAAAATACAACAAAATCTAATTGCGTAAAATTTAGAATGATAGAAGTATAATTTCTTACAATGAAAAGGATGTGAAGCATAGAAACAATCTTTTTTATTCCTTTTGACTTATCTGTGGTGGTTTACTTTTTATCGATTTTTCTAGTATAATATACCTCAGTACATATTTTATTTTGTACTGATTCTGCCGTATATCATAGAAAGGAATTCCAAATTCGTAAAGGCGAATAGCGCAAGTACCCGCGAAGGCAGTCGTTAGGGTAGACGAGGTGAAGAGTGATCGAGTCATCAGCGGATGCTCTTCCGGCATATTCATGTCGTAACAGGTATTAAAAAGCCCATCGGTAACGATGGGGACAAAGTATATCTGAATGAATTGTATTGAACTAATATTTAATACATTAAATAGAATATTAATCTAGAATATTAATTAGTTAGCCTTAGTTTTTGCTGGGGCTAGAAATACCCCCAGTTATAGGAGGATATACGTATGTGCGGTATCGTAGGATACATTGGCTTTAATCAAGCATCTGATTTCTTGTTGGACGGTATGGCAAAGTTAGAATACCGTGGTTATGACTCTGCAGGTATTGCTGTTATCGGCCCTGAAAATGTTATTAAAATTCAAAAGAAGGTTGGCCGTCTTGCTAATCTTGAGGCAGTTGTGAAAGCAGATCCTAATGAAGGAACTGTAGGCATTGGTCATACACGTTGGGCTACACACGGTCGTCCATCCGACATGAACGCCCACCCTCATGCATCTGAAGATGGTAAATTTGCTGTTGTACACAACGGCATTATTGAAAACTACATGCCTTTAAAAGAAGAGCTTATTGCAAAAGGGTACCATTTCAAATCTGAAACTGATACAGAAGTTGTAGCTCATTTGTTAGAGGATATGTACGATGGCGATTTCGTGGGCACAGTACGCCGCATGCTAGCTCGTGTTGATGGTGCGTATGCTCTTGAAATCATCTGCTCCGATGAGCCAGATAAAATCATTTGTACTAAAAAAGAAAACCCATTGGTTATCGGCCTTGGCAAAGGTGAAAACTTTGTAGCATCCGATATTCCAGCTATCATTAACTACACACGTGATACATACATCTTGAGCGATGGTGAATTAGCTATCGTAACTCGCGATAATGTATCCGTATTCGACCGTGAAGGTAACCCTGTTGATAAAGAGGTATTCCATGTAAATTGGAACGCTGAAGCAGCAGAAAAAGGTGGTTATGAGCATTTCATGTTGAAAGAGATTCATGATCAACCTAAAGCTGTTCGCGATACATTCGGTACACATATCTCTGAAGATGGTAAAACAGCAATCTTTGATGAGCTAAATTGGACTGCTGAAGATGTAGCAGCTTTCAATAAAATTCTCATCGTTGCATGCGGCACTGCATACCATGCAGGTCTTGTAACAAAACAATATATTGAAAACTTGGCGCGTATTCCAGTTGATGTGGAAATAGCATCTGAATACCGTTACAGCAACCCATTGACTGATGATAAAACATTATGTATCGTTATTAGTCAATCTGGTGAAACATCCGATACATTGGCGGCTTTGAAAGAGGCTAAACGCCTTGGTGCCAAATCATTGGCCATTACCAATGTTGTTGGTTCCAGCATTTCTCGTGAAGCAGATAACAAAGTTTACACATGGGCTGGCCCTGAAATTTCTGTAGCGTCCACAAAAGCGTACACTACTCAATTAGTAGCGGGCTTGTTATTCGCCGTATACCTAGGTCAATTAAATGGTAAATTAAATCCAGCCTTAGCCGAAGAAATTCTTAGCGGCGTTAAAAACCTACCATCCTTGATTCATGAAATCTTTGAAGTAGACGAAGATATGAAAGCCTTTGCTAAACATTATGGCTTCAAATCTGATGCATTCTTCTTGGGCCGTGCTATCGACTATGCAGTAGCGATGGAAGGTGCTTTGAAGTTGAAAGAAATTTCTTACATCCACGCTGAAGCATATGCTGGTGGCGAATTGAAACATGGTACATTGGCTCTTATCGAAGAGGGCGTACCTGTTATCGCATTGGCTACACAAGAGGATGTGTACGATAAGATGATCAGCAACATCCGAGAGGTAAAAGCTCGTGAAGCTATTGTAATCGGTATTGGCATGAAAGGTGACGAAGAATTATCTAAACACGTAGACCACACAATTTATGTGCCTCGTGCGAATAAATTTATCGCTCCAATCTTAGCGGTTGTACCATTGCAACTATTGGCGTATTATGCAGCAATTACACGCGGTGCAGACGTAGATAAACCACGTAATTTGGCTAAATCTGTAACCGTAGAATAATATATAACCAACAGTGTCAAAGCACTGTTGGTTTATTTCAATATAGGGAGACTATTATGGCAGTTATATTTTCCGGCATCCAACCAAGTGGGGAGTTAACACTTGGTAACTATTTGGGGGCTTTACGTAATTTCTTAGACTATCAAGATACTGATGAATGTTACTATTGTATCGTTAACCAACATGCGATTACGGTACCGCAAGATCCAAAAGAATTATTTCAAAACACTCGTAATTTGGCTGCATTGTACCTTGCGGTTGGCCTTGATCCTAAAAAGGTAACATTGTTTGTTCAATCTGAAGTACCTGAGCATGTTAAGCTCGGTTGGGTTATGCAATCTATTAGCTATGTTGGCGAATTAGAGCGTATGACTCAGTACAAGGATAAGTCTCAAAAGCAAGGGGATTCTATTCCTACAGCATTGCTTACGTACCCACCATTGATGGCGGCAGATATCTTGCTATATGGTACAAACTATGTTCCTGTAGGTGAGGACCAAAAGCAACATCTTGAGTTGACTCGTAATTTGGCAGAGCGTTTTAACCGTAGATTCGGTGAAACTTTCGTAGTACCTTATATCAAGGTAGGCGAAGGTGGTGCTCGCGTTATGAGCTTACAAGAGCCAATTAAGAAAATGAGTAAATCTGATGATAACCAAAATGCTACCATTCGCCTTTTGGATGCACCAGATTTGATCGTGAAAAAATTGAAACGAGCTCAAACTGATTCTGATAATGCGGTTCGCTATGATAAAGAAAATAAACCTGGCATCTCTAACTTGATGGGAATCTACCGTGCTATTACAAAAGACAGCTACGAAGCTATCGAAGAAATGTACGCAGGTAAAGGTTATGGCGTATTTAAATCCGATATTGCCGATCTTTTAGTAGCAACCCTTGAGCCAATTCAACAACGTTACAATGAATTGATTACAAGTCCTGAGTTGGATGTAATTCTCGATGAAGGGGCTGCTAAGGCTCATGCTAAAGCGAGTCAAATGTATCGTAAAGTAGAGCAAGCTATGGGCTTGTGCCGTAAATAAAATCATATAGTAGACTTTCAATTTGTGAGGTAAACCATGACGAAACAAGAGGCGATGGAACGCTTTTCATCAGGTGCCGTACAACAGAGCTTAGAAATACATCGTGGTATACAATGGACCGGTTGCATCATCGGTCTAGTTGCGTGTGCGTTGATTGTAAAATATATGCCTTCAGACTGGGCGGAACGTGTATGGTATTATCTGTTGTTGCTCGTGATATTATGGACCCTTCATAGATTAGGTGAAAGTCAAGCTTTTATCTGTGAAAAGGGCCTCGTGTTAAAACGTAGGCCTTTTTCTGTGAAAGAATACTTTCACAGTTTATTCTATGGGGATGAATATTTCGTCTTTGTTGATTATGAGCATATTATTGGATTCACTGAGGAATGGCGTGAGTTGCAAGCAATGAATGGTCATGGTGGGATCTATGTGATACCACTTGATCTGCATCAGGTGGCGTACAAGGATAAAATGGCGATGATTGAGGCCATTCATAAACATACGCAGTCATAAAGTATAAGTACGTAGCATCATGCAATATAGGCATACAGAAATATAAATATAGGACTACAGAAACATAAAGCAAATGAATCTAGAATCATAAACTATATATGTGGAGAGTCTGTAAAATAAAAAATGTAAAATTCATCGAATTAACTATTTACAACTTTAATGAACTAAAGTATAATACAATCATTAAGTACGGAATCTAAATCTGTATTGAACATATTATTAAGTAGTAAATAGGCGATAATCGCCGTGGAGGATAGTTATGAATTGGAAAAAGATGATGGCCGTTGGCCTTGCAGCCGTGTCTATGATGGCATTTGTAACAGGTTGTGGCGGTGACGCTAAAAAAGCTAGTACAGAATTGCCTAAGAAAGTTGTTATCGGTTTAGATGATAGTTTTCCTCCAATGGGCTTTAAAGATGAAAAAGGTGAAATCGTTGGCTTTGATATCGACATGGCTAAAGAAGCAGCTAAACGTGCTGGCATGGATGTAGAGTTCAAAGCTATCGACTGGTCTAGTAAAGAAGCGGAACTAAAATCTAAAAAAATTGATGCTTTGTGGAATGGTTTAACAGTCTCTCCTGAGCGGGAGAAGAATATTTTGTTCTCCAATACATATATGAAGGATAAACAATACGTCATTGTTCGTAATGACGATGACTCCATTAAAGGTAAAGCCGATTTAGCTGGTAAGGTAGTAGGCGTGCAACAAGCTAGTACTGGTGAAGCAGCATTGCAAAACGATCCAAGCGGTAAGACTGTTAAAGAAACAAAATCCTATGCGGATTTTGTAAGTGCCTTCATGGATCTTGGTATTGGTCGTGTTGATGCGGTTATTGCTGATGGTGTAATCGCTCGTTATCTCATGACAAAAGAACCTGGTAAATATAAAATCGTAGAAGGTACTGACTACGGTGTTGATAATTTCGCTGTTGGCTTCCGCAAAGATGATACTGCTTTGCGTGACAAAATTAATGGTATCTTAGCTGAAATGAAAAAAGACGGTACTGCTGATAAAATTGCTGAAAAATGGTTAGGATCAGGCGCAGACTTAGATAAGAGCGATGCTAAATAGTACAATTCGTGATATACTAATAGTACTATGGTCAGTAGGTACAACTGATAATTAAAGAACGAAATGTACACTAGAGAAGCGGCCAGATGGCCCTTCTCTAGTCGTGTTTTGAAGGAGTCTTTCATGTTAGATTATTTATTGCAGATTATCCCAACCATCGCTGATGGTTTAAAGGTAACCGTATCGCTATTCTGTATTGTATGGATTTTATCTATTCCTGGTGGCATTTTAATGGCTATGTTACGCCTATCTAAATTGCCTTTAGTAGATAAGCTTGTTGATGCTTTTGTATATTTAATGCGGGGCACACCGTTGATGCTACAAATTTTATTCGTCTATTATGCATTACCAATCATCACAGACGGTGCTATTCAAATGGATGATGCGACGGCAGCAGTTCTTACCTTCGTATTAAACTACGCAGCTTATTTATGTGAGATTTTCCGTGGGGGCATTCAATCTATCTCTCGAGGTCAGTACGAAGGGGCGAAGGTGCTTGGTTTTACCTATGCACAAACTATGCGTAAGATCATCTTGCCACAAATGTTTAAACGTGTATTACCTCCTCTTGCGAATGAGACGATTAACTTATTGAAAGATACATCTCTTGTATATGTATTGGCGATGAATGATATCTTGCGTATTACAAAATCTATCGTACAACGTGACTTTGATATTTCTGCATTCCTCGTGGCAGCATTATTCTACTTGATCTTTACCTTTATTTTAACGAATATCTTCAATTACTTAGAACGAAGATTTGCTGTATACGAAGATTAATCTAATTCTATGATAGTTTGTCGTATGTAATGATGTAGCTAGTTTTATAGGTGAGATACTTTTATTTGATGCTATAGATGCGATTTTGTAGATGAGATATTTTTACTTGAGGTGTTAGTTATATACTTAATATGACGACGTAAGAGGTACTTATGACATTTGTAAATATGGAGCGTATTGAAAAACGCTTTAATAATCAATCAGTATTGCGCGATGTGTCGCTCAAAATGAATAGAGGAGAAATCGTTTCTATTATTGGACCTTCTGGTTCAGGTAAATCAACATTTTTACGCTGCTTGGGCCAGTTAGAAACGATTGATGGAGGCTCTATTACCGTTGATGGTACGGTTCTTGCTAGTACTGAAAATGGGGTTGTAAAATACGCTTCTCCTCAAACTCAGCATGAATTATTGCTTCGTATGGGGATGGTATTCCAATCTTTTAACTTGTTCCCACATATGACGGTATTAGATAATATTATGATTGCTCCACGTATGGTAAAAGGTATGAAAGATGATGAAATCTCACCGATTGCAGAGCAACTACTCAATAAAGTAGGGTTATGGGAAAAACGTAATATGTATCCATCTCGCTTGTCTGGTGGTCAGCAACAGCGTGTAGCTATTGCTCGTGCGTTAGCGATGAATCCTGAAATCATGCTATTTGATGAACCTACATCTGCTCTCGATCCAGAGCTTACTGGTGAGGTCCTTAAGACGATTAAACAATTGGCGGACGATCACATGACGATGATTATCGTAACCCATGAAATGAACTTTGCTCGTGAAGTATCGGATCGTGTTATCTTTATGGCTGATGGTGTTATTCAAGAAGAAGGAACACCAGAACAAATTTTTAGTCATCCGCAGAACGAAAGAACGAAAGCGTTCTTGGATAATATGTTATAGGAGGTTCTATGAAGTTACGTTTATTTGCGGCAACCTTAGCTGTCATGGCTTTGGGAACGACTTCTATTATGGCGGAAGGTTTACAGAAGACGCCTGATATACCTTTATCTATTGTGGAATCTCAGAAGGATTCCGCATCTATTTTGCCAGAACAATACAAATCCTATGCTACTAAGATGAACACGGTGGTGAAGGATTACAAAAATGGTTATATGTTCTCGATTCCTTGGCGTGTAGCTGATGGCGTTATGTTAGATATGGACGTGCGTAGTGAAAGCGAACATATTCAAGGGTATTCCTTCAATTTAGCGGGCCCTACGCAAGAGGATTCCTATACAGTATCTTTTACTAAGCGCAATAATACACCACAAGAAGGAATATCTCAAAAAGAATGGAATACAACTTGGTATGGTGTACCTATTAAGGGCATGTCTAATGAGGAGTATTTAAATATCTGGCGCCAACATAGCAATAACTTTGAGCATAATGATATTGTTGGTGGGTTCTTTGCTAAGAAAGGTGCAGTTTCCGCACGCTGGGATAAGAGTACACCAAAATCTTATGCAGATATGACATCTACAGAGCCGGTTCAGTCTGTATTTGAAGCAGAATTTATCATGGAGAAAGATCCAACTCATCGGTACAATTTGTCTAGTACGTATGCACCTGTTCGTGCAGAGTTTATGGAGCTAGGTTTGATGGAGCATACAATTCCATCCTTTGAATTGATCAATAAGCGCGGTTCTAATGCTATTAAAGGGGTAAAAAAAATATTAACCGGCACAAGCGATATCAGTGTAGCTGAGGGCATCAAGTTTGCTTATCCAAAAGGCTTCACCCGTCTTAATGAAAAGGGCAAGATTGCTTTTACCAAACATAATATACGCCTTGATATTGAGTCTTTTACAATCCCTGTACAAGCTGTCAGCTCCGGTATGCCAACTATGATGGCTAAGCAGATGCTTGGTGATTATTATCTTAAACAATTGGTTGATGTGAACAAGGCCACGATTACTCGTTATGAAACGCATATCATTGACGGTAATGTGATGTTCTATTTGGCGGGCCATATGAAAAATCCAAATACATCTGATACATCTGTAGCGGAACCAGTATCCTTTGGTGCAACAATTATTCTTGGCAATGAAGGTAATGTAGCAGTAGCTCGAATGATTGGTCCATCCACTAGCAATCTTGCTACTCAGGAACTTATAGATATATTAGATGGTTTTAAATTGACTACTACACTTAATACAAATCAATCGTCTCAGGTTCTTTAATATACGCATAATATTCTTTTATTTGTATAATTCTGTACGATTTGTGCTATAATGTAATAAATCCTCAGAAAAAAGAGGAGTTTTCCTTGATGGTCTAGAATATATTAGTATAGGCTAAACGATATTTGATCATATCCCCTTTGAGGGATTAGGAATAGGAGGGGTTATTATGGTTACCTACAAAACTATTGTCGTACCTACTGATGGTTCTGAAAATGCTAAACGTGCGTTGGAACATGCTCTCGCTGTAGCGGATCGCAACCAAGCTGAATTGATTGTTGTTCACGTTGCAAATATTGTGTCTGCTATTTCCAATTTTGATCAAACACCAATTTCTGGTGGATATGTATCTGAGCAAATTGCTGAGGATATGGAAGAAACTGGTAAGGAAATTCTTAATGATGTAGTGAAAGAAATTCCTGCAGGCGTAAAAGTTAAAAGCGTATTTGAAGTTGGCTCCCCTGGACCTGCACTACTTGCAGTGGCAAAAAAATATAATGCTGATCTCATCGTAATGGGTAGCCGTGGTCTTGGCCCTTTGAAAGGCTTATTCATGGGTAGCGTAAGTAGCTATGTAACTAGCCACTCCACTTGCCCTGTATTGATCATTAAATAATTTATATCTTATATCTTATATAGATATGATAAAAAAAGAGACTTTGGTTTCTCAAAGTCTCTTTTTTATGTTAAAAATGATATAATGTCTATATGTATGCCATACATATTGGTGTTATACGTTAAGACGTATCGATTAGTGACATAGAAGAGCTACAAAAAAGAATGGATAGGATTAAAAAAGGGGGATTATATGACCGACAAACAAGAATCATTGCTGAAGCTAGCAGAACTGTTTAAAATCTTGGGTGATCCTACACGCCTTAAAATAGTAGAGCTATTACTAGAAAATGAAATGTGTGTTAATCACATTGCAGAAACCATGGAGATGGGACAATCTGCTATTTCTCATCAATTGCGTGTATTGCGCCAAGCGCGCCTTGTTACATATCGTAAAGATGGGAAAACAGCATATTATTCTCTAAACGATGATCATGTTGAATGTTTAGTTCGCATGGGGATGGAACACGTAGCTCATCAATAATTTAAATTTTTTATAATGAACACATTTCGTCCTACTTAGGATGAAATGTGTTTTTATATTTTATATATTTTATTTGAGTTGTATTTGATTATGGAGAAGTATATAAAGTGAATCTGTTAATGAAAAATATAGGAATATTAGTGGTATTTTTAGCTACTGTATTCCTATCAACAAAATCTATATGGGCAAAACTAATTTATTTAGATTCACTGAGCCCCTTGAATGTTCTTGTGTGTAGGGCTGTTTTATCATTACCTTTTTTTCTTATACCAATGATTCGTTTTGATTGGAATAGCGTGAATAAAAGTAAGGTTTTTAAATACTCATTTTTTGGAGCTATTCTTTATTTATCTTCATCTATAGCTGACTTTATAGGATTATTATATATATCTGCCTCATTAGAACGTGCCGTTCTATTTACATTTCCAATTTACGTTTTTCTGTTATCTTCAGATTTATCACGCATTACATTTTCAAAAGTAGTTCTAATTGTATCTACTGTGCTAGGCTTAGCAATTATGTTTAATCCTACCGTTGATAACCACCTTACAGATACTTTAATAGGTATTTCACTAGTTTTACTTTCTGCCATTTTTTGGGCGTTGTTTATTATTTATAGTAAGAGGGCTGTTTCGAATATCAGTCCTACTATTTTTACCAGTACTTATATGTGTATAACTACAGTACTTTTACTTCTCGGCTTTATAATTGATAGCAAAAATTTTACTACATTTTCAACACTCCAAACACATACTATGATTTATTTAGTATTTTTGGCCATTTTTTGTTCTATCATTCCTTCATACTTGATGTCTTTTGGTCTTAAAAGAATTAATGCATCTCTTGCAGCCGTTATTAGTGCAATGGGACCAATAGTTACTTTAGCTTTAGATGTAGTTATTCTTAATCATAATTTAGCCTTGAATGAAATTATTGGTGCTATAATTGTTACAGCTTGTGTAACTTGTTTAACAAGGCTAAATGTTAAGGCATAAAAAATCACTCATAGTCATATGGCTATGAGTGATTTTTTATAACTATGATTTTTTATTTTAATATAATGGGAATAGATAATAGGCTATAGTAATAAACAGTGGCATAGTTATAGCGGATAAAATAGTTGTGCCCATTACAATTTGTGTAGCATATTCTGGATTATTCTTCATTTCAATAGCAATAAGAGACATATTAATAGCCGTTGGAACGCTATAGGTTATAATGATAGTTTGCGCCGCTATTGGATGCATAGGTCCATAGAACATAATGAATAATATAGTAATACCAGCTGCTATGAGTGGACTTACAACGAGCCGTAATGTGGTAGCAAGCATGACATCCATCTTAAAGAAGTTTAGCGGTGTTCTATTAATTTGAACACCCAAGGCAATCATAGCGACGCCAACGAAAGCATTGGCAAATATATTGAGCGGTGCAAAGAAGAAGAGACCGTGTAAATCGAAAGGGAGTAGGTGGCAAAGTAGTGCTAGTGGGATAGCATATACCATGGGCATGTGGAATACGACTTTTAGTGCATCCCTAGGGGTTAATCGTCCTGCTCCCGCTTGGTAGAAACCGTAGGTATTACTGCTAATAGTTTGTATGATCATGATAGATACAACACTCACTAAACCTAGATTAGCATAGGGGGTAGCACCATCGATGACGTATGGAATGTTAGTAAATACAAAGATAGCAAGGGCGACACCCATATTCCCAACGTTATTAAACATAACGCAGTTTTTTAAGGTTGCAATCTTAGCCACATCATATCCTTGCATCTTACCTACCACATTTGAAAGGATGGAGTTTAGTATGAGTACACAGAGCGCACAGAATACAATCTCCAAAGTACCTGAGTTAAGTTTAGCTTCATACATCGCTCGAAATATAAAGGTAGGTAACAATATATAAAAGTTTAGTTTACTCAGCGTATATAGATCGAGTTTAAATTTTCTATCTAATATAAATCCCACGCCTATAAGTACTAAGATAGGGACCATAGAATTCATAAAAATATGGCCTACTAATTCGAATAGATTCATCATCTCACCTAGAGTTTTTCTTTAATATATTAGTTAATATATAAGGCATAGTTTTAATGTATCGTATAACTATATAGCAAATATACAGTTACTTTATATAAGTTAAAAGTGAATAAGCGTTACGAAATGTGCTTATTCTTTATAATATTATCATACCATAGTATGTATTTTTTGGGATTTAAAAAATTATTGATTATGATTACTTATCATAATCATCAGAAATATCTATGCAATATGTGTTTTTGGATATACGACTTTAGCTATCGATTTATAGTATAATATGAATATATTGTATATTTTAATTTGTTAGTACACGAGGTGTCTCTAGGTGTTACCATAGCTTTTACAGTGTGGCGTTTTAAGGGATACACAGGAGGAATTATGAAACGAATTTTATTAGTGTTAATGAGCGTTTTCATGTTTGCCTTTTTAGTAGGATGTGGTAATGATGCAAGTAAACCAACTGAGTCGGCTAAACCAAGTACATCTGAAAAGATTACTGTACAAGCTGCAGCAAGCCTTAAAGGTGCTCTTACTGAATTGGCTGATGCTTACAAAAAAAGCCATAATTTAGCAGATGATCAAATTGCTATTAACTTTGCTGGTTCTGGTACATTGCGTCAACAAATTGAACAAGGTGCACCTGCTAGCTTATTTATCTCTGCTGACGAGAAAAATATGAAAATGTTACAAGAAAAAGATTTGGTAACTGATGTAAAACCATTCGTAACTAATGAACTCGTTCTCGTAGTTCCAAAGGGCCAACCTAAGGTTGAGCTAAATCAAATCGGTACAGTAAAGCGTATCGTTTTGGGCAATCCTGAAACAGTACCAGCTGGTAACTATGGTAAACAGGTATTAACAAAACTAGGCGTTTGGGAACAAGTTGAACCTAATGTAGTATACGCTAAAGACGTAAAAGCTGTAACAGCTTCCATTAGCCAAGGTGCTGGAGATGCTGGTTTCATCTATAAAACTGATGCTATCGCAGCGGGCGATGCAGTTGAAATCTCTGCAGTAACACCGGCTGATTCCCATGATCCAGTTATCTATCCAATTGGTATTATCAAAAAATATGACAACGCATTGGCAAAAGACTTCTACCAATACGTAATGAGCCCAGAAGGCCAAAAAGTATTAGAGAAATACGGTTTCTCTACTTCTAAATAAGAGTAAAACGCTAGCTTTCAGGGCTAGCGTTTTCTTATGATACAATAGAGATATTATCGGTATTACTAATAAGATTATTTCTAACTGTATGCTCTTTTTTACTCATTTGTAGTGAGGAGTGGGGACTGATTAATAATCTAGCATATGATTTAGGACATAAATCTTATTTGAAAAATATTTTAGAAATAATGGATACCGCAAATATTTTAAATTTGTTGTGTATAGAAAGGGGGCGTGACATGAGTCCATTCTGGCTATCATTATGGGTAGCAAGTATAGCTCTTATCATAGTTATTTTAAGTGGCTTAGGGACTTGTTACTGGATGAACCGTTGTAAGTGGGGTGGTATTGCCATTCTTGATGCACTTATTACCTTGCCACTTGTACTGCCTCCGGTAGTTGTTGGTTTTGCGTTACTTATGGTATTTACTCCAGGTTATGCGTTTGGTGCTTGGCTTGAAGCTCATGGTATGAGTGTTGTTTTTGCTGCATCCGGTGCCGTGATAGCCTCCTCTGTAATTGCATTTCCGCTGTTTTATCAAACGGTGCGTTCAGCATTGCAATCCGTCGATCATAATATGGAGGACGTAGCGCGTACATTAGGTGCTTCAGAGTTACGTATCTTTTTTACTATCTCCGTACCACTCGCTTGGAAAGGCATTTTGACGGGCAGTATCTTAGCCTTCTGTCGTGCTATGGGCGAGTTCGGTGCTACCATTTTGATTGCAGGCAATATTCCAAAGGTAACGCGCACCATGCCACTTGCTATCTACTCTTACGTAGAGGCAGGGCAGTACATGGATGCTTTTGAATTAGTTATCTATATTTGTGTGCTCACATTAGCATTGTTGAGTGGAATTCACTTCATCACAAAGGGGTCCTTGTTCCATCACATTGATAATAATTAGGAGGTCCGATGATTACATTTTCCTTTACCATAGCTAGACCTTCTGTGACTGTGAAAGCCGATGGGGTACTTTCTTCTGGTATTACCGTGTTAACAGGCCAATCTGGCAGTGGTAAAAGTACATTTATTAAGTGCATTGCAGGTCTTGTGAAACCGACTACAGGTAGCATTCAATATGATGAAACTATATGGGTTGATCGCGACAAAAAAATCTGGGTACCTGCTCAAGAACGTCAAGTTGGCTATATGCCACAAGGTAATATCGTATTTCCACATTTATCGGTGGAACATAATATTACCTATAGTAAACGAGGCACGTCAGAGATGTGTGACAGCTTATTAAAACGCTTAGGCCTTGAGAAATATCGTAAAACGAAAGCAGGTAGCTTGTCTGGTGGTGAGCAGCAACGCGTTGCATTGGGGCGTGCTCTTTACTCTAAACCAACCATCTTGCTTCTTGATGAACCATTATCTGCACTAGACTGGAATTTACGTAAGCATGTTCGAGAGGATCTTGTTTCCATTATTCGCGAATGGGATGTGCCATGTGTATGGGTTACCCATGATGAAAGCGAAGCCGAAATGGTTGGAAATCGGCACTGGACCTGTGAAGATGGGCTTATAGTAAGGTGTTAGCAGTTTTACTTATGAATCCAACGATGGATGTTACGATAAATGCTATTGTAAAGGCTGGTAGTGTTGCACCTATGGAGCTTTCACTATGCAACATATAATGGTATAAACCTACGGCTATAGCCCAAATCAACCCGCGAACTAGATAAGCCGATAGCGTTTGCACTTGTTGGCGATTGACAAAATAGTCTGCCAACAAGATGGCAATCATTGGAGCAAAGACGGATCCGATGAGATATAGGAATTCTGTAATATCGTCCATCGGATATAGGATGGCTGCAATGGCGCCGACAATGGTTACGATAACAGCTACGCCTTTACTAGATGCTCCATTATAGATAGTCGTACTAGATACGCCAGCTGAGTAAGCGTCCATGAAGGTCGTAGTTACAGTGGAGAAGATAATGACGATGAGTCCTGCAAGACCAAGGCCTGCGTTCATCATAATAGTAATGATAGAGTCCCCACCGCCGAAGATCGCCGCGCTAAGGCCCAAGGTGTACATGGCGACACTCGTTACGGTGTAGATGGTAGCACTTGTTAGTGATGCGGAGAAAGGGCTTTTGCTTTCACGAGTATAATCACTGATGAGAGGTAGCCAAGACAGTGGCATAGCGATTGATAGCTCAAGGGCTGCTATAAAGCTCATATTGCCATTAGTCATGAAGCTACTGTCACTAGGCCATTGAGAAATCATGTGAACTCCCATGTAGAGTGTGAGGCCTAGTAATAAAACAGATACGATAGCTTGAATATAGCCTGTATTGTGGAGACCGATGAAGAGCCATAAAATGACGAGCGCCCCAATAGCAATAGTCCAAATCATAGGAGATAGGGGCGCCAGCTCTTGTAAGGCAAGCATAGCATCGTAAATCATGATACTAGTCCAACCGATTAGTTGGATCATATTTAAAAAGGCAAAGCCCTTTGCCCCTAAGGGACCAAAGCTAAAGGCTGTCGTGTTCATACTGCCTTGCCGCAAACGGCCACCGATGAGTCCTGCTCCAAAGAGCAGAATACCGCCGATGATATGGCCTAAGATGATGGCATATAGTCCTTGAGTGAGTCCTAAGGGTGCCAGATAGGTGCCGGTCATAATCTCCGCTATAGATAGGGCGGCACCAAACCATATCATGGCGAACTGTGGTTGTGTAATGTGTGTATTTGTCATACGTCCTCCTTGCCAGGAAGTCATAGAAAAAGCCGAGCTCATGGGAACTCGGCTTTTAATCCTCTATGTTCCCTACGTTGGCATTATCCAAATCAGGTTATGGGTTAAAGCATTAGCTTACTCTCAGCCCACTCGTGTGAGCACCCCGTTATGGCTTCATTATACGAGGTGGTGGGAGAACCGTCAATTCTTTTGTTGCATAGATTGTATAATGATGTTATAACTAGAGTATAAAAATATATGGCCACTAGGGGTGCTTTTGCTGAGATTGATCATTCAAAACCCTAGACCTGATCCAGATAATACTGGCGTAGGGAAGTGGAATGAAACATAATACCAAACTATTACGAGACCATTCCATTTGAGGTGGTCTCATTTTTTATTTAGTTGGAGGTATTATGAAAAAACTGATTATTGCTAGTATATGTGTAGCCTTAGGTGTCGTCTTATCGACTACGTCGATTCCCATTGGCCCGGCCCGAATTTTTCCATTTCAACATATGATAAATGTGATCTTAGCCGTTATAGTTGGGGCGAGATTCTCCGTAGGCGCAGCCTTTAGTACCTCTTGCTTACGTAATGTACTAGCACTAGGCTCTCCGCTAGCCTTTCCTGGTAGCATGATTGGGGCTTGGTTATCTGCTTATTTATATAAGAAATACAATTCCATATGGGCGGCGGCTCTAGGAGAAATCATAGGTACAGGTATTCTCGGGGCTTTTATTAGCTATCCAATTGCTAACTTTCTACTAGGCAAACCATTGGCCTTGTTGACCTTGATTACCTCTTTCTCCATGAGTTCTATTAGCGGAGCTTGTATTGGCTTCGTGGTATTACAAATCTTATCTCGACGTAATTTGTTACATAAGGAGGCATAATGAAACTACATACAGCATTAACAATTGCCGGTACCGACCCTAGTGGTGGCGCTGGCATTATGGCCGATCTAAAATCATTCCAAAGCCGCCATGTATATGGTATGGCAGTGGTTACCTCCGTAGTAGCCCAAAATACAACAGGGGTTCACCACGTAGAACACCTATCGCTAGAAAGCATAGAAAAACAGTTACACGATGTATATTCAGATATTCTTCCTCAAGCCGTTAAGACAGGTATGATTGCTTTACCAGAGATGATGGATCTCATCTATCCTTATGTGAGTAAGAACATCCCTTATGTGATGGATCCAGTTATGATTGCCACCAGCGGTGATCGACTTGTATCGGATGAGGCCGTCGATTTCTTAAAATCTAAACTCATTCCGGTCGCTACAGTTATTACACCTAATCGTAGCGAGGCAGAGGTGTTAGCGGATATGTCTATCTCTTGTGAAAGTGACATTACAACAGCAGCTAAGCGTATTTTACATGAATTAGGACCTCGAGTGGTTATTATAAAAGGCGGCCATATTGGAGATGATGCTACGGATTATGCTTTCACCAAAGATGGAGATGTGCGTACGTGGACAAGTCCTAAATATGATACTGTTCATACTCACGGTACGGGTTGCACCTTCTCGGCGGTTATTACGGCAGAGCTCGCCAAAGGGCGTGATGTAATGGATGCAATTGGCATTGCAAAGAACTATATTTCCCTTGCGATTAAGCATAATCCAGCACTTGGAAATGGCTGTGGGCCTGTTAATCATATGGCTTATGGGTTATTGGTAAATGGCCCTCAAACGATGGATGAACTTTTGAAAAATGAGTAGAGGAGATAGTTATATGACCTACAACAATCCAAATATAAATGGTTCAAATTGGTCCGAACTGAATATATTAGAGACTCTACGCAAAAAAAATCCTCTTGTTATTTGTATTACCAATGATGTGGTGCGGCCCTTTACGGCTAACGGTTTGCTAGCCATCGGTACATCACCCGTAATGAGTGAGTGCAGCGAAGACTTAAAAGACCTTATCGTTCATGCTGCGGCTCTACTCATTAACATTGGGACCGTTACACCAGATAAGGTTACTTATTACAAAGAGGCTGTTAAATTAGCGAAGGCTCATGAGGTACCTATTGTGCTAGACCCTGTGGGCTGTCACGCTGGGGCTTATCGATTATCTGTTGTTTTAGACTTGATTAAAACTGATGCTATTTCGTTGCTACGAGGGAACCAAAGTGAAATCAAAGCCATCTATGATGCTCTTAATACAAATCATAAGATTGACAGGTCTCTCTCTGGTAAGGGCGTAGATGGGGAACAAGTTGAGGATAGCGCAATTATAACGTATCGTCTTGCACGCCAAATTAATTGTCCTGTCGTCGCAACGGGGGAAGAGGACTATGTTTCTGATGGAACTCGTGTATTTGCAGTTCCTCATGGGCATCCAATCATGACAGCTGTAACAGGGACCGGCTGTCTATTAGGGGCTGTATTAGCTGCGTTTTTTAGTTCCTATTATCCATTCATGCATAACATGTCTATCGGTGAGTTTCTTGCGTATGCACTGGCTTACTATGGACTTGCTGGTGAACGTGCGGTTAAGGTGAGCGGTGTAAAATCTGGCAGCTTTAGTGTGGCATTTATGGATGCTTTATATGAATTCGATGATGCGATGCTTTTATCTGGAAACAGAATACGCCCCGTAGTTGTACCCGATCAATTAAAGGTATATTTTATTAGTGGCACACAAGATGTAGGATTTAATGAAAGACATTTATTGGACACTGTTGAAGCTGCTTGTCGAGGTGGTGTGACATGCTTTCAGTTTAGAGAGAAGGGCACAGGAACCTTAGAAGGGCAACAGAAACTAGAATTAGCTCAACAGTTAAAAGAAATCTGTGCCATGTATAATGTACTTTACATTGTTAATGACGATGTAGACTTAGCAGTGGCTGTTAATGCTGATGGTGTTCACGTAGGACAAGAGGATATGCGTTTAGAAGATGTTCGTAATCTTGTAGGAAATAAGGTTGTTGGTATATCCATTCATTCTGTGGAGGAACTTCATAAGACTGATGTAGTGTATGCAGATTGTGTCGGTGTAGGTCCTATGTATGCCACAAGTAGCAAACCTGATGCACAAGAGCCATGCGGACCAGATCGTATTACTGAGTTACGAGCAGAAGGCTTAACATTACCTTGTGTTGGTATAGGTGGGATTACGTTAGCTAACGCAACACCTGTTTTGCAAGCTGGTGCCAGTGGAGTAGCCGTAATATCTGCTATTGCTCATGCAGATAATCCATATGAAGCAGCAGAAGAATTTAAAAATTTAGTAGACAAAATAAAAATCTAGCAAAAGAATGCAACAAAAAGACGATGACATTTGTCATCGTCTTTTTGTTAAGGAAGTTGTCAGTACTTACTGTAAGTTTAGATTGTACTTACAGGTATAGTTTTATTAAAATCTGTACTTACAGGTTGTTAATCTAGTTAGTGTCGTACTTACAGATTAGATGGATTCAACGAAACGGTGGAAGAAAGCTTGTGGGTGTGCACATACAGGGCAAACTTTTGGAGCTTCTTCACCAACGTGTACGTAACCGCAGTTAGCACAGATCCAAGCTACTGGTTCGTCATTGTGGAATACTTTGTTACCGGATACTTGAGCTGCTAATGCAAGGTAACGAGCTTCATGACGAGCTTCGATTTTACCAACTTCGCGCATTTGGAAAGCGATTTTAGCAAAGCCTTCTTTTTCAGCTTCGTCAGCGAATTCTTTGTACATTGTAGTATGTTCGTAGTTTTCACCAGCTGCTGCATCGCGAAGGTTAGCTTCGATATCAGCGGAAATATCGCCACCATGAAGAGCTTTGAACCACAATTTAGCATGTGCAGATTCGTTGTGAGCTGTTTCTTCGAAATAGTCAGCGATTTCGTTCATGCCAGCTTTACGAGCTGCACTAGCGTAGAATGTATATTTTTGGAATGCTTGGGATTCGCCAGCAAATGCTGCTTGAAGATTTTTTTCAGTGTTAGAACCTTTTAATTCTGCCATTTTAATACTCCTTTGTACTTACGATAATTTTCAAAATTGTTACTTAACGTATATATTCATAACCACTTGGTTGTGAATGCAATGGAATAGAATACTTATTCTATCAATTTCGAGGGCGACTTCGCCTTAGTAAGAAAACTTATTCTTAGATCAAATAGACACTTGCCTAACTCTTAAAATAGTACTTACTTATTTGTGTGTTTCGGCACTTGCCGTCTTAACAGTTTTATATACAATGTGTTATCCGTATACTTAACGAATAATCATTGTTGACTATATTGTAACATACTAAATGAGAAATGCAAGTCTTTTTGTAAAATTTATTTCGAAAATTTTCTAAATGATAAATATTATCAATGCAGTAAAAATGCGGATTTATAAAGATTGAATAGTATGGGATTTATAAAAAATCTCTATTTTGATATTGAGAATGATAACTAAATGAAAAATCATTATTGTTTAGTTATTAATGTTGATTTCTTTAGATGTACTAATATTTCCCTATAAAATATAATGATTAAGCTAAACATTTTTATGATCTTTTGGTGATTATATAATACTATTTTTCTTGTGTTATGGTTTTAATTATAAGAACAGCAGACATATCAAATCTGTACATTATATATTTAGGGCGAAAATTTTATGGTTATATAATAGACAATTGAACTATAGAATCAGTATATATTTATAGAACCAACTATTTTATGTATAATAAATATATAAATACTGACAGAAGTTAAAGGAGGCGCCATGGCATTTGTTAGATATTACGTAGGCGATGTAGTGAAGATGAAAAAATCACATCCTTGTGGCAGTGACGAGTGGGAAGTTAAGCGAATCGGCACAGACTTTCTCATCGTATGTAATGGCTGTGGTCATCAACTCTTGATGCCGCGCCCTAAATTTGAAAAGGCTGTTAAGAAAATCGTCTTTCGATTGCCGGAAAATGAGTAGGGAGAAATTATGGTACGACTTACTGATTATGTGACAAGTGGAGGCTGTGCGTGTAAGATTGGGCCTCATATATTGAACCGTGTGCTAAAAGCTGTAACACCCGTTACTAACGAACATGTTCTCGCAGATATGACTGGTGCCGATGATGCAGGTGTATATCAAATCTCGGATACCTTTGCATTGGTGCAAACCTTAGATTTCTTTACACCTATGGTTAATGATCCTTGTTTATTCGGTAAAATTGCAGCTGCCAATGCACTAAGCGATGTGTATGCTATGGGTGGAACTCCTTTAACCGCGATGAATATCGTAGGCTTTCCGGTTCCTCTCGTCGAGCAAGGTGTTTTGACGGATGTGTTAAATGGGGCTGGTTCGATTGTAGCCGAGGCTGGTGCAGCCATCGTAGGTGGACACAGCATTGAAAATAAGGAACCTATCTTTGGGATGTCTGTGACTGGTCAAGTAAATCCCCATCAGATTTGGAAAAATAAAGGTGCTCAAGTAGGGGATGTGTTGGTGCTAACAAAACGCATTGGTACAGGTATTATGAATAATGCGTTGAAAGCAGATTTATTCCCTGTAGGCACGGAACAGGCCGTCACTAGTATGAGTACTTTAAATCGTGCAGCGGCTGAGGTGGCACATAACTTTACAGTTCATGCTTGTACAGATGTTACGGGTTTTAGCCTCATGGGACACTCTGTAGAAATGGCAAGTGCTTCTAATGTGACGATTCATATTAAAGTTTACGATATCCCTCTTTTTGATGATGTCATGGAGGCGGCTCAAATGGGATTAATTCCGGCTGCATCTTATGGTAATCGCAAGGCTATAACTGAAGTGCAAGTTGATGAGGCCTTGGATCCTGTATGGACGGATATTGTATTTGATCCTCAAACCTCTGGCGGGTTATTATTCTCTGTTCCTGCTAGCGAAGGTGAGCCGCTTGTTCAGGCCTTTCATAAGGCGGGTATTGACTGTGCTGCTATTGTGGGGACTGTTGAAAGCTTCAGTGGTTTAGCGGTACGCGTTACAGAATAAAATTATAAAAATCAGGTCTATACTATTGAGGATCGATATTTAATTAAATTATTAGCTGATAGCTGATACTTTCACAAATTATATAATGTATATAGAGGTGTATGATGAGTAATACAAAGGAATTAACGGTAGATGTGCGCGGTAGCTTGTGTCCAAAACCTGTTATTGAAACTAAGAAGGTAAGTGATGCGAATCCAAATGCTGTTATTACTACAATTGTAGATAATGAAGTGAGCCGCGATAATGTAGAGAAGTTTGGTAAGTCTCGTGGTTATGGTGTAGCTATTCGCCAAGATGGCAAGGATTTTTATCTTACTATGACACCAAATGCAAATCCGGTAACGGAAGTAAGTTGTGAACCTATGAACTATGGAAATCGCGTCATTTTGATGACGAAGGATTATCTTGGTGAAGGTAGTGAAGAGCTTGGCCGAAATTTGATGAAAACCTTCTGGGTATGTATGCTTGAAGCCGATGTAAAACCTTCTAAGATTTATTTCATCAATAGCAGTGTTAAGATGGTAGTCAATGATTCGGTTCATTTGGAAAATATCAAGAAATTAGCTGAGCTTGGTGTAGAAATTGCAGCATGCGGCATTTGTCTTGATTATTTCGGTGTGAAAGATGAGCTGGGCGTAGGTAGTATTACTAATATGTACGCTATTACAGATGCAATCCTTGGAGATAATATTGTTAAGCTATAATATTAGTATTTTATTTTGATATATCGATTTAGAGCTACTGATTTAAAGTAGATTTCTTATTTCTAGAATGAATTATTGAGATGAAAGACATTTAATCGTATCTACTTTGGTAGGGGGTGAGGCATTGGAAAATAAAAAATTACTTGTAGTTTTTACCTCTTATTATTTTGGAGATAAGGCGGATAAGGTATTAACAGAATTAGAGGTGCCTCATCAGTTGATGGCTACCCCCCCAGAGCTTTACGATATGTGCGGTTTATCTATAGAAATAGATCCGAGTATTGTTGAGCAAGTTAAGGTTATTTTAAAAGAACATAAGATTAGTACGTCGGGACTGTTTTGGTATGAAAAAGGCGAACTGGCCGTACCATATGAAGCTTAGTAGATAAAAATTAAGTCACATAGTTACTTTTTTGTAACTATGTGACTTTTTTGTGCGTTCTTGTTGGAATATACCATATGGTTTATACTGACATCATCAGCTGAAAACTAATAAAATTGATACTATAAAAGGAGTTTATTATGAATACAACAATGAATGCTATTAACTGGCCAAAAGAATACTTACCAGGTTTAACTGATAACTATGTATCTAATGAGGTGATTGTAAAAGGTATCACTGTAGAGGCTGTATGGGAATACTTAACAAATGCTGCTACATGGCCTTCTTACTACAGCAACTCTAGCGATATTAAGATGCTTAATCAAGAAGATACACATCTTATATCTAATACACGTTTCTTCTTTAAAACCTTTGGTTTCCCTGTGGATGCAGAGGTTGTAGAATATGTAGCACCTAGTGAAAATCAACCTGGTCGAATTTCTTGGCATGGTTGGGCTGGTGAAGTTGGCACTGCTGAGCGACTAGATGTTATTCATGCATGGCTTGTGGAAGAGCTTGATTATGGTGTAGTTCGTATTTTGACACAAGAAACGCAAGTAGGTGAGCCTGCGAAAGAATTACATATAGCTAAACCAAATCCGATGCTTAATGGTCATCAAGATTGGCTTGATGGTCTGGTAAGTGCTGCTAAAAGTGTTAATAAATAATAGAAACTATTTGTTGCTAATTAAGGCTCGTGATACTATTAAGTGAGGAGGTTTCTATGGAAGAAAAATTATTTAATTGTCCTGTAGAGGCATCCCTCAGTGTAGTAGGAGGTAAGTATAAATCTATTATTCTGTATCATTTGATGACAGATGGAACGTTGCGATTTAATGAGATACAAAAACTCATTCCTCAAGCGACGATTAAGATGCTTTCACAACAATTGAAGGATTTAGAAGCAGAAGGTATCATCCACAAAGAGATTTATCCAGTGGTGCCACCAAAGACGGAATATAGTATCACTGAATTTGGCGAAACGCTACGTCCTATTATCATGGCCATGTGTGACTGGGGACGAATCTACAAAGGTGATATGATAAAGTAAGTCCTTTATTATGTAATATCATTTAGATAAGGAGTTATATATGAGCAAATATGAAATAGAAAATGTAAAATTAACAGCCCCTAAATTTAATCGTAAAGATTTAGAATACGCTATGACATATCGTTATGCATGTAAGAAATTTGATAGCACTAAAAAGATTTCTGATGAAGATTGGCAAGGTATTTTAACAGCGGCGCGCTTGTCTCCCACCTCTTTAGGTTTTGAAGCTTACCAATTATTAGTTATTCAAAATCCTGAAATCCGTGAAAAGATGAAGGCTTATGGTTGGGGCATTCAAGCTGGTCTTGAAGCGAGTCATTTCGTAGTGTTCTTAACACGTAAAAAGGTGGATTTGGAATTTGATTCTCCTTATGTACGCTACATTCAAGAAGAGGTGAAACAATTACCTGCTGAAGTCGATGCTATTTATAAAGAAAAATATGCTCAGTTCACAACTGAAGACTATAAAACATTTGAGTCTGATCGTGCTGCCTTTGATTGGTCTTCAAAGCAAGTGTATATTGTAATGGCTAACATGATGACTATGGCTGCTTATGAAGGTCTTGATTCCTGTGCATTGGAAGGCTTTAATCAAGATAAGATGACAGTGCTCTTAGGTGATGAATTAGGTCTTTTTGATACAAAGCATTTTGGCATTGCTGTGATGGCTGCCTTTGGTTATCGTGATGAAGAACCACATCGAAATAAAACACGTCGCACAATGGATGAAATTGTTACAGTAGTTTAATCGATTGCGACTTTTATAACCATATCGAATTTCTTCATCTAATCTTTAGAAATGAATGGTATATTATAAATATACACATTATTTATTATATTTATAAAGCCCGTATAATTTGGTAGGATATTATAAATATATTGATTAAATAGGAAGGAGTGATCGTATGTTATGGTCAATTATTGTTGGTGGTTTTATCGGTTTTCTTGCGGGAGCCATCACTAACAAAGGTGGAGCAATGGGCGTTATTGCCAATGTTGTTGCTGGTTTAGTTGGTTCGTCCGTGGGTCAAGCAATATTTGGCACATGGGGTCCTAGCTTAGCTGGCATGGCATTAATTCCTTCTGTTCTTGGCGCTGTAATTGTTGTTGCTGTTGTTTCGTTTTTCTTCGGGAAAAAGGGATAGTAATCTATTTTTAAAAGTATAGCTAACATATATAGCTAACATAACTAAAAATGATTTCATATGAAAGGATTCATAATTATGGCATTAGAAGATAAATTAAATCAAGCTAAAGGTGCATTAAAAGAAAATGCCGGTAAATTAACTGGTGACAAAAAATTGGAAGCAGAAGGTGCTGTAGAAAATACAGCTGCAAAAGTTAAAGATGCTGCACATGATGTTGCTGAAGATCTCAAAAAAGCAGCTGAAGATGTTAAAGATGCTGTAGATGGTGCGATTAGTGGCGTCAAAAATGTTCTTCATAAAGACGATAAATAATATTATATAAAGGTTATAATTAGTAATAAAAAACCAGTAAATCCTGAGATTTACTGGTTTTTGTTATATAAGTTTGTTTATACATTGAAGCGGAAATGGGTTACATCGCCGTCTTTCATAACGTAGTCTTTACCTTCAAGGCGTACAAGGCCTTTTTCTTTAGCCGCGTTTTGGCTACCGCAAGCTTGTAGATCATCAAAGGAGACAATTTCAGCGCGGATAAAGCCTTTTTCAATATCCGAGTGAATTTTACCAGCAGCTTGAGGTGCTTTGGTACCATTTACGATTGTCCAAGCACGAGCTTCCATTTCACCAGCTGTGAAGTAATTGATAAGACCTAAAAGTGCATAACTTGCTTTGATAAGTTTAGTTAAGCCAGACTCTTCAAGGCCAAGATCTTCAAGGAATGCAGCGGATTCTTCTTCGGATAACTCTGCAATTTCGGACTCGATACGTGCGGACACAACAACGATACCAGCGCCTTCGTTTTTCGCATATTCCTCTACGCGTTTTACATATTCGTTGGCAGAATAATCAGATACTTCATCTTCAGAAATATTGGCTACATAAAGAGATGGTTTTGCTGTAAGCAATGTTAACTCTTTGATCATTTCCAATTCTTCTTCTTCAAGACCTTGTGCACGAACAGGTTTCGCTTCACCTAAACCTTCGATGATGCGTTCTAATAATGGTAATTCAGCACGTGCATCTTTGTCGCCAGATTTAGCAATTTTTTCAATACGTTGTTTGCGTTTTTCTACGGACTCAAGGTCTGCAAGGCAAAGCTCAGTATTTATGATTTCGATGTCACGGATTGGGTCAATAGAGCCAGAAACGTGAGTGATGTTAGGGTCATCGAAACAACGAATAACTTGTGCAATCGCATCTACTTGGCGGATATGGCTAAGGAATTTATTACCCAAACCTTCGCCCTTGGATGCACCTTCTACGAGGCCAGCAATATCTACGAAGCGCATAGCAGCAGGAAGGATGCGTTTGGAACCGAACATTTCAGCCAATACAGCTAAACGATTATCTGGAACGTCAACGACACCTACGTTAGGTTCAATTGTACAGAATGGATAGTTGGCAGCTTCAGCGCCCGCTTTTGTGATAGCGTTGAATAATGTACTTTTACCAACATTTGGAAGGCCTACGATGCCTACTTCTAAATTTGTGCTCATGGTACCACCTTTTATTAATAAATTGATTTCGTTCTTTGTGAAAGTTTATAGCAATAGTTTGTTATAAACCTTATCAAATAAATATTATACCATACTAATAGGATGGAGTTACTCTATAAATATAAAATAGATTATTTCAAAGTGCTATAATATAAATAGAGTTAAATATATTACTTAAATAATGTGATAAGTTCATATTAAAATATAGGATTAATATAGATTTTTATTCGCCGTAACTATATTGATATAATTTATAGGTGTATATATTAATAGGGTATGGAATGTATCCAATCATGTTAATGTATATATTTTTAAACCTATATAGTGAAAGCTAATAGGAAAGGAAGTTCAGTATGTTTTCCAAGCTATTTGATAGTTTCTTAGTCCATTATTTAGAACGTTTCAATGATCATTGTTTCACCGTAAAAATTGGAGATAATGAATATACAATCGGTGACGGAGAATCCGAGTTTACCGTCATCGTTAATCGCGATATTCCCAAGAAGGACTTGTTAATATCCGCAGAACTCGCCCTCGGTGAAGCGTATATGCGTAAAGATATCGAAATTGAAGGGGATTTGTTTAAAGCCCTTTGTGTAGTCCTTGGCCATGTAGGTAAGGACTCTATCAATCGTAAGGTACTTAGCTCGCTCTTTAATGCGGGTCTTAAAAAGAAAGATCAAAAACAACAAGTATCTTCCCATTATGATTTAGGCAATGAATTCTATAAATTGTGGCTCGATGAAACCATGAGCTATTCCTGTGCGTATTTTAAGCATGACGATGATAGTCTTAAAGATGCGCAATATCAAAAGGTTCATCATATTCTCGATAAATTGTACTTAAAAGAAGGAATGACTTTACTTGATATCGGTTGCGGATGGGGATTCCTTCTCATTGAAGCGGCTCGTAAATATGGGGTTAAGGGCTATGGGTGTACTCTTTCCGAAGAACAATGGAAAAAAGGACAGGAACGCATTAAAGAATATGGCCTTGAAGGACAGGTTGAGATTGAACTTATAGATTATCGCGATGTAGCGGCTTCCGGGCGTACCTTTGACCGCATTGTCAGCATCGGCATGCTTGAACATGTAGGGCGGCCTAATTTTCCTCTGTATATGGAGGACGCATCGGATATGCTTAAAGACGGCGGGCTGTTCCTGCTCCACTACATCAGTGACCCATCTGAAAAGGAAACAAGTGCATGGATTCGTAAATATATCTTCCCGGGCGGATGTTTGCCGTCCCTTCGCGAAATGGTCAGCCTCGCTTATGACTATGATATGAATGTCATTGATATTGAAAGTTTACGGTATCACTATTATAAGACTCTAATGCATTGGTATAACAATTTCCAAGGCGTCCGTGAGCGAGTAGAAGCGAAACGAGGCAGTGAATTCGTACGCATGTGGGATCTGTATCTTTGTGGATGTGCGGCAGGTTTCTACATCGGTAATATGGACTTGCATCAAATTCTGATGACAAAAGGTGTTACGAACGAGCTGCCGTTAACACGTTGGTATTAAGTAAGAGTAAAAATAGACTTATAGGACAAAAAAGAGACCATCTTAAGATGGTCTCTTTTAATTAGCGGCATTGTAACTATTTTATATTTGTAGATTATCGAAAGCACGTTCTGTAAGTTTCGTTAAAAATTTTATTGAATGAATATCATATATAATTGTAAAAGAACTTTATCATTCTTTAGTGCCAAGTACTATAAACCCTGAATAGGATTTATTATCCTCTTTTCCTACAATGATTTTGGTACGAACATCAAAGAAATCATTCAGATTATTTTCTGTTACAGTATTCTTGGTGGTACCTAAAATATAGTTATTAGGTTTTAGCATTAAAGTTTTATCAGATATTTGAAGTGCATGATCAGGATAATGTGTGTTCATAATGCAAGCAAGATTAGATTCATCTACGATGTTTCGAATAAGTGAAAGCATGGTATACTGATTTTTAAAATCTAAATGTGATTCTGGTTCGTCCATAATGAGCAGTTGCGGTTCACTCGCTAGTGCTCTGGCAATAAATGCCAATTGCAACTGACCTCCACTTAAGCTTGATGCTGTTTTGGAAGCGAGTGAGGAAATACCTATTCTTTTTAGGACAGAGTGGACTATTTCATAGTCTTTATCTGTAGGTACAGAAAACATACCAATATGTCTACTGCGTCCCATTAATACGATTTCTTCTACCGTATAAGGAAATGATAATTCTCTTGCTTGCGGAACATAGCCAATAGGAGCATTATCATGTGGACTAACTAGTTTATTATTTATGTATATGTTGCCTTCTTGCAACTGCTGTATACGGGAGATACATTTTACTAATGTTGTTTTTCCAATCCCGTTCCTGCCTAAAATAGTCAATATTTCGCCCGATTTTATTGTGAAAGAAATGTCTTTGAAAATATAATCTTTTTTATTATAAGCAAATGAGCCGTTTCTCAATTCAAAAATCATTTCCAATCACCTCGTGTTCGGTAAAAAAGACAAGCAAAGAATGGGGCCCCTACTAAGGCGGTGATTATTCCTATTGGTATTTCTGCAGCAATAGCTGAGCGTGCGATTAAATCCACGATAATCATGAAAATAGCTCCGACAATGATGGAGATAGGAAGTAGTTTCTGATGATCTACACCTATTAACATGCGACAAATATGTGGAATGACAAGTCCTACCCAACCGATAATTCCTGTGATAGTTACGCAGGCTGCAGTTATTAACGTGGCCATAGCAATGATAATTAGGCGTAACTTAAAAGGGTTCACCCCAAGTGCTGTAGCTTCCTCATCTCCCATAGAGAGAATGTTGATTTTCCAACGTAAAAAGTATAGCACAGCGCATCCAAAGATGATAGGAATAGAGACGAGTGAAACATTTTCGTAGGAAGCTGTAGAAAAACTACCCATTAACCAATATGTGATTGCCGGTAATTTGTCATATGGATCAGCTATATATTTAATTAAAGCTATCAATGCTCCGAAAATAGCAGAAACAATCATTCCTGATAAAACCAGTGATAATGATGTGATTTGATTTCTTAGGCGAGCTAGACTATATGTGAGGCAAACACTGGCAATACCAAAGATAAGTGCAAATCCCGTAGCGTATATATTTATACCGGAAATTAATATTCCCAGTGCAGCGCCGAAGGCTGCACCAGAACTGACACCTAATATATCCGGACTGACTAATGGATTTCTGAAAATACCTTGAAAAACGGTTCCAGCTATTGCAAGAGCTCCACCGACAAGTATGTTTAGTAAAATTCGAGGAATACGAAGATTCCAAATTACGGCTGATTCCATATCAAATGCAGCTGCAGAGGTTCCGTTTGATAAAATATTTATAACTTGTGTGGGCATTAGCATATATCGCCCAGTCATTAAGGATATTAATACAGTAAGAGCGAGAAATACTAAAAGGCAGAAAAATATAACTAGATATTTATTTTGAGATTTCATAATTACTCCTTAGTTAAAATGTGGGAGTGTTATTTATAGAAATATTTAAGATGGTATTAATTTCACTATCCGTGAGACTGTAATGGTAGAAGGTATTGTAAAACTGTTTTAAATCGTCACGTAATATATAGTCATTAAAAGTATCAGGTTGAATGAGTTGTCCCATCCATTTCATCATTAATGGTGTTTCCACATTAGGTGCATCCCAACGATAGATTCCCATAGGTGCTTTATAAACTCGATGGTTTTTTACAGCTTTTATGTTACTCCAATTTTGACCTTCAAGCTTATCCTGATAAATATCATCAGGTGTAATAGAATCAAAGTTGCTTAATATAATTATATCTGGATTCCAGGTCATGATTTCTTCCATTGAGACTTTAGTCCAGCTACCTTTTGTATCTTTTGCGGCATTTTCACCACCTGTCATAGTAATCATGAGTTGATTGACTGATTCGTTACCTGCAACAGTTAGATTCTTATTTTGCAAATATAATACTTTTGGCTTATTTGGTAACGCAGAAGCATTTTTTTGTTTAAAATATGCTTCTGAATCTTTATGGTATGAGATTAAGGCTTCAGCTTGTTCTGGTTTATCTAGAATCTTGCCTAACAGACGAATTCCGTTTTGAATATCATCCAATGTTCCATACTTTATGGATACAGCAGGTATACCTAGCTCTTTAAGTTTTTTTGCTACCTCTGGTTGATAATCCCAAATGATGACGACATCAGGCTTTAACTTAGCAACTTCTTCAAAATTAACATTGAAATTGTTGTCTACAAATGATGAATTAACATTTTCTAAATCAGGCGCTAACGTCTTAAATATACTGGCTTCATATGACTTTTTAGCTGATGGATGGATACCTACTATTTTTTTATCGCTACCATCAACTGCATATACAATAGAGGCCCAAGGGATAGGGACGATAGCGATACGATTAATTTCTTTCTTCATAGATACGTCTGTACCGGTTAAATCTGTAACGACTTTTATATTATCGTTGGGTTTATCGTTTGGACCAACAGAATTAGTACAACCGGCAAATAGTAGAGGACATATTAATAATCCTGCTATAAGACTATTGTGTATAAAATTTTTCAGTTTCATACGGCACCTCCATGATGGATATAAATTAAATAAACTTATCCTAGCATTAAAAAAAATAAACTTCTAATTCCTAATTTTTATGTACATATAGAAGAATATTATAAAGTTAAAATATGTAGAAAATATCCGGTAATAGAGTTTCTGATAGTATTTTTTGGTATAAAAAAGGCCCTCATCTATTAAGTCGATGAGGACCTCGCTCTATTATAGAGAATGTGCTCTTAATTCTTCAGCAGATTGTGTGGAAATCCAAGCTGGTGGAATGTCGAATACTGTATAGCAACCTGTGCCGCCGTGTTTAGCAAGTCGGTAGAGACCACGAGCGTAAGCAACAAGTGCAGAGCCTGTGAATTCAGGGTTAGAGTCAAGTTTCAAAGAGTACTCGATAACGTGACGTGTGCCTTTTGTACTTTCACCAGAGCGAAGAACGAAGCCACCATGTGGAATGCCTTTATGGTCGCGATCAAGTTCTTCTTGGGAAATGAAGTTAACTACAGTTTCGTAACCTACGAAGTAGTTTTCCATAGTTTTGATTTCGTTTTCAATTTTAGCTTTGTCTGCATCAGGAGCAGCTACTACGTAGCACTCACGAAGGTGACCTTTATAGCCATCAACATCTGGAGTTTCGCCGTTACGGATAGCTTCTAGGTATTGTTCTTTAGGAACAGTGTATTGACGAGCGTCAAGAACACCATCGATACGGCGAATGGCATCGGAATGGCCTTGGGATACACCGCGGCCCCAGAATGTGTAGGATTTACCTTTTGGCAAGATTGCCTCCGCGTAAACGCGTTGCAAAGAGAACATGCCTGGATCCCAACCACAAGAAATTAATGTAGCAGTTTTGGCCTCTTTAGCTACTTTGTCTACATTAGCGAAGTGTTCAGGAATACGTGCATGTGTATCGAAGGAATCGATACAGTTAAAGTATTTTGTTACCATTGGTGTTTGTTCGATAAGATCTGTTGCAGAACCACCGCAAAGAACCATTACATCGATTTTGCCTTTAAAGTTAGGAATATCTTCCATCGTGTAAGTAGGTACACCAGATACAGTTTCAATACCTTGACGGCGAGAAAATACGCCGATGAGCTCCATATCAGGTTGTAACTGAACAGATGCTTCTACGCCACGAGCTAAGTTGCCGTAACCAACGATACCAATACGAATATTCATATTAGCCTCCTATATAAGTTGAAATTTAATAATTAACATATTTATTATAGCATAAAATTAATAGCTTTTAATATTTTTCTATAGAATTTATTAGATGGTATAGAGAATAATTCATATTTAATTTAAACAAGTAATTTGTGCACAACTATATCGATACATAGCGTGTTGTTATAGGGGACAAATAAAAAATCATATGAGTAGAAATTGACACATATACCCTGAATCTAGATACAATTAAATTGGTTATGTTAGTTAGTTATGTTCATAGTTGAAGTGTTAAGGAGGTATAACATGAGAAGAAATGTAAAAGCTGCTGTTATTGCTGCATTAATCGTAACAGGTGCTAATGCTTTTACCATGGTATCAGCCACAACTGTGGAAAGTCATACAGATGGGAAATCCATTGGTCTTAACTTGTGGGGTGAAAAGAGACATTATACAGATGACTTAACTGTTAATGTATCAGGCTTGGGTGTAAATGGTACAAAATATCATAATAATGTTACAGGTATTTATGCCCTTGATGGGACACAAGTTGCTATTGATAAAAATGTAACTGTAACAGTTAAAAATCCAGCGCCTGCTGAAAGTGGTGCGAAACGTAGACCTGATTTGGCACATTATTACATGAGCGGTATCTATGCTGGTTATGGTGGACTTACTAATGATGGAAATAACGATGATACTCGAATTACCGTAAAGGGTAATGCTAAAGTCGATGCTGTTGGCGTTGGTTTGCAAGCTAATAAAGATGGATATATTCGTATACTAGGTGGGGCCGATGTAAAAACATATCCTTTAGATACCTCTGATACTTACTCTGCATTATCTGAAGAAGGTTTTGTTTATGTAAATACGGGTATGGATGGCTTACATCCGGGAACGAATGATGTGAAGATGTATGGTAATATAGGATTTTTAGATAAAAACTATGGTATCGACAAGAATCCACATAACCATGGATCTGAAATTTCTTTAGGTTTAACAACACCAAATTCTAAATTGGTAGGTGGTGTGTTGAATGAATTTGATGAAAGCAACAACAATCCGTACCATGGTGGTTTGCGATTATACTTACAAAATGGTGCGACTTGGCGCAATGAATGGCTAGGAGCTGAACGCGTATATCCTACACAAGGTCGTCCTAATAATGCAAACTATTTATATACAGGTAGTCGTGTAGAACATTTTATTGGTGGTAAAGATATAAATAGTCAAGGTATTATCCAAGCCGTAGATCCACGACCTATTACTATTAACAACTATGCTGGTCATGCAGCTATCGACTATGAAAAAGGAGCCCCTGCGACTGCACAAGGTAAGGGCAAAGTCGTTATCAACCATGCTGATAAAGGTTCTTCTGTGACTATGCGCAGTTCGGTAGATGCACTTAAAGGGTCTGTAAATGTAGATAACTCAAGAGGTACTTTGCAGCAGTTGGCTAATAAATTAACATATACCGGCTTTACCAAGGGTGAACGTAATTTAAATGTGAATGTTCAAGTCGATTCAGGCCTTATTAGCCCTGCATATTCCACTAAGCTTGGTACAGATAGCTTTACTGTTGATGGGAAACCTAGTATTACTGACCAAGCGGTTGTGACAGCTCGTGAAAGCGAAGTTGTTTCTGGTGCTAAGAGTGCGTTAGCCTCCTCTGTGATGCAAATGAGAGCCGATACGAATGATTTACAACGTCGCCTCGGTGATGTGCGACTCAACTCCAATAAGCATGGTGTATGGGGAAAATACATCGGTGGTAAATCTAAAATTACGGACAGCGCCTATGTAAATCAAACCTATAACATGGCACAAGTAGGCTATGACACATTGCGTGGCGATTGGACTATTGGTGGGGCCTTGTTATATGGTACAAGCAATAGCGATTACGCTTTAGGTTCTGGATCCGGTAAAACCGCAGGTTTAGCATTATACGGTGCAAAACAATATAATGATGGTCGTTATTTGGATGTGATTGGTAAAGTAAGTCGTTTGAAAAATGATTTCACTGTACGCAATAGCTTGGGTACAAGTTTGAGCGGAGATTACCACAATACAGGTACCTCTTTGAGCGTTGAATATGGTAAACGAATCAAGAAAGACAATGGTTTTTACATCGATCCTAACGCAGAATTGACGCTTAGTCGATTGTCTGGTGTAAATTTTGATGCTCGTACAAATACAGGTAGCACAGTGCACATTAACTCTGATGCGGTAAACTCCGTTATTGGTCGTATTGGTGTAGGCATTGGAAAGGAAAGTAAGAATAGCAACCTTTTCCTCAAAGCAGCATTAGCGCATGAATTCTCTGGTAAAATGAAAGCTACTTATAGCATGACCGGTGAGCCAACTACAGGCAGTGAAGTGAATCTTAAAGATACATGGCTAGATGTTGAGTTAGGTGGTTCATGGAGCGTACGTCCTAATACATATATTTATGGGACTTTCACTAAAAACTTTGGTGCTATCGTAGACAATTCCTATCGCATTGACGCAGGGATTCGTCATAACTTTTAATTAAGGGTAAAAATAGCAGAGGCAAATAATATGGGGATGTTATTTGTTAGTACTATAGTGTTAAGGAATACTAGAATTAAATATTCATATATGTAAGGGTATATAAAAAGACCGATTACATTCCTATTGAAGGATTGTAATCGGTCTTTTGGTTTTATAGATATAAACTATTTTAAATCACATAATCCAGATTTAATGTAATCTAAATATAAATCAAGATATAAATCTAAACCTAAATATAGACATAATCATATTAGAATTGTAATGTTTTGATTCTTTCAACGGCGCGAATTGTATTTTCACGACTGCCGAATGCTGTCAAACGAAGGTAACCTTCACCATGAGGGCCAAAGCCAGAGCCTGGTGTAGATACGATTTGAACTTGTTCGAGCAAGATGTCGAATAATTCCCAGCTAGTCATGTTGCCAGGCGTTTTTAGCCAAATATATGGAGCGTCCACACCGCCATATACAGTAAGGCCGATAGATTCAAGACCTTCTTTGATGATGCGGGCATTTTCTTTATAGTACGCAATGTTTGCACGTGTTTGTTCACGTCCTTCTTTTGTGTATACTGCTTCTGCACCACGTTGAATGATGTAAGGAACACCATTGAATTTAGTGCATTGACGACGGTTCCACATAGGGTTTAGCGGTTGGCGTTCACCAGATTTAGTTTTGCCAGTTACCTCTTTAGGTACTACGGCGTAAGCACAACGTGTACCAGTGAAACCTGCAGTTTTGGAGAAGGACCGGAACTCGATAGCTACTTCTCGAGCACCTTCGATTTCGTAGATGGATTTTACAGTATCTTCTGTGCTGATGAAAGCTTCGTAAGCGGAGTCAAACATCAAAATCGCATCATTATCTTTACACCATTTAATCCATTCTGCTAAACGGGCACGGCTCAAAACAGTACCAGTTGGATTATTAGGCGAGCAAAGATATACGATGTCTACGCGTTCAGACGGGAATTCTGGAGAGAAGTTATTTTCTGCGTAAGTAGGGAGGTATACAACCTTTTGGAAGATGCCATCTACAGCTTCGCCAGTACGACCACCCATAACGTTGGAGTCTAAGTATACTGGGTACACAGGATCTGTGATAGCAATGATGTTATCTTCGCTGAATAACTCTTGGATATTACCAACGTCAGATTTTGCACCATCGGAAACGAATACTTCGTCAATAGCGATATCTACGCCCAATGGTTTGTAATCGCCATCAATAATAGCCTGACGTAAGAAATCATATCCTTGTTCAGGGCCATAACCTCGGAATGTTTCTGCTTTTCCCATTTCTTGAACAGCTTTACTCATAGCATCGATAATTGCTGGAGCAAGAGGTAATGTAACATCGCCGATACCAAGACGAATAATATCTGCATCTGGATGAGCAGTTTGGTATTCATTTACCTTTTTAGCAATATTAGCAAATAAATAAGAACCTTGAAGGTTTAAGTAGTTTTCATTGATATTAGCCATGATGACTCCTTTTTATAATCAGATTTCTCTATATATAGTAAATTATATAGAATAATGACGCAAGGATTTTCTATAGAATTTCTGATTTATATAAATATTGTTTAAGTCTATGACTATAAAAGGTCGTATTATGAGGACTTTATTAGTCATACCATTTGTTTTATAATTTCTTTTAGAAATTCTATTTATGTTGTATAATAAAAAAAAGAGAGCCATCGACGTGTGGTAGCGTTAGGCTCATCTTATAAACATTTTTTAGGATTGCCTAGCGTGCGAGTATTTTGTATACTCTGTTGCGTTAGGCTTTTGTCTTTATACTATTTGAATAGTGCAAAGAGTGATATTACTATAGACCAATTTTTGCGTAGTATTTTACTACGCTTTTTTATTGAAAAAATCAAAACTTTATATAGCATTAATTTTATTTCTGATATAATCTAAATGAATACATATTATAGTGCGGTTTTATATGAAAGTGGTGTCTTTATGCTGACGATTAGCAATAAGGGATGGCTTTTTACGTCTATATTAAGTGCTTTGATGGCGTTTACATCGTTGTCTACGGATATTTATTTGCCAGCTATGCCTGAGATGGGGCGTGACCTCAATGGTGATGCGGAGCTTACGTTGACGGGTTTCTTAATTGGGTTTGCGCTAGCTCAGCTTTTTTGGGGCGCCGTTAGTGATAAAATTGGTCGTAAGAAGCCACTGATTATAGGGATAGTCTTATTTATCATAGGGTCTGTGGGCTGTGCCCTAAGTTCGTCTATGCTAGAATTACTAGCTTGGCGTGTGTTTCAGGCTTTTGGTGCCTGTGTAGGACCGATGTTGTCACGGGCTATGATTCGGGATTTATATGGTCGGACTGAGGCGGCTAAAATGTTGTCTACATTGGCCATTGTTATGGCTATAGCGCCTATAGCAGGCCCAATGTTAGCCGGACATTTACTTGTATGGTATACATGGCATTCTATATTCTGGTTGCTTGTTGGTATAGGACTTTTAATGCTCGTTGCCGTATTAGTGCTTCCGGAAACACATCCCGTAGAGAAGAGGAGCAAAAAGTCCATAGGTCATACCTATAATAACTATTGGATTTTATTACGCAATAAAGGTTTTATGAAATATACCCTATGTGTTAGCTCATTTTATATTGCCATTTATGCGTTTTTAACGGGATCGCCTTATGTATATATAGATGTGTATGAAGTGCCCAAAGAATATTTTGGTTATCTCTTTTCTGTTAATATTATTGGTGTTATGTTGTTAAGTGCCATTAATCGTCGTATTGTTAGTGCTATACGCCTTGATAGACTATTGAAATATGCCACACTATTTGCTGCTGTTTGTGTATCCATTGTTATGGGCTTGATGTTCTTAGGTTACCATTCATTGTGGTTAATCGTTATTGGTTGTTTTTTATTCTTCTCCATGAATGGTATCATTGCCGCTGTAACTAATGCATTAGCTTTAGATAGAGCAGGTAGAATGGCTGGATCTGGGGCGGCACTATTAGGTGCCATGCAATATGGTAGTGGTATTGTGTCATCGTTGATACTTACCTTTTTACCAAATGATACGGCCTATCCTATGATGGGGGTAATAGCCATATTTGTAATTATCTGCGCTATTATCGCCTTTCCTGAGGATGAAAAATATAATCGTATATAATATTGGTAAAAGCGAGGGTTTTAATTTGAATCCTTGCTTTCATCATTTTTTTAGGTTATAATAGTAAGGCTTATTGATGGTAAGCACTTCCTACCCCTATGTGTCGATAGGGGCATTAGTCCGAAAGAGGAGGTGATTTTGTATGAACAAATACGAAGTCATGTTTATTGTGAAACCAGCTGAAGAGGAAGCAACTAACGCTGTTATTGAAAAAGTAGAAGCTTTAATTGCTCGTGTAGGCGGCACAGTAGAAAAGGTAGATCGTTGGGGCAAGCGTCGTCTTGCTTACGCGGTGAAGAAATTCACTGACGGTTTCTATGTATTGATCAACTTTGAAGCAGCTCCTGCTGAAATCAAAGAAATCGATCGTGTATTGAAAATCAACGATGAAGTCCTAAGACATCTAATTGTTAAACACGAAGCATAATTAAAGCCTGGAGGAAAACATGAACTCTGTACAAATTCTAGGTAATTTAGCTCGTGATCCTGAAGTACGCTATACCAAAACTGGTCGTGCTGTAGCAACTTTCACAGTAGCTGCCACAAACACCTATATTGATTCCACAACAAATGAGACGAAAGAACAAACTGCTTTCATCAACTGCGTTGCTTGGGGTAAACTTGGTGAAGCGGCAGGCAATCTTCGTAAAGGCAGTCGTTGCTTTGTAGAAGGTCGTTTGCAAACTCGTTCTTACGAGACTCAGGACGGTCAAAAACGGTACGTTACTGAAGTGGTAGCGAACTTTGTGGGCCAATCCCTTGATATGAATACTAATTCTTTCGAAGGTGGGTCCAATTTTGATAGTTTCAGTACAGGCGGCGATGACGAAAACATCCCGTTCTAGTGTCAGGGACTCCTACTAATTCGAAAAGGAGGATTCGCAATGAGAAGAGATAGAGGCAGAAAGCCAAGAAGAAAAGTATGCGTTTTCTGTGCAGACCATATCGATCAAATCGACTATAAAGACGTAGCTAAACTTCGTCGTTTTACGACTGAACGCGGCAAAATCTTACCTCGTCGTATTTCCGGTACTTGCGCAAAACATCAACGCAAATTGACTACATCTATCAAACGTGCACGTGCAATTGCTTTATTGCCATTCACTGCTGAATAATTGATGAATCAAGGCGGTACAACCAATCGGTTGTACCGCCTTTTTGCTATACAAAAAAAGGAGTTATCCGTTGGATAGCTCCTCTTTGTTATACAGCTTTATATTTTTTAGGTGGTTCACCATTTTCGGCGGCTTCTTTATCGGCGCGCCATTTGCGTTCGAAATATTTATGATACTCAAGTGGGATATCATCAGGGGTTGCTATTTCATAAAAGCTGCAAGTGCCTCGACGTTGTGCTTCTTCATAGAACCAGGTTTTAAACTCTAGCATAGATAAGCGAGCTTGTAGGTGCTCAATTTCTGCTAGCACACGATCTCGTTGATTTCTAATAATAGATAATCGATTGTTGATGCGGCTATCGCCTTCAACGCAGCAGTCGATAAAATGTTTGATTTCTTTTATAGGCATACCCGTACGTTTCATACATTCGATTAATTCTAGCCAATCCATATCTTCTTCGCGAAATATACGGATACCTCCACTAGAACGTTCTACGAAGGGCAATAAGCCCTCCTTGTCGTAATAACGCAAAGCAGAGGGGGCTATGTTTAGTTTTTTTGCGATTTCGCCAACAGTATATGTCATTGAATCTCCTAATATATATATTTCATTTATAGATGGATATAAAAATTGTAAATGTAAGATGTATTGACTTAAACCTAACTTTAAGTTTTATACTTGGTACATACTTGAAGTATAACACTAGTTATTTTTAGTGACAATCTTTATAATCTTTATACTATTTGATGTATAGTGATTGTAGTTGAAGTAATTATAATTTGTATTGAAAGGATTACCATGAACTTAATTGATATAAAATCCCCAGCCGATTTAAAAGGCTTATCCATTGCTGAATTAACAGATTTGACAGCACAAGCTCGTCAAGCTCTCATGACAAAGGTTTCTGAGCACGGCGGCCATTTTGGTCCACCTATGGGTGCAGCAGAAATGATTATGGCCTTGCACTATGTATTTAACTCCCCTGTAGATAAGATTGTATATGACGTATCTCATCAGTCCTATGTACATAAGATGGTTACTGGTCGTGCGTTGGCGTTCTTAGATCATGATCATTATGATGATGTAACAGGTTATACAGATCCTACTGAAAGTGAGCATGATTTCTTCAATATTGGTCATACGTCCACATCTATCTCCTTAGCATCTGGCTTAGCTACTGCTCGAAATTTAAAGGGCGACTCTGAAAATATTATTGCCATCATTGGTGATGGTTCCTTATCCGGTGGGGAAGCCTTTGAAGGTCTTGATTATGCCGCAACATTAAACAGTAATATGATTATTATCGTCAACGACAATGACCAATCCATTGCAGAAAACCATGGTGGTTTGTATCGTGGCCTTCGTGAATTGCGCGAGTCTAATGGTGAAAGTTCCAACAATATTTTCAAGGCTCTTGGTTTAGATTATCGTTTTGTAGCAGATGGTAATGATTTGGAAACCTTGATTGATGTATTTAAGGATGTAAAAGACATTGATCATCCAATCGTGTTACATATAGTTACTCAAAAAGGTAAGGGCTATGCCATTGCAGAGCAAAATAAAGAAGCCTTCCATTGGACAATGCCCTTTGATTTAGAAACAGGCAAACCAAAAGAAGAGGAGAATGGTCCAACGTATGCCGGTACCATCGCTAATTACTTGATGGAGCAAATCAAAGTAGATCCAACTGTGGTAGCTATTAATGCGGGCACACCCGGAGGCTTTGGCTTTACTCCAGGATGGCGTAAGAAGGCAGGGAAACAATATATCGACGTAGGCATTGCAGAAGAACATGCTATTGCGATGAGCTCTGGTATTGCGAAAAATGGCGGTAAGCCAGTGTTTAATGTATATAGTACGTTCTTACAACGTACCTATGACCAATTGGTGCAAGATCTTTGCGTCAATAATAATAGTGCTGTTATTATCAATCACTATGCCTCTGTATACGGCATGAACGATGTCACTCATTTAGGGTTCTTTGATATTCCTATGCTTACTAGCATTCCTAATTTAGTATACTTAGCACCTACTAATAATGAAGAATTGTTAGCTATGACCGAGTATGCAGTTCATCAACATGAGCATCCTGTAGCAATTCGTGTTCCTGTAGGTGAATTCACAACTACAGGTGTAGCGGATACAACGGATTATAGCATTTTGAATAAATCTGAAGTGACTCGCCGTGGTGAAGGGATTGTTTTATTAGGTCTTGGTAATTTTTACCATTTGGCTAATCAAGTGGCCGATGAATTGGCTAAAGAGGGTATCCATGCAACTGTAGTAAATCCTAAATTTGCGTCTGGCCTTGATGAAGAACTACTAGAAGAATTGAAAGCAAATCATTCTGTAGTATTTACGTTAGAAGATGGTGTAGTTGAAGGCGGTTGGGGCCAGCGTGTAGCTAGTTTCTATGGTCCATCTAATATGCGTGTTAAAAATTATGGTATTGCTAAAGAATTCCACGATCGTTATGATGCAACTGAATTGTTACGAGAAAATGGCGTTTCTCTAGATCAGATTGTGGCGGATGCAAAACAAGTGTTATCTGTTTAGTTTGATAAAATATTAAATAAATAATTCTCTGTAAATACAGTAGAAATCTGGAATTGGCAGATTTCTACTGTGTTATTTTTTTATTTCATACTTTATAAAAATATAATATTTCTTAGGTAGATTAATAGCTTTTACTCCAAGTAGTCCATAGTGATTACCTCGGTTATATTTTGATTAGACACCTAAATCATAACACAAGGTTTACTATGGATTTTTTATTTGTTCAATTTCATTCTATAATTAAGCGTGGTTTATAAATATATAATTTTTATAGATAAATATATATAATTTATTAAAAGATTATAGATTTTTTTCGAATAGGACTATAAAAATTAGATGAAGTATTATATAATAATATCTACAGTATGTATTACAGTAGAACAGTAAAATAAATCCATTGATAATGTACGCTACTATTGCAGTATTATACAATTAGTATTAATGATAAGGGAGATTGTAAGACTTTGAAAAGAGTATTAACCTTAACATTAGCCGTGGCCATCGTTGCCGGTGGCTATATGTTTGAGGCTAATGGGGCGGGAGAACAACCTTCTAAACAGGCACCATCTATATCTGAGATAAATATATATACGCCAAAAGAGCTTAATGCACGTCAGAAAGACTTGGTTGAAATCGGCCGCTATACTGCGTCTGGTGATCAAGGTGCATTAAAGAGTGTAATTGCATCTGCTATTGAGCGAGGCACGTTGACGCCGCAAGAGGTGAGTATTGCCATTCGTCAGCTTTACTCTGCTGCGGGCTTGAAACAAATGAATGCTGCTTTAGCTACATTTGATCAATTACGTGATGAACGCCCTGAGTTTGGCGATGAGTACGAAAAATTGGTACCAAAGCAAACAGGACTTAGTGCTTTATTGGGGAATGGCACTAATGGGGCACCTTTAACAAAGCCGAAAGCTGAGGAAGCAAAAGAGGGGGTTCAATATAATACGTTCCGTATGAAAAAACCAAAACCTCAAAATCGTAATCGTTCACGTCTAGGTAAATTGGACCGTGAATTGGTCGCTGCGGCAGCATTAGGTACTCGAGTTGGTAAAAATAATCTTTTCACTGCAGCTGAAAAGAGTTTATCTGAACTTGGCCTAAGTCAATATCAAATTGAAAACTTAGAAGCTATGATTTTCCAATAAAATGTAGACCTACTTCTTTCGGAAGTAGGTCTTTTCTTATGGCTTTTACGTTCACAGTTCCATTGATTAGGGTTAAATCCATAGAATGTAATTGACGTTTAATGTCCCCTTTTCTATAATTAATAAGATAGGTATATGACCTGTAATAATAAATATAAATAAATATAAACATATTTTTAAAAATAGATGTAAGGAGAAAGTATGCGCCTTCGTAGAAAACCATGGATTGATGAAGCTATCCACGAATATGACTCTCATATTATTTTGTCTGGCCAAGAAGCGTATAAAGGCAAGTGGTGTGAATTATTTGAACATCCTGAGTACCCATTATATATGGAACTAGGGACGGGGAAAGGTCGCTTTATTGCGGGGATGTCTGAAGCGTATCCAAATGCTAACTTCGTAGGTTTTGAAGTGCAGCTGGGGGTTATTTATTATGCAGCACAAAAAATCTTTGAAGGGGAGCGGAACAATGCAAAGGTATCTTTATTTGATATCGCAGGTATTGAAGAGATAGTAGCACCAGGTGAAGTTGATCGTTTCTATATTAACTTCTGTGATCCCTGGCCTAAGGCGAAACATGCAAAACGCCGCCTTACATATCACACATTCCTCGATCGTTATGCTCGTCTTTTGAAAGATGGTGGTGAAGTCCACTTCAAGACGGATAATGAAGGATTGTTTATGTTTTCTCTCGAAGAATTCAAAGAATGTGGTTGGGAGCTTAAAAATGTAACGTATGATTTACATAGTACGGACCTTCCAAATGTAAAGACTGAATATGAAGAAAAATTTAGTGAAAAAGGTCAACCTATTTTCCGCTTAGAAGCAATTAAGCCAAAAGTACAAAAGGAGGCTTAACATGGAAACACCGAATAAGGGGGATAGTCGGTGGGGCTCACTCTTTAAAAATGACTTACAAGGTATGCTCTTACCTATTCTTCTCATTACAATTATAGGTAGTGTAAATATCTTTAGTGCTACTTATATCAGCTCTATCTATGAAAATACAGGATTATTAGGCTACTTTTTAAAGCACATGACATTCTTGCTTTTGTCTATGGCGGTAGGCGTTATTTTGTATCGTTATGATTACCGTCAGTTACAGAAGCCTCACATGTTGCAAAGAATTATGATTGTTACATTAATTGGTATGATTTTGGTTCTTGTGATTGGTGCTGTCATTAATGGTGCGCGTCGTTGGATTGTTATTGGTCCTGTATCGATTCAACCTTCAGAATTTGCGAAATTAGCGGCCTTGATATGGACAGCGGCTAAATTGAGTACTATGCGAAAATGGGGAAAACCAAGGCATATTAACCCACTCATTAATTTACAAGGTTATTTTAGTGAACGTATAAGTTATATGTTGCCAATGTTAATATGGCCAACTATATTTGCAGGCTTAACAATCTTGCAACCAGATATGGGCACTACCGTATTGATTTTTGGCTTTTCATTTGTGCTCATCTATTTAGCGGGTTTTGATGGAAAATTCTTTGGCGGAGCTTTTGCGATAGCTGGATTTCTTGGCTTTATTGCAGCTCGTATGTCGCCATATCGTTGGGAACGTATTCAATCTTGGTTTGATCCTTGGCCTCATGCACAGGATATGGGGTATCAAACCGTTCAAGGCTTGTTGGCTGTAGGTTCTGGTGGCATTTTAGGCGAAGGCTTTATGCAAGGTACATCAAAGTATTTTTACTTACCAGAAGCACACACGGACTTTGCTTTTGCTGTATGGGCGCAAGAAATGGGCTTCATTGGTGCAGTGTTTGTTGTCGTTCTGATTGCAGCTTTTACCTATTTTGGGTTCCGCATTTCTAATAAGGCTCGTGATGAATTCGGGAAATGGTTAGCAATGGGAATAACATTGCTTATCAGTGGTCAGGCCTTGTTTAACATCGCCATGGTTTGTGGCATTATGCCTGTAACAGGTGTACCTTTGCCATTTATTAGTTATGGTGGTTCCTCATTGTTGATGAACTTTATGGCTATAGGCTTGTTAGCTAGCGTTGGTCGTCGCAATGTAGAAGGTGTAAAACAAGTTGGTACTGCTGAGGCTTTGCCATCTTTACGCGAGGAAACGCAAAGCCGATTCAAACCGGCTGCTCCTAAGAGTACTCAAAAAACGGAAATGCCTGGTCCATTTAGACCGAGAGAGACTAAAAAGCCTACTCGTAGAAGATCTAGGTCTGAACGTTGATATTTAACTTATGTAGTATAAGGTGAATATATTTAGTGTGGATTTATATAGCATCTCTTAAGAGGTGCTGTATAAATACAACGTACTTGTATTGTGTGTGAGGAGAAAAAATGAAGGATTATATTGATATCCAAGAACGCCCGTCCTGGGGTCGAATGTTGCCACTTAGTTTCCAACATTTATTTGCTATGTTTGGTTCTACTGTATTGGTACCATATTTGTTAAAAGTAGATCCGGCAACAGCTTTATTTATGAATGGTATCGGTACATTACTGTATTTATTTGTTTGTAAAGGTAAAATCCCTGCATATCTCGGATCTAGCTTTGCTTTCATTGCTCCTGTAGCAGGCGTATTATCTGCAGGTCTCGGTTATGAGGCCGCAAAGGGGGCCTTCGTTGTATTTGGTCTATCCTTTGTGATTTTATCTATTCTCGTTCGTTATATTGGTACTCGTTGGATTGATAAGTTATTCCCTCCAGCAGCGATGGGGGCTATCGTAGCTATTATCGGATTGGAATTAGCGCCAGTAGCGATGAGTATGTCTGGCCTTATTGGCAATCAAGATTTAGGCATGAGCCACAGCCAAGCTATTTTTATCTCTATGTTTTCCTTAGTTGTTACCTTGCTTGGTACTGTTGTGTTCCGTGGCTTCTTAGCTGTAATCCCTGTTTTGATTGGAGTTGTTTCCGGCTATATCTTGTCTGCCTTCATGGGCGTTGTTGATTTCTCTGGTGTAGAGGCTGCTCCTTGGTTCTCTTTACCACAGTTCTATGGCATGCCTGTATTTGATATTAATGCCATTATTATGATTATGCCAGCACTCTTTGTAGTATTTGCTGAGCACGTAGGTCACTTAGTTGTAACTAGTAATATCGTATCAAAAGACTTGATGAAAGAACCAGGTTTACAACGTTCTTTACTTGGTGATGGTCTTGCGAACATCCTTTCTGGTTTCTTTGGTGCTACACCAAATACGACATACGGTGAAAATATCGGTGTCCTCGCTATTACTCGTTGCTTTAGCGTATGGGTAATTGGTGGTGCTGCAGTTCTTGCGATGATTATCTCCTTTGTAGGTAAAGTAGCAGCTCTTATTCATGCTATTCCAGTACCAGTTATGGGTGGTGTATCTATTCTCTTGTTCGGTATCATTGCAGCATCCGGTTTGCGCATGCTTGTAGAACGTAAGGTGGATTATACAAACCCTGTTAATATGATTCTTACATCCGTTATCCTTGTAGTAGGTCTTAGCGGCGCAGAACTTGCTGTTGGACCTGTAGTGTTAAAAGGGATGGGGCTTGCTACTGTAGTAGGTATGGCGATGAGCATTTGCTTATTGATCCTTCAAAAAACAGGCGTTGGCAACGACCAATTGAAAAAAACAGAAGTATAACCTTATACGACTTCGAGCTCTTGGCATAGAACCTTGAGATTAAAGTAAATTGACTTGTATTCAATATAATAAACGACTACTGAATCAGATTGTATCTGTGAAAGTAGTCGTTTTTATTTAGTGTCTTTATAATTTATCCTCAATATTGTATAATGAACATATAAGTTGCATAAAATTAATTATAGAGAGGAGGGCCTATGGAGTTTTTAATATGGATGGCTATCGGTGTTTCCTTGATGGCTGTAGAACTCGTAGTACCAGGCGGTATTTTAGGTCTTATCGGTTATTGCGCATTCCTTTGGGGCGTTTATGTAGCTCTTGGGGAAGGTACGGTAGCATTGTATGCCGTACTAGGATTAACAGCCTTGTTAATTGTCATTATCATCGTGTTCTTTAATCACTTTGAAAAGACTTGGATAGGCAAATTGTTTACTTTAGGGCAACGATCTACGACAAAAGCTGGTTATATATCTAATGATGTATTAGAAGATTTGGCTGGCAAGGAAGGCGTAGCTCATACAACACTACGCCCTGCAGGTATTGCTAAAATTAATGGTAATTTGGTAGATGTTGTGACCGAAGGTGACTTCATCGATGCCGGTTCACCTATTGTGGTACTTCGCGTTGTAGGTGGCCGCAATATTGTTAGAAAGCGAGATTAAGCTTTCGCAACATCGTTGTAAATAATGGAGGTTATTATGGATGTAGGTATTTTAATTTTGATTCCCATTTTGCTGATTGGTATTATGGTATTCTTATATGTTGTGCCATTAGGGCTTTGGATATCTGCTCTAGCAGCGGGCGTTAACGTAGGTATCTTTACACTTGTAGGTATGCGCTTACGTCGTGTAAATCCGTCTCAAATCGTAATGCCTTTGATTAAAGCTAATAAAGCTGGTCTTGATGTGAATGTAAATCAGTTGGAAGCGCATTACCTAGCTGGTGGTGACGTTGACCGCGTTGTAGACGCTTTGATTGCCGCTGAACGGGCATCTATTCCATTGACCTTTGAACGTTCCGCAGCTATCGACCTCGCAGGTCGTGATGTATTGGAAGCGGTTCAAATGTCCGTTAATCCTAAGGTTATTGAAACTCCAATTATCTCTGCAGTAGCAAAAAATGGTATCGAATTGAAAGTTCGTGCTCGTGTAACTGTACGTGCTAATATCGATCGCCTCGTTGGTGGTGCTGGTGAGGCTACAATTATTGCCCGCGTAGGTGAAGGTATCGTTACGACCGTAGGTTCCTCTGAAGAACATACAGATGTATTGGAAAATCCAGATCACATTTCCCGTACTGTATTGGGTAAAGGCCTTGATGCGGGTACTGCATTCGAAATCTTGTCCATCGATATCGCTGACGTAGACGTGGGACGTAACATTGGCGCTCAATTGCAAACTGACCAAGCGGAAGCGGATAAGAAAATCGCTCAAGCTCGTGCGGAAGAACGTCGTGCAATGGCTGTTGCTACAGAACAAGAAATGCGTGCTAAAACACAAGACATGCAAGCTAAGGTTGTGGAAGCACAAGCTGAAGTCCCTAAAGCATTGGCAGAAGCTTTCAGAAATGGTAATCTTGGCGTTATGGATTACTACAATATGAACAATATTATTGCAGACACTAAAATGCGTGAAAACTTAGCAGATGGTGAATAGGAGTAGCTATGGACTCTATTTTGTCTTCAGTGCTATCCATCTTTTCGCATAATCCAATCTTTGTTTTAGGTATCATAGCGTACATTGCTTTTTCCATTATAAAAAATAAGAATACTGAAGAGTCTGAAGAGTATGATGAGTATGAAAGCTCTAGTGGCGGAACTTGGGAAGATATGGAGCGCGAATATGGCATCTCCATAGAACGCAAGGTAGATGAACCGTCTATGGATGATTTGTCTAAGGTTGATGACTTTTATCGGGACTCTTATGAAGATAAACCGATTGTAAATCAGCAACCAGAAGCACCATCGAAAACTATGGAGGACATACATTTCAATGAAGAGGCTGCAGCAGCTCAACGAGATATTGAAGCCTTATCAATGAAAAGTTCCAGTAGCACTCCAAGTTATACTACCAGTAAGACTCGCTTAGATAGAGAAGCTGTTACGGGGCCGACCTTAAGTGAAAGACTAGCTGAGTTTAAACGAGATAAAGTAGCTAAAGAGGGGCAAGTTCTTATTGAAAATGTAGGCATTACAACTGCGCCTACTGCTCTAGCTGCGACTTCAACTCGCGGTCGTAAATCTAATCATGCTTTAAAAGAGGGCATGAAATGGTTCATCATTTTAAGTAAACCTAAAGCTCTTGAACGTAGATACCGTTAATGAAGTAATCTATTTATAAGTGTATAAACCAATTATGGTTTTATTGGAATATAAATAATAATGGATTGTGCACTGATGTGGTATAGCAACCATACTGTCACATATCATAATGTGGGGCATATAATTACATATTGAAAGAGGTTCCTATTGGTCACCTATGTGACTATTAGGAACCTCTTTTTTATTGTTTTTTCCTAGTGAAACTTTCACAATAATAGGGGAAGGAGTTCGTTTATAAGGAAAGGTAAAATTATGTATCGAAATGTGCGTGTTATACCAAAACAGTTGTTGTACCAATTATATATAGAGAAGCAATGGAGCGTTCGCGATGTGGCGGATTATTTTCAATGTAGTGTTGATACCATCATGCGCCGTATGAAAGCGTACGATATCGAACGGAGGCCTCTGAAGAAAGAAATCAATATGGTCCATGTACAAGCTTTGTATGAGACCGGTAAGTGGTCGCTCCATTCATTAGCAAAGCGTTATGATGTGTCTATTACGACGATAGCGAATCGCTTGAAAGAATATGGATTGGCTTGTCAGCAATCAAATAAAAACGTCTCTATAGATGTAGTACGTATATGTAGGGCTTATAAAAGTGGAAATAGTACAGATGCCATTGCTCGTATGTATGGTATATCGCGATGGAAAGTTCACCATGTATTGCGGCATATGGGGAATTGCTTACTTCCTAAAGTTCGAAAGCCTATGCGCGTAGAGGAGATGGCTTATTTATATATTCATCATCACATGAGTACAGATGACATTGGCCTAGCTTATGGGATACGTGGTTCTACAGTGGCAATTTATTTGCGAGAGCAAGGTATAGAAATAAGGGCAAATACTCTTGATCTAGACGAAAATAAGATTAAAAAACTCCGTGCTCAAGGTTATGGAGTTGCAAAGATTGCACAGGCGATGGGTTGCTCTACCTCTGCTGTGCGAAAGCGTCTAGCTATGAAAAAATATATCTCTCCTTGATGTAGTGTGGTAGATACTATATACTTAAATTTATACAATGATGGGAGGAATATTATGCTCGAAATTATATCTGCTTTAACACCGTTTTTATTACTGGGCTTAGTGGCTGCTGGTTTATCTCGCCTTTCTGGGGTAGCCTTATCTATGGTTGTAGTACCAACTTTATTGATTTGGGGTGCAACTGCGGTTGACGTAATCGCCTTTATGTTGCTCTTTGTGGTGTACAACAACTTCACTATGGAAACACAAGATATTCGTTTAGATTATAAAGATCTTGTCTTATTCCCTAAATGGCGCTTGTGCATTCCCTTTATTTTGAGTTTGGTGAGCGCTTTCTTTGTTCCTGCTGCAGGCATTGCTGTTTTTATGGCTTGCTTTGTTTTAGAGTTATTGGCTACTGTGTATAAACGCATTCCTGAAAATAAACGACCTCGTTTACAGCGCGTAATAGTAGCATCGATTTTGAGTGCTGTTGCAACAGCTGTAGGTGCTTATATAGGTCCTAAAATTCCTAGTGAATTCTACTTTGTCTGTGTAGGCGTAGCCATTTTAATCGTTACGGACTTTGCATGGTATGCCGGCAAGCATAGAGATGCTTTTAGAAACGTATGGGATAGCATTTGGGCTGGTTTTAATATATTCTTAGGCATGTTTGGCATAGAGGCTTCATATTATCCAGCTGCACTTACGCGATCTATTCCAAATCCAATGGATCGCATGTTGCCTATGGTTACTGTAGTAGGTGGCTATGCAGGCCTTATGGTAGTATTCGGCTTTTATAACATTTTTTCTATACCGTCTTTAATTACGGCCATCGGTGCTGCTATAGGGATACGCCTCTTTGGTATGTATGAATTCCCTCGAAATGGCAGTTTCTCTTATTTGGCAATCGGTTTTGCCGTGGCTGCTGTAATTTGCTTGTACCTCGTATCTCCGACACCAGTTGGTTTTGATCATATTAATACCTTGGTTTCTCAACCAATTGGTCAATAATGATAGATAATGTAAGTCTGTTGATATATTTTAATAAGTTCTTTAGTTGCTTTTACATAGGAGCTAATTGGATTATAATGTGTGATATATCTCATATATTGTATTGAAAATTAAGTTCATATTAGAATGTGAAAGGAGTTGATGCTATATGGCAGAAACAATTGAAACAAGACCATTCCCTCCATTCTTACCAAAGAAGGCAACAGTCATGATGATGGGCACATTTCCTCCAGAACAATCAAAACGTGCTATGGAATTCCATTATCCAAATTTCCAAAATGATATGTGGCGTGTTTTTGGCCTCGTATTCTTTGATGAAAAGGATCATTTTAGAAATGGTGAGGAAAAAGCGATGGATCCTGAGAAGATTAAAGCCTTTTTGTCTGAAGCTGGAATTGCATCTTGTCCTACTGTTTTGAAAGCTATTCGCGAAAAGGAGAATGCATCTGATGCATTTCTTAAGGTCGTTGAACCAGTTCCACTTGCGGACGTACTGGAGCAAATCCCTGACTGTAAGCATATTGGTACAACAGGCGGCAAGGCTACGGAGATTTTATTGAGCCTTTTACCAGAAAAGGTTAAATTACCTAAAACTGGTGAAACAATTCCTTTTGTATTTAATGGTCGGGAATTGACATTGACACGTTTGCCATCTACATCACGTGCTTATCCGTTGAGCCTACCGAAAAAGGCTGAAGCGTATAAGAATTTCTTCAAAGCTTGTGGTCTAAAAACAAAATAAATATTTAAAGTAGCACCTTTAATAGTTGGCTTTGGGTCTTTTGGTCTCATCTGTCGCTATTGAAGGTGTTTTTATATCGTAAAAATATATGAGATATTAAAATGGAATTTAATGCAAATTTATTGTGAATATGTAGTTTGTTATAAATAAAATTGATGAGATATATAATATTTTAATTCTTGTTTTTTATAATGAGAGGTTTATAATTAACCGTTGTCGCAAACTGGTTGACAATAATTTAAAAAATGGAGTTGATAATATGGATAAGGCTAAGGAGGCCTTGTGGACAAAATCCTTTGTCCTTGATACTTTGATTAATTTCTTAGTATTTTTAATTTATTATTTATTAATCGTTATTATTGCGGTTGTAGCAAAAGATAATCTTCATGCTACGGCTAGTCAAGCGGGACTTGCTGTTGGTATATATATTATTGGCACCGTTGTAGCCCGTTTGTTGGCAGGGCGGTTTATCAGTATCCTAGGGTGTCGCAAGATGCTCTATTTAGGGTTATTGATTTACTTGATTTCAACGGCTATGTATTTCTACACACCTAATTTACTAATGCTTGATAGTGTTCGTTTCTTAAATGGTTTTGCTTATGGTATTACATCTACTGCTACAAGTACTATCATAGCTGCTATTATTCCTACGTCACGCCGTGGGGAAGGGATTAACTATTATGGCTTATCTACCTCTCTCGCCGCTGCAGTAGGGCCATTCTTAGGTATCTTGATGCTTCATAGTCTTGGTTATGATTTTATCATCGCATTCTGTGTTGCACTTATCATCCTTTGCGGTATTGGCTCTGTCATCATGAAATTTAATGAACCTAAACTTGGTATCGAATCAGAAGCACATAAGGGCATTAGAATCTCGGACTACATTGAACCACGGATGAATTCAATCAGTCTTGTTTCCATTCTAGTCGGCTTTGCATACTCTGGTGTTATTGGCTTTATGGCAGCCTACACAAAAGACCTAGATCTTATTATGGCAGGTACCTTCTTCTTTGTTGTATATGCTGTAGTTATTACTATAACAAGACCATTGCTTGGCATTGTGTTTGATATGAAAGGGGAAAACTTTGTTCTTTATCCTTGTTTTGTATCCTTAGCACTTGGTATTTTCTTATTATCCATCGCTCACTCCACATGGCTTGTGCTTTTATCGGCTGTGTTTGTTGGTCTTGGATATGGTACATTTATGTCCAACGGACAAGCTGTTACTGTTAAAATAGTACCTGTTCATCGTATTGGTGTTGCCACATCTACATACTTCATTGCCTTGGACATGGGGCTAGGCTTTGGCCCCTATATTTTAGGCGCTGTTAAAGAGGTTGTAGGTTATACTAGTATGTTCCATGTAACCGTTGTTGTGGCGCTCCTTGCACTAGTTGCTTATTATTTATTATATGGTCGTTATGTGGGGACTGAAAGAGATCTTTCTTTAAAAGCTCGCGCTGAAGAGGAAGAAATTAGAAATCGTAAGCGTAATAATAAGCTTGCGTAATATGTAAATTAAAAGGACTATACGAGCCTAGGCTCGTATAGTCCTTTTGGTTATCTACTACTGCTTTGCTAATGCTATTATTTTTCAATATTTACAATATTAACGATAACTTCAACAGCTTTTTTCATATCATCGATACATGCGAATTCATGACGGCCATGTAGGTTTTCTACGCCTGTAAAAATATTTGGTGTAGGAATGCCCATGAAGGAGATTTTGGATCCATCTGTGCCACCGCGAATAGGATCACAAATAGGTGTAATCCCAGCTTTTTCCATTGCTGCTTTGGCTACATTTACACATTCCATATTATCTTTGATGACATCGTACATGTTGTAGTATTGGTCTTTTACAGATACTTCACATACTTCACGACCATATATTTCGTTCAATGTTTGACCTGCTTGTAAGAAAAATGCTTTTTTCGCTTCAAACAATTCCTTATCATGGTCGCGGATAATGTAGTTCATTTTACCGGTATCTACTTGTGTTTCCATGCTCATGAGCATAAAGAAGCCTTGGCGACCGCAGGTGTGCTCAGGAACAGCTGCTCCTGGCAATAAAGCGTCAAATTGCATAGCTAGTTTAGCACAGTTGATCATAATGCCCTTGGCTGTGCCTGTGTGAACAGAAACGCCTTTCAGGGTAACAGTACCGCCAGCTGCATTAAAGGTTTCGTATTCAAGTTGTCCTAGACTTTCACCATCGATAGTGTAAGCATAGTCTACAGGAAATTGTTTAACATCGAAGTGGTCCGCACCAGTACCAATTTCTTCGTCTGGACCGAAAGCACACATGATTTTACCATGTTTGATTTCTGGATGAGCTACGAGGTAGGTGAGAGCTTCCATGATTTCACAGATTCCAGCCTTGTCGTCTCCACCGAGGAGTGTTAAACCATCGGTTACAACTAAGGATTTGCCAATATAATTTTTTAGATTTGGGAAATCTGCACGTCGGGTGAAGATTTGGTGCTCTTCGTTGAGGCAAATATCACTACCATCATAGTTTTCTACGATACGAGGCTTAATATTATCTGCGTTATAATCAGCTGTATCCATATGGGCAATGAAGCCGATGGAAGGAGCTTTCTCATCAGTGTTAGCATGTAATGTGCCGATGACAAAACCATTTTCACGATTATAAATAACCTCATCTAAACCTATTGCCTTTAAATCGGGAACGAGCACATTCGTAGCAAAGTCTACTTGAGTTTGAGTACTAGGAATGCTTGTACTTTCCTCATTAGACCGTGTATTTATGCTCGTATAGCGTACAAAACGTTCGACCATTGATTCCATAATGAAGCCTCCTCGTAAGTAAACATACGTGTTATACAGGGCAGTATACGATACCGTTACATAATAGAGATTCTTAATATACTTTCATTGTAGAACAGGGACGCCAAAAATGCAAAATAATTATTTATAGGGGGTGTGTTGTTTTATTCGCATAGTGCATAGAAAACCATTGAACCATGTGTAGTACCGTGTTAGTATAAAGGTGAATAGTTATACGTTTGTACTTTTTCTGTGAGGAGGTTTTATTATGTCGGACGAGGTTCGTTCCATTCCGCCCATAGAACCGGTGTTAGATCCTAAGAAAGATTACGTAGAGATTAACTCATATGTAGTCTTCTGGGGCTTGTTCTATGCGGCAGTTTTCACACTGGCTGTTGGCTATTTATGTTTGAAAATCGGTCAAACAGTAGATGCCTTTGCACCAGTATCTGTACTTGCTATGGGTACAGCAGTTATTTTAAAGCGGCAAAATGCTTTTGCCGAAACGGTACACATTCAAGCTATCGCTAGTTCTAGTACGAACACATTAGCAGGGGCTATGTTCTTCTTGCCAGCTCTTTACATCTGGAATGTAACAGATGTATCATTTGTACAAATGGCGATTCCTATCATTCTTGGCGGCGTTTTAGGTGTTTTATTATGCGTTATGTTCCGTCGCTATTTCGTTGAGGAAATGCACTATGTGTATCCGTTCCCAAGTGGTCGTGCTGCAGCGGAAGTATTGATGAGTAATGAAGGTAGCAAAGCAAAACTCATGCTTGGCTCTGGTTTAATTGCTCTCGTGTATGACTTTATTCTCAATAGTTTAGGGTGGTGGCAAGAGGTTATTCGCACTGCTACCTTTAAGTGGGGGGCAGCCCTTGCAGATCAAACTAAGCTAACCGCAGCGGTAGATACTGATGCAGCATTGCTTGGCCTTGGTTATTTCACGGGCCTTCGCTATGCGGCTATCATTGCAGCTGGTTCCTTCTTCTCTTGGTTTGTATGTATTCCAATTGTGTACTATTTAGCGCCTGAACATATCATGCAAATTGGCGGCCATGCAGTTCCATTAGGGGAGGCCCCAATTCGTAAGGTATTCCTTGATTATGTTCGTCATATTGGTATCGGCATGCTCGCTATGGCAGGCATCATCGGTCTAATTACAATGTCTAAAGTGGTAGCAAATGTTGTTAAAAATGCAGTGCTTGACATCTTTAGTTCTAAAACTGTAGATGTTAATTTGCTTCGTACACAACGTGACGTACCTACATCTTGGATTGGTGCTGGCATCTTGTTATGTACAGTTTTATTTGCAGCATATTTCCATTTTATGTATGCTGAAAGCTTCGGACAAACAATTGTAGCGTTCTTAATCGTTCTTATTATGTCCTTCCTATTGTCTGTAGTGGGAATTAGCTCCATCGCTTATACAGGTACGGAACCAGTTTCAGGTATGACAATCTTTATGATTATCATCTCCGCTGTATGCTTAACCGCAGCAGGTATGACTGGTAAGGTCGGCATGATTGCAGTCCTCATGATGGCATCCTTTATCGGTACTACTATTGGGATGGCTGGTAACTTTATGTCTGAGCTTAAGGTGGCACATATGACAGGTGCTACACCTAAGAAAATGGAACAATGGCAAATCGTTGGTACTATTCTTTGTGCCGTACTTTCTGTAGGTGTTATGATTCTTTTGAACGATGCTTATGGATTTGTAGGAGATCATGCATTAAATGCACCTCAAGCGAACGCTATGGCTGCCATCATTGAGCCAATGATGACTGGTGGTAGTGCTCAATGGCCTCTATACATGGCTGGCGCATTATTTGCAATCATCTTGTGGATGGTAAGAGTTCCACCGTTGGCATTTGCCTTGGGTACATACTTGCCAATGGAAATTAATACACCATTACTTATCGGAGGTTTGATTGCGTATCTTGTACAAAATAGTACAAAAGACAAAGAATTGGCAGATCTTCGCTTCTCCAAAGGTAGTACAATTGCCTCAGGTCTCGTAGCTGGTGGTGCTATTGGCTCCTTGTTCAGTGCGGTGCTTCGCATTGCAGGTGTTGATGTATTTGCTCAAGCTTGGGTAGAAACACCTGAAGCGACATATCTCAGTATCGTAATGTATTTATTACTCTGTACGTTCTTGTACAAGGTAGCTATGTATATAAAAGCTAAACATGCTAAATAAATTACATACTATATATCCTAAATGAATTGAATAGCTTATTTATTCTATAAATAACCAGGAATCCTCCATTTTGGAGATGACCGCCTTTATCAAGTTTCATCTATGCTTGGTAAAGGCGGTCTTTTTATATACTTAGGAATGTTATTTTCGATATAGCTAAAAACTATATCAATTCAATACCTATTGGTATAGTTGGATTTATTGACCCGTACTATATCGAATGTTATCATAAAACTATAATACCTTTAGAGGTATTATTTTTATTATGCTCATAAGTGTAAGTATAGATATATTAGTTGATTAAGAAGAACTCTGTTTCTAGATAGAACAGAGAGAAGTAAGGATAATAATATGAAATTTAAGAAAATAGCAGCTCTATTAGGGGCTTTCACCATTGCTAGTAGTTTATTAATCGCAGGCTGTGGTCAGGAGGGGAATAGTCAGAAGGCATGGCGCGTAGGTACTGATGCGACCTATGCACCATTTGGTTTTAAAGACAAAGATAGTGGTAAATTAGCTGGATTTGATATTGATATTATCAATGCGATTGCAAACGAAGAGGGCATAGAAGCAGATATTCAAAATCTAAACTTTGATGCGCTTTTACCAGCATTACAAAGTAACACCATCGACATCGCTATTTCGGATATGACTATTTCTGAAGAACGTGCAAAATCCGTTGATTTTAGTAAACCGTACTATATTGCAGGTAATGGTCTCGTTGTGAACATTGATAACACCAATATTAATAGCTTTAAGGATCTAGAAGGTAAACGCATTGGTGTATCCATCGGTTCTACTGGTGCAGAGATTGCTAGCAAGATTCCCAATGCCGATGTACGTCAGTTTAATATCATTGTCGATGCGTTCTTAGAATTGCAAAATAAAGGCGTCGATGTAGTTATCAATGATACACCAGTAAACGAATATTATGTTAATGGTAAGGGCAAAGGTATCGCAAAGGTTACTGGAGAGGACTATGATGCGGCACCACTAGGTATTGCTGTGAAAAAAGGCAATACAGAATTGCTTAACAAAATCAATGATGGTTTGGCTAAGATCAAAGCAAACGGTAAATATGCAGAAATTTATAAGAAATGGTTTGGTAAGGAGCCTCCAGCAGAGGTATTAAGATAGTTTGTAGATAGTACCAGAATGTATTATTTGATATAATATGCTAGGTAAGCCTCGTGTTATAAGAGGTATGTATAGAATGGGTGGTATGATGGCTAAACGAAGTGCATTTTTAGATATTATTAAGGAAAAGGGCGCCCTCGTCTTAGATGGGGCTTTAGGGACCGAATTAGAGCGTTATGGCTGTGATATTCAATATAAGTTGTGGTCTGCTAAGGTTCTCATGGATCAGCCAGATATCATTAAGAAAATACATATTTCTTATTTAGCTGCGGGCGCCGATATCATTCAAAGCTCTGGCTATCAAGCGACGGTAGCAGGCTTTAAAGGTTTAGGTTATGGTACGGAAGAAGCGATAGATCTCGTTAAACTTTCTGTTCGTTTAGCCGTGCAAGCTCGTAATGAGTTTTTAGAAGCAAAGGCGAGTGGAGCGCTTACATTGCGTGGTATTAAACTTGGTGAAGAGACTCCTGAGGGGGTTAGATATTTTTCTGAAGGTGCTTTACCTAAACCGTTGGTGGCAGCCTCTGTAGGACCTTATGGCGCTTTCTTGGCGGATGGCTCTGAATACCGTGGTTATCCTGATGTGCAAACAGAATATCTAGAGATATTCCATATTCCACGGCTAGCATTATTCTGTGAAGAAAATCCAGACATATTATCCTTTGAAACTATACCGTCTTATGCTGAAGCGATTGCTATTGCGAGAGCTATGTCTGATCCGTTTACATCCAAAGGTATTCCCGGATGGATTGCTTTTTCCTGTAAAGATGGGCACCATGTTTCTAGTGGCGAAACCATTATTAAATGTGCACAAATGATCGATAAGGTACATCCTATTACGGGGATTGGCATTAATTGTAGTAAACCAGAATATGTAGAATCATTGATAAAAGATATCCGTACCGTTACAGATAAACCAATTGCTGTATATCCTAATCTTGGTGAAAGCTATGATAGTAAAACTAAAACTTGGTATGGCGATGCTGCATCATTTGTAGACTACGTTGAGGTATGGCGAAAAGCTGGAGCTGAAATCATTGGTGGCTGTTGTAGAACAACACCTGAAATTATCGGTGATATTGCAAAGAAAATTCACAACTAATATAGTGTGATATATAAAAAGCTATTCGAGTATAATTCGAATAGCTTTTTCTTTATATGCAAATAAAAAAGCAGTGCGAAAGCACTGCTTTTACTATGGCGGAGAGACAGGGATTTGAACCCTGGGTACGGGATAACCGCACACATGATTTCCAATCATGCTCCTTCAGCCGCTCGGACACCTCTCCATGTATTCTGTTGTATAACAGGTACTTGTATAGTATATGAAAAAGTTAGATTTATGTCAAGCAAAAAAATAGTAGAATTATTGCATATTTACAAGGCTTTTAAAATATAGTATTTGATCTCAATAAATGGATATAAACCAAAAATCATAGCTTGGTTTTAGGCGTATAAAATCTGGTATATAAAAAGAAAAGCCGCCTATTTAGGCGGCTCTTGTATTAGAATACGTCTTTAATTTCAGCAGCTTCAATGGATGCTTTGATATCGTCTGCCATTTTTTCAATTAATGGCAGATCTTCTTCTTTCAAAGAGGATTTGATATCTAGTGGTTCAGAAACGATTTCAATGTCTTTGAAGTCATTTTCGAAATGGGAAACCATTGTTTTCATCGCAGCGGAAGCCCAAGAGTGGTTACCGATGATGGATACTTTATGGTTTTGGAAGTTAAGGGCTTTTAACTCATGGATAAAGTTTTCCATAGTAAGGTATAGATTCAAGTTGTATGTAGGTGCGATAGTTACCAAGTTAGTATATTTCCAAGCATCGGAGATGATGTAGGAAGCATTAGTTTTGGAAACATCGTAAATTCTGATATCTGTAACGCCACGTTTAGATAGTTGTTTAGCCAATTGTTGAGCAATAGCACGAGTATTGCCGTACATGGAACCAAAAGCGATAACAACACCTTTTTTCTCAGCTGTATAGCTGGACCAATGTAAGTATTTGTGTGTGATATATTGGATAGATTCAGGGGTGCGCCAGATTGGACCATGAAGTGGAGCAATGCGTTTGATATCAAGGCTAGAAATTTTGCGAAGCGCATTTTGTACTTGCGGTCCGTATTTACCAACGATATTTGTATAGTAACGGCGAGCTTCTTCTTCGTATGTAGCTACGAAATCGGTTTGATCAGCAAAGATATTACCATTAACTGTACCGAATGTACCAAAAGCATCTGCAGAGAACAATGTGCCTGTAGATTTTTCGTATGTACAAGTTACTTCAGGCCAGTGAACCATAGGCATAGTGTAAGAAACCAAAGTATGTTTACCTAAACAGATTTCATCGCCTTCTTTAATTTGATGGTATTGTTCTGGTTTTGGAGTGTTATAGAATTGCTCGAACATGCGAAATGTTGTAGCATTACCTACCATTTTACAATTTGGATACCGTTCCAATGTTTCCAATAATGTTTGGCAATGATCAGGCTCCATATGGTTTACGACGATATAATCAAGTTCACGACCATTTAAGAGGTGAGTCAAGTTATCGAAGTACTCTTCACGAATTTCAGCATCTACAGAGTCTACCACACAAGTTTTTTCATCGTCGATGAAATAGCTGTTATAGCTAACACCATTTGGAATAGGAAATAAGTTTTCGAAACGTTCTGTTGTCCAGTCATTACTACCAATCCAGTAGATATTATGAGTCATTTTCTGAGCACAATGCATAATAAAATCCTTTCTTAACCCACACTAGGTATGTATAGCTTTACATGAGAACTCATGTCTGTAAATATAGTATCAATTTATAATACTAATATTTTCGAAAAAAATCAATATTGAAAAAGCCTACTTGAAGAAGTAGGCTTTCACATGAAAGTTCATAGTGACCAATTATTTGAAGTATTTTACACCAGATGTAAAGATTGGCATTTCTAATTGGCCAGGAATATTTTTGCTGATGCCTGCACCACAGCGTTCGGAGTGTGCCATTTTGCCGAATACGCGACCATCAGGGCTATAAATACCTTCGATAGCAGCAACAGACTGGTTAGGATTGAAGCGACTATCCATGGAGGCGATACCATCAAAGTCTACATATTGTGTAGCGATTTGGCCAGTTTTATTGAACTCTAACACTTGTTGAGGAGACGCTATAAAGCGACCTTCGCCGTGAGAAATTGGTACTGTGTAAATTTCTCCAGCTTTAGCATCACTCATCCAAGGGGATTTTGTGGAAATAACTTTCGTATTAACCATGCGAGATAAGTGACGACCAATGGTATTGTATGTCAATGTAGGATGATCTGCAGTTAACGTTTCAATATGTCCACCAGGTAATAAGCCTAACTTGATGAGCGCTTGGAAGCCGTTACAAATACCTAATACAAGGCCATCTTGTTTGTACAAGAGGTTTTCTAAACCTTCTGCAAGGTATGGGTTGCGGAAGAGGGTGGCTATGAATTTACCAGAACCATCTGGCTCATCACCGGCACTGAAACCTCCTGGGAACATAAGAATTTGAGACTCTGCTAATTTAGCTTTGATTACGTCGATAGATTCTTTTAATTGTTCTGAAGTTTGGTTGCGGATAAGCACGATATCTGTTTCTGCACCAGCCCGTTCAAAGGCGCGAGCAGAGTCAAATTCACAGTTTGTGCCAGGGAATACTGGAATAAGAACTTTTGGTTTGGCACCTAGGGAGGCGCTGCGAGGTTTAGCGTGTTGATCATGAATGTAAGCGACTGCTTCACCAAAGCCGTTTGGTGCATGCATAGGGAAAATATCGTTTAGAGGTGCTTCATAAGCAGCTTGTATTTCTTTGAGAGAAACAGATTGTCCTTCCCATTCGATAACAGGGGTGGCTTGGGTTACACCGATAACTTTCACATCAGGTAATTCTAAAAGATAATTAACAGCCGTAATATCTACTTCAACGATGAAGGAACCAAGAGCTGGTTGGAAGATACCACGTTCAGCGTATTTATCGAATTTAACACCAATATTGTTGCCAAGGGCCATTTTAGTGACTGCTTCAGGAATGCCGCCTTGATCAACTACATAGGCAGAGTAAACGCGACCTTTTTCAATTTGTTCTTGTAGTGTATCGCAGTTTTCTTTGAATCGATCCCAATCAGGGGTGTCATCGTATGTACGAGGTACATCGAAGAATACGAGGCGGTGATCCACGCCTTTAAGGTCTTGGCTCACGATATTATCTACATGAGCTGTACCAACCGCAAAGGATACGAGGGTAGGGGGAACGGTAAGATCCATAAATGTACCGCTCATAGAGTCCTTGCCGCCGATAGCGCCGATTTCAAGTTCTTTTTGTGCTTTATAAGCACCAAGTAAAGCTGCTACTGGCTTACCCCAAGATTCTTTAGAGTTGAGGCGTTCAAAATATTCTTGTAATGTTAAGTATGCGTCTTCTCGGCGACCGCCAAGAGCTACTAATTTTGCTACAGATAAAAGTACTGCATATTGCGCACCATGATAAGGGCTCCATGCAGATAACTCAGGCACAAAACCATGAGTCATAATACTAGCCGTTGTAGTTTCACCGTTTAGAACCGGTAATTTAGCAACCATGCCTTGGGTAGGCGTTTTTTGGAATTTGCCACCGAATGGCATGAGGACTGTATTGGCGCCCACAGTGCTGTCAAAGCGTTCTGCTAAGCCTTGTTGGGATGCTGCATTTAAATCGGATACGGCTGCGAGCCATTTTTCCTTGAAGTTATCTGCACTAGCTGAACCACGTAAGAAGTAGGATCGATCTGTAGGAGCTTTTACGATAGCTTCTTGTTGTTGATTGGCACCATTTGTATTTAAAAAGTCGCGGCTAATATCTACAATTGCTTCGCCATTCCAGTTCATAACAAGGCGATTTGTATCAGTTACCTCTGCCACAACTGTACACTCCAAGTTTTCTTCGTCGCAGTATGCTTTGAATGCCTCTACATCAGAAGCATCGATGACACAGGCCATGCGCTCTTGGGATTCAGAGATGGCTAACTCTGTACCATCGAGGCCAGCATATTTTTTAGGGACTAAGTCGAGATTGATTGATACACCATCAGTTAGTTCACCGATAGCGACAGATACACCACCTGCACCGAAGTCATTACAACGTTTGATAAGTGTCGTTACTTCGCCACGACGGAATAAACGTTGGATTTTGCGCTCTGTAAGAGCATTGCCTTTTTGGACTTCTGCACCGCATGTGGATAGAGATTCAACGGTATGTTCTTTAGAGGAACCTGTAGCGCCACCACAGCCATCACGGCCAGTTTTACCACCTAGCAATACTACCACATCGCCTGCAACTGGTACCTCACGGCGAACTTGGTTGCGAGGTGCAGCACCGATAACTGCGCCGATTTCCATGCGCTTTGCTACGTAGCCAGGATGGTAATATTCTTTTACTTCACCTGTAGCAAGGCCGATTTGGTTGCCGTAAGAGGAGTAACCACGAGCTGCTTCTTGGGTAATCTTTCTTTGTGGTAATTTGCCTTCCAATGTATCTTCAAGTCTTGTATGTGGATCGCCAGAGCCTGTGATGCGCATAGCTTGGTATACATAGGCGCGACCGCTCAATGGGTCGCGAATGCAACCACCTAAGCAGGTAGCTGCGCCACCAAATGGCTCGATTTCAGTAGGGTGGTTATGGGTTTCGTTTTTGAATAGTAACAACCATTCTTCAGTCTTGCCATTTACATCGACAGGGACGATGATTGTACATGCATTGATTTCATCAGATTCATCGAGATTTGTAAGTCCTCCAGCGTGGCGCAATTCTTTTACAGCCAATGTAGCCATGTCCATGAGGGAGCGAGCTTTTTTCTTAGTCGTGTAGAGCTCAGCACGGCCTTCCATATATTCTTCGAGGGCTTCCTTTATAGAGCCTGTAAAGCGACTGTCTTCAATAGTGATATCCGTCAATTCTGTCATAAAGGTAGTGTGACGGCAGTGGTCAGACCAATATGTATCAAAGAGGCGAATTTCTGTAATCGTAGGATCGCGGTGCTCCACCTCTGCGTATTGTTGTCTAATCATTTGAAGGTCTGCCAATGTCATAGCAAGGCTATAGTTCTTGATGAGAGCTTCTAAATCATCATCGCTCATCGTAGTAAATCCATCGATTGTTGCCACCGGTTTTGGATCTTCTAAATCGAGAGCTAAGGTGTTTGGCACGTCAAGGCTCGCTTCGCGGGAATCAACAGGGTTAATGTAGTAGGCCTTGATGGTATTTTCTTGTTCTTTTGTAAAGGTGCCTTCGATAGCATATACGCGAGCACAACGCACGATGTGGCCGGATGTGAGGGTGAGCATAGAAATACATTGCTCTGCACTATCAGCACGTTGATCGTATTGACCTGGCACATATTCAACAGCAAATACAAAGCCTTGTACATTTGGAATTTTTTCTAATACAGTATCTACAGGAGGTTCAGAAAAAATTAAATTTTTAGCAGACTCTAGATCTTTTGCATCTAAATTTTCGATGTCGTATCGCTCATAGATAGTCACAGCTGTAGCAGGCATAGATAATTCCTGTTGTAAGGTTTGTAACATGCGTTGCGCTTCTAGGTTGAAAGATTCTCGTTTTGTTACGAATAATCGTTGTATAGCCATTGTAGCCTCCTGTAATGTATATAATTCCCTATGGGATATTGACAAATTAAGTATAGTCGGTCTAGACTTATAAGTAAAGATAATCTTACTAATGAAAAGATTAGAAATACTAATAAATATGAAAAGTTCATGAAGGTCATAAGACCTAACTTTCATGAAGATTTCTACATATTCATTATATATTGAGAGTCTATAGTTATAATAGGGTAATGATATGTGTATTTAAAAGTAAGACGTTACTATTAGTATATAACAGAGGTGAATAAAATGGCAGTATCTGCAGATTTATATAGAACCTTTCTAGGGGTAGGCTTATATTTATCTTTTTCCCGTGCCGCAAAAGAATTAGGTGTGTCCCAATCCGCCATCAGTCAAAGTATTAAACAATTAGAAGGAGAACTTAATATGCCTCTCTTCGTGCGTACTACAAAATCTGTAGGGTTCACGCCAGAAGGTAAAGAATTGTTTGATACGGTAGCTAAAGCTTTCTCTATTCTTGATAATGGTGTTACCCAATTACAAGAACGGGTTAGCCAAGCTTATGAAAGTTTAAATTTGGCTGCCACAGATACTTTGTGTCGCCATTTCCTATTGCCTTATTTCCACAAATGGCAATTACAAGAAAGTGAAATTGGCTTACATATTATCAATCGTCCGTCTCCTGATTGTGTAGAATTAGTACTCAATAAAGAGGCGCAATTAGCTGTGGTTAATGATTATGAGGGCTTGAGAGATAATCCTCAGCTAGAGGTAACTACGTTAGCTACCATTCAAGACGTCTTTGTTGGGGGCCCTGACTATAAAGGGGCAGGATTCTTTGATCAAGGGCGCCTTCTTAACGAGCCTATTTTACTCTTGCATAAAGGCTCTGCTAGTCGTACATTCTTTGACGATGTAACACATGGTGCTTGTCGTAAGCCTCGCTTTGAATTGGGTAGCGTCGATGTATTACTAGATCTTGTAGAAATCAATATGGGTATTTCCATGTTGCCTAATCATGTGGTACAACAAAAAATGCAAGAAGGGACTATTGTGCGCATCGATACAGATATTCCGGTACCAACACGCGACATTGTGCTTGTGCGTTCACGTTTGGTTCCTCAATCTGAAGGGGCTGCAAGATTTACGTCCTTACTAGTTAATCGTGAAAGTACTCGAGATAAAGTTTTATAAGAAAAAGACATGTTTAAAGACATACTTTAGGAAACTTTCTTAAAGTGTGTCTTTTTATATATTAGTGTGAGTTTTACCGTGCTATATTATATTCCTATAAAGCAGTTGAGTTATATAATTCATATATGAAATATTTAAGTCTTATTTGCAATGATATTTATGGGTTATATTATAAGACTTTTACTAGATATAGGTTGACCCTAAGGGGTTGTTTACGTTAAAATTTAAAGATAGTTATGCGGAGGTATGAGCACATGGAATTATTAAAAGAACGCATTCGTGAAGAGGGGATTGTCCTCAATAATCGAGTGCTGAAAGTAGATGGGTTCTTAAACCATCAAATCGATCCACAATTGTTTAAGGCGATTGGTAAAGAAATCGCGGATCGTTACCGTGATGCAGGTGTACAACGTATTGTTACCATCGAAGCATCTGGTATTGCGTTGGCGTTGATGGCCGCGCTTGAACTAGACGTGCCATTGGTATTTGCGCGTAAGAAAAAATCCATCCTTATGGTAGATGATGTATATCATAGTGTTGTGTACTCTTATACAAAAGAAGAGAATTATGATATCACTATTTCTAAAAAATTTTTACCAGCTGGCGAAAAAGTGTTGATTATCGACGATTTCTTGGCGTCTGGTGAGGCGGCTATGGGCCTTGCTAAGTTGGTTCAAGACGCAGGTGATGAAGTAGTAGGCATGGCGATTGCTATTGAAAAGTCCTTCCAACCTGGTCGTGAACGCTTGGAAAATGCGGGCTACCGTGTAGAGTCTTTAGTTCGCATTAAAGAATTCAAAGATAATGGTTGTGTGTTTATCGAAGACTAATTAGTCTGATTATTGTTAGAGGGAATTATGAATAAAAAAGCAGAAAAATTCGACTTACTCGTTGCTGACCTTAATAAAGGCGGTAACACTTGGTTTACAAAGGAAGAAATGACAGACGATCTTAACACAGTTGTATATCATGGTCGTTTGGATGTTCATGAGCATAGCTTGCCTGTGTTTATCGTTGTAGACGATTCTGCGTTCACCTATGTACGCATCGCTATCACAACAACATCTATTGATAGAAAAGTGATTCCTGCGGTATTGAAAGAACTTAACACGTTAAATCAAGATTACAAGATATCTAAATATTACGTGAGCGTTGAAGACAATAACATTTATATGGATGTGTCTATACCATGTTTGAATGAACAATTTGATCCTACTGTAGTAGTGAATCTTTTGCTTGAAGTTATTCAACCGCATTTAGATGCTGTACATAAAGATATTCTTAAAGTAGCTGGCTTAGCTTAATAGAGGTTGTTATGAATCCTAAATCCTTATTATTTGATAAGTTTTTGAAAGAAGAAGAAATCATATCTTTTGAACGGAAGGATTTTGATGATGAAGACGGTACAGTAGTATATCGTTCTTATATCAAGTCTCCTTTATGGGATATGCCTTTATTCGTCATTCTCGATAACAGTATTTATAGTGTAGTTCGTTTAGTGTTAGGCCCTGAAAAGGTAACAGCACAAAATATGAATGCCTTGAATGCATTAATTAATCGTGACAATGCGACATATAAAAATTACAAACTATATATTGATGAACAAGATTCTAGCCTATACTTGGATTGCGTATATATGTGTGGTGATGATGCGTTCGAGCCTGCATTGATGTATGCGTTGATGTCTTCTATCGTAGATTATATTCCAGAATCTGTAGGTGAATTGAAGGCTGCCTTTGAAAGTGGTACTCACTAATCAATAATAGATACAAGTTAAGTGATCTAATGTTCGGAATTATGAAAAGAGGATAACCTGTTTATAAATGGGTTATCCTCTTTTTGTATGGATAAGAAAAAACATATAAATATTTTAATTGATAGAGTAAGTTTGTGTTATTATAAGATTGAAAAGGCAGTATTTTATTTTACAGATTTATTTAAAATTATTTTATATGATGCAATCTATATTTTTATAATAGTTCGGAATATAACGAATGATAAAAATATTTAATAAAAAAATATTCGAAAATAGTATTGATTTTGTAAATGTTAGGTGTTACAATTTGAGTACAAGAAGGAGGTAGCACCGTGAACTATGCAAATCAACAAACTCAAAGCAAGTCTACGGAGGCTATTTGCGCGTATTTGTCCCAGTCTGTTTTGGCTGGGCTTTTTTATTAGGAGGATCTATGAAGGTCGGTATTATCATGGGCAGCAAGTCTGACCTGGACACAATGAAAAAAGCATCTGCCGTACTTGATGAATTTAACATTCCCTATGAAATGGTTATTGCCTCAGCTCATCGTACCCCAGAGGCTGTAAAGAATTTTGTTACACGACTTGAAGATGAAGGGGCTATCGCTTTTATTGCTGGTGCAGGCGCAGCGGCTCACCTACCTGGTGTAGTGGCGAGCTTTACTACACTACCAGTTATCGGCATCCCACTTAATGCAACCGCATTAAAAGGTATTGATTCTCTACTTGCTATTGTACAAATGCCATCTGGCATGCCTGTAGCAACCATGGCTGTAGATGGTGCTAAAAATGCAGCGCTCTTTGCAGTACAAATTGGAGCAGCTTTCAATAAAGACCTGAAAGAACAATATCAACAATATCGTAAAGATATGGCTGAAAAAGTCTTAGCAGACAATGCAGAATTACAAGGTGCTATTCATATTTAATCATGTAAATCATCGGCGATTAAATATTGGTTAAGAAAAACAGTTTATTTAGATATCTATTACATAGTTTGTATCATTAATTTATGATAAAGGAGAAAGATCATGGCTAACATCGATTTGGAAAAATTAACATTATTGTACGAAGGCAAAGCAAAACAAGTATATGCAACAGATAACAAAGATGAGTACATCGTTCATTACAAAGATGATGCCACTGCATTTAATGGCGAGAAACATGATACCATTCTTGGAAAAGGTGTTTTGAACAATAAAATTTCCTCTTTCTTCTTTGAATTGTTGAAAAAAGAAGGCGTACCAACTCATTTCGTTCGTCGTGAAGATGATCGCAACCAAACAGTACTTGCATTGAAAATAGTTCCTCTTGAAGTTATTGTTCGTAATATTGCGGCTGGCTCTATGGCTAAACGCTTTGGCATTGAAGAAGGAACTCCACTTAAACATCCAATCCTTGAATTCTGCTACAAAAATGATGAACTAGGCGATCCATTTGCCAATGAATCCCAAATCACAGCACTTGGTTGGGCTACTCAAGAACAACTTGATGTAATTTCTACAATTACTTTAAAGGTAAATGATATATTGAAGAAATTTTTGGCTACTAAAAATGTGACCCTTGTAGATTTCAAGGTAGAATTTGGTACCCATAATGGTGAAGTTTTATTGGGTGATGAAATTTCTCCTGATACATGCCGTTTCTGGGATGCTACAACTGGTGAAAAACTTGACAAAGACCGTTTCCGTCGAGATCTTGGTAATATTGAAGAAGCATATAAGGAAATGTTATTCCGTCTTACAGGTGAGCGTGCCTAATAGGGGGGAAGATGAACTACGATTCTGTTTTTGATAAATGGCACGAAGAGTGTGGTGTGTTCGGCATCTATGATAGGACCGTTGATGTAGCACGCTATGTATATTGGGGGCTATTTGCTCTCCAACATCGTGGTCAAGAAAGTGCGGGCATTGCTGTTACCGATGGTCATGATGTGGAACTGAAAAAAGGCATGGGCTTGTTGACCGAGGCTATCAAAGAATTACCATCTTTGCCAAGCTATATGGGGACTGGTCATGTGCGGTACTCTACGACTGGATCCAATAATCCGCGTAATATCCAGCCTTTGGTTATTCACTACCAAGGCGGTCAAATTGCGGTGGCTCACAATGGAAACTTAACGAATGCCTTATCTATTCGAAAACGTCTCGAAGCCGATGGTTCCATCTTTCAAACGACGATGGATTCTGAGGTTATCGTGAACTTGATAGCCCGTTCTAAAGCAGAAACACAAGCGGAACGGATTGCCGATGCGGCGCGTCAAATTGAAGGGGCGTTCTCTTTAGTCATTACTACGAACGACTCTTTAGTAGGTGTACGAGACCCTCAAGGATTTAGACCACTTTGTTTAGGTAAAACTGAAAATGGTTATGTGCTCTCTAGTGAAAGTTGTGCTTTTGATGCGATTAAGGCAGAGTTTATTCGTCATATAGATCCTGGTGAAATGGTTATCATCGATGACTCTGGTGTGCGTAGTACTATCTATGCGGAACCAGAAAAAATCGACAAAAAACTTTGCGTCTTTGAATACATCTATTTTGCACGTGGCGATAGTCATATCGATGGTCAATCCGTATATCAATCTCGGCTAAATATGGGCCGCGAACTATATAACGAAACTAAGTATGATGCAGACATCGTAATGTCCATTCCGGATTCCGGTACAACAGCTGCATTAGGTTATGCTCGTGCATCGGGTATCCCTTTTGCGGAAGGTTTAGTTAAGAACCGTTATAGCGGCCGTACCTTTATTAAACCAAATCAAGAGGAACGAGAATTAGCTGTTCGTATGAAGCTAAATGCATTGCCACATATTGTTGGAGGTAAGCGTATCGTCCTTATTGATGATTCTATTGTGCGCGGTACTACGAGTGGTATCATTGTAAAAATGCTAAAAGAGGCTGGTGCTAAAGAGATTTATATGTGTATTAGTTCTCCAACTATTGAGTATTCCTGTCACTATGGCATTGATACATCAGTGCGTAAAGAACTTATAGCAGCTACTCATACAGTGGATGAAATTAGAGATTTTATCAAGGCTGATAAATTACATTACTTGTCTCGTGAAGGCCTATGTCGTGCTGTATCTGATGTAAAGCCAGATGATTTATGTTTTGCATGTTTCAATGGTGATTATAGTGTAGCGGTTCCTGCGGACCAAGAGGAAGGGGTCAAATATGTGCTCGAATAAAAATAGTTTAACCTATCGTGATGCAGGTGTTGATATCGATGCAGGTAATCGCGCCGTAGAACTGATGAAAGAATCTGTTAAACGGACGTATACACCGGGTGTTGTTGGTGATTTAGGTGGTTTTGGGGGACTCTATTCCTTAGCTGGTCATGCTATGTCTGATCCTATGCTCGTATCTGGTACAGATGGGGTGGGCACCAAATTACGTCTCGCTATCATGATGGATAAACATGATACTATCGGTCAAGACTGTGTAGCTATGAGTGTTAATGATATCCTCGTACAAGGTGCTACACCTTTATTCTTCCTTGATTATATTGCGGTTGGCAAACTAGAGCCTGTAAAAGTGGCGGATATCGTACGCGGTGTAGCTGAGGCGTGCGAAGAATCAGGCTGCGCTTTACTAGGCGGTGAAACTGCTGAGATGGCAGGTTTCTACGATGATGAGGATTATGATGTAGCTGGTTTTGCCGTTGGTATCGTAGATCGTCCTAAATTGATTACTGGTGAAAGTATCAAGGCAGGAGACGTTATTCTTGGGTTACCATCTTCTGGGGTTCATTCTAATGGTTTCTCGTTAGTTCGTAAAATTGTATTTGATCACAAGGGTTTCTCCATTGGTCAAGATATTCCTGAATTTGGCAAAACACTGGGAGAAGAATTATTAACGCCAACGCGCTTATACCATAAAGCTGTATTGCCGTTGATTAAAGAAAGCCTACTTAAAGGTATGGTTCATATTACGGGTGGGGGCTTCTATGAAAATATTCCTCGCGTTTTACCGGCAGGAGTAACGGCAGAGGTCGATTGTGATACATGGCCTCGTCTTCCTGTATTCGAAAAGCTACAAGAATGGGGCAATGTAGATTGGCATGAAATGTACCGTACTTTTAACATGGGTATTGGCATGATTCTCATAGTGGACGCTGCGGATGTGGATCGAGTAAAGGCAAATCTTGAAAGTCGTAATGAAGCGGTATATGAAATTGGTCATATCGTTAAAGGCGAAGGTCCAGTTGTTGTAAAAGGGGCGGTATTTAATGACTAGTTCCGTAGCTAAAAAGCGTCTAGCTCTATTCGCAAGCGGTAGAGGATCCAATGGGGAAGCCCTTTATAAAGCCATGCAAGAAGGATATATTAATGGTGAGTTTGTAGTTATCATTACAGATCACAGTGATGCAGGGATTGTTGAACGTTCTAAACCTTGGAATATTCCACTCATTGTCATCGAGCGTAGTGACTATGATTCTAAAGCTAGCTTTGAACAGGCTCAGTTAGATGCGTTAGAGCCCTATAAGGTAGATGGTATCGTTTTGGCCGGATATATGCGCATTGTAGGGGCTCCATTGATTGAGCACTATGAGCATAGAATTTTAAATATCCATCCTGCCTTGTTGCCATCCTTTCCGGGACTACATGGACATCAACAAGCTATTGATGCGGGCGTAAAGGTAACCGGTTGTACGGTACACTTTGTTGATGCCGGAATGGATACAGGACCTATCATTATGCAGAATACGGTTCCTTTATTACCGGAGGATACAGAGGATACTCTGAGTGATAGATTATTGCCTATTGAACATAAAACATATAAAGAGGTATTACGACTATTTTGTGAGGATAAGCTCACTATAAAAGGTCGTGTTGTATATATTGAAGATTGATGTGTAAGCAAAGGAAGACGTTAGATGATTAAAAATGCATTACTTAGTGTTTCTGATAAAACAGGTATTGTAGACTTTGCGAAAGGTTTAGTTGATTTAGGGGTAACCATTTATTCCACAGGTGGGACCCTTAAAGCCATAACCGAAGCAGGTATTCCGGCAAAATCGGTAGAGTCTTTGACTGATTTTCCTGAAATGATGGATGGCCGCGTAAAGACATTACATCCTAAGGTGCATGGTGGTATTTTGGCGATCCGTGATAATGCGGAGCATCAACAAGCTATGGCAGAACATGGTATTGAACCAATCGACCTTGTTGTAGTCAATCTTTACCCGTTCCGCGAAACCATTGCAAAACCTAATGTATCCTTAGAAGAGGCCATCGAAAATATCGATATTGGTGGTCCTACGATGGTTCGTTCTGCAGCAAAGAATCATGCCTTTGTGGGTATCGTAGTAAATCCAAATCATTACGATGAAATCTTAGAGATGCTCAAGGATCAAGGTGAATTGACTAAGGAATATCGCTTTGGACTTGCCAAAGAAGCCTTTGCTCATACGGCGGCTTACGATGTGGCCATCGCTAATTATATGAGTGGAATCTTGAATGAAGGCCCTACACCTCCAGAATATTTGAGTGCTTATGAGAAGGTAACAGATCTTAGATATGGGGAAAATCCGCATCAACAAGCCGCATTCTATAAAGAAATTGGTACAGCTCATGGCATGGGGGCCTTGAAACAATTACATGGCAAAGAGCTTTCCTATAACAATATTGTAGACATGGAAGCGGCATGGAATATGGTATGGGAGTTTACTGAGCCAGCTGCATGCATCATTAAGCATACGAACCCATGTGGTGCCGCTACTGCAGCTACATTACATGATGCCTATGTAAATGCTTACGAAGCTGATTCCGTATCCGCCTTTGGTGGCATCGTAGCCTTAAACCGTGAAGTAGATGCAAGTACAGCGGAGGAAATGAGCAAAATTTTCTTAGAAGTTATTATGGCACCTGCTTTCACAAAAGAAGCATTAGAAATCCTTGAAGCTAAGAAGAATATTCGCCTCATTGAACTATCTAAGCCGGAATCTGGCCAAGTGACAGTGAAAAAGGTGTCTGGTGGTTTATTAGTGCAAACAGAAGACGATATCCTAGAAGACCGCGCCAATTATAAAGTTGTTACGAAGGTACAACCAACAGAGGAACAATGGAAAGCTCTTGAATTTGCATGGAAACTCGTAAAACATGTAAAATCCAATGCGATTTTGATTTCTAATGAAAAGCGTACTCTTGGAGTTGGGGCCGGTCAAATGAATCGCGTAGGTTCTGCAAAAATTGCTCTTGAACAAGCCGGGGAAGCCGCTAAAGGCGCTGTATTAGCATCCGATGCATTCTTCCCATTTGGCGATACCGTAGAAACAGCGGCAAAGCATGGCATTGCAGCTATTATTCAACCAGGTGGCTCTATTCGCGACGAAGAGTCCATCAAAGCGGCTGATGAAGCGGGCATCGCTATGGTATTTACAAATATTCGTCACTTTAAACATTAACTAGTTAAGAATTTTTAGCGGATTGTTAAACACTATTAGGGCAAAATATCTATTGAACGGTCACAACAATTATTGATGTTTGGAGTGCCCTGTTATGTGTTTATATTATTATGGATTTGATGGCGTTTAGGCGCCGATGGAGGACTTATGAAAGTATGTGTAATCGGTAGCGGCGGCCGTGAACATGCATTGGCGTGGCGATTGTCCATCAGCCCTAGCGTAACAAAGGTATATGCTATTCCTGGCAGCGCGGCTATGTTAGATTGTGCAGAGCTAGTTGGCATCGATTGGCAACAAAGCGATCATTTAATTAGCTTTTTGAAAGATAATCAAGTTGATTTAGTTGTTGTTGGGCCTGAGGCTCCTTTAGTAGCGGGCTTAGCAGATGTACTTAATAAGGCGGGAATTCCAGTTTTTGGCCCATCTAAAGCAGCCGCTCAACTAGAGGGATCAAAGGTATTTGCTAAAGACCTCATGAAAAAATACAACATTCCCACTGCTGCGTATGGTGTATTCCACAAGGTAGATGAAGCAAAAGCTTTTATTGCTCAAACAGGAGCTCCTATCGTTGTTAAAGCTGACGGCTTGGCGGCAGGGAAGGGCGTTGTAGTAGCCATGACCATCGATGAAGCGAATGTAGCCGTAGAAGATATGCTCAGCGGTAATCGATTCGGTGACGCAGGCAGCACCGTTGTTATTGAAGAGTTTATGGAAGGTGAAGAGGCTAGTTTATTAGCCTTTGTAGATGGAAAGACCGTAGTTCCTATGATTGCCTCTCAAGATCATAAACGTATCTTTGATGGTGATAAAGGACCTAATACAGGTGGCATGGGGACCTATGCACCGGCCCCCGTTCTTACAGATGCATTGCGGGACGAAGCGATGAAAACCATCTTAGAACCTATGGTAGCGGCTATGGAAAAAGAAGGCATGCCGTATGTAGGCTGCCTTTACGCGGGGCTTATGATTACTGACGAAGGTCCTAAGGTGGTAGAATTCAATGCGCGCTTTGGTGATCCTGAAACACAAGTTGTATTGCCGCTACTCGATAGTGATTTAGGTGAGATTATGATGGCCTGTGCTAAGGGCACATTAACCTCTAATATGGTGAAATGGAAAGATTCCTCAGCGGCTTGCGTTATCCTTGCTTCTAAGGGCTATCCTGAAACTTCATCTAAGGGCGATGTCATCAGTGGGGATATTAAACAATATGACACAACCATTGTATTCCACTCTGGTACAAAGCTTGTTGGTGAAAATTATGTCACTAATGGCGGTCGTGTGCTTGGTGTTGTCGGACTTGGCAAAGACCTTAGAACGGCACTTGATAGAGCCTATGAACGTATAGAGCATATCGACTTTGAAGGCATGCAATATCGTACAGATATTGGGGCTAAGGCTTTTAAATAAAGTAACAACATTTTGAATATAATGAAAACCTCTACATTTATGCACGACGCATGCGGTGTAGAGGTTTTATTTTCTACCTTTTAACTGTTACCTATGATATAATAAATTAGATATAAAGAGGGCCCATCGACGTGTGATGGCGTTAGGCTCATCTCAAAAATTTGGAAACTTATTGATGACGCCTGACGTGTAGAAGTAAATCTTCTACACGTTAGGTGTTTTTACTATAGTCTATTTTATTTCTTAATAGTGATATACAACTATGATATATAATAAAGAACCGTTAGAACTGAATAGTCCGGTAGCCTTTTGGCTGAATTTTCCCAACGAAGAACGCGTATTCTGGGTGGATCGTCAAAGCGACCGCATCGTTGTAGGTGCTAAACGTTTGGCGACGGTCAAAGATGATGAAGATCGCCATAATTACGCTTACGTGTTTTATGGAGATACTTTTTTTGAAAACTCTAAGGACACTAAATGGGCTGGCATGGGTCATGAAATGATTGCTTTCACCCATTATTACATCGTAGAAAATGGGGAGTCTTTTTACTTGCACGCTGGTGAAAGCGTCCCTATTACGGATTTCGAGGTGCCTCGAGTTCGCCATAACTACAAGGAAACCAGTGATGATAAGGCGGCTTGGGATAGTTTGATGAACGCTATCGCTGATGGTATTAGTAGTGGAGAAATGACGAAGGTCGTTTCTTCTCGAGAGGTACAGTTTACTAGTGAAACACCATACAATGTGGCAAGTATTTTGGCAAATTTAGTAGATAATAATCCAAATTGCTTTATCTTTGGTTACGAAAAGGATGGACGCACCTTTGTGGGTGCATCGCCAGAGATTCTAGTTCGCCATCGAGGTAGTGAAATTCTCAGCTATGCCTTGGCGGGGACAGCACCTAAACATGGACCAAATGCGTGGACTAAGGAACAACTGTTAACAGATAAGAAAAATCTCTTTGAACATAATATCGTCCGTGACCGTATTGTGGATATCATGAAATCTATTACTCCGGAGGTTATAATAGGTGAAACGGGTATCATGGAGCTGGCGCATCTCTATCATTTGCGCACCATTATTACTGCAAAGGATAGCACAAAATCCCTCGTGGAATGGGCAAAGTTGCTCCATCCTACACCGGCTCTCGGTGGTGAACCACGAGAAAAGGCGTTGGCATTGCTACAAAAGTACGAAGCTCATGAGCGCGGCATGTATGCAGCACCTTTTGGCTTTATGAAAGATATGGGGGACGGTATTGTCATCGTTGCTATTCGATCTGCCCTCATTATGGATAATGTTCTTTATGCCTATGCAGGATGTGGCGTCGTAGCCGATTCTGATGCGGATGAAGAGTACGCAGAAACTAATAATAAAATGCGCACCATTTTGGATGCATTATGATAAATTTCCAAACCCTTAGGAGTTGTTGAAAGGGAATATAATGAACGAATATATTGCTGCCTTGGTAGATGAGTTTTACCAACTCGGCGTCCGGCATGCTGTGTTTAGCCCTGGTTCTCGTTCTACGACGATGGCTATGCTTTTCACGGAGTATGAAGGCTTTGAAACATATATGAATATAGATGAGCGCTCTGCTAGCTTTATGGCACTTGGCATTGCAAAGGCTCATAAAGAACCAACTGTGTTAGTTTGTACATCTGGTTCCGCAGTGGCTCATTATTTGCCCGCTATTTTAGAGGCTCAATATAGTGGGGTACCTCTTATTGTATTGTCTGCCGATAGACCTTATACCTTGCTACATACAGGGGCTCCACAAACAGTAGATCAACAAAAAATCTTTGGTACAGCTGTAAACTATTATGAAGAATTAGCGGTGCCTCAAAAGGAACATTATTATACATATCCACGACAAGTAGCGCGCAAGGCGTATATGAAAGCTATGGACATCAAAAAGGGACCAGTTCATATCAATGTACCCCTCTTTGAGCCATTAGTGCCTGAACTAGATCGTAAGCACTTTGAAGCGGGACGTAGCCCTTACAAAGTATTTAAACCTAATTACGGTGATGTGTTTAGCTATCAGAATAGAAGTCTATTGCTTGCACAGTATAAGAGAGTCCTTATTTTAGCTGGTCCACAAATTGATGTAGATGAAGTTGAGTCTATTCATTCCTTTGCGGAGAATTTACAAGCTCCTATCTTGGCGGATCCATTGTCTAATGTAAGACGCTATCATAAGGCTGGTGCTATTGATGACAATCATGAAGTTGTTAGCAATTGTAACAATGATACAAATATGACTCAGGATAAACAAGTCTCTGATGTTGTCATTTCTACGTATGATGCGTTTTTAGCGGATAAAGAGTTATGGCCTGTACTAAAGCCAGATTGCGTAATTCAGTTTGGCCAAATCGTTGTATCGAAACGGGTACAGCAAATGGTGGCAAGTTGGGATAATGTGGAATATATTGAGATAAATCCCACGATGGACTCCATGAACCCTATGGGGAAAACCACCATACACATGCAAGCAAGCATAGATATGTTTACGCATTTGTTCGCTGTAAAGAACGAATCTAATGCATATCTTAATAGATGGAAACGTTTAGAAGTAGCTGGTAAAGCTCAACTAAGTACAGCTATAGAAGAACCAAGTTGCTTTGAAGGACGCACGATACGCGAGTTGCAACAGCATATTCCTGACAATAGCCAAGTACTTGTGGCGAATAGCATGACCGTTCGCGACTTTGATTACTTTTGGTTTTCTGGGGAGTCAGATGCTGTTCTTTACGGTAATCGTGGTGTTAATGGTATCGATGGTACAGTTTCCACTGCACTTGGACTTGCAACGAATCATCAGCCTACATATCTCGTAACGGGTGATTTGTCTTTATTCCATGATCTAAACGGTTTAGCGGTCGCTAAAACGCACAATCTCAATTTGACGATTATTTTGCATAATAACGATGGAGGCGGTATTTTTGAATATTTACCGCAAAAGGGAACGAAATATTTTGATTATTTGTTCTCTACGTCACAAGGTTTAGATTATAGTGGGGCTGCTAAACTCTATGGCTGTGGGTACACTAAAATCTCTAGTCCTGATGAATTGGTCCCTGTATTAGCTAAAGTTAGCGAGGAATCTGGCGTTCATATTATTGAAATACCAACAGACCGGGAATATAGTCGTCAGTTACATAGGAAATATACAAACGTTTCAGTTGATATGGAGGCATTACTATGAGTCAGTATTTTTGCAGTATTGTAGATAATGCTTTGTGTAATCCAGCTCAGCGGATGTATTTTGACTTGGGAGAGTATCGCTACGGTTTGACTGTGGTAGGTGAAGGGGAACCTATTGTATGTTTCCACGGCTTCTCTGAATCAAGCTATACTTGGGATGCTATTAATCTGCCGGGGTATCGCGTGGTTCGTATTGATTTAATCGGACATGGCGATTCAGATATTCCTGATGAGAATCAGGCTTACACCATTCCTCAAATGATAAAGGACTTACACACAGTTATCTATTACATGGTTGGTGAAAGCTATTACCTCATGGGCTATTCTATGGGGGCTCGTATTGCACTTTCCTATGCTTTACAATATGAACGTGAAATCAAAGGTCTTATTCTTGAAAGTGGCTCGGTAGGCATCGCTTCTGACGCTGAGCGAGCAGCACGCCGCAAGGCGGATGAAGACTTAGCAGTTCATATCGAAGAGCATGATGGTGCTTGGTTTGCTGCACGATGGGCGGAAGCACCTATTTTTGAGAGTCAAAAACAGCTTTCAGAGGGGGTAGAAGAATTAATATACTTACGCCGTTCCAATAATAGCCCATATGCCTTAGCTTGTACGTTGCGTAGCTCAGGGCAAGGCGTAATGCCTTATGTAGGGGATAAATTAAAAAATTTCTCTGTTAAAGGTTTATATGTGAGTGGCGCATTAGATACAAAATATACTACAATAGGAAGAGACGTATTTGGCAAGTTGCCAAGTTTTAATCATGTCATCGTCGACGGGGCGGGGCATAATGTACATATAGAGAAACCGCAGATTTTTGAACGAGCGGTATTGGATTTTTTACAGAAGAAAGGTTAAGTCCATGAGCAAATTTGATTGGAAAGTATTGGATCGTAATTATGAAGATGTAATTTACGAAACATATAATGGCATTGCAAAGATTACTATTAACCGTCCAGAAGTGCGTAACGCATTTCGTCCTAAAACAGTAATGGAGTTAATTGATGCTTTCACAGTAGCTCGTGAAGATAACGAAGTAGGCGTAATCGTATTGACTGGTGCTAACCACGGTAAGGGCGAAGATAAAGAGGCATTCTGCTCCGGCGGTGACCAAAGCGTACGTGGTCACGGTGGTTATGTAGGTGAAGACAATGTGCCTCGCTTGAACGTTCTCGATTTACAACGCTTAATTCGCGTCATCCCTAAACCTGTTATTGCAATGGTTAATGGTTATGCTATCGGTGGCGGTCATGTATTGCACATCGTATGTGACCTTACAATCGCTTCTGAAAATGCTAAGTTCGGTCAAACTGGTCCTCGTGTAGGCTCCTTCGACGCTGGTTATGGCGCAGGTTACTTGGCTCGTATGATCGGTCACAAACGCGCTCGCGAAGTATGGTTCTTGTGCCGTCAATACACAGCAGCTCAAGCATATGAAATGGGCATGGTTAATACTGTGGTACCATTTGACAAATTGGAAGAAGAAACAGTTCAATGGTGTAGCGAAATACTTGAATTATCTCCAATGGCATTGCGCATGTTGAAAGGCGCTTTCAATGCCGACACAGATGGCCTTGCAGGTTTACAACAATTCGCAGGGGACGCTACATTGATGTACTATACAATTGATGAAGCGAAAGAAGGTCGTGACGCGTTCAAAGAAAAACGGAAACCTAACTTCAAACAATTCCCTAAATTCCCTTAATCGGGAGTCGATACAGTCCTATATGACGGACTATATTAACGGTTAAAACGACAAGTGCGCCTCTATAGGAGGCGCCTTTCTTGTAATATCTCTTTATTTATCATATTTCAATTATTATTTTTTTAGTTATTACTTATTATTTACTATTTATTGGTAATTGGTAATTAATGATTACGTATTAGTGATTAGGTTTAGATACGAGGTGAGATGATGGAGTGGTTACGTTATGGTGCACAGCACTATCCTAATCGTAAATGTATAAATGAATATACCTATAACGATATATACCGTGGTGTACTCCATGTGGCTCGTAATTTACTGCCTTTAGACGCATCTCGAGTGGCTATCTTATCCGATAACTCTGTGACCATGGCAATGTATGTGTTGGCTGCTATGCTAGTTCATAAAGAGGTACTTTTACTTAATGTACATCTTAAGCCAAAGGAAATAATAAACCAATTGGATCAATTAGGTGTTACCACCGTATTACATAGTAAAGAACGACGTAATCAATTATCTCATTTTGTTGATTCGAAGGCCTCTAATTCAATTGTTACAATTGAGTTTGAAACTCTAGAAAGAATTCTATCGGATTTAGTGGTCGAGGATTCCTTTGATTGGGTCTTTGTGGACACAGATATAGCTGCTATCATGAATACGAGCGCTACTACGGGGCAATTTAAGTCTGTACCGCTTCGATGGGGGCAGATTAAAGCTCATGTACAAGCATCCCAAGAGGTACTAGGGAAAACGGAGCAGGATAATTGGTTAATGGTACTGCCTCTGTTTCATGTGAGTGGTTTATCTATTTTGATGAGGTCTCTTTATAACGGGACGGCTGTCACTATTTTGCCTAAATATGATGAAACTCAAGTTCTCAAACTTATAGAATCTGAGCAAATCAATATGATGTCCTTAGTGCCTACCATTTTGACTCAATTAGAGCCACATATTACGCACCATGCATTACGTGTTATATTGCTCGGTGGAGAATTCATTCCCATGGCTCTCATCGAAGCTTGTGAAAAGAAATCTTTGCCTATCTATAAGACCTACGGCATGACGGAAACCTTTAGTCAAAGTGTGACCTTCTCTGTATTGGAGTATCCTCATAAACGAGAATCTGTAGGTAAGCCATTGCCTGGCATGCAGGTTTGTATCGATAATCCTGATACAGATGGGGTAGGCGAAATTCATTTGACGGGCCCGATGGTTATGACTGGTTACATCAACAAGGAACCTATCGATGGAGACTTTAATACAGATGATATTGGTTACATCGATGAAGACGGTTTCGTTTATATTTTGAATCGCCGTAAAGACCTCATCATTTCTGGGGGTGAAAATATTTACCCTAAAGAACTAGAGGATTTGGTCTATACGTTGCCATCGGTAAAGGAATGTGTCGTTGTGCCTGTACCTGATGCTAAATGGGGACAAGTGCCAGCACTCTTTGTGGCCTTTCATGATGGTAAAAGTCTGCCACCAGAGGATATTCTAGCCTTTATGACAGACTTTTTAGCAAAATATAAGATTCCGAAATATGTAAAAGCATTAACCGCATTGCCTCGAAATGGAACTGGCAAAATATTGCGTAATGAACTGAAATTATAAAATTGAGGCGCCTATGAATAATATTTTAAACTTTAAAAGTATAACTACATATCGCCTTAAATTGCCACTGAAGTTCAATTTTAAGACTGCCAAGGGCGAGGTGAAAGAAAGAGAGACTATCGTTGTTCGTATTGAAGACCAACAAGGGTATGTAGGATATGGGGAATGCGTAGCTTTCACAGAGCCATTCTATACATTTGAGACCGTAGAAACCTGTTGGAAAGCTATGGTAGACGATTATATCTTTAATTTGCGCTTGATGCGGCCTAAACCACTGATGACCTATGTACGACAATTACAATTTTGGCGCAATCGAGACAATATGCCTATGGCTATTGCGGCTCTAGAAAATGCGCTTATTCATCTTCATTGTGAACGGATAGGTGTAAATTCTGTTTCCTACATTATGGATCAACCTTTACAAGAGACAATTGAAAGTGGTATCGTCGTCGGTGATGTGCCAATAGACCAATTACTTGATGTTGTAGCGCATCATGTAGTAAATGGTTGTAAGCGGATTAAATTAAAGGTAAATCCTATAGATGGTTATGAACGCGTAGCTTTAGTTCGCAAACATTATCCGGATTTGGTCTTAGCGGCTGATGCAAATCGAAGCTATTCATATCAAGAAATAGATAAGGTCCGTCAGTATGATGATTTAGGTCTAGCTTGTATTGAAGAGCCCTTTGCGATGGCAAACCTTCAATCTTATAAAGATTGGAAGTGGGAGCGTCTTAATCATGGTGATTGGAAAATCTATACGCCAATTTGTTTAGATGAGTCCATTTTAGGATATGATGATTTGTCCTATGCTATCGAATATGGTTTGATTGATGTGCTTAATATAAAAGTAGGGCGCATGGGGGGGCTTATTCCAACAAAAGCGGCTATTAATCTATGTAGAGAACGTCATATTCCCTATTGGATTGGTAGCATGGTAGAGTCAGGGGTTTCTAAAATGCTTCATGTCCAGCTATCCGCATTAGGAGATTCCTATATGGCAGGGGATTTATCTGACTCAAATAGATATTTTGGACAAGATCTTATTTTCCCAGATTTAACATTTAAAGATGGTGTTATGCATGTTCCCGATGGAGATGGACTAGGTGTAACAGTCTTTGATGATAGACTAGAGGCGTATTGTGTGGAGAAACGAACACTATGAATTTAATTGAATCCTTACAAATTGATGCTCCTCGTATGACGAGTGATAACACATGTATTGCAAAAATGAATTTAACTGAGTTTCACAAACAACCACAAGGCTATTTAAACGGTGGTGCTACATTAGCTTTTGCAGAAATTATTGCAGGTATGATGAGTAATGAACTGGTAGGTTCTCATAAATTTGGTGTAGGACAATCTGTAACTGCTAACCATCTACGCCCTGTAAAGTGTGAAGGATCCTTAACAGCGTTAGGAACTTTACTAGTAAAAGGTAAGACATCCCATGTGTGGCGCTTTGATATGATAGATGATGCACAACGCCTTATTTCACAAGTGACTGTAACCTTGGCTATTGTAGATTTTGATAGATAAAATCTCATTTTTAATGGATTTAGTTATATTTGCTAATTAAGTTATGTATAATTTCGTCCTACATGAGAACTTACGATTGTTAAGATTATAGGATAATAAAAGGACAGTATATACTTTTCAGTAGATACTGTCCTTTGTTGGTTTTACAATGTAAATGGCTCGTCTAGAAAAACGACATAGATTTTTTTTACATTTTCTAAGATCTGCAATTTAAAATGTTAGAAAATACAAAGATATTTATTTTCTAGTGATAGTATATAGGTCCTCGATATCAGGAATATCGTAAATTACCCATGTTCCATCTCCTAAATGACGCATCAAAACTCTTATATCTTTTGTCATATTCTTTTTATTATTTTGTATCGTTACAGTCACAGTAGCCGTATCACCATTATCTTCTGACTTCAGGTTTTTAACCTCTACATCATGTTCCTTAAATAGGCGACCTTCTACAAGACGATCTACCATAGACTTATTATCATCATTTGCTGTAGTAGTATTATTGGTAGGTGATTCAGATTTAAAACTGTCAGGATCTTCGATATATGTCCGTATTACGTCTTCGATAAGAGCTGGTCCAAATGTTTTGGTAGCTGCTATTGTAGCTTTACCAAGTGGGGTAGATGTATCGACATATTTATTGCCTTCTCGTTCTACAATGTTTTTTACAATGGATTTTATATCTACGTGGCGTAATGCTTCGTCTGCATCTTTATCTTGTACTGCTTGGTGAATGATTTTTAATGTGTAGGCTGGTGTATGTGGTACATACCATAAGAAGTACCATGCTGCGGCCATCGCTCCTACAATAGCTATGATAAGAGCGATAATAATACCTTTTGAATTGAACTTATTCATAGCGAATCCTTTCATGTTTCTATAGCGGCATTTTCATATTGAATATATACATATTGTAGCATATTGAGTAAAGAATAGGATGATTTCTAGTAAAGGGTATACCTATTATAGCTTATAGAGAAAATTGTACTATTGCGAAAACTGACGAATTATGACGATAAAGGGTGGATTCCTGTAATATAATATAGAGATACTTTTATAAAAGCTATAAAATAACGATTATCAAATATAATCAATTATTTTCATAGATTTGTAATAATATTTTTAAAAAAAATAGTTGCATTGCTCTAAAATCCATGATATTATGTACAAGTAGTCAACGCGAGTTGATACGCGGCCCCGTGGTGTAGCGGTTAACATGTCGCCCTGTCACGGCGAAGATCGTCAGTTCAAATCTGATCGGGGTCGCCATTTTTTTTTACAAAAAATCATGCCTCGGTAGCTCAGTTGGTAGAGCAACGGACTGAAAATCCGTGTGTCGACAGTTCGATTCTGTCCTGAGGCACCATTTGTATTCCATGCGGTTGTGGTGGAATGGCAGACACGCCATCTTGAGGGGGTGGTGAGCTAACGCTCGTGCGGGTTCAAGTCCCGCCAACCGCACCAAGCTGATTAAATAAGGGCTTACAGGTAATTCTGTAAGCCCTTATTTTTGTTTGACATCATAAAGTCTTGCGTGGTTTGACATCATTTTGACATCAGAATATTTTAGCGATGCGTTCTACGATGTCATCTTCCATTTTAGGAGTAACGTGTGAGTAGGTGTCCATTGTTTCTTGAAACGAAGCATGGCCTAGACGTTCTTGTATGGCTTTCATATTTGCCCCGTTTTCAATAAGAAGTGTGGCGTGGGTATGTCTTGTACCGTGCATAGTAAAAGTTGGCTTACCGATTAAATTGGCGTATTTCTTACATAACTTGCTGACTTCATCAGGGCAACGAGGAGCACCTTTAATGCCTGGGAATACCAGATTATTATTAATCCAGTTCATCGTCTTGATTCTGCGTTTATCTATGACTATTTTATGTTTCATAAGTTCTTGGAGTGTGTCTGTATCAATGGCTATTATCCGTTTGGATGATGTCGTTTTAGTCGTATTTGATATAACTGCAGTTGATCCGATTTTGAGTGCTGTTTGTGAAATGGATATAGTGGATTTCTTAAAGTCGATATCAGACCATCTTAGGCCTAATAATTCAGAGCGTCGCATGCCTGTTGCAAATGCTAATTTAAACAATGCATGATGTTCAGAATTAGATATATTAGATAAGAAAACCTTAACTTCATCTGCAGATAATGTTACCATATGGCGAACTTTAATCTGCTTTGGCCTATCTAGGTTACGCATATAATTTTTAGGGATGATATCATCCTTTACAGCCTGTTCTAATATTGAGCTCAGTATTGTCATGGTATATGATATGGTTCGAGAGGATAGACCATCCATAGATTCAAATACATAGCGCAATGTATTTGGTTTAATCTCAGCTAACTTTACATTGCCAATTTTATTTCTAATATAACGATTAATAATCCCTATATAACTTTGATAGGTAGCTGGTGTTATGCTCTTTTCTTTTAGTTGCAACCAAATATTAATCCAGGTGTTCAATGAGATAGTGTCATCGAAATTGGCACATGATTGATTAGCATTTACATATCTCTCCATAGCTTCCGTAGCAGCTTTCTTTGTGCTGCCATAAAAATATTTTCGCTTACCATTTATCATCTTAGATACTTGGTATCGTCCATCAGCTCTCTTTTTTGCCATAAAAATAACCTCCTAGGCCTAAATTTGGTTATAATAAGTAAGCCTTAGAGGTTTTGTGGTATAATGTTATTGGAGTAAAAATGAAGTACCTTTTCTCTAAGGCTAGGCATGTAGTTTTTAATAGCTCTTACTGCGGTGGGGGCTTATTTTTTAATCTTCAGGTGTATAACTATCAAAAATAAAGTCTATTGTCGCTCGAATTGGTGGTTTAGCTCCTTTTATTTTGATCAACTTATAAGCTTTAATCCCTGTATTACAAATTGGGGTAGCTAATAAAGCTACTAAAAAACTATGAGTAGCTGTTTCAGCTTCTGTGAAGTCTAATATAACTGTTTTACCTTCGGATAAAGCCGGTAGGATACGTTTGTCTCTTTGCTTTATGGCCTCGTATTTCACCTCACAATGTTTTCCAAAATAGTTATACATATCAATAACAACTTCTTTTGGAGCCTCTATGTTTTTACGAGCGTCTACTTCAACCTTTGCTTGTTGACGTAATCGCTCTAACTCATCATTAATATCAAATGTTTTAAACTTATCAAATCCAATAGTCATATAAACAAATGTACCTGGCCAAGGCTGACGAAGGGTATTTGATGTTATATCTGTAGGGGATATATGTAGTAAGCCTTGCCCTGAGACGATATACATATCTGCCTCTAACGTTTTTCCTATATTAGAAGACAGATATAAGCCCATCCCGGCATTATTTTGGCCTTCATAGGGCAGTTTTGGCGCACCAAAAGTCCCGGAAACTTCAGGCTTAATGGCTGTTTCTAATGCGGTCATATCAGAAGAAAACACTGAATATGTTTTTTCCAAATGCTTTTTTATACCTATGCCTAAATCGGCAATAATAAATGATAGCTGACCTTTATTTTTATACCAATTAAATTGTAATAAAGATGGAATATCGGGATTGTAACCGTGTTCTAATGTATTATAGAGCAGTTCTGATACTATGTATCTTAATGTTCCTTCATGTCCTGAGATTAAATCCATGTCGATTTTTGTGGTGTAGTCTAGGATTTTATCTAATGCAGATGGGATATCAGCAGATTGATTCCGAATCGCAAACATAGGTTTGTCATAGATAAATCTAAAATTTTCTGTGCTATTTTCAAAAACGCTGTAACACCCGGCCCCGCCTAACCTGTACCACATTTCACCGAGGGTAGAACGTTTCTTGCAGTAAAGTTTGACGTAACATCCTTTTGATTTTAAGAACCATATGTACAATATTAAAAGAGATAAAGCTTGATAATTGGCATTAATACATTTACTACCATCAATTACTAATCTATCACCAGAAAAAGACCAGTCGAAAATTGAGAGATATGAATTGAAATCAACTAAATTTTTATTTTTAAATGATAAAGTAGGTGGTAATTTTAAAATTGGTGTATTATTTCTTTTAGAATAAATAATTTTTGACATTTTACGTACCTATTTGATATACTAAACATATAAATTTATATAAATGCTTAGAGACACAACATGAGTATCTTACTCGTCTCGTAGAATTGAAAGGAAATATTAAGATTTTTCCCATTATATTGACCCTTGCGTATACGCAAGGGTCTTTTTCTTTGCAATTACACTGCCTAACAAATTTTAGGCACTAGATATTTAACAATTTCCCTAGCAGTATTTACTGAGTTTTCACTGTTAAAGTTGATATTATTTTCATCGTTGGTCCTGTCAAAGCCTTTCATCGATGTATTTTCGTGACCGTATGTGGCGAATTCCAAAAATCCGGAAGTAACACCAGTTGATTTTACTTGAATGGCTAAGATGTTCTTTATTGGAATAATCTTATATGTTCGATTACCTAAGTTAAATAGCCCGCCTTGGGTGCGATCGATAACAACACATGTATCATACACAAATAAATTAGCACCAATGCCATCTAAGTGGTATAAGTGTTGGCCCATAAAGTCCTTTGTAGGGCTCTCGATAACTTTCGGTTCGCTATTAAAAAATCCCATATACTAACCTCCCTGTATTAAAACCTATTATATCCCAAATATTCCTCTTAAAACATTTCGATTGCGTTCATGTTTAGCTTTCTTTTCGGCAGCTTGATGTTCTTCAATGCGTTTTTGTTCCTGAAGATGTGCTTCATCTGCTTTTTGTTTTTTGTAGTCTGCTAATTTAGCGTCACGACCGACTAACCCTTTTACAGAAGCAATAAGTGCTTCATCGCCCATGCCTGGGGCAGCGACATGGTTTTGGCCGTTAAAATTATAGTTACTAATTATGGAATCAGATCCACTTCGATATATGTTTCTATCAAATAGATCAACGGAATTATCAGAGAAATGAATTTTATAAGATAAAAGTTCTTGTGTTCCTGAAGTTCGTACCCATACGGCCCAAGCCCTAGCTGTGTCGGTAGAAGGGTCGTAGGACAATGTGTTTAAATCGACTTTCCCTGTGTAATCAGAATTTGAATAGAACCATTGCCAACGTGCATCATTAAATTCCTTAGCGCTAACCATCATAGTTGAACATAATGCAAAAATTGTTGCTAATACTAATCCCTTTTTCATTTTTAAATCTCCCTGTGTAAAATGTTATCTCATTAATAATTCCCTTGTTTTTTACTTCAATTGAAGCGCTTTCCGGATATAGACATCTACACTTTGTTAATAAAGTATCTATTACCTTGTTTTACTTGTTGTAACTTACCTTCTTTTATTAAAGAATTACATAAACGTTTACCATATGATGTGTTATCAGGAAATAGAAATTTAAGTAAACTAGCTTGTGCAATTGGCTCGTAAGAAATTGCTGATAGTATAGATTTTTTATCAATATTTTCTTGTTTTATTCTGTTTTTCTCTTCTACAATTGCTTTTTGATTTTCATTATAATCATAGGCATTATCAGGGTAGTCATTTAATAAGAATGATTGAATTTGGTCACGAGCATCATCAAAGTCACTACCATACATAGAATTATACTCATCAACACCACAGGTGCCTTTTGAATAAAGAAATTCTTTGAATTGAACAAGATGATCTTGTATTTGAGATACTATAGTAATAATCTTCTTAATAGAATGTTGGTCAGATAGTTTATCCATTAATTCATCAGATTTATCAATATATTTCATTTCTTTATTATCGTAACCAGTTGAGCTGAAGTAATCAGCATTACCATTAAACATTGGGGTTGGTAATTCAGGTTCATTAATGATAGATAGAATATTAGACATATCAGTTGCAGATAATCTAAATTTATCTAGCTCAATTTCATGCAAACGATTAAGCTCAGCAAGTTCATCTGCTTCTTTTGCATCTTGAATAGCTTTTTCTTCTATTTCAGTATCTGTATGAATATGTGCTGAAATAATTCCATTTTCAATAGCTAATCTACACATATGTTTACATGGATAATCGAAATTTCCATTTTGACGATTTTGAAAGTCAGAACAGGTACAACTAGATAAGGTTACTATATATGGTTGAAGTTGAGTGCCAAATATATAACAAACGCCGTCATTCTTTTTAATTGATTGAGAAGGAATCCATGTAGCACGTTCAATTCTATGTTGAAAAGAATTATTGTTAGAAGCTAACCAATGATTCCAATACTCATCGGTAGATAGTTCATGACTATGGTTAGAGATAGGTGAGTGATTAAAATTAGAAGTTACCTCAAAAGATAATTCAATAGTATCTGCGGTATTAGCAGATTGTTTAGTAGAATAACCAAATAAACGTTTTAAAAGTTTTAACATAATAACATCTCCCCAGTTATATAGTTAAATAATGTGATGATAAAAATCTATGGTTTCTAACAAATCATCAGTAAGTTCTTTCCTTCTCACCATATGTTCAATAAGATTGACATGTTGATCAATGTGAAAATCATCATTAATGATATGCAGTAATTCATGTCTGATTTCATTACGCATATCTTCAAAGGACATATTCTTACGAATATAAATATTGTGAACACCTTCATCTTGCCCAGTAGATGAAATAGCTTTTACGGATGGAATATCACACTCAATAATATTAACAATCAAAATAACATCCCCTTATAATAGATTATTTATGTTTCAGATTGAGAAGTTCGATATATTCTAATGCTTTTTCCATATCCTCCTTTGAAATTCCACGTGATGCGGAGAATAAAATACGCATTTCTGGGCGAGTACGAAGCATTTCAGCATATTCGGCAGTTTCAGAATCAAGGTAGTAACCTTGTGGTGTATCATCCTTATTCCAACCAATTAACCATTCTGGTTTTACTTCTAATATGGGAGCTAATCTATTAATAAAATCAATAGAAACACTAGCGATTTTACCAGATTCATATCTTTGCATATTACTTTCACTAATACCCAATCTTGCTCCTAGGTCAGCTAATGTTATGCCTTTTTGTTTTCTAATGGCTTTTATTCTTTCTCCTATTTCTTTGTTTATTGTATTTCTTTCATCGGTACTCATAATATGCCTCCAAATAAGAATCGCCCTTACAAACATATATTACAATAAACTTGAATAAGATTCAAGAAAAATTATAAAACTTTTATAAAATCTTGCATAGTACGGTTGACAGGTTTTTCTAATAGGCTTATCATGTAATCAGAAACTTGCATAATGTGCAAGAAAAGTGAGGTGAAAAGATGAAACTAGAAAAACTTAAAGGATTGTTGGTAGAACATAAGAAAACATATGCGGATTTAGCAGAGTTATTAGGTGTATCTATTACAACGATTAACAGTAAAATGAATGGAAAAACACAGTTTGATGTAGTAGAGGCTACAATGATTAGTGATTGGCTTGAATTAGACTGTTCTAGCAGAGTAGATATTTTTTTACATAATAACTTGCATAATATACAAGTTATGAGTTAGAAGAGGTGAAACTAAATGGAAAAATAAAAAGCCACTAACAAAGTTAGTGGCAATAGATAGGATATGGAGCGCTCGTGGATGGAGTCTTGGTACAGTAAAAATCAAAGTAGATACAACTGAATTAGATGAAGCAATCAAGAAGCTGAAGAAGATGAATAAGTTAGTAGAAAAAGTAAAATGCCCCAAATGTAATGTAGAAGTATGGGATGGAAACTTCTGCAAACATTGTGGGGCAAAACTAAAAACCGTATGTGATTGTTGGGTATTGAATAAAAGCTACAATTGCCACAATAAAAAATGTGTAGGTAGAAAACTTTTTTTAGTCTTATTAAGGAAATAAAACACGCTTAACGGATTCTGCACATATTTCTACCAAGATATCTTTCACACCTGCGGCTACTGCAGTACCGGCTTTCCCTAAAATCTTATCGATACGAACTGTTGCCAGTTTAGTTTTAGGAGTTTCTGATAAAGTATCTGAAATATTTTCACTAAATAAGGCTTTGTCTGAATCAGTTAAGGAATCAGACTCATTAATTAATTCAATTGCGGTTTGCAATGCGGTTTCAGTCCATGGGAATGCTTTACCACAGTAAGGGCAAAATGCAGGAGCTTGCATAGTGTAGCCTGTTAAATCTAGCATCCCTTCTACTTCATATTTGCCGTCAATTTGATGGTTGCAATGTGGACACGATGAAATGGCTGATGCGCCACATTTTGAACAGTATGGAGTTGAGAAAGAAGCATTATTAGCATTTGTAGTAATAACATGTCCATTCTGACAGATTAACGCAGGATGATAATAACCCATATAATCACCTCCTTTCAAGATGATTATACAAATAATAAATTCAAAATATATATGGATATACAACAGGGGAATAATGAAGTGTTTGCAGAAGATTGAACCATAGAAATAACTTTATTTGCATGTTTAAGAATTTCTACTTGTGGGTTAACCACCAAGATGTTATTGAAAAGGCTTTTTATCCTTTACTTCTACTTGTTACCAAGTAGTTCAGCATATGTCATTATCCTATCTAAAATATTATACATGAAAATTTTATGAATATAAACAAAAGATTACGGAAAACCGTAATGCAGCGAATGTGAAAATAACAAAGGAGCGATATGCGAACCATTTATTAACACAGAAAGGAGATTGCGATGAAAATCATTATAGAAGGTACTGCTGAAGAAATTTGGGCATTAATGGAAAAAGAGCCCTGCTGTGAACAGAGCTCTAGTAATCAATGGTTTCCTGAAGACAGTAATCGGAAATATTACGAAAAATCAACAAGTGGTCCTAACCTGAAAAAATAGTTTCGTTGATATATTTCCAAGCCTCCTTTGGTAACCAACCTTGGGTATTATTTATTACTTCTATGACCAGTAACCTATCATTGCTATCTAGATATTTGGTTATTTTGTCAGATACTTCTTGGGCTGATTGATAATTAGATCTAATTAAATAGGACGATTTCCAATATGTACACCAAGCTCCATCACTTGCCGATTTGATTGCTTGGATAACATTTTCATAATCTTGTCCCGCTTTATTCAAATCATAAGTAATAAAATAACGTTTTTTCATTCCACTCACCTCCTTTCTATATCCATTATAGCAAACGCGGAGGTGAGGGAAGTAATACTAATAAACAGATGAAGGGGGTGTAGAGATGAAGAACCCTGTAGGGGGAATTTATACAAAAGAAAATAGAGAGCCATTTAATTATAAAAATAAATTTATAAGAGTTGAACCAACAGGAGGTGATTTTGGAGACTACTTACCATTTATTGCTGTAGTGGTTTCCTCTGTTTCATTAGGCGTATCCATAGCAGTTTGGGTGCTTAAAATTCTATGAAAATCAGACAAATTGTAATGGACTTTATAGAACTTAAATTTTTTTCTATTAGATATCGATAAAGGGGATCGATGCCATGGTAGCCAAGCATATTGAGGGATTTTAAATTCAATGCAGATTCCCTCTTTAATAGAAATATTTTTATTAAGGATAACCAAAATAGGTAACTCTAAACAGCTGCCTGATGTAATTGGACCGCAGCGCGACTTAGGAATATCAATAATAAAATTTTCTAAGGCTTTTGGCCCAAATGGACTAATTAATAAAGATGGATTGTCTCTTAGCCATGGAACGCTAGATAAAGTGCAAAGAAAATGGTTTTCATTTGTTTTAGGGTTATAGGCTCGCAAATCAAAATAAGAACTATTGGTAGTGCTGGCATTCACAATGATTGCAGTTGTAAAAATTGCATATTGATTAGTTGAATTTTCAAAAACATTATTAGGGGCTTCTATATTTTTTGTAACATCTAGTGCAAAGCAATTGGCATCAAAATCAACAGTTATTAATCTTCTTTCTCGCAAATATGATAGTAAAGAAAGCAATAAAGCCGCCAATGAAATGATTATTGGAATAAAATCCATAATTTCACCTACTTTCTAAAGGGATTATACAAATAATTATTTAAAAATACACAAAATATTCATGAAAAATTTATGAACACATATAAAAAGATATAAAGGAGGATTATTGTGGACAGGAATAAATTATGCATTACAGTTGCTGAGGCTGCTGAACTAGCAAGCGTTCCTCAGGATGTGATTCGCCAATGGGCGGCCGACTTTGATTTCCCGTCGATGAAAATAGGAGCCCGAGGTGGCAAACGATTGATTCATTTAGATTCGTTTAATGCATGGTTAGGGAAACGATGCCAGGCACGAATAGGAGAGTAAGGAGGTAAAAGACAAGATGAGTGCGATGACATACAAAGAAAAACGTGAGTTTAGACGTGCTGCTATGGCGCCACAATTAGCTGATGTTATAGAGGGTTTTATTGTCGGAGCATGTTTTTTATATCTAGTAGTAGGTATTTTCTATTGGTGGATTACAGGGGAGATATTAGTGAAATGGTAAAACGATGTTATCACTGGGGATATAAATTCTCCGGATGTTAGAAAGGATTAAGGAGGTGATAAAAAATGAAAGATAAAAGAAAAAAAGCACTAGATCTACTAAAAACATATTTAATGTTTGATGATGAAGAAATGCAAGTTTTAAGGGAACACATTACATCAATTAGCGTAAGCAATAAAAGTGCAAGTTTAGACTTTACTATTCTTGCTAATGGATGCGCTATTTTTGTTAAGCGAAGGACAGGAGAATATGTATTACGCATAACAGGTAAAGGCCCAATTAAAGAAAACAAAGTATATCTTGCATTAAGGGCAAGAGAAATACTGCTTGATGCGGTGATGAATAATGAGTAAATACTGCAGCATATGTGATGAGTGCAACAAAAAAGGCCATGCCTACATTCATTGTAGACAGGCCAAAGGAATAATCTGCATGGAACATTGCGATACATGTCAATATTTAGAAATAGAAAAAGGAGATATGCATTGTAACTATCCAAGGCAAAAAGAAAAGGCCACTAATTAAAGTGGCCTAATCAAGCACGTAATTACGTACCAAACCTAACGTAATTATATCACATGGACATAAAAAAGACTAGGGTAAAGCTTATTTAAAGGCTTTTCTTATTAACTAGATATAACATATTAACAAATCAACCATGGGGAGTAATTACGATGAGGAAGCGTAAAAAAGTCATATCTAAAAATATGATAGAGGTACTTGATTATCACACATCAAGAACCTATAGAAAGAATGGCAAGCGTGTAAAAAAGAAAAGCATCACACCAGAAGCTATGAAAAAACAAAATGAAAAACAAGCAGAAGCAATGCTGCGTATGTTGATTGATAATAATTTCACTACAAATGATTGTTACATCACATTAACTTACAAGGAACAGCCTGCTACATGGGAAGATGCAAAAAAAGATATTCAGAATTTTATAAGAAGGCTAAAGCGGAGATATAAAAAGCTGGGTAAAGAATTAAAGTACATCTATATCGCAGAGGGAAAAACAAGAATTCACTTTCATATGATCATCAACAATGCTGAATTGTATTCAGATGAAATCAATGAACTTTGGACACATGGTATGCATAAGCTAATGTTGTATCAAGGAAGAGCAGAAGATGCAGTGAGATTAGCAAGTTACTTTGTGAAAGAAAAAAGGAGTGCTTGTTATTCAGATAAAGAAGATGCATTTAAACGTAGATGGAATAGTAGCAAGAATTTAGAAAAACCAAAAGTAAAAACAGAAATATTGAAGCCAAGCGAATGGAGGGATTATATCCAACCGCCAAAAGGCTATTATGTGGAAACAGACAGTGTAGTTGAGTCTGTATCAGATGAAGGTTATCCTTACAGATTTTATAGACTAATAAGAATTGAGGAGGTAAGACATGGTACTACTAGGAATAGGCATTGTAATAGGAACGATACTAGGCGTATCAATAATTGCACTATGTGTAATTAGCAAAGAATGTGAGAAATGGGAGGAAAAAGTAAATGATAAACGTAAATGAGGTATTTTTAAGTGGCAACGTAGTAGCAGATGCAGAATTACGATACACAAAAACAGGAAAGCCCGTACTCACATTTAGAATGGCAACCAATAAATATGTGAATGAGCAACAGAGTACGCAATATCACAACATTGTATGTTGGGTTGATGCGGAATTATACAGTGGTTTACGCAAAGGCGATTTTGTATCGGTAAATGGAGAACTAAGAACTAGATCATACGAAAAGGACGGAGGGAAAAGATACATTACAGAGATTGTGGCCAAAGTTCTTACGTATGGCTTGAAAGAGAATGAAAGTACACCAAGCAATTTTGAAAATGGATTTACAGACGATGATGAGAATATTCCATTCTAGGAGGAACAATGAGAAGAGGTAGACCAAGAAAGATATGTAGCCATTCATTTGGACCAGCTAAAAGTGGCGCACTATGGGTAAAAACATCTTGCCCTAAAGGGAAAACATCAATAAAAGTATTCAGAGGTAAAACTGCAGGCACATTATATTGGCTAAACATCAAGAAGAGGTAGAAAAAGCAACAAGCATTGATGCGGTTGCGTCAGGGGGGCCCGACTATGAACCATGTAACAACACTATTCAATAGTAATGAGTTTGGGGAACTTAGAACTATCATTATTGAAAATGAAGTATACTTTGTGGCCAAGAGCGTAGCAACTGCACTTGGATATAAAGATACGGCAGATGCAATCAGAAAACATATTGATGAAGAAGATAAGCTGCGTTGGCAAATTGCCGACTCAGGCCAGAAGAGGGAAACATATTTAATCAATGAGTCTGGGCTATATTCCTTGATATTGAAATCAAAGATGCCAAGTGCGAAGAAATTTAAACGCTGGGTAACCAGCGAAGTACTTCCACAAATTAGAAAAACTGGTAGTTATGATCTACATATTCCAAAGACACTACCAGAAGCATTGAGATTGTATGCAGATGAAGTAGAAGCACATAACCAATCAAAGGCAATCATTGAGCAACAGAAACAACAAATAGCGGAGTATGAGCCAAAGGTTGATTACGTAGATAAAATTTTAAGTTCTACAAATGCAATGACAGTAACGCAGATTGCTGCAGATTATGGTCTTAGTGCTAAAGCATTAAACAAGATACTCCATGATGCGCATATTCAACGTAGCGTAAATGGGCAATGGATTTTGTACAGTGATCTAATGCATAAGGGGTACACAAAAACCAAAACACACACATATATGACTACAGACGGAAGATTGGAGTGCAAAGCATCCACACGTTGGACACAAAAAGGCAGATTGATGATACACGAGTTACTAAAGAGACTGGGAATCAATGCAGTGTGTGAGGAGGTAGCATGAAACCATTAATATATAAAGGCCTAAGAAAGAACTTGAACAGGTCAGAATGGGTAAGTAGCGATGAAATAAAGCAAAGCTACTCACAAATTAGATTGCTAGCAGTAGAAAATGATACCTATACATGGGTTCCAATTGAGGACGGAACACTATGCAGAGGTAGCGAAGCAAAAGACACCACAGGGAAAAGGATATATGAAAAGGACCATATAGAGTTCGATTGTAAATCAATACAAGATACACCAATGGTAGGGGAAGTATATTATAGCGTTGATAAATACCAATGGAGATGCAAAGCAATAAATAAGCAAATCAAACAAAATGATGCGGTATTAGACTTTGATTTAGCATTTGTAGTGAACAATGGAAATGTAAGAATAGTAGGCAATAGATTAGAGGGATATGAGCATGAATGATAGATACAGAAATGTAAGAAAGGCACATGATCATATTGTAAAGTGCAGGAAAAAGGAGTCCACAAGAGTATTCATACCATATTGGGGATATGCATTTATTCCGTCAGATGCATTGTTAATGGCAAGGATACGAAGAGATGCTTTCAAGGGAAACAAAGTATTTAATCCATAAGCAAGGAGCTATTATGAAAACACCATGCAGGGGATGCAAATTTAGAGAAGTAGGGTGTCACAGTAAATGTGAAAGCTACATTCAATGGAGAACGCAGCTAGATAAATATAACGAGCAGAATAATATGCAAGGAGATGCCTATAAATATGTTGGGGGTAATGTAAGAACCATTAGGCACAGGATGAGAAAACTGAAAGGATACAGTTGCACTGTAAGGGACTAGATAATGAAACTAGATTTATGGGTAAGGCTAAACATAACCTTGGCAGATGATAACAAGGTAAATGGCTGGATACAGATATATGGGAAGCATGAAATAGAAATGTATAGGAAGCCATTTAAAAATTTAAAGCCAATCGTTAATGATCATATAGAGAAGATGAATTGGCTAACAATCTGCAACAGGTGGGGTGAAACAAATCAAGGAATAGAAATTAATGCAAACAAGATAAAGCGGTATGTAATTAAAGAGTGCGTACAGCCATATGATGAACATGAAGAAGAAGCGGTTAGAGAATGGTGGAGAAATGAAAAAAGAAAAGAGAGGGAAGCTTAATGAAAGTAGAATTATTTAATGACAATTTTCAGAACTATAAAAGATATGGCATACCGAAAGCACAACTTGTAATAGCTGATATTCCCTATAATTTAGGGGGGGCAGCATATGCAAGTAATCCTATGTGGTATATAGGTGGAGATAATAAAAACGGCGAAAGTAAGAAAGCAGGGAAAGCATTCTTTAATACAGATCATAATTTCAATATTGCAGAATACTTTCATTTCTGTAATCGCTTATTAAAGAAAGAACCAAAAGAGAGGGGCAAGGCTCCATGTATGATTGTGTTCTGTAGCTATGAACAACAAGCAATGGTAATTGAATATGCCAAGAAGCATGGGTTTAAGAATTATATACCAATCTCTTTTATCAAGAATTATTCAGCACAGGCATTAAAAGCTAATATGCGTGTCGTTGGTGCTACAGAATATGCATTGATTTTATATAGAGAGAAACTACCGAAATTTAATAATAATCATAAGATGATATTTAACTGGTTTGAATGGCGTAGGGATAACAAAAATATCATTCCTAAAATCCATCCAACACAAAAGCCTGTATCAGTATTAAAGCGATTAATAGAAATCTTTACGGATGAAGGTGATGTAGTAATAGATCCTGTGGCAGGTAGTGGCGCAACATTAAGAGCAGCTATGGAGTTGGGACGTAGTGCATATGGGTTTGAAATATCAAAAGACTTCTATAGTAAGGCGAAATCTGAAATGTTAAGCGATGTAAAAACACAAACAAGTTTAATGGAATTTTGCAAATAAAGGAAATATGCGATGTCATATTATAGATGGAAAGTATCAATTGATGAAGCAAGTCAAAATATTAAAGAATGGCGAAGATACTGCAACTTAAGTCAAAGTGCATGTGCAAGTTATATGGGCATTGCATTAAATACATATTGGTATAAGGAGAAGCGCCCAAATCTATTTACATTTGAAGAGCAATTGAAGCTAGTTAATTGTATCAGTAATAGATGTAGAGAAATGGGGATAGTAAATCAAGTAACATGGCATAGAGTATTCAATAATGGCTGTGCATTAGAAAGGGAATAAATAAAAATGGAAATACTAAGTGTTGCATTTGGAGAAAAAAAGAAAATTAAATATGAAAAAGCAAATAGCACTGGTGTTACTGAAACATATCAACTAATAACAAAGGATGAATTTAGACCAGAGATATTAGAAGCATATGTAAAGGCAAGGATTGTAGTAATTGATACATTTAAGGCTTTCAAATTCATTAAAGAGGAATGGCTGAAGATTAAATCAATTAATTTTAGGTGGCATAAAGAATTACCAAGGGTGATTATTGCAGCAAGATATGTACTAGAAATTACAAATAAAAAAGGTGATGAATGTACAATAAGCACTTCATGGCTACCTATAGCGGAGGACACGCAAGAGAAGCTAATTCCATTAGTAGAAGAAATTGAAATGTTTGTACGAGGGACAAGAGCGCAGGGGAAACTATGGGAAGATGAATTAGAAGATGATGCGGTTGAGGGGGAAACATTTCACATCAATGATCTAGTACAAGAAGGAGAAGATAATGAATAAAGGAAAATTAATTTACTTAGCACATCCATTTGGAGGAGAAGACTCAAATAAAAAAGCAGTAGATAAGATTATGAAGAATATAGTAATAGATGATAGAAACAACACATATCTATCACCACTTCATAACTTTAGTACCGTGTACTTTGCAGACGAATATGCAAAAGGATTAAAGATATGCTTAGAAATGCTAAATAGGTGTGATGTGTTAGTTCTATGTGGTGACTGGCAAACATCTAAAGGATGTATTGGAGAATGGTCCTTTGCACTTGCTAAAGGGATGCCAATATATACATGGGAAGAATGGAAGAAGCAATTAATCGTAGAGGAACAAAGAAAGACAGTAAAAATAGAAAAGAACATAGTAACAATAACAGGGAGATAGCAAATAATGACAGGAAGGGAATATTTAAATCAGATACGTGATACTGATTTGAATATTAGAAGTAAGGAGAGAGAAATATTTAGAATAAGACAAGATATTATGAGTTTACAAGCGATTGATTATAGCAAGGATAAAGTTAGTGGAGGTCAACCAATAACTATTGCAGATAAAGTTGCGAACCTTGATGCGGTTACAGAAGAGATTATGAAAGAATGGAGTGATTTCTTACAGGAGAGAGAGCGAGCAAGATTTATGATCAATCAAATTTGTAGCACTAAGCAAAGGATTGTTTTAGTAGATAGGTACATTAATGGATGTACATGGGAAAAGGTTGCAGAACTAATAGATTGTTCAAGGCAGAATGTTCATAATTTACATAAAAGAGCAATTAAAAATTTTGATGAAATTTACAAAAAGGTTGCTATTATTTGACACTCAATATATGAGATACTGTATATGGGCATGGATGAAGAGAACACTTTCAACAAGCCTCCTAGAAAAACTACACACTATTAAGGACTACATCATACAAGGTCGCATAACACAGTATGATGCGGTCCTTTTTAGTTTATAAGGGGTATTTGATGAAGCATAAAAGAATTACATCCAAGAAAACAATACAAGAAGTTCGCAAGCCATTTTGTGAAGTATGCGGACAAAGAACGAATATAGAACCACATCATATTAATACACGTGGCAGTGGCGGTGGAGATATTAAGGAAAACTTAATACAACTATGCACGCAATGCCATATCAATACACACAGTGGGCAATATCCAACAAAAGACGATTGCTTAAATAAAGTAGCAGAGCGTGAAGGTATTACATATGATGAAGCATATGCAATTAATCGTAGAGCAATGGGATATGATGTATGACAAGAATTAATTGTAACAGGGGTAGATGCTTAAATAATAAATATGGCATCTGCACTGCAGATACAATTGAATATGAGGGAATATGTCAAACCTATATCACACATGACCAAGCACACAAAAGTAATTGTGGATTATGCACTCGTTCTCATGGCAGATTTAAGAGAAACAGCCGTGATGTATTAAGATAGCTTGGGGGTAGTGCCCGTACTAAATAATAAAAAATAAATTTAAATTATTACACAATTTGTTGAGTTTTTGAGTAAATTTTTTATGGGTCCTTCTGGCCAAAGTTGAAAGCGTGCGGTGGCCGAGACCCCAAAAATTGCCTAGATTTTAATTTTTTCATGACCTTGCTAGTGATATAGGTAATGAAAGGAGGCTGATTGATAAGTGAAAATTACAGATGATTTGAAAACAGCAACGGCCTCGCAGTCGAACCTGGCAAAAGCACTTGGACTCTCGCGTCAACGTGTTTCGCAACTACTCCAAGAAGGGGTTTTAGCAACGGATGAAAAAAATCAGATTTTGGTTATCAAATCCGTTATCAATTATGTCAAATACAAGGGCCAATCTTCTGCTGAAGAGGTAAGCAGTTCCGATGATGCGATATTCGAGGTCGAAAAGGCCAAGAATGAACGTGCTAAACGTAAGATTGCTGAGTTGAAACTAGCCAAAATGAACGGCGAAGTATACTCGGCAGACACTGTAGAACAGGTCATGACAGAAATGCTTGTAAATTTACGTACACAATTGTTAGGATTGCCAACAAAATTGGCGCCGCAGTTACAAAATGTAACAAAAGAGGAGGCCTATAATCTGTTAACTCAAGAGATTGAGGACAAATTATCAGAATTAAGTGAATATACGCCGTCATTATTCATGGATAGCAATGAGTTAGACGAGGATAAAGAGCCAAATTAGGCGCTTTTTTAGTACAAAAAAGGAGGTGATAGCATGAAAACGGCAAAAGAATTATGGCAATATGTGTCTAAAATGGGGCTAAAACCATTACCAAAAACCAGTGTTAGCCAGTGGGCTGACGATTATCGCATGCTATCACAAGGCCTTTCTGCTGAACCGGGGCGATGGAAAACAAGTAGAGCACCCTACCAAAAGGATATTATGGATGCCTTTACGCAACCTGGTATCAATCGTGTAGTAGTAAAGAGTGCCAGTCAGGTGGGAAAGTCGGACATAATGAATAATGTGCTAGGACGATACGCTCATCTTGATCCATGCGCGGTCATGATGATTCAACCTACTATCGAATTGGCTCAAGATTATTCAAAGTCTCGTATCTCGCCGATGATTCGTGATACGAAAGTACTATCACAAGTATTTTACGAAACAAAATCAGAAGACGGCGCTAAGACACGAGATGGTAAGAACACAATTTTATCTAAACTTTTTCCTGGTGGACGTCTTATCATGTGTGGTGCAAATAGTCCGGCTGGGTTGGCATCACGCCCTGTACGTGTATTACTTGCGGACGAAGTAGACCGATTCCCAGATAGCGCTGGCACAGAGGGTGACCCAGTAGACCTTGCTGCTAAACGTATGACAACGTTCTGGAACAGAGTCATGGGTTTATTTTCTACACCAACGAATGAAGGTAGTTCACGAATCGATGTAGAGTATCAAACAGGAACACAAGAAGAATGGCAACATGAGTGCCCTAATTGTGGAGAATACCATTTGATACGACATACCGAGATGGAATGTGAAACCGAAGAACATAAGGACGCTAAAGGTCGGAAGATTGTAATAGTCAGCGATGTAAAATGGCGGTGCCCTGACTGCGGGTCTACATTCTCAGAAGATGAAATGCGAAAAGTTTCTCAAAAGTATATATCAAAAAACCCTGCTGCGTTGCATAATGGCATACGCAGTTTTTTTGTAAATGGATTTACATCGCCATGGCTAACTTGGAATGACATCATGAGGGAATGGCTAGAGGCTAAAGGAGACCCTACTCGTGAAAAGGTAGTTATGAATACACGCTTCGGTGAATCATATGCACAACAAGGTGCCTTCGAAGATTATCAACAATTCATTAGACGCCGTGAGAAGTATGGAGCAGATCTTCCAGATGGTGTATTACTGCTAACCGGTGCCGTCGATACGCAAGATAATCGGTTAGAGTATGAAATTACAGGTTGGGGATATGGTGAAGAGTGTTGGGGAATATGTAAGGGCGTAATCTTAGGAGAGCCTGATAATAATGCGACATGGGATGCACTTGATGCGGTGCTTGATAAGATATATCACTTTAAAAATGGTACAGGCCTTAAAGTAGCACGTGCTTTCATCGATTCTGGCGGTCACTACACATCAAAAGTGTATGAATATTGTGAGAAAAACTTTAGTAAGCAACGATTCGCGATTAAAGGTACGGCTGGAACACCTGGCATACCTTTAAATTATAAGATTGGTAAAGCTTCTGGAAGCAAAATTCCACTTGTAATGCTGGGTGTTGATGATGGAAAACAGCAGGTAATGAACAGATTGGCCATCGAAGAACCTGGTGCTAAGTACTTTCATTTCCCGTTGGATGAAGAATTATTAGGCACTAGAGGATACGACGAGCTATATTTCAAGGGAATTATCTCAGAACACAAGAAGAAAGTAAAACATAAGGGCGTTATACATGAAATATGGGAGCCTACTGCAGGGGTTCGTAATGAACCATTGGATTTACGTGTATATAACCTAGCGTGTATGAATTCAATCCATCCTGATTGGGATAGATTGGCGGAAGTAGTAAAAGGTGGAGGACATTCTACTACAACAGTGACTACTCCCAAAAAGAAACAAATGCGGAAACGTATTCGAAGGGCTAGTAAAGCAGCAGATATTTAGGAGGATGTATGGCAACTAGTTATTCAAATAAGCCAAGGCTAATTGACGTACGGTTAGAGTGGTACGTCAAAGCTGAGGAAGCAATATTGACTGGCCAAAGCTATACTATCGGAAATCGGACTCTTACAAGGGCAAATTTAGCAGAAGTAAGAAAAATGATTGATGATTTGGTAGCAAGAGGCGCTAAATTACCAGGTATGGATACTGATAATGGGCGTGTAAACAGGTCAAAACGGGTAGTTTTTAGAGATTAGGAGAGCAAAATGGCGAGAAAAAACAAGAAATTTAGCGCTAAAATAAGCACTCCAAGGGCTAAAAATAGCGGATATAGTGAGGGCGGGGCCTCTCATAATAACAAATCTTTGAAGGGATATAACCCTAAAAAACTAGGTTATAAGGCCGATATCGGTGCGAATTTATCAACTTTACGTGATAGATCCGCAGATTTAGCCATTAATACGCCAGTCGGTACAGCTGCAATTAATACAAGCACTACTCATACAGTTGGTGCAGGCCTTAATGTATTCCCTAAACCTAAATTTCAAATCTTAGGAATCAGTGCAGAGGATGCTAGAGCATGGGCTCGCAAGGTTCGAGCTGAGTTCGACTTATGGGCAGAATCAAAAGACTGTGATATTTACAGAAAAAACAATTTGTATGATATGCAAAGCATAGCATATCAAGGATATCTCACAGATGGTGATAGTTTTGCGGTATTTAGACGTAAACCAAGTACACCAGATATGCCATATACATTACGGCTTCAGTTAATTGAAGGGAATCGAGTAAGTAATCCACTTACCAGTTCCACCTATGTTACAGGGGACCCAACTGGCGTTGAAGCGCTTAATCCGGATAACGGAAATCGCATATTGAATGGTGTGGAAATTGATACTGACGGCGCAATTGTAGCCTACTGGGTATCCAATCAAGTCCCTGGTGAGCCAATTACAAGTTTGTTGACTGCATGGGCAAGAGTCGAAGCGTACGGAAAGCGTACTAGTATTCCGAATGTACTACAAATTAGTAACGATACTAGACCTGAGCAATATAGAGGGGTACCTTATTTAGCGCCAGTTATTGAAACGCTAAAGCAAGTGTATCGATACACAAACGCAGAGCTCACATCTGCAATTATTAAATCGTATTTTGCATTATTCTTTACTGAAGCTGTTACTAACTCAGGATCATTAAACGATATGTTGGCCGATAATGGCGTTGATGATCCAACAGAACCAGTAGTTGATGTATCAGAGTACAACTTAGGGCCTGGCACATTAAATGCCTTACCGAAAGGTGTGGATGTAAAGAGCGTGGATGCTTCCAATGCCCAGTCTACTTTTGAAGTATTTAGTACTCAACTCATCAAACAAGTAGGTGCTGCACTTAACCAGCCTTACGAAGTATTGATGAAGAACTTTAACTCTTCGTATTCTGCAAGCCGTGCAGCAATGTTACAGGCTTGGGAAGAATATAAACTACGTCGCAAGTGGTTCGCTCGTGACTTCTGCCAACCAATCTATGAGGTATGGTTAATGGAAGCAGTAGCGAACGGCCGAATTGAAGCGCCTGGTTTCTTTGATGATCCATTAATTCGAAAAGCATGGTGCAATGCTGATTGGTTCGGACCAACGATGTCCATCCTTGACCCTGTTAAGGATATGAATGGTAGTACCCTTCGCATTGAGAATGGAGTTTCCACTCGTGAACGTGAAGCGGCTGAAATGACAGGGACAGACCTTGAAGAAAACATTGCACAACTTGCATTTGAAAAGCAACTCATGGAGAAATATGGCATGGGGCTAGCTGATGCGGTAAATCCTTCCGTTGGCTCTAAATCTGAAGCGAAAGGAGGTGAAGAGGATGAATAAATTTTGGTCTGTTAAGAATTTTGTAAATCAAGATGGTACCGGTCAATCTGAATTGATTTTGTATGGTGATATTTCTGATACCTCTTGGTGGGGTGATGAAATTACACCACGTGAATTTGCAAGTGACTTGGCTAGTTGTAATGGTAATAACTTAACAATGCGCATCAACTCTGGTGGTGGTGACGTGTTCGCAGCACAAGCTATCCACAATATGATCAAAGCCTATACTGGCAAAGTAACAGCACATATTGATGGCTTATGCGCAAGTGCTGCTACAATTATTGCCTGTGCGGCGGATAAGGTAATCATGCCAAGTAATGCTCTGTACATGATTCACAATCCATCTGTATTTCTAGGTGATAGCTTTGATGCGGACGGATTAACTAAAATGGCTAACTATTTGGCGAGTGTTAAACAGACAATCGCAAACGTTTATTTGAGCCGTAGCGACGTTTTGACATCTGAACAGGTAAATATACTTATGGATGATGAAACGTGGCTCACGGCGGACGAGGCGAAGTCCTACGGCCTGATTGATGAAGTAGATACGGCGATTACGGACAAAGCTGTTATGAATAACGGAATGGTTATCGTAAACAAAGTATCTTGCAAATACTCGGCCAAAAATGAAACCAAAATCAAACAATTTTTAACAAGTAAGGAGAAATCTATGACTGAAAACCAATTCATGGCAAGCTTAAAAGGTTTGCTCGGTATTTCTACAAATGAACCTGCAGAAAACGCAGCAGTAACAGCAGAACGCGAACGCGTTGAAGCATTAAATACGTTAAAAGGTGATAATGAAGTCATCAATCGTTTAGTTGATGTAGCTGTTAAAGAAGGTAAAACAGTAGATGAAGTAACACCTTTCATCTCTGCCGTATCTGATATTCCTGCAAGTGATAATAAAGTAGTTGACCAAATCCGACAATTAGTTATTGATCAAATGGAATCTGGTGCGGATAAAGTGGCACCTCAAGGTGCATCTACACCAGAAACCAACGATGCGGTAGCAAAAGCTAGTGCAATTGATGAAGTCGTAGCATTTGCGAATGCTAAGAAAGGCGGTAAATAATGGCATATTTCGAACAAGTAAATGGTGTCGCAGCTGATTACCTATTAGGTGGTGGCGGTGTACCTGTATTAACTCAAAATGTAAAAGTAGTAGCCGGTGATTATAAACGTGGCCAAGTTCTTGAAAACAACTCTGGTACATTCCAAAAAATCGCAAGTGGTAAGCCTGCGGGTATCGTAGTATCTGATACTACTGCAACTACTGACCACAATGTATTAACTGTATACATTTCCGGTCGCTTTAATCGTGAAGTATTGGTAGTTGACCAAGCTTACAAAATTAATGATCATGAAGCGGACTTCAAGGACGCTCACTTATTCTTAACTAGCATTAAATAGGGGGAACTATATAATGGCAATTGATTTCAAAGATACATTTTCCTTGATGCAAGCTGTGGAACGAATGAAAACTCCGGCAAGTTTCTTGCTTGATACTTTCTTCCCACAAGTTCCAGCAGTTGCAACTTCTAAAAAAATCGCAGTAGAAACTCGTAAACGTGGTCGCACATTAGCACCTTTCGTATCTCGTGGTGCATCTGGCGTTAATGTTAAACGTGCAGGATCTAAAATTGCTTTATACGAAGCACCTATGATGGGCCCTCGTACAGTTATTGACCCAGAACAACTTGATCAACGTGCATTTGCTGAAAACATTGTGTCTACAATGACACCTGCACAACGTGCCGCACAAATGCAAGCTGAAGATTTGTCTTACTTACAAGGCACAATTATTAATCGTAAAAATAAAATGGCAGCCGATTTGCTTACTACTGGTAAATGCAAAATCGAAGGCTATGCTGACGATGGTGAAACAGTTCAAGTTGATGAAATTGATTTCGAATTTGAACAAGACATTACACCTACTACTACTTGGGACCAAGCGGGTGCTGACATTTATGGCGACTTGAAAATGGCGTCCGAAAAAATTCAAGAAAACGCAGGTATCGTTCCAACTGTGTTAGTCGTTGGTAAAAACGTTGAAAAATACATTCTTGATAATGCATCCATCAACAAAATGTTAGCAATTCCTAATCGCGAAAACATGTCTATGTTCAGTTTTGCTCCTGAATACTTGTCTCCACAAGTTCGATATGTTGGCCGTATCATGTCTTTGAATATTGATGTGTACGCATACCTTGAAACATATCAAGATGATGAAGGTAAAGTAAAATCCTTTATTGGTGATGATGCAGCAGTATTAGGTGTTCCTGGCCGTGGCCGTCAACAACATGCAGCAGTAACATTGCTCAACGATGACAATCAATTCACAACATATGCAGGCATTTATGTACCTTACTACTATGCTAATAAGGCTACACAAGAATTAACATTGTCTGTATACTCCCGTTGCGTATTGATTCCTGAAACTATCGACGATTGGGCTACTATTAAGACTAAATAGGAGGTAACCTACTTATGAAAATCAGAGTATTAAAGGGTTATTTAGCACATGAAGGCGAGATGTATGGCAAAGGCGAAGTAGTCGACATCAAAAAGAAAACGGTTGCGTTGTCCTTGCTTGAATCTGATAAGTTTGAATCTGCTGAAGATAATCCTATCGAAGTACCGGAACCATTGGAAGTCGTTCCAGATGAACCAGAAGAAGAAATGGAATTACCTGAAGTTGATGCGGAAGTTACGGTGAAAAAATAATGCGATTTAGAGATTACCTAGAAAGCGATATTGACGATGTATTCCTTAATGAAGACGAATTCGCCGAAGGGCATAATCTAAATGGCACAGTAGCTAAAGCGATTATCCAATCGCCAACGGCGAGGGAGTCATTCTTGTCGAATGGCTCTCACGTATCAAATGACGGATTACACGGGGTGTCTGTATTTGTGCATTGCAAATTAAAGGACATCCCTGAAATTCCATCACAGGGAAACGTATTCCGATTAGATGATGATGTGTACATCGTTCAAAGTGCAACGGAAGAAGATGGGCTCGTGTCTATCGAACTTAGAGCAGAAGCTAGAGGCGGTGTTGACGGATGGTTGAGCTAGAACTTGATAAAAGTGCAGTGAAAACAATTGAAAAAGCACTGGAAACATTAAAAGAAGATAGAGTTCGACGTGTCTGCCAAGCCGCATCTAAGCGTGCTGCAACAACCGCAAGAAAAGCAGGTACGCAAGCACTACGTAATATCTACGCCATTAAAGGTGTATCGGTCGTAAAGTCTGGTGTATCTATTAATAAATTGAATAATGGCACAGAAATGCGTATCAAAGGTGGTTATACTAGCGCTCAAAAGTACTTTAAGATTAAATCGCTTAAACGAAAAGGTGTGTTTGTGTCTATTAAAAAAGGTACAGAAACAAAGGTACCAAATGGCTTTGTTAGTGCATCTGGTATATTCATGAAACGCCAAGGCAAGGACCGATACCCATTAAAAGGGATATATGGACCAGCCTTACCGCAAATGTTTGGCAATGAAACTGTTATGAATGCCATGCAAAAAGAAGGCATGGAAATGTATGAAAAGCGCCTATATCACGAATTAGAGCGTGCGTTAGGAGGTAACTAATGACACCATTAGATGTATCAGACGGCATTGCCGCCTATCTCATGGATGAGTTGCGCAAGCTAAATGAAACAAGTGATGTTACCACGAACCCTATTCGAGTATGGAGCGGGTTCTTACCAAGGGTGGATAAGAATGAAGATAAGCGCAAGTTATGTCCAGCCGTAGTAGTGCATCCGTATTCTGTTAGTGATGCGGATAGTTCGACGGTAGGTATTACTGTATTGGTAACTACTTATGACGAGGCCTTAACAAAAGGTCATGTCGGACTATATCACCTCTTAGAGGTAGTGCGTGAGCGGTTACTATCTGATAATCCAGTAGCACTTAAATATGAAATTAAGGAGAATACCGTTAATACAACAATTCCTGATGATCAACCATACCCTCAATGGGTTGGATATCTTGAATTTGAAGTGTACATTCCAGTTATTCGTAGAAATCTTAACAAGATATTTACGGATAATAAAGTAATTGAATAGGAGACAACGATGAACCCTGTTGTATATGTTGGGCCTTCGTTCCGCAGTAGCCGGTTAAATCAATTCATGGTATTTAGCGACGGTGCACCACTGCCGGAAGCGGAAGACCCTATTTTTATGCATTTATTCGTGCCTCTGGACGAACTCAACCAAGCAATGATTGATGTGAGAACACAAGGCACACAATTAAATGTATTCTATGTTAACGCATTGAAGAATTATAAAGGAGTGAAGTAAATGGCCTTTTATCATGGCGTCAAAACAAGTGAGCAAGCTACCTCTGTAATTGCTCCTGTCCAAACTACTGCCGGCCTTCCAATTGTGTTCGGTACTGCACCTGTACACCTTACAGAAGATCCTAGCGCAGTAATTAATAAGCCAATCATCTGTTATAGCTGGGAAGAAGCTGTTCAACAACTTGGCTATTCTGAAGATTGGACACATTTCACATTGTGTGAAGCAATGTACGCACAATTCAAATTGTATGGCGTAGCTCCAATCGTATTTGTTAACGTATTGGATCCTGCTAAACATAAGAAATCCACTACAACAACTGCTACATTGACAGAAAAGAAATGCATTGTAAAAGCTGCAGTATTGCTTAACACATTGCAAGTATCTAGTGGCGGTCAAACAGGTGTGGCCAACACAGATTACACGGCGGCATTTGATGACAAAAATCAATTAATCATCTCTGTTATCAAAGGTGGTAAGTTCGATTCCGCAAGTACATTGGACCTCACATACGATGAACTCGATGTAGAAAACTTCGATTATAAAAACGTAATCGGCGGTGTAGATAGTAATGAAAAAGCAACAGGCTTTGAATTGATTGATACAATCTATCATCATTTCGGTATTGTACCTGGTCTTATTGCTGCACCTGGATTCTCTCAACATCCTACAGTCGCTTCCGTGATGAAAGCAAAATCTCGTGTTATTAATAACTTGTTTGGTGCGACTACTTTGGTAGATATCGATACTACACAAGTTGTTAAATACACAGATGCTTACGAATGGAAGAAAGGTAATAGCTATACAGGTGAATCTGAAGTCGTATGTTGGCCGATGGTTCGCAATGGCGATTATATGTTCCATATGTCTACGCACATCATGGGCATTATTGGCAAATGTGATGCATCCAATAGTGATATTCCTACGTTATCCCCTTCCAATAAGTCTATGAATATCACAGGATTGTGCTTAGCTAATGGTAAGGAAGTAATGCTTACGCATTCGCAAGCAAACTTATTGAACTCTCAAGGTATTATGACGGCCGTTAATATCAATGGTTGGGTATCTTGGGGTAACTATACAGGTGCATATCCTGGCACAACTGATGTTAAGGATACATTCATTTGTGTACGCCGGTTCAATGATTGGGATGACCAAACATTCATCTTAACCTATTGGCAAAAAGTGGATATGCCTATCTTGCCTCGTAATATCAAGACAATTCTTGATAGTGAAACAATCCGTCTTAACGGTCTTACTTCTCGTGGCTTTATCTTGGGCGGTCGTATTGAATTCAAAGAAGCAGAAAACCCTACAACAGATTTGTTGAATGGTATTATTCGCTTCCATAAATACCGTACACCTCCAATTCCAGCGCAAGAAATTGAAAGCATTTCTGAATACGATGTTTCTTATTTCAAAACGCTATTTCAAACAGTATAGAAAGGGGTAATTAATCATGGCATCTATCAATCAAGTGCCGGAAGTACTTAATGACTTCCGTGTATACGAAGAAGGCTCTGACAACTGTTTAGGTGTTGCCAAAGTGGAATTACCTAGTGAATCTGTAATGACTCAAACTGTAAAAGGTGTGGGCATTGCAGGTGAAGTAGAAGCGCCAGTTATTGGACACTACTCCTCTATGGAAACAAAACTTACTTGGAACACTCCAACAGAAACTACACACCGCCTTACAGGTGGTCGTGGCGTACGCTTAGAAGTACGTGGTGCTATCCAATGTTGGGATAGTGGCAAAGATAAATATGTAATCGTGCCTACACGTGCTGTTATTCGTGGCCGTGCTAAATCTAAAGAAAATGGCACATATGAATCTGGCAATACTATCGATGCAACGAACACAATCGAAACTACATACTTGAAACTCGAACAAGATGGCAAGGTAGTTCGTGAAATCGATAAATACGCCTATAAAGATTCTATTTCTGATGGCACCGACTTCCTTGGCGATGTTCGTGCTGCACTCGGTATTTAGTCTGTAGAAAGGACGATCACTAATGAGTAAACATAACACTATGAACGAAACACATGAACAAACAGGTATTGAATTAGTAAAAGCTGGTCATTCCTTACAATTTGAAGGCATCAGCGGGTACACATTAATTAAATGCGAAAAGTCCGCTAAGGGTGAAGATAAAACTATTACAGTTCCGGCATTATCCATGACGTATCAAGCACATGTAGCAGCTGCTGTATGCGGATGTAAAGTGGATGATATTTATAGTCTCCCGGCTGCCGATTTCACTAGAGTGTGCTTAGAGGTACAGAATTTTTTGCTCAATTCCGAAAAATAACAGACCTAGAACGGTATTTTACTGAGTGTGCAATTACGTGTAGTAAATACACTAGCACACCGATGGACTACTTCATTAGAGAGCTAGACGTGGATGAGTTCATAGTCCACGTTCGGCTCATTAGTGATAGTATCGAGCGCGAGAATAAAACAATGAAAGGGAGAAAATAATGGCCAATAAAGTCTTAGAAATGGCGATTGCCATTAAAGGTAAACTCGATGGCGGGTTATCTTCCTCCGTATCAAAAGCATCTCAGGAACTCAATAAATTATCTAATGTAATCAAAGATCAACAGGCGCAATATAGAAAACTACAAGCTATATCGCAAAAGACTGGTAATGTTAGCGATAGGAACGCAGCAATTGCAGCTGAGCAAAAGCTGAATTCTATGTTACAACGGCAAGCCCGGTTACGGTCTAATATCGCAAGTCAGACGGCGCATCAAAATGCAATCAGTAAAATGGGTGGTGCAAGTCCTTTAGCAGGTGCTGCATCAGCTGCGCAAGGTGCTAGTGCTGCGGTAAGTGGTATTACAGGAAAGCTTGCAAGTTTCGCTATGGTTGCCGCCGGTGGGTTTGGTATTGGTGCCATTATAGATAATGTAGTAAATGCTGGCGAAGCACTTTATCAATTGTCTAATAAATTACATATGACAACCGCTGAAACGGCACAATTTAAGAAGATTATGACATTAAGTGGTGTTGATGTAGAAGCGGCCGCAAAGTCTTTCGCTAAAATGGATAAGACTTTGGCTGGTGGCGGTAAAAGTGCTGAAGCTTTGCAAGGATATCTCAGTCAATTTGGTGTATCCTTAACCGATGCCAATGGCAAGTTATTGCCTATGAATCAACAGTTGGATGCAATGGCTAAAGGTTACCAAAATGCGGTAGCACAAGGCCGGGGACAAGAATTCATGCTTGAAACGCTAGGTGCAAAAGGCATGGAGCTTACTAAAGTATTTGAGAACTATGCAGATGCACAAGCGGCCGCATCACAAATCAAAGGCGTCGGAATAGATCCTAAATCACTCCATGAAATATGGCTACAAATGAACATCTTGAAAGCGGAAGCTACGCAAGTTGCATTAGGGTTGGCACAAGCCTTTATACCGATTGCTCAGCAAATATTACCGGCACTAATACCGGTATTGCAAGCTGTTGTAACCTTCATGAAGGATAATAAGGAAGCTATTGCCGCCGTAGTCACTAATGGATTGAAATTAGCCTTACTGTATGGTACGGCTACAAAACTAGCATCAGGTATTACTACAATTACCACGGCATTTAAAGGTGTAGAAACGGCAACGGGTGCATTTAAAGCAGCGGGTGCATTAATAGGTGGTCCATGGGTAATCGCTATCATGGCGATTATTGCGGTGATATACCTATTAGTAACTAATTGGGATACTATCTGTGCCACGTTAACATCTGTTTGGGATAGTGTATGTTCTGGATTGAGTTCAATATGGGATAGCGTATGTTCTGCTTTAAGTTCCGCATGGAGCGCCATTATATCCGGTATTATGGCTGTAATTAATGGGTTCTTATCATTAGGTCTTAGCGCATTTAATGCATTGAAAGCGGCAATAATTGCTTATGTAAATCTATGGTTAAACCTACCAACATATATTGGTATGGCCGTAGGATTCATAATAGGCATTATTTTGCGATTACCAGAGATAGCGGTACAAGTTGGTACTGCTGTTATATCTGCCGTCGTATCGTTTGCCACAGAGTGTTATACCTTTGCGGTTACCACTTTTGGGGCTATGGTTGACGGGATTTATAACTTCTTAATTAATTTACCTGCCTACATGATTACATTGGGCGCTGAATTTGTAGCGGCGGTTATCTCGTTTGCTTCTGAATCGTATGCTACGGCTACTTCTTGGATTAGTAATTTAGTTAATGATGTTATTAATTTCCTTATGAACTTACCTAGTGCCTGTGCAGAAGCCGGAGCGGCGTTTGTAGCGGCCGCAGAGCAATGGGCAAGTGATGCCTATAATGCTGTGGTAAACTGGGTAAGTCAAATCCCGAGTGCAGTATCTAATGCAATTGCTGGGGCATGGGACAGTATTAAGGCTCAATTTAGTGGCGGTTTCACAGTTGGTGTTTCCGCAGCAGGAGAGGTTGGTAAGAGAGCCAACGGTGGTGTTATTACATCCCCAGAATTATCATGGATAGGCGAAGCTGGTTATCCAGAAGTTGTAGTTCCTATTGATGGTAGTGCAAATGCTATGAATTTATGGCAAACGGCTGGACGGATGTTAGGTGTGAGCGGAGCACAGACTGCTGTAGCACCTACTGTATCATTAGCACCTAGCGTGCCTGTGACGTCCTCATCTAGTAATAGTGGAGCGCCTGTACAAATTACATTCGCACCAGTTATAAATGCAGGTAGTGGTTCAGCTGATGATATTATGTCAGCATTGGACGCTAAAATGCGTGAATTTGAACAAATGATGCGCAGTTATACCGCCGGACAACGGAGGTTAAGTTATGACTAGTTATACAACAATACAAGGGGATATGTGGGATTTAATCGCCTATAAGGTGTATGGCAACGAACGATATATCAATTTATTGCTAGAAGCCAATCAAAAGCACCGTAATACGGCGATATTTTCCGCAGGTGTTGTGTTAACATGCCCAGATGTTCCTGCTGATTCCTTACCTGAATTCTTACCACCATGGAGGCGATAGTATATGAGCTTACAAAAGAGCCTAGCTAAGGTCCAAAAATGGAAGAAAGATTTAACACCACAAGCGAAACTAGCACGGCGGGCATGGTGTACGATTGGTTACCAACATTGGGGGAGTAAGGAGTCAAAGGACATCACCGACGATATTAGTAAATACCTTCTTGATGTAACTTTCACAGATAACCTTTCAGGAACTGTAGATGACGTGGCTATTTCATTAGAAGATAGGGGCAGTCTATGGGTTGGTGATTGGTATCCTGTGAAAGGATCATTACTAGAAGTCGCTATTAATACAGTAGCATGGGAGAAATTAGGGGATGAACAATTTACATTACCTATAGGCAAGTTTGAAATTGATGAATTCGAAGGTAGTAGCCTTCCTGATGTAGTCAAAATTAAAGGTGTTGCTATTATCGGTAGTACTGACTTGCGGGAGAAAAAGAAGGACAAATCGTGGAAAGATACAACGCTCAAAGCGATTGCTACTGAGAAAGCAAAAGATAATAAGTTAAAGCTAGTATGGGATGCGGATTTTGACCCACCGTTAAAAGATGCATCACAAAGTGCTGAATCAGACCTCGCATTCTTGCAGAAACTATGCAATGATGCGGGGTTTTCTCTTAAGGTATCCACTGAACAGTTGATTATATTCGATGATTACAAATACGAAAACGTGAAGCCTAAAGTTATAATTCGTAGACCAGGTGGCCAATATCAACCTGTACAGACGAAGGAAGGCGAGCAACCGCCTTTGATTATTACTAGAGCCTTATCTTATTCGTACAAAAGTAAAACTCGTGAAGTATATCGAGCATGCCATGTGAAATATACAGATAAGGATAAGAAATCCGTTATCGAGGATACATTCAAAGATCCTGACCGTAAGGGTCACACGTACCTTGCTGTATTAGAGGTTAATGAACAGGTTAAAGATAAGGCTGAGGCAAAGAGATTGGCTAAAAAGAAGCTAAGAGAAGCCAATAAAGAAGCCGATACAATGTCTTTTAGTTTTCCTGGCAATCCTCTTATTATGGCATCGGTTACGGTTAATCTCGAAGGATTTGGGGTGTTCGATGGTAATTATTTAATTACTAAAGCAACGCATACATTAGGGGCCAATTATTCAACGTCGATTGATGTAAGGAGGTGTTTAAATGGCTACTGACATATTATCCACATTAGTGGATATGATATTTATTGGAAATGTTTCAAGTACAATTCCTGAAGAAGGTAAAGCCGTTGTTACACGCCTAGATAGAGAAGGTGTTGTAACGGCGCCATTATCTGTCATTAATCGAGGTGCAGCACATGATAAGGACTATTGGATGCCGGCTATTGATGACCAGGTATTGTGCATTATGTTGCCTAATCGGTCCGGACGTGGGTTTTCCGATGGATTCATTATTGGCACATTCTTTAGTAGTGCGGATCCGACTCCAGGCGGTGCGGATAATGGTAAACGTGTGCTTACTGTTCCTGGAGATATGACTCTTAATGTTGGAGGTACTTTATCAATTAATTCAAGCGGTGGGGATGTAGTGGTCAATGGTATTTCCTTAGTTCATCATGTGCATGGCGGTGTAGTGTCTGGTGGTTCTACAACATCAGGACCAGAATAGGAGGTATAGATGTATATCGGTTATTTGGCGGATATAGTATTTTATACCGCATTAGATAATGTTCTTACTGTATCGGATGTAACGCGTTCAGGTAGTGCTCGATGGGAAAAGCACAATTTGATGTTAGAAAAGCCTGTCAAACAATTTAGCGGACCTGATGTGGAACAAATTACATGTAAGATTCTTATTTCTGCATCACTTGGACAATCTCCAGATAGTACTGTTAAGAAATTGCGAAATTATCGCGATACGGGGGCTGTATTACCGTTTATTATCGGTGGTAAACCTGTTAGTCAAAACTACTTTGTCATCATGTCTATGAGCGAGGATAGCTTATTCACGGATGCATACGGTAAGACTCAATCTATTGAGGTTTCTCTAACTCTTGAGGAATATTCGGATAATAATACAGTAGAAGAAAAGTCCATGCTAAATCAATATGGTCAGAAGTTCAATAAAGTTAATACGATATTGAGGAGGTTCTAGCCATGTCAGCAACGTATGAAATTAAACCAGTAACTGACAATAGGATATCGCTAGCACCTGAAAGTGAAGTCGCTGAGATTTTGCAGAATGTGCAAACGATTATTTCTACTGTTCGTGGTAGCGTGCCACTAGATAGGGAGTTTGGTATTGATGGTCGCATTATTGATATGCCTATCCATCAGGCGCAAGCTCATCTATCTAACGACATATTCCAACAAATTAAACGGTATGAACCACGTGCCAAAATTAGTGATATATCATTTACCGCCACACAAAATGGGGCGTTGATTCCGAAAGTGATGGTGACTGTATGAGATTATCTGATTTACCTAATGTTGAGTTTTTTAACACAGATAAAGAACACGTTCAACAGAAGGTATTTGATATTTACACAACAATAACAGGGCGAACCTTGGGAGAGGGCGATCCTGTTACTTTATTTTTAAATGTAATTTCGGAAATTATTATCCGATTATTGAACGATGCAAATTATGCAGCTAAACAAAATCTATTAGCCTATGCAGAAGGCGATAACTTGGACCATGTTGGAGCTGTTCCTGCTGCTGTTGAGCGATTAAAGGCAACGAAAGCGACTACAACAATTCAAGCAACATTGTCAGCAGTGCGCACGAACTCTGTCATTATTCCAAAGTGGACTAGAATATCAACTGGAAGTGGCGAATATTTTGCTACTGTTGAGGATTTGGTTATTCTACCAGGTCAACTTAATGGATCCGTAAAAGCAGAAGCACAAATTGCCGGGGCGCGAGGCAATGGGTTTAAGCCGGGCGAGATAAGTACAATTATTGATCCTATAGCTTATGTGGATACGATGCGTAATATAACTCTATCTGAAGGTGGTTCTGATACAGAGGACGACGAATCGTATCGCGAACGTATTCATGAGGCTCCAGAATCGTTCTCTGTGGCAGGCCCTGAAGGGGCGTATGAGTATTTTACAAAGTCCGCGTCGCACCTTGTGGCAGATGTAGGCGTATCTTCTCCACGTCCAGGTGAGGTTAATATTTATCCCTTATTAGCAGGAGGAGGACTTCCTGGGCAAGAATTGCTCACGACTATTACGGATTATTTATCTGATAAGAAACGTAGGCCTCTGACTGATAAGCTAACTGTATTAGCACCTACTACTACGCAATATAACATCTACGCTAAGTATTACATTGAAAAAGGCGCCGATGCAACGGTGGTAAAAGCTAAGGCAGATAAAGCAGTTAATGACTATGTTATATGGCAAAAGTCAAAATTGGGCCGTGATATAGTACCCAGTCGATTGGTTCAAATGCTCATGGATATATCCGGAATTAAACGCGTTGAAGTAACGGCACCTATATTTACCCCGATTGCAGAACAAAGCGGCGTGGCAGTAGCTAATACAATCGCCGTAGTATTCGCGGGAAGTGAGGAAGAATGATACGTGATAGCAAGTATACCAGTGCGGAATATCTTCCATCGTCAATCGATAAGGAGCCAATTAAAGCCCTTGCTAAAACGTGGGACGATACACTAGCCGAATTCATGAATACGAATACGCTACTATTGTGGTCATCTATTGATACTGAATCAGAAAGTGTAATTAATCATTTAGCGTATCAATTGCATGTGGATGACTATGATAGCGGACTGCCGATAGAAACTAAACGCGAGATGGTGAAGAATTCAATTGATATTCACCGTCACAAGGGTACACCGTATGCTGTTGAAAGGGCTGTACAGACCATATATTCTGATTCAAAAATCGAAGAATGGTTCGAATACGGCGGGAAGCCGTACTATTTTAAGGTTACGCTAATTACGGCCCCCTTAAAAGGCAAAGCAGATATAGATAGGCTTGTACGCGCTATTAATGCTGCTAAGAATGTACGGTCCTGGTTAGATGGCGTTGAATTTATTCGCAAAATAAAAGAAAATTCGTACTTCACAGGATGGTGCGAGGTATCTAAAAAAGTAAACATCAGATGCGATTTTACCAGAGCATGGCATATAAATTTAAATGCGCATATGACGTCTTATGCGATTGAGAATAAGAAAACAAAGATTAATGTAATACTTGATAACAGTATTAGATAGGAGGAATATATGGCGGAATGGTCAAATGCAATTATGACTGATGTCGGTAATGCCCTTCAAGCAAAAGTAAATGCAGGGCAAACTAAGTTAACTTTTACCAAAATAAAGGTAGGGAGCGGCGTTAACGCGACGAATCCGTTGGCACTAACAGATGTAATCTCCTCAAAATGGGAGACTACTAATATTATTGTTAAACGTGAGGGGAAGATAGTAAGTGTTGATACATTTATTACAAATAGTGGCATAACAGAAGCCTTTCGAATGTCGGAAATTGGGCTATTTGCTAAGGACCCCGATAAAGGCGAAATATTGTATGCCTATCTAACAGATCCGGAACCCGATAGAATGCCAGCGGAAGGCGGATCAGTTGTTGTGTCTCAAGAACTATCTATCGGGATGATGTTTAGTAATACAGGCAATGTATCACTTACAGTCAATATGGGGGCGCTAGTTAATCAGGAGCAACTTAACGAGCACAACTCCTCTATTTCATCCCATTCTCCTATTACTGACCAAATCAAAGCAATCCTCGGCAGTACTAACTGGAAAGATGTGCCGGCAAGCACGCTCGTCACAATTAAAAACCTGTTGGGGCAAGGTGCTATCGTGGCTTCTAAACTTGATGCTAATGCGGGGTTCGTTAAGTTTGCGAATGGTTTCACTATCCAGTGGGGAATA